>JACDZJ010000003.1_pt1 | contig 181126 bp, 141 predicted proteins | sample 7365721 | NCBI WGS metagenome assembly JACDZJ01 (sample SAMN15143480, study PRJNA637477) | pond metagenome | biome: freshwater wetland ecosystem [ENVO:00000243]; feature: pond [ENVO:00000033]; material: pond water [ENVO:00002228]; isolation source: pond water containing pink berries ... | reverse complement strand
TTGGCGATGGTGTCCATGGGACGAGAGGCTAGCCAGTTCCGCGGCGGCAGGCAAGACCCGCGGCTCCGGGTTCGACCGCTTTGCGGTGGGAGTGGCTTGGAAACGCGCCATTGCCCGATTTGGCCCTGGGTCGCGGCGCCTGGCCGGTGCGGTGGTCATCTAAGTTGATTTTCGGGAACGGATCTACCGACGTGTAGGGGCGACTTAAGTCACCCCCTACATGCGCCCCTGCGGTCGCCTCCTACGGACCTTGCGGGCATGCGCAGTCGCGATGTCAATTCTTGGGAGGCAGCTTAGGCATCATGAAGGATGCATGACGGGACGCTCCGGCCGAACCAATGGCTCAGATCGTGCCGCCGCGCCACAGGACCCGACCGATGACTTTCACGTGTACGTCTTGGTCTGCGGGCGGGATCGTCTCGTCCGGATAGCGCCCCCGGTTTTCGGAGCGCAAGATGAGCGCTCCATCATAGCGGCGATAAAGCCGCCGGACGCGCAGTTCATGTGCGTATCGAATGGCGAAGATCCCCCCATCTTGAATCTTGTGCTCGCCAAGATCGACGAGCAGCACATCGCCCTGACGAATCGACGGCTCCATGCTGTCGTCCTGCATGTAGAGGACCGCGGCATGCTCAGCGCGGAGTCCTGATCGGCGCAGCCACTCGGTATCAAGCGCCAAGGGCGGCGTCTCCGCTTCGAGCACAAGCGCTTCGCTATCCTTTGAAAGACCGATTTTCCGTCTGGGAATCAGCGTATACCGATCGGTTGGCAGGTCGAACGGGTGCTGGGCGCGCGCGGTCGTCGAGGGGGGCGTAGACGACGCTGGATACCCGATCACCGGCTCTGCGATCACCAAATAACTCAAACCCTTAGGCGCATTGGGCGGGGTGATCGAGCCCGTATCGTCGTCGGCAAGCAGGTGGTCCAGCGTCCAGCCGAGCGCGTCGGCAACCAGCTTCTGTCGGCTTCTTGGAATGCCTCGCTTCTTCCAGTTGTTGAGATCCTGGCTGCGGACGCCGATGCGGGCCGCGAACGCGGTCAGCGATTCACCACGCGCGCGGATTTCAGTCTCGACTTTGAGCATGGCCGTCATGGGCGTGAAGTCTCAGGGACGACGGCTGTGACGACAACAAACAAAAAGTTGATAAAGCAAACAAAAAGAGTAATCATAGGCTTCTCGGCCACGGGTCAGTCAACGTACCGGCGACACCGGTCCGGTGAGAGAGGGTCGTCGTAGCCGGGGTTTCTTTGCGGGTAAACCGCACAGTCCAACCGCACCGCAGGAGATGCCGCAATGGGGGTGTATGTTCACCTGAGTATTTGTCCAGAAGGGATCGAACCGACTGCCTGGAAAGACTTTTATCGCCAGGCACGGGAGTTTTTCGCCGGCCATCCGTATCGTTTGTGCGGTTTGCGTCGAGAGCGCATCAAGGGTGCGTCGCGGCTGGTCTATTCACGCCAGCTCGAGCACGAGCCCGACGATCCGGCTCAGCGTCATCTGCGGATCAGCGGAGACCTGGCATCGATGACGAATGCCGAGAGTTTCTGTTTGTACGAGGATATCGGCCACTACCGGACATCCTCTCAGCCTGATGACTGCACTGATCTCTTGCACGGTGTGATCGAGGGTGACCATGGGGTTGCCGTGTTTTCCGAAAAAACCCAGGGCCGTCCTTATCACTTGGCGGTGCTGGCTGTAGCGATCCTCGCCGAGGGGCTCTTTCCCGGCCGCGCACTGGTCAGTGGTGACATCAACCTGGACCAATGCCGAGAGGCGATGGCGACGCTTGATGAGCAATGCGGAATCTGCGTCCCGCTCCCTTTGTTGGTCGACGTTGATCGTCTCTATGCGGCACTGGTTGGCCCGGCGCCTTCCCTGGAGGCACTCGTTGGCTATGTCTATGCGGCCGGTGCCAATCCGGAGGATCGCATCAGGGCGCTCCAGCGGCATCTGGCGCGGGAGACACTGTTGGATTGGCTGGCCTCGGAGCTCGGCGAGCACGAGGGCGCGGTAACGCTCGGTGTTATCCGCAGCTGCAGGCACTGGCTCAACGCGGTTGGTGATCTCGAGGGGCTGATCGATGCGGCCTGTTTCAGGTCAGGAGGCCCCAAGTTGGCACCAGACCAACTGGCTTCGGCCTTGGTGACCACCGGTGTAACGCTGGATCCGCAGCGGGTCGATGGGCTCGATCGACTGGACCGGCCGACAGCAACCCCGGATAGCGTCTATTCACAATTTGGTAACGCCATGCTGGATATGATGGGTGCAAGTGCGCGCAACTGTCGGTATCGACTCGGCGTCGCGGCAGTGGTTGCTTGTCTGCGCGAGCGGTTTCCCGATCAAGCCGATGCCTGCCGCGCGCTGATCGAACGCGAAACGTTAGCGCTTGTGCAGCGGCTTGGAGACCTTGGGGCTTGGGCGACGCGCACCCGTGATCATGCGGACAGCGACGCGGAGACCGGCGATGGCGAATCTTTTGTCCGGCATCTGTCGGGCGATCCACTCTCGCCGGGTCAGGATCTGGTTCTGGATACGTTTGGCGCCCGACTCCGGCCGATCTGGGCGGTCTGGCAGAGTGGCATCGTCGAGCGCGTTGGGAAGGATGTTGAGGCGCGTCACCGATTGCTGATGCGCGCCGCTGAACACAAGTCGCTGGCTTTGACTGAAAACGGTTGGGCATGGATCGATGTCGAGCGGGACGTCGAGATCCTTGACTTGCTGCTCTTGCTGATTAGCGAGCACGACAGCGCGGAGATTCTCGTCAATGTCCGCCGCGGACTTTTTGAGCATCGCGACCTTTGCGATGCCTTGAGAAAGCGGATTGTTTGTGGCTAACCGGCGACGACGACCTGCGCAAAGCGGACGAGGGGCTATACTTGTCATTGACCTATCGTGAAGTGACGGCCTTCAGGTTCACATGAGTACGCTAGACCGGACTGTGGCACCGGGTCGATCATACCGCGGCCGATGTCCCGGCCGGCAGGTCGGTCGCAGTGAGTGCTTCAACGTAGAGGAATCAAGACTATGCAGACAAAAGAAGAATATCTGGCAAGACTCAAGGCCCAACTCGACGACCTTTTTCAGTTGAGACGTTGGCCGGCGCTTCCAAGCAAGCCCCGGGCGGCGCCCGTCGCGCGGGGTCGGTAGGGCTGGATGATTGGCACCACAAAGGCACAAAGGGCACGCAGACCAATACCGTGTTGCGTCTGTGCTGCGATCACCTGTCGAGAGATCCAGTGTCAAGACGACGCAGCGGAAATCTCCGTGTTCTTCGTGTCTTTGTGGTGCTGATTGGTGTTTGAGCGGCGATTCCGCATCTGAGGGCCTCGCGCGACCCATGGGGGATGCGGCGCGCCCGACCGACGTGCTGGTTTGCAAACACCGTGCGGCGCGTCTGATCCTCCCTTCGGGCCGAAACGATCAAAGCCGGCGCGGTGGTTGTCGGCGGATGGGCGTGCTACAGGACGTCCCGCCAAGCCGGATGGGCGGCGATCAGGCCCAGCGCCTGGGGCAGCAGGGTCAGGCCGGGTTCCATCTTGAACCAGGTGGAGGCGCCCGATGGGTGGGGCAGGGGAATCAGGTCTGCCGCAAGCCCCGTAGCGGATCGGTAGGGCCATTGGCGCCCCACGAGCAGGTCCAGTCGTGCCCGGGTGGGCAGTTGATCGGCAAACTGAGCGATGGCGAGCTTGCCCACGGGGATGATCAGTCGGGGCCGGCCGGTTTCCAGTTCGGCGCGCCACCAGGGTGCGCAGTTCTCGACTTCCACCCGATCCGGCACCCGGTCACCGCCCTTGGGGTTCTTGCCGGGAAAGCAGCGGCACACCGCGCTCATCAGGACCCGCGTGCGGAATCCCGCCTCGTCGATCCCGATCGACGCGAACCAGCGAAACAGGGTTTTGCCGGCCGTCCAACAAAACGGTCGTCCTTGTTCGATCTCCCGTGTTCCGGGGGCCTGGCCGATCATCATGACCGGTGAGCGGACAGCGAGACCGTGCACCGGCGGGCCGAACATGCCGGGGCAGCGGCGGCAGCGGCGCAGCTCCTGGTAGAGGCGATCCAGGGCCTCGGTTTGGTCCGATTCCGCGGCGATTGCCGATCGGGAGTCGGCCGGCAGTGACGGGTCGGCCGGACCGCTCCCGGCGGGTTTGAAGCCAACATGGTCGCTCATGACTCCGATATCCTGACTGAATGATCAATGGGTTGGGGGTGTGCCGAACAGCTCGGTCAGATCGATCGCAAATTCCTCGAAGGGTGATGATTCCGGTCGGCCAGGCTGCGAGTCGCGCGCGGCGCCATCCGGCCAGGTCGTGACAGGGGCAATCGTGCGCGCTGTAGCGCACGCTGACCTCGGTGAGTATCAGCCAGCCGTCCGGGTCGCCGGGCCGCTGGCCGGACTGCACCTGGAACGCGAGACCCGATTGAGCGCGACTGTGCTCGAAGCGGGCCATTGGCCGCCGGACGATCGCACCGCCGATCAGCTCCACGCGCTCGTCGTCGCAGTCCAGCAGGTCATCGATGGTCTTCAGTCGCTGCGCTTCCACGGCGTGCCTGCGAGGATTTAGGTGTCATGTTGGGCATAACGGTAGCGGGCCGGTCGGGTGTTGTCGAGACGGCGACCCTGATATCGCCTTCGGACGTGGTAACCGGACGCAGGGGTGGGTTTCAAACCCGCCCCTACACGAAGGTCTGTCTGGATATCAAGTACGAACGCTATAACCGGACGTAGGGGCGGGTTTCAAGCCCGCCCCGACACCAAGGGTCTGTTCGGATATCAGATACGAAGGCTATACACGTACGACATGAGCCGATGGTGTCGGCAGTTTTGCATTAAACTATGAGGCCTTCCCCAAGCCAGTTGCCAAGGTAACGCTGCCATGTCCGATCGCGAGCCACGTACGCTGACCGAAGAAATCACAGTCCAGGGCGCGGAGCTGGTTGAAAAGGTCAAGTCGCTGATCCAGGAGGGCAACGTCCGCCGCCTGGTGGTGCGTCGCCGCAGCGGCGAGGCCCTGCTGGAGATCCCGCTCACCGCCGGTGTCGGAATCGCCGGTGTTCTGACCCTGATGGCGCCGGTGTTGGCCGCCGTGGGCGCCATGGCGGCGCTGATCGCGGACTTCCGGGTGCAGATCGAGCGCGACGGGGGGGACGGCGGGGACGCGTCCCCCAAGTTGCCGCGACGCGGCGATGACGATTGAAGCGGCCGTGCGCCGACCATAGCCCACGCGTTGCGTTTTTCACCGGTCGCGCACCGCGCCGGTACCCAACCATTACTCGAGAGATATTGATGCAGCAAGTCAAGCAGACCGCCGAATACACCGTGTTCCAGAAGAAGTCCGGCCGCTATGCGGTGCGGGCCAATGCCAAGGGCAAGCAGTGGCTGAACGGAGAGGACAAGGTCCGTATCCTGGTGGACGAACAGTTGGTCAAGGTCATGACCCCCAAGGCCCCGCCCGCCGAGGCGCCGGCTGAAGAGGCGTCGACCGCATCCTGAGCCGCGACCCGGGTGTTGCCCCGGATGTCGCGCTGAACCCCGGTCCCAACCCCGCCGGGTCGACCCAGGATTTGGGTCCGCCACTCCCGGTCGACGGGGCGCTCGCTCCCCTTTGCGCCGCGCTGACGCTGGGTCACGCGGTCTTGGTCGCCCCGCCCGGATCGGGCAAGACCACCCACATCCCGCTCCTGCTGCGGGATGCCGTCTGGCTCGCCGGCCAGACCATCCTGATGCTGGAGCCGCGCCGTCCGGCAGCGCGGATGGCGGCGGCCCGCATGGCGGCGCTGCTGGGCGAAGCGCTGGGTGAAACGGTCGGTTATCAGGTGCGCTTCGAGCGCTGTATCGGGCCGCGCACCCGCATTCAGGTGGTCACCGAGGGGGTTCTGACCCGGCGTATCCAGTCCGATCCAGGGCTCGATGGGGTCGGGCTCCTGATCTTCGATGAGTTCCACGAGCGCAGCCTCCAGGCGGACCTGGGCCTGGCCTTGGCGCTGGATGCCGCGCAGGCACTGCGTCCGGACCTGCGGATCCTGGTCATGTCCGCTACCCTGGAGGCAGGGCCGGTCGCCGCGCTCCTGGGTGATGCGCCCGTGGTCCGGGCCGCGGGGCGCAGTTTTCCGGTGGACGTGCGCTATGCGGACTTGGCACCGCGCGACCCGCTGGCCGCCATGGAGTCGGCGATTCGTCGGGCGCTCGTCGAACACTCCGGCGATCTGCTGGCTTTTCTGCCGGGCGTGCCGGAGATCGAGCGGGTGCGCCGGCGCCTGGAGCCCGATTTGGGGGCCGATCTGGACCTGCTTCCCTTGCATGGCTCGCTCGCGGTGGAGCAGCAGCAGCGGGCCCTGGTGCCCGCCCGCGGCACGGACGGCGGGGGCCGGCGGCGGGTGGTGCTGGCGACCGACATCGCCGAGACCAGTGTCACCATCGAGGGAGTCAACACGGTGATCGACAGTGGTCTGGCCCGCAAGCCCCGCCTGGACCCCGGCTCCGGTCTGACCCGACTGGCCACCGAGCCGATCCCGCTCGCCTCCGCCGATCAGCGCGCGGGACGCGCCGGGCGAACCGCTCCCGGGGTCTGTTACCGGCTGTGGACGCGGGCCCAGGAGGTGGGCCGGGCGGCGCATCGGCGGCCGGAGATCCTGGACGCGGACCTGGCGCAGTTGGTTCTGGATTTGGCACTCTGGGGGCTGCGTGACCCGGCCGGGCTGCGCTGGCTGGATGCGCCGCCCGCACCCAATTGGGCGCAGGCACTGGCGTTGCTCAAGGATTTGGGTGCGCTGGACGCGAACGGGGCGATCACACCGGTCGGGCGCCGCATCGCGGAACTGCCGCTGCACCCGCGGCTGGGGTGCATGTTGGCGCAGGCGTCGCAGCCACAGGACCGGCGCCTGGCGGCCGATCTGGCGGCCCTGCTCGCCGAGCGGGACGGCTGGAGTACGACGCCCGGCCTGTCGCGCCCGGCCGATTTGGGTCTGCGGCTCGCGGCTTTGGATGCCTTCCGGGCCGGCCGTCAGAGCGCGGGGATGGGGCGGACCCGACTGGCGGCAGCGGATCGGCTGAGCCGTCGGCTCGTGCCGATGCAAGGGGCGCGCGGTGTGCGCCCGCCGAAGAACCCGGGTCCCGGCTCGGCGGAGCGCACCGTCGCGCTGGAACCCGGTGCGCTCTTGGCCAGTGCGTACCCGGACCGGATCGCCCAGCGACGCGGTGCCGGTGACGGGCGCTATCTGCTGGCGGTCGGCACCGGGGCCGATCTGCCGCCCGAGGACGCGCTTGCGGTCCATCCCTATCTGGTCGCCGCTGAGCTTGATGCCCGCGGGCGGGACGCGCGCATCCAGCTCGCGTTGCCGGTTTCAGAGACGGCGCTGCGCGCGGCGCTGGCCGCGCGCATCCAGACCGGCGAGCAGGTCGCCTGGGACATCGAGCGCGAAGCGGTGACGGCGCGTCGGGAGTCCCGGCTGGGCGCCTTGGTGCTGGACTCCCAGGCGTTGCCGGTCGGCGATCCGGCGCGCACGCTGGCGCTGCTGCTGGGTCAGGTGGCGGCGCGATTCGACGCGAGTCTATCGTGGGATGAGCCGGCGTTTCAGTTCCAGGCGCGGGTCGCATTGCTGTGCCGGATGGATCCGGCGGGGGGGTGGCCGGACTTGAGTGACGACCGGCTGCGTCGGGATCTGGATGGCTGGTTGGGTCCCTGGCTCGGGGGGCTGCGCAGTCTCGCCGAGGTGCGCGCCCTACCGCTGAAGGAACTGCTCGCCGGTCTGCTCGACCGGGGTCAGCGGGCCCGTCTGGACACGCTGGCGCCGGAGACGCTGACGACCCCGGCCGGCAACCGTCGGCGTCTGGATTACCGGGCCGGGCCCGCGGGCGAGCCTGTCTTGCCGGTCCCGCTCCAGGAGCTGTTCGGCGCCCGCGAGACGCCGAGCGTTTGCCAGGGCCGGGTGCCGGTGATGCTGCATCTGCTTTCCCCGGCCGGGCGGCCGGTGCAGATTACCCGCGATCTGGCGGGGTTCTGGGTCCGCGGCTACCCGGAAGTCCGCAAAGAACTGCGTGGGCGTTATCCCAAGCACCCTTGGCCGGACGACCCCCTGACCGCGGCGCCGGTGACGCGGACCGGGCGGCCGCGTCGTTAGGCGATTGCCACATCCCGACTGCGCAAGCTCCGCGCGGGCTCTAGGGGCTACTGTAGGGGCGACTTCAGTCGCCCCTCATCCACCTGTGGTACCCCGTTCCAGTGAATCCAGTCAGTCGGCAGTGCCTGCGCGCTACCGTCCGAGGCACTGGATTCCGGTATCCCGCCGGAATGACGCCGCAGTTTGAGTTGGCACGCGGTACGAGCGATCGGCAATCCGCCGTCAACTGATGTCAGAACACGGAGTGACCGCTGTTGGTGGCGGAGAGCCCTCTGGTGTCGACCGCCGGGGCGACGTCGGCGTCATTGTCGCCGACAACACGGTTCTGATAGAGCGGTGCGGCAACGCTGATCAGGATCCCGACAATCGCGATCATGATCGCGATTTCGACCAATCGAAAACCTGTTTGTGTATTTTTCATGATGCTTCTCGCGGATGAAGAGAGTGGGCCGGTCGAGTCGGACAGCCGCCGCTGTGCCGGGGCTTCCGCGGTCCTCTCATCACATGAAAGGCATGAAACATGCCACTGACTCGGGTTCCCTGATGGGCTGGTCCGAGTTATCCAAGTGTATGTTATGCGGTTGCTTATCCAGGTCAGGAGCGGTTGAATCGTGCTGGGCTTGGGTTCGAAACGCCTGGTTGAGCCGAGTCGCTCCGGCAGAAAGTGACAAACTTTGTCAAGTTGCGACACGCACTGATCGTCGAGGATGGATGTCGTTGTCGGCCGCCGCTACGGAGGATTCGCGAGATCGCGACAAGACGACTGCCCACTGTCAGCCGATGCCGGATTAACAGTGTCATCGCGCGGTGAGTGGACTGCTCACCGCGGACTGAGTTCCGCGGTGAGGATGAACGGAGGGGGGATGGGCGGATGATGGGTGAGTGACGTTCAGACGATGGCGAATGCTGCCGACGGTGCAGCATTCGCCTCGGCACCGGTCAACTGGGCCGTCTAGGGACGCACCAACACAATGCCATCATAGGGCGGTAACGTTACTTGCGTAACGGCGGCGCCGTCATTGATGGGGTCCTGGCCGGTGCCGCGGATACGCTGCAGGGTGGTACCGAGAGCGACGGTCCGCGTTGTCGGTGTCGCATTGACCACCACCACCGCGTTGTCGAAATCGCGCCGGAAGACATCGGCGTTGCCGGCGAACAGGTAGACCGAGTCAACCCAGACATCGGTGCTCTCGCGGCCGACATTGAACTTCACCTGGAAATTCCCGGTGCGCGGGGCGACGAATGTAAACACTTGTCGGCTCCAGTGAGCGGGGATCGTCATCTGCTCACTGAGTTCTCCCACTGCGACCTGGATGGTGCGGATGGCGCTGGACTTCACGGCGAAGGCCAGCGTGTACTCCATGTCGCGCTGGAGACTAAGGGTCGGCCCCGTGGCGACCGCACCGTTTTGCGCTTTCGCGTGTATCTGGTGTGGGCTGATGTGCAGTGCCCCGGCGCCATCCAGTCGGTTCTGCGGCTCAGTAGCCATCGTCACTGAGACATTGAGACCGCCCCAGCCGGTCAGGTCGGCATCAAAACCGCCGTTCGTCACCAAGCTGCGCTCTGGGGCGAAGATGATCGGATCGTAGATGCGATAGCGCGGCCCCAGCGGGAACCCCATCCAGCCTTTATGCTGGCGAATCAGTGCCTCGTTCGCCGGATTCGAAGCGATAGCATGGCCGAAGGTTGGTGAATCGGGTACCACGTCGACGGCATACTCGTCCCACCACGGGTCGCCCACACCGATATTGTTCTCCTGAGCGTAGTAACCGTCGTCGAGTAGAGTCAGACCCAGGCTGAAGCGGAACGGGGCATTGCTGGTGCCTGGCGTATTGAAATACGTATAACGCAAGGTCGACACCCGGTTAACGGTTTGCGAATAGCGGGGGCCGACCTGGCCCTTATGCATCAGCATTTGGTATTGTGTCAACCGGCCGTCGATTTCCCAATAATCGGGTGCCGCGCTGGAGATGTTGCGCTGGGGCCAACCTTCCATATCGTTGCCGTTCAGGGAGGTGAATCCGCGAGACTCGGTCATGCCCCCGACGATCAGCGCATTCGGCAAGCGTTCCCGTAGCATCGTGTAAAAGTCATCTAACCCCTGACCCCAGAGGTTCTCGCCGGCGGGCGAGATCCCTTCATCCAGCACCAGGTCATTATCGACATCCGGCTTCTTGTTCCAGGCGTCCATGATGAAATGGAAATCGGTGTCGAACATCACACCCGCCACCTTGGCCGGCGTCGCCTCGCCTCTTTGGTCCTTGTCGTAGTTCGTGGCGAGCCATTCGGCCATCGCCTGGTTCATGCGTCGTCCATTGGCGTCCAGCGGACAGGCCGTGCTGAGGTTATAAACCCAGATCTCGGGTTCAGCGAAGTCGCCGTTACCGATGACATGCTCGGCTACGATCGCGTTCGCCGGATGGGATCGGGCGGTTGACTTCAGTCCCCGGTTACTCAGCGTCAGCGTCCTGGCTGTGGTATTGACAGCGGTGACCCTGGCGTGTTCCGCATTCAGGAAGGTCCCCGGCTTGCCGTCGTAAATGACAACGTAACGGCCGGCGGTGAAGCGGCTTGGGTTTGCGACTTGGACGCTGGTCGCGGTGGCGGAGATGGCACTCTGCAAAGCGCTTCCCGGAGCATAAAGCCAGTGACCTGCATAGACATCGCAGCCTGTGGTGGCCGGTCCGGTTCCGCCGAAGGGCATGCCGCTACCGAAGCCGCAGGGGTTCACATCGGCAAAGCCCTGGTAGCCGAAAGGTGAGTGGATGCGCAACCCCATGGTGTTCGGATTGATTGCCTGAATCTGTGCTAACCAACTGAATCGGGAAGATTTAAACTCGACTACATCGTATTTTGAGAATTGCTCGGCGGTGCCGACTACGCGAACCGGGCCGGTGGTGATTCGCGGGAACGGACGCTCACCCAGATCGGAGTCCACATCGGTGTCCACGCTGTCGGTGGTGTCCGCATCTTCCAGATAGGCGAGCGTACAAGGCCCCATGGTGCGCAGATCCACAGGCGAGTTGACTGGCGTCTTTGTCGGGCCGACCAGCAAGACACTGTTCGGTTCCGTCACGTTCACGCAGACCGGCGCACCGGACGGAAACTTGAAATTGAAGGCATCATCGGCGGTGCCCTTCACATGGAAGGTGAATTGGATGGTGGACGGTCCGCTGGTGATCAGCTGATCACTGGCCTCGAGCGATGATCCGACGACGGATTCGGCGGCCTGCGCACCTGTTACCGTGCCGATATACGTCACAGTGGTCGCACTGCGCCCGCCGCTCACCGACAGATTCCAGGACCCATTCGCGCAATTCTGCCACAGGAACGTAGCGGCACCGGTCGCCACGGTGCCGGATGGCTTCCCGCAGGTGTCCAAGGCGGCGCCGGCGGTACCAACGAATGCGACGTTGCTACCAACCACGGCCCCGGTGAGCATCAGCGAATTCATGGCATGAAAGAGCCGTGAGTACTGTGTGGAATACCGTGAATTCGCATTCGCGGTGAGAGTCGTCTGCCGGGTTCCCATTTGCTTTCCTCTTGATTGGTTGGTTCGAGTCCGATGTGCCGACTGAGGTCAAACTGTCGTCTTCGGCGCAATTTGCGGGTCAAGAACAAGTGGGTTCAGAGCGGTAGTAAGCGCAAGCTCTAATCACCAAAGGTATGCCGTGTAGACGAAATAGTAGAACGAATCGCGGCATTACTTCTTCGTGTTCTGATCAACAAATGTATCGTCTGCTGTCGAGCGAACTATAGGGGATGCCATCGTCGGGAAACGTGAATCTAGTTCCGTTTCCGATAAGATCTCGTCATGAAGCGACTTGTGTGTGATCGCGTCCGCACATTTCCTTGCATGGGTGAACTTGAATCGAACGCGGGCCTTGCTCATAACCCGGTCATCTCGCCGCCGGCGAGGCCGCTGTCCACTGGACGAACCGATGCGCCCGGCAGGAGCGATGCTCGAGTCTGAACGTGCAGGGTGTGTCTTCGCTCCGATGTTGTCAGCATCGAGCGTGATGGCAGTCGAAACCCGCGCGGCTAGCCGGCGCAGGCGACGGTTGGCGTGAGCCGTGCAGCTAAGTTGACGGCTGGTAGACGCGGTGCCTGGTCATCGCCCGGTCAGTTGCGCGGCAACTGCGCTGCTCGTTTCCGGAAGACCCGCATCTCCTTGGCGGCCTGGATGTCCCCCTTGCGTACCGCGGTGGCAATGCCCTGATCGAAGGCGTCGATGGCCTGAGTGTGCTGTCCGAGTGCGGCGAGCGCCTGGCCGTAGATCTTCCAGGCCGCGGAGTAGTCCGGGTCCTGGCTGACGGCTAAGGCCAGGTGCGCGGCGGCCCGGTCGGGTTGCTGCGCCTTCAGGTAGGCGTTGCCCAACCCATAGCGCAACAGGGCGGAGTCCTGGCCGCGGGCGAGCATGGCTTCGAAGTTGTCGATGATGGACATGGGTTACCGCCGCTCTTTGATCTCCACACCCAGCGACCGCAGCTTGCGGTACAGATGGGTGCGTTCCATGCCGGCCTCCTTGGCCATTTTGCTGACGTTGCCGACGTGCTTTTCGAGTTGGTAATCCAGGTACGCCTTCTCGAATTGCTCGCGCGCCTGGCGCAGGGGTTGGTCGAAGGACACCAGGCCTTCGAGTGATTGCGCCTGCGCCGGTGCCGGGGCACCGAGGGCGCTTTCAACCTCCTTCTGACTGATCTCATCGCCGGCACCGAGGATCAGGAGGCGCTGCACCAGGTTCTTGAGCTCCCGGACATTGCCGGGCCACAGATAGTTGCGCAGGAAGTTCTGGGCGCCGACGCTGAAGCGGCGGTAGGGCAGCTTCTCGTGGGTGGCAAAGTAGTCGAGATAGAAGTTGAGCAGGTCCGAGACGTCCTCGGCGTGGTCGCGCAGGGCCGGGATGTTCAGCGGGACCACGTTCAGGTGATAGAACAGGTCCTCGCGGAAGCGGGCGGCCCGGACCTCGTTTTCCAGATTGCGCTGCGTGACGGCAACGATCCGGACATCGATCGCCACCGGTTCGGCACCGCCGACGCGCAGGAAGGAACCGCTGTCCAGCGCACCCAGCAGGAGTGACTGGGCCTCCAGGTCCATATCCGCGACCTCGTCGATGAGCAGGGTGCCGCCGGCCGCCTTCTCCAGGTTGCCGTAATGGGTCAGGCCGCCTTGCTCACTGCCGAACAGTTCGCGCGCGGCGTTGCCGCCGGTCAGGGCCGAGACGCTGAGGTCCACGAACGGGCGATCCCGGCGCGCACTCTGTGAATGGAGATAACGGGCGAAGGTCTCGCGGCCGCTGCCGGATTCGCCGGTGATCATGACCCAGGTGTCGTGCGCGGCGATGCGTTTGACCTGTTCACGCAGGCGCTGCATGGCCGCGCTGCGGCCCACGGGTTCCTGCACCTGGGGGGTGCGGCGCTTGAGCCCGATGTTTTCCTGCTGGAGCTTCTCGGCCTCCAGCGCACGCTCCACCGTGAGCAGGAGCTTGGCCATGGACAGGGGCTTTTCCAGGAAATCGTAGGCTCCGAGGCGGGTCGCCTCGACCGCGGTCTCGACGGTCCCGTGACCAGACATCATGATCACCGGACAGGGTAGCCCCTCGTCCTGCGACCACTCTTTGAGCAGGCTGATGCCGTCCAGATCGGGCATCCAGATATCGAGCAGGATCAAATCGGGCCGGCGTTCGCGCAGGGCCAAGCGCGCGGCGTTACCGCTCTCCGCGCCGCTGACCCGGTAACCTTCGTCCTCCAGAATTTCCTGGACCAGACGCCGGATGTCGGGTTCGTCATCGACGACCAAGATATGGGTAGCGCTCATGGGTCTGTTTACTCGCCTCGCTCCTTATGCCGCCGCGTGCGGACTCGCTTGCCAGACCGGCAGCCGGACCCGCAGGATCGCGCCGCTGCCGGTGTTCTCGGCGATGATCATACCGCCGTGCTCCTCGATTATCTTCTTGACGATGGCCAATCCCAGTCCGGTGCCCTTCGATTTGCTGGTGACATAGGGCTCGAAGGCACGATCCTTGATCTCGGCCTCAAAGCCGGGGCCGTTGTCCGCGACCTGAATCAGCACCTGGTCACCGCCGGACGCGCCATTGCAGCTGCGGGGTTGGGCGGCCGCTTGCGGGTCGTACCGGCAGGTGCTGATGTCGATGCGCGGGTCGGGTCGTCCCTCCAAGGCCTCCTGCGCATTCTTGATCAGATTGTGGATCACCTGCCGCAGACGCAGCGCATCCCCGCGCACCAGCACGCCGGGGGCGCCGAGGTTCAGCGTCAGGGCTCCGGACCCCGCGCTGCGGTAGAGATCCATGACTTCCTGGACCAACCGGTCGAGCACCAGTGGCTGCTGCTCCGACTTGGGGGAGCGGGCGTAGTCCGAGAAGTCGTTGACCATGGCCTTCATCGCCTCGACCTGCGCGATGATGGTGCTGGTGGAGCGGTCGATGAGCTGGGCATCGGCGGGTTGCGCCTTGGCCAGCAGCTTGTGGCGCAGCCGTTCGGCGGAGAGCTGGATGGGGGTGAGCGGATTCTTGATCTCGTGCGCCAGGCGCCGCGCCACCTCGCCCCAGGCGGCATTGCGCTGGGCGCTGATCAGCGTGCTGATATCATCGAAGACGACGACATGCCCGCGTCCCGCGCTGCCCGGCAGCGGCAGGGTGCTGCCCCGGCACATCAGCGTCTGGCGCCCCTCGCTGCGGGCCAGGCTGAGTTCCTGACGCCAGTCCTGGCCTGATTCCAGGTGAATGCGCACCGCCTCGGTCCAGGGGGCGAGCCAGGGTTGTTCCTGCTCGAGGTCGCTCAGGGTCCGTTCCGCGCCGGTGCGGATCTCCAGGTTCAGAATTTGCCGCGCGGCCTGATTGGCGGTGCGCAGGTGTTGGGCATCGTCGAAGGTGACCACGCCGGACGACAGCCGGCCGAGCACCGTCTCGAGATAGTTGCGCTGGGTTTCGACGGCTTGTTGGCTACGCGCCGCGGCATCGCGCGCCTGGGCGATCCGCCGCGTCATGGTGTTGAAGGAGGCAACCAGAAAAGCCAGTTCGTCGTCGTGTTTCGGCAGCGGCAGTTGTTGCTCGTAGTCGCCCGCGGCGATGGCGCGGGTGCCGCGGGCGATATCCGCCACCGGCGCCACCAGGCGGCGGGCGGTGTGGAAGGCGGCGATCAGCGCGGCCATCAGCCCGAACAGGAGCACCAGCGACAGGGTCAGCGAAAAACTGAACTTGAGTGACCTGCGCAGGTAGGCGAGTTCCGTGTAGCGGTTATAGGCGGTCTCCAGAGCCTCGGAGAGTTCCGAAATGCGGCTGGAGGTGGGGAAGATGGCCTGCATGTACATCGGCCGGCCGCTCGGGTCCTGCACCAGCACCCGGATGACCAGGTCGTCGCTCGGCCCGGTTTCCAGACCCACATAATTGTTGCCGGCCCGGACCTCTTGCTGGATCGCCCGGTCGCCGAAGCTGGGAACCAGCTTGGCCGGGTCCTGGTTGGCGGTGCCCAGGACCTGACCGCCGGCCGCGAATACGGTCAGTTCCTCGGCCCCGGCGTGACGGCGCATGCTGTTCAGGGCCAGCGCGATGGCGGTGGATGAGCGATCCTGGATGCCGGAGAGCAGCGCCTCGACATACTTGCCGAGCACCCGCTGATTCAGATCCAGCGAGGCCTGATTCAACGACAGGGCATCCTGCATGGCGCGGCCGAGTTCCACGTCGAACCAACTGTCGATCCCACGCAGCAGAAAGCCCAGTGAAAAGTAGTAGACCACGCCCACCGGCAGGAGTGAGATCAATGCGAACAGGGTGACGATGCGCAAGGTCAGACGCGAGCCGGCTGCCTGACGCCGGTAGCGGCGCACCAGCTTGATGACGTTTACCGCCACCAACACGGCCAGGACCAGCAGGCCGGCCAGGACCGCGAACAGCAGGGGCACGAAGGCGCGACTCAGCGCCTCGGAGTTCTCGATCGCGTCGCGCATCAGCACCAGGGCGACAAACAAGCCGACAACCAGGGCCGCGACGGGGGCCATACCGAGGATGCGCAGATTCATTGCGGATGCATCAGGCGTGCGCGAGCGGCCGCGCTAAGGCGTCAGCGGCCATTTGGTCCAGCCGCTGGCGAGTTTCCAGGCCGGGCGCAGGTAGGCCATCGGCCGCAGCGGCAGGGGCAGTTCTTCAATGTCCAGTGAAACTTTGATCTCGACGGCGTAGCTTTCCCCGGCGGTCAGGCGCCGTTGCTCGACTAATTGCAGGTTTTGAATTTCGCCCAGTGCGGTCATGGCGGCTTCCCGGGTGACGAAGGTGCGTCCCGAGGTGCCCGGCAGCCGGTAAACCTCGTAGGTTTCGGAGAGCGGCTTGTGGCGAATGGCATAGCGGACCTGCTGGTCGGTGACGCTGTTCTCCCAAATCCAGGCGTTGCTGCGCCTGACCTGGAGGTGCACCAGAATGGTCAGCGGGACCCCGTTGGCCAGCGCCTCCAGCGCCTCGGCCGAGAAATCGAAGGCGAGCGCGGCGTCGAGCGTATAGGTGCCGTCGACCAGGCGGGTGTGCACCTGAGTGACACGGAATTCCTGCGCCAGTGCGCCACCCGCCAGCAGCAGCGCCAGGATCAGCCACCACCAGTGTCCCGGTCGGCGGTTGAGCGGGGCGCGCCACCGCCGCCGGCGACATCCACCCGCGCCCGCCAGCCTCATGGGGCGGACTTCTCGATCAACGCGAAATAGAAGCCGTCGCTGCCGCCGGGGCTGGGCAGCAACTGGCGGCCGTGGGTACGGGCCTGGCCCCACGCGGCCGGCTGGTCGGTTGTCGGATCGGGCACCAGCGGGCATTCGCGGGCATCCGGCCAACGGTCGAAAAAGGCCGCGATCTGGTCTTGGTTTTCGGCAGCGAACAGCGAGCAGGTGACATAGAGCAGCCGCCCGCCCGGTACCAGCAGGGGCCACATCGCGTCCAGGATGCGCGCCTGCAAAGCACAGAGTTCGGGGATGTCCGCGGCGCGGCGCAACCACTTGATGTCCGGGTGCCGCCGGATCACCCCGGTCGCGGAACAGGGCACATCGAGCAGGATGCGGTCGAAGGGGGGCGTCATCCAGTCGCCGTGGGGTGCGGCGGCGTCAGCGCGTTCGATCGTGGCGGTGAGCCCGAGTCGGGTCAGGGTCTCACGGACGCTGTCCAGGCGGCTGGTCTCGCTGTCGATGGCGACCAGGTCCAGGACATTGCCGGCGCGCTCCAGCAGGTTGGCCGTCTTGCCGCCAGGCGCGGCGCAGGCGTCGAGCACGCGGCTGCCGGGCGGCGGGTCGAGGAGTTGGGCGGCGAGCTGAGCGCCGCCGTCCTGTACCGAGACCAGGCCGGCAGCGAAACCGGGCAGCGTCTGGGTCGGCAGCGGCCGGTCAAGGATCAGTCCGGATTCAGTGCCGGGGATGGGGCGCGCGGTGATTCCGGCCGCGGCGAGCAGACCCGCATAGGTCCGCCGGTCGACGCGGGTGCGGTTGACGCGCAGACTCATGGGCGGACGGGCGTTGCTGGCGGTGACAATGGCCTCCCAATCGTCCGGCCAGTCGTGACGTAGCGCGGTGAGCAGCCAGTCGGGGAACAGCCAGCGGGCGCTCGGCAGCGCATCCGCCGCCGCCAGCAGGGCCTCGCGTTCACGCAGGAAGCGCCGCAGCAGGGCATTGACCAGCGCCGTCTTCTCCGGCTTGCCGATCAGCCGGACGGCCTCGACGGTGGCCGCGACCGCGGCATGGGGCGGCGTGTCCAGCACCGTGAGTTGGTAGAGTCCGATCAGGATCACGGCCTCCAGGTCGCGGTCGCTCGCTTTGACCGGGTGGTGCAGCAACATCCCCGCCAGGGCCTCCAGACGCGGCAGGCAGCGCAGCGCGCCGTAGATCAACTCCTGAGTGAGTGCGCGGTCGGCCGGTGGGTGGGGCAGGGTGGCTTGGGTGAGAACGCGCGTCAGGGACTGTCCGCGGTCACGCACCCGATGGAGCGCGATCGCGGCGGCGGCGCGTGCGTCCGCACCGTCGTTGGTGCGCGTGGTGCCGCGGGGCCCCGTGGGCTGGCCCCAGACTGAGCGCCCGCCGCGCCTGGGGTCGTCCGTGGGGTGCCCGCGATCGGATCGCCGATGGGGTGGTCCGGCGCGCTGCGCGCCGCCGCGATACGGGGGGCGGTCACGTTCCGGGGGGCGTTGCGGCCAGGGATTGGCGTCGGCAGCGCGCGGTGCAACGCCTGCCGCCTCGGGCTCCTCGGGGCGACGCGCCGGCGAACGGTCGGGTCCGCGGTCGGACGGAGGGCCGGAACGCCGCTCAGCCAAGGTGTACACCATCCATCGTGCGGGCATTGAGAAAGTCGGCGGCGTCCATGGGGCGCTTGCCGGGCGGCTGCAGGCGGGTGATCTTCAGGATGCCCTCGCCGGTCGCAACGGCAATCCCCGTGCGGTCGGTGCCGACCACAGTGCCGGGTGTGGCCGCGGCGCTCCACGGGGCGACCGCGGACGCGACGCTGTCGGCCGACCAAATGCGCAAGGGTTCCCCGTTGCATTGGGTTTGGGCCACGGGCCAGGGGTCGAAGGCGCGCACCAGACGTTCGATGGCGGCTGCAGGCTGGTTCCAGTCGATCGTGGATTCCTCCTTGGTGAGCTTATGGGCATAGGTGGCGCGTGTCGGGTCCTGAGGCTGCGCCTGGCGGGAGCCGTCGGCGATGCCGGGCAGGGCTTCGCTGAGCGCCTGGGCGCCCAGTGCGGCGAGCCGGTCGTGCAGGCTGCCGCCGGTCTCACGGGGCGCCAGCGGGGTGCTGAGTCGGTGGTAGACCGGACCGGTATCCAGCCCGGCCTCCATCTGCATGATGCAGACGCCGCTCGCGCTGTCTCCCGCCAGCACGGCACGCTGGATGGGGGCCGCACCCCGCCAGCGGGGCAGCAGCGAGGCGTGGACATTGATGCAGCCCAGACGCGGGGCGGCGAGCACGCCGCGCGGCAACAACAGACCATAGGCGACGACGACCATCAGGTCGGCACCGAGGTCGCGCAGGGCCGCGACCGCCGCCCGGTCGCGTTTGAGCGACTCGGGCTGTCGCACGGCGATGCCGTACTCCAGGGCGAGCAGTTTGACCGGGCTCGGCTGCAGCTTGCGCCCGCGGCCGGCCGGCCGGTCGGGCTGGGTGTAGACCGCAGCCACCTCATGACCGCCCGCGATCAGGATCTGCAGGCAGGGTACAGCGAACTCGGGTGTTCCGGCGAAGAGGATACGCAATCAGATGACCCGCCGCCGCGGCTGTTCCGCGGGTTTGTTTTGCCGCTGACCTTTTTCGAGTTTGCGGCGGATGCGCAGCCGCTTCAAGGCCGAGATATGGTCGACGAATAGTTTCCCATGCAGGTGATCGATCTCATGTTGGATGCAGACCGCCAGGAGTCCGTCGGTGTCCAGCGTAACGGGGGTGCCGGTGCGGTCCAGTGCACTGACCCGCACGGCCTCAGCGCGCGTGACCGGCTCATAGAACCCGGGGACCGACAGACACCCCTCGTCCATTTGCTCAACGCCACGCAGTTCCAGGATCTGCGGATTGATGAGACACAAGGGCTGGTCGTGCTCCTCCGAGCAGTCGATGACGATGATCTGCAGCGGGATGTTGACCTGAATCGCGGCCAGTCCGATGCCGGGGGCCGCGTACATGGTCTCGAACATATCGGCGACGATCCGCTGGACCCGCGCATCGACCTGCGCCACCGGCGCGGCCTGGGTGCGCAGTCGGGTGTCTGGAAAGGTGAGGATATCGAGCTGTGCCATACCTAAAATTGTGGTCGAAGCTAGTGCTGCGGGAGCATGGGCCGTCCGCGGGGGGTGAGATTGCCCGCTTGGTTGCTGGAAGCGCCGCGGTACCATGCGCTACTATCCGATGCATACTACACGCCTATTGGGGTCGGGTGAATCTGGAATCGACCCCGCCGGAGGATCAATGCCCGCTCACTTCCTCGCTGTCGTTGGTGCGGCCCGCGTCCCTGCTCGGTTTCACGCGGGCGTGGCCGTGGCCCGTCGGGGGCTGGCGCTGCTGTTGGGAGCCGCGCTCCTGGTCGGTGTGGCCGCGGCGCAGGGGGTCGAACTGCTGCCGGATGCCCCGAGCACCTACCAGGTCCAAGCCGGCGACACCCTGTGGAGCATCGCCGGTCGCTTCCTGCGGGACCCCTGGCGCTGGCGCGAGGTCTGGCGTTCCAATGGCGACGTCGGCAACCCCGACCTGATCTACCCGGGCGATGTGTTGCGCCTGACGATGGTCGACGGCCGGCCGCGGATCGGCGTCGATCGGGGCAACACGTCGGACGCTGGTTATCAGGGCGGCATGCGGGTGGTCAAGCTCCACCCGCGGGTCCGGGTCAGCTCGCTGACGGATGCGGTTCCGACCATCCCGATCGCGTATATCGGCCCCTTCCTGACGCAGCCCTACGTGGCGGAGTCGGATCAGGTCAAGCGCGCGCCCTATGTCGTCGGCTTCCCGGACGAGCGCATCGTTGCCGGCATCGGCGACACCATCTACGTGCGGCGGATCGACCGCGCCACGCCGGACCGCTTTCAGGTCCTGCGTCCCGGTGATGCCTTGCGCGACCCCAAGACCAACGAAGTGCTGGGCTATGAGGCGACCTTCGTCGCCAACGCGGCACTCGAGCGGGTCGGCGATCCTGCCAAGCTACGGGTGTTGCGTGCCGAGCGTGAAGTCGCCATCGGCGATCGGGTCATCCCCGCGGCGCTGGAAGAGTCACTTTCCAACTTTTATCCGCGGCCAGGCCCCGCCGGGCTGCGTGGTCAGATTCTGAGCGTGTTGAACGGGGTGACCCAGGTGGGTCAGTATGATGTAGTGGTCATTAATCTCGGCACCCGCGAGAAGGTGCAGACAGGTCATGTTTTCGAGATTTATCAAGGAGGTAATAAGGAGCAGGATTTAGTCCGTCGGGGTGGTTACAACTGGAACTGGAAGGAGGAGACGCCGTTGTCCGGCGCCTTCTGGTTCGGCGATGACTGGACGACCCGCCGCTGGCGTGCCAATGAGCCGGATGCCAACACGCCGCTGCCGCCCACCACCGATATGCGGCGGACGCGCAGCACCTTCATTCATCCCTTCGAGCGTTCCGGTGTTCTCATGGTCTTTCGTACCTTCGAACGGGTGAGCTTCGCCATCATCCTGGACGCTTCGCGGCCGATGCGCACCAACGACAAGGTTGCCCCGCCACCGGCCTGAGCCCGTTTGACCACCCTCGACGCCTGGCTGACGCTGACCGCGGCCCCCGGAGTCGGGCCGCGGACCTGCGCCCGACTCATCGCGCACTTCGGTAGTCCGGATGCGGTGGTCGCGGCCAGAGCCGGCGCTTTGGCGGAACTGGGGCTGCGGCCTGACGCGGTCACGGCGATCAAGCAGCCGAACCGCGACTGGATCGGCTCGGTCCTGGCCTGGGCGGCGCAGCCGGATGCCTATATCCTGGCCCGCGACGATCCGCGGTATCCACCCTTGCTGGCCGAGATCCCGGATCCGCCGATCCTCCTGTATGTCCGCGGGGATCCGCGATTGCTGGCCGAACCCCAGGTGGCGATCGTCGGCAGTCGCAATCCCACCCCGACCGGCCGGGAGATGACGCGCGACTTCGCCAGCCGCCTGGCAGCCTGTGGGCTGGTCATCACCAGCGGACTGGCAACCGGAATCGACGGTGCCGCCCATGCGGGTGCGCTGAAGAGCGGGAAAACCATCGCGGTGCTGGGCACCGGTCCCGACCGGGTTTATCCGGCCGGCCACCGCGATCTGGCCAGGCAAATCGTTGAGGAGGGGGCGCTGGTGAGCGAGTTCGCCCCCGGCGAAGGGCCGCGGGCCAGCAACTTCCCGCGGCGCAACCGCATCATCTCCGGGTTGTCGTTGGGCATCCTGGTCACCGAGGCGGCGTTGCGCAGCGGCTCGCTCATCACCGCCCGTCAGGCCGGAGAGCAGGGGCGCGAGGTGTTCGCGGTGCCGGGCTCGATCCGCAATCCGCTGGCACGCGGTTGCCATGCGCTGATCCGCGACGGCGCGCATCTGGTCGAAGACCCGGCCGAGGTGCTGGCGCAGTTGAGCCCGCTGTTACGCCGGGCCATGGCGGATGGCGTGGTCGATGCGGTCACCGACTCCGTGTGCGTCGGGGGTAGCGCGGCGGGCAAAGACCTGGACCCGGACTACCAGCGGCTGCTGGCCGCACTGGGCTTCGACCCGGTCGCACCGGACGCGCTGATCCGCGCGACCGGGCTGCCCGCGGAGGCGGTGTCGTCCATGTTGTTGGTGTTGGAGTTAGAGGGTCATGTATCATCCGAAGTCGGAGGCTGCTATTGCCGCGTCCGGGAATGACTCCGGAGCGGCGTTCACGGCCGTGTCCGCGGGTTGCCGGGCGGTTGCGCGGCGGGACCGCGGGCCGTCAGCCGACCCTCCCGGCGTGACCAGTCGATCTGCATCGGTGCTGCAAGCCGACCGCGCCGAAAGGAGCACGTTCCAGTCAGCCCGCGGGTTGGCGCCGTTCACTGAGGTTGGTTGATGTACGACAGCATGGTTGATGTCCTGATCTATCTTTTCGAGAACTACATGGATGGTGAGGGGCAGCCCCCGGTGGACCAGGGTGAGTTGGAGGACGAACTGAGCCAGGCCGGCTTCAGCGCGGGCGAGATCGCCAAGGCGCTCTGCTGGCTCGACGAATTGGCCGAGGGTGCGCAGACGCCGTCCTATCAAGGCCACGCGGCGGGGTCCATGCGGGTCTACGCGGCGGATGAGTGCGCCAAGCTGGACGTGGCAGGGTGCGGCTTCCTGTTGTTTCTGGAGCAAAGCGGCATCCTCGATCCGGCCAGCCGCGAGTTGGTGATCGAACGCGCCCTGGCCATCGATCATCCCCAAGTCTCGGTGGACGAGATCAAATGGGTCGTACTCCTGGTGCTGTTGAACCGTCCGGGCCGTGAGGCCGCCTTCACCCGGATGGAAGATCTGGTTTACAACGAAGCGCCCGAGTATCTGCATTAGGAAGTGGTTAGTGGATAGTGGATAGTGGATAGTTGAAGCGGGATGTTTCATGGTCTGTGACCAAACGTTCCGATGTCCAGGCCCACGTTGCCTATCTGCCGCTGCCCACCCGCTCGCCCATATCGACACCTCGCTCTCCACTATCCACTATCCACTTCTCACTATCCCATGAATCTCGTCATCGTCGAATCGCCTGCCAAGGCCAAGACCATTCAGAAGTACCTGGGTCCGGACTTCGATGTCATCGCGTCTTACGGTCATGTGCGCGATTTGATCCCCAAGGAGGGGGCGGTCGATCCGGAACATGGGTTCGAAATGAAATACCAGATCATCGAGCGCAACGAAAAGCACGTGCAGGCAATCGCCAAGAAGCTCAAGGATGCCGATGCGCTGTATCTTGCGACTGACCCGGACCGCGAGGGGGAGGCGATCTCCTGGCATCTTTACGAGTTGCTCAAGGCGCGCCGTCAGATCGGCAAGAAGCCGGTGCATCGGGTGGTCTTCAACGAGATCACCAAGCGCGCCGTCCAGGAGGCGGTGGCCAATCCGCGGGAACTGGCCTACGACCTGGTCAACGCCCAACAGGCGCGCCGCGCTCTCGATTATCTGGTCGGCTTCAATCTGTCGCCGCTGCTGTGGAAGAAGGTCAGACGCGGGCTCTCGGCCGGGCGTGTGCAGAGTCCGGCCCTGCGGCTGATTTGCGAGCGTGAGATTGAGATCGAAGCCTTCGTCCGGCAGGAATACTGGTCGATCGAGGCCGACTGTGACCGCGCGGCGCGGCCTTTCATGGCGCGCCTGATCGAATTCGGCGGCGCCAAAGTGGAGCAGTTCACCATCACCGACGGCGACCGGGCGGCCGTGGTTCAGGGCGCTCTGGAAACGGCCGCCGCCGGCACGCTGCGGGTCGAGCAGGTCGAGCGCAAGCAGCGCAAGCGCAACCCGGCCCCACCCTTCATTACGTCCACGCTGCAGCAAGAGGCGGCGCGCAAGCTCGGTTTTACCGCACAGCGCACCATGCGCGTCGCCCAGCAACTCTATGAGGGTGTGGATGTCGGCGGCGGCGCCGTCGGTCTCATCTCCTATATGCGGACCGACTCGGTGAATCTGGCCCAGGAGGCCGTGGCTGAGATCCGTCTCTATGTCAGCGAGCGCTACGGGGCGAATCACCTGCCCGAGCAACCGCGCCTGTACAAGACCAAGGCGAAGAACGCCCAGGAGGCGCATGAGGCGATCCGCCCTACGTCGATCCTGCGTGAGCCCAAGGAGATCAAAGCTTTTCTGAGTCCGGAGCAGTTCCGGCTCTATGAGTTGGTGTGGAAGCGCACGCTTGCCTGTCAGATGGCGCATGCCCTGATCAATCAGGTCTCGGTGAATTTGAGTGCCGGAACCGGCAATACATTTCGCGCCACCGGCTCGACCGTCGCCGAGCCGGGATTCATGCGGGTCTATCTGGAGGGTCGGGACGACGCCAGCAGTGGCGATGATGATGAGGACAGCATGCTCCCGCCGATGGAAGTGGGGGACCTGGTCGATCTGCTGGGTATTCGGTCCGAACAACATTTCACCGAGCCGCCGCCGCGCTTCAGTGAAGCGACCCTGATCAAAACGCTGGAGGAGTACGGAATCGGCCGGCCGTCCACTTATGCCTCGATCATCTCCACCTTGCAGGATCGCGAGTACGCGGTGTTGGACGCCAAGCGCTTCAAGCCGACCGATGTCGGGCGCGTGGTGAATAAGTTTCTCACCGAACACTTCAAGACCTATGTCGATTACGACTTCACGGCGCGGCTCGAGGATGAGCTGGATGCCGTGTCCCGCGGCGAGGAGGAATGGGTCCCGCTGCTGGAGAATTTCTGGCGGCCTTTCAAGGAGCGGATCGATCATACGCAGGAGCACGTCAAGCGCAGCGACGTGACTCAGGAGCGCATCGATGAGCTGTGTCCCAAGTGCGGCGGTCCACTCTCGATCCGGCTCGGGCGTAACGGTCGTTTCATCGGCTGCACCAATTATCCGGAATGTGACTACACCCGCGATCTCACCGCCGATGGGGCCGAACCGGAGCCGAAAGAGGTCATCGAGGGTCGCGTTTGCCCGGATTGCGGCTCAGTCCTGGAGGTCAAGAACGGCCGTTACGGCAAGTTCATCGGGTGCAGCGGCTATCCCAAGTGCAAGCACATCGAGCCGCTGGAGCGTCCGGAGGATACCGGTGTGGTCTGCCCGAAGTGCGGCAAGGGCACGCTGCAGAAGAAAAAATCGCGGCGCGGCAAGTTCTTCTACTCCTGTTCCACCTATCCGAAGTGTGACTACGCGGTGTGGAACGAACCGATTGCCGAGCCTTGCCCCAAGTGCGGCTGGCCGGTCATGACGCTCAAGACCACCCAGCGCAAAGGGGCCGAGCGGGTTTGCCCACAGAAAGAGTGTGGTTTCAGCGAGCCGCTGGAGGCGGCGGACACGGCCGCGGACGCGCAGCGCTAGTCCTCGCCCCCGTGTGTGCTACGCTTTGGTCGGTGACGTCCCACATCCGGCGATGCCCATGTCCCAATCCGCCTTTGCCGAACCGCGTCTGACGCAACCGACCCCGGAACCGGTTGCGCCCTGCTCTCATGCCGGCCGTGTCGTCTCGGAGGACGCGTATTGGCGTCTGTACTATCTCGACTCCGACATCCACTACGAATGGAACGACGGCCGCCTGGAGGAGAAACCAGTGTCCGATTACGAGACCTTCCAGGTCTATCACTGGTTCATGGTCTTGCTGGGGCATTTTCTGACGGAACGGCCGATCGCCAGGCTGGCGGCCTTGGAAATGGGTTTTCGGCTGCCGCTGCCGACCCAGAACAACCGCTCCCCGCAGACCGCCATGACATCCGGGTAGGTGCCCAGGTTGGCTGACTCGATCCGGACCTTCATGTCGCTGGTGTAGACATAGCAGGGGCGGTCCTTGAAGCGGGTCCCCAACTTGCGCAGGACATTCCCGCAGATCAGGTTGTGGGTCTCGGAGCCGCCCGCCATGGCGAACACCTCGCCATCCAGAAATTCGGTTCGGCCCTGATCGGACGCGCGCTCGGCGGCCAGCCAGTCGGCGAACTGGAGTCGCGGCTTGGGCGGAAAGGACATGGCTCGAGTTCCTGTGAGCGGCAGGGCAATCATAATAGTGCGCAACGGCGATCGCGGTGCGCCCGCCGACCGCACGCCCCTATCCCGAACGACCGACCTTGGAACGGCACCGCCCGCGGAGGACCCATGCCAGTATGGCCTGCTCTGGTTGAGCATCCCGGAGGCCGCCGCGGAGCTGGCGGAGGAGTTGACGCTCTGGGATTGGGATGGAACGCTCACCCTGGGCGGGACCCTCGCGGCGCCGAGCCGCTACCCGGACCAGCAGCCCCCGACCCGTAGAAGCTGGCCGGTCTGCGCGACCGAATGGCCGGCGCGTCGAAGGGTCCGGCCCGGCCCCGTGCACTCTGCTTCACCCCGCTCACGGACGACCAGGGCCACCCGGTGGCCGGGCTGCCGGAGGTGGCGGAGTTGCGCCGCCTGGGCGTGGCGGTGGTCCCGGTCGGCTGGCTCGGCGAGGCGGTCCGTCGGCTGGGCGCCGCGCGTTGGCCGCTGCTCCTGGCCGATTGTCTGGCCCTCGCTGCCGGTTTGGCCCTGGTGGGCGGGCTGGCCCTGGGTGCCGCCCTCTGGCTGTGGCGCGACTGGCCCATCCCGCTCGCCGGCGAGCGCGGCGGCGGTGCGGCCGGCGCGGCCGAGCCGTTCATCGCCTGCATGACCCCGGACGGGCGCTACACGGTCCCGCACCCGATCCCGCGCTCCGGTCAGATTGCGCGTCTGGGCGCCGGCCAGAAGCTCGCCTGGGCGGTGCGGGTCGGCGAGCCCGCCGCCTGTGGGATGCCCGCTGGATGCGCGCCCTGGGGGCCGCGGGTTACCATCTGCTGTTTGCGGTGGTGTTCGCCGACGGGCCGCCGCTGCTGGCGGACTACAACCCGGCCGGCGGTGGCCGCGGCACCAGCCCGGCGCTGCGCGCCGCCGCCGGCGGGCTCTGGGAGCAATGGCTCGAGATCCCGGCGGGGCAGGGCGAGTCGGCCCTGGTCGTCCTGGCGCTGCGCTTTCAGTTGGAGTACCGCGACGCGGGTCCCGCGAGTCAGGGGTGGTCCTGGTACGCGCTGGTGGTCGCCGCATCCGCGACCGGCGCCGACGCCCTGCCGGCGATCGATTCCCTGGTGGCTCCGCGCCCCTTGGAGCGGCTGCACCTGCACGGCTACGCGCGACCCGTCTTCGCCATCCGGGATTGGTACCGGGGCGATCCGGACCGCCGCTGGGGGCTGTACCTGCTGCGTCTGTCGGCCCCCGAGCCGCGCCTGGCGGCGCTCGGTCTGGAGGTGCAACCGAGTCTCCAGGGTCGGCTGCCGCCGGAAACGGTTGCAAAACCCCACGGCCCCATGCCGACCAAGGTGCTGGTTGTGGAGCCCGCGCAGGCCCCGGAGCTCGGCGGCGATGCGCTGGTCTGCCGGGCGCGTTCGCCGTCGAATTAAGCTGGTTCGGGGCGCCGTGCGCGGGCCGCGGGGGCGGTTCGCAACGCTCGGTCGCGGCGGGTTCCCGCAGGTCGGGATGCGCCCGGGCCTGGGGATCGAACGGGAGTGGGTCCCGTCGGCCTGAGGTTCGGGACGGGAAGAGACCGCGCGCAGACCGGGCTGCGCCCGGGTGCTTGGCCTGACCGCGCCGACATCGCAGGGTCGTCCTTCAGTTCCCGCGACGCTTAAGCCAATCCTCGACGACGGCGGGATCCAGCGCGCGTAACAGTTCCTCGGGGTCCAGCCCGCGCAGGCGCTCCTGCGGGTCCAGCCCGCGCAACCGATCCTGCGGGTCCAGCGCGCGCAACAGTTCCTCGGGGTCCAGTCCGCGCAGCCGCTCCTGCGGTGGGATCTGCTCTAAGATGGCCTGGATCTCGTCCGGATCGAATTCATGCAGGTGCGCGATCAGCAGGCGGCGGGTGTCGTGCTCGAATTCCTCCATCGTATACGCCATGTCAGGTACCTCAATACGGTAATGGAAATACAACTGTCCCAGCAAGCCGCGACCGTGCGGATTGCGTGAGCGGTAATTGCTCAGCCCATTGCGGACCCGCTCCAGCCGAGCGCTGAAGACCTCCCAAGGGGCATTGCGCGGATGCGCCGCGATCTCCCCGAGCAGGATCAGCCGGACGATCCTTCCGCCCCAACGCAGCTCGAATACCCCTGGCCAGGGGGTGGCGGTCGGGGTGCCCGGGGGCAGTTGGGCGAAGAGCCGCTCCGGCGTGCGCGTGGCCACCGCGTAGAGGCCGAAGTCGTCCTCCGGGAGCAGACGGTAGCTCCCCGCCGGCGGTTCGACAAGCTCGCGCGCAGGCTCTGCGCCCGCCGGCGGTGCGGCCGGGGTGCGTTCCCGCTCGATGGAGACCAGTTTGCGGTAGGTCACGAAGTGGCCGATCAGTTCATCCAGAGCCCAGGCGTCGAGTGGCTGGTGTTGCGACTTGTAGGTCAGAACATTGTGCGCCGCGAGCCGCTCCAGCCCGTCGGGCAGGCCAGCAAGCGCCGCGGGGTCGGCATCAAGCGCGGCACCCGGCCGACGTTCGATGATGAGGATGTCCAGCCGCTGGCTCTTGAGCGCCAGCTCCTTTTCGACATCCACCCGCCAGGGGCGGCCGGTGAAGAGGTCGGTCAGGGCGATGCCGAAGAGTCGGTGCCAAGGGGTGAGGGTGTCCATGGGACCAAGTGTAGCATCAGGATGTGGCGCATCGACTAACGCGGTACGGGCGGCGTTGTACTCGCCAGCCGGTCGGCACCGGGGCTCGCATCGTAGTAGCCGCCGGGGTCCATCGCCACCGCAAAGAGCTTGCCCTCGTCGCCGTCGCCGGCCGGCGGGCGCAGGGTCGTGAGTAGGCGCCCGTCGGCGGCGTCCCACAGCCGCAGGGGATTGTCATCGGCCGCGCTCGCCAGCCAGCGCCCGGCGCGGTCGGTCGCGATGCGTTGGATCGACGCGGTCTCGAGCCGCAGCAGCGGCGCCGCGGGCGGTTCACCGGCCCGCTCCGCGCACGCCGGCAGCCCGGCGGCGAGCAGCGCCAGCGCCCCGGCGAGCAGCCGCCCCGGCCCACCGGGCCGCACGCGGCGGTGTGCGCTGGGAGCGTTTGTGAAGCGGGCGGCAGCGCCGATGCGGACGCCCCAACGCGGGAAACCGGCCAGGGCGTCGGCAGGGATCTGGACAGCGGATGGACATGGATGCACAACTCCGGTGGCCGGTGGGGACCGCGCCTCACTTCGGGATAGCCGGGGGCCGACGCGCGGTCTCGCCCTGTCGCGGATTTAACCACAATCGCCGCAGGTTGGGGAAAGACCAACCCACGTGCCGCGCTGGTCTCCCGCACGAAGTTGGTGGAAACTAGCGCGGCTGCGACCCGACCCCGTCCGCGGGAGCCCGTCATGCCATCCCTGCCTCGTTCTCGTCCGTCATTGCTGTGCGCGCTGCTGGGGTGGGCCGCGCTGCTCGGGGTCGTGCTCGCACCACCGGCGCTGGCCGTGCGGCTCGCGCTGGCCATCGGCAATGCCGGCTATGCCGAGGCACCGCTGACCAATCCGCGCAACGATGCGCAGGACATCGCCGCCCGGCTGTCGGGCGCCGGCGTTACCGTAACGCTGCGGCAAGATGCCGATCAGCGCGCGATGGAGGATGCCATCGTGCGCTTCACCCGCGCGCTGGCCGGGGAGGGCAACGTGGGTCTGTTCTTCTTCGCCGGGCATGGGGTGGAGCATCAGGGGCGCAATTATCTGTTGCCGATCGGCGCGCAGATCGCGAGCGTGGTCGACCTGCGCTACAAGGCGGTCGACGCCGGGCAGGTGCTCGACGGCATGGCCGAGGCCGGCAACGGGCTGAATCTGGTCGTGCTCGATGCCTGTCGCAACAACCCCTATGCGCGCAGCGTCCGTTCGGCGAGCCGTGGCCTGGCACGCATGACCCCGGCCCGCGGCACCCTGATCCTCTACGCGACCCAGCCCGGCGCGGTGGCCGCCGACGGCGACGGGCGCAACGGCACCTTCACCAAGCACCTGCTGGCGGCCATGGCCGCCCCGGGTCTGGAAGTGGAGCAGGTGTTCAAGCGCGCCGCGCTGGCGGTGGATCAGGAGACCGGCGGCGCGCAGACGCCCTGGGTGGAGGGGGTGGTGCTCGGCTCGTTCGCCTTTGCGCCCGGCGCCGGTACCCCGAGCCCGCTGTCCCCACCGCCGCCGGCCCCGCCGGCAACCGGCGTCACCCCCGCGCCCAGCCTCGCTATCCCGCCGCCGCCCGGCGTGACCGCAGTCACGGCGCGGGCTGGCGAGGATTAACGAAAGTTAATGTTAGCACAAGGGGGTAAACACCGCTGCGGGCTTCCGGCAGGATTACGGTTAGGGTAATCGGTCTGCGGTTCTGTCGGGGGAACGATGAGTGGGGTGAGTCCAGGAACCTGGGTCCACTGTGGTCGCGTGTTCAGTGCCGAGGAGCTTGCCGACATCCGCCAGACGGTGGCGTGGCTGCCGGGGTTGGGGCGGCGGGAGTTGGCGGCGACGCTATGCGAGCATTTGCAGGGGTCTACCGTGACGGGGACGGCGAAGGCGCATGCCTGCCGGGAGTTTCTGGAGCGCCTGGCGGCGGCCGGGTTGGTGACGTTGCCCCCGTTGCAGATCGCGCGGCGCCCCCGCCCGGCGCCGCCGGTGCCGGTGATGGACGCGCCGACACCGCTGCACGGCCCCTTGGCCGCGCTCGGCGCGGTGCGCTTGGCGCCGCGGCGGTGGCGCAGTGGAATGCGCTCGTCGCGCGTTGGCACCCCTTGGGCTACCAGGGCGCCTTCGGCTACCGGCTGCGCTACTTCATCACCGGAGACCCGCGCCCTTGCCCAACGGCTACTCGGCCGATGCCACCATCGCCGCGGAACAGCAGGCCCGCGAGACGGCGGTCAGCGGGCAGGTGCGTGTCCTGTGCCGGGAGTTGCAAACAAGACTGCGAACTGCGCGCGTTCGCCCGCCTGAGCGCCCGGATCAAGGCGCTGTTCCCGCGCCTGCCGATCCTGCTGCTACTCGATGGTCTCTATGCCAACGGGCCGGTGATGCACCGCTGCCGTCAGTCCCATTGGCAGTTCATGATCGTGCTCAAAGACCAGGACCTCCCTGGCGCGCTTCGCCCGCCACCTGCGTGACCTCTATCGACAACTGGGCGTGCGCGGTGCCATCGCCTTCATCCGCGCCTCCTGCGCCGCCCCTTGGCTCGACCCCGCGCGGATGCGTCGCCTGCTGGCCCCGCCGTGGCAGCTTCAGCTCGAATAAGCGCCGCCGGGCACGGCGTCGCATCCCGACCGCCGGCCACCACCGAAGCCGGCAACCGCTGGCCTGGCCCACCGTGGTGCACGTACGCGACCGGTCCGACCACCTTCCCGGCATCCGCCAGGGCGTCCCGTTGCCCACCCCCGGTCCGCGCCAACCCACCCCGCAACCGCCAACGCCAGCGCCGACCGGCGCTGACGCCGCCCGATGTCAGCCGGCGAATGGGTTATGCTTCAGGGCTGCGAGCTAGTCCTCGCGGTTTCAATCTCCGGGGCGCGACGTTAAACTCTAGGGCTTTATGCCAACCCCGAGAGTGCCGTGGTCCTGCCCGAGCCCGATTTTCGCCGCATCAAGCGCTTGCCGCCCTATGTTTTCAATATCGTCAACGAGTTGAAGGCCGAGGCACGAGCGCGTGGCGAGGATATCATCGATTTCGGGATGGGCAACCCGGATCAGCCGACGCCGCAGCACATCGTCGATAAGCTGATCGAGGCGGCGGCGCGCAAGGATACGCATCGCTACTCGGTGTCCCGCGGCATTCCGCGGCTGCGTCGGGCGATCTGCCATTGGTACCGCGACCGTTACGACGTGCACCTGGACCCGGATGCCGAGGCGATCGTGACCATCGGTTCCAAGGAGGGTCTGGCGCACCTGGCGTTGGCGACCATGGGGGCTGGAGATACCGTGCTGGTGCCCAATCCGGCCTACCCGATCCATCCCTACGGATTCATCATCGCCGGGGCTGATGTGCGCCATGTGCGGCTGACCCCGGGCGTGGACTTTTTTGAGGAGTTGCGGCGGTCGATCCAGGACTCCTGGCCCAAACCGAAGATGTTGGTGCTGAACTTTCCCGGTAACCCGACCACGCAGTGCGTGGACCTGGAGTTTTTTCAGCGGGTGATCGACATCGCCGGGGAGTACGGTATCTGGGTGGTGCATGACCTGGCCTACGCGGACATCGTGTTCGACGGCTACAAGGCCCCGTCGATTCTCCAGATTCCTGGCGCCAAGGACATCGCCGTCGAGTTCTTCTCGATGTCCAAGAGCTATAACATGCCCGGCTGGCGGGTCGGTTTCATGTGCGGAAACAAGCACCTGGTGGCGGCCCTGGCGCGCATCAAGTCCTATCTGGATTACGGTACCTTCACCCCGATCCAGGTGGCCGCCATCGCCGCGCTGGAGGGTCCGCAAGACTGTGTGCGCGAGATCGCCGGCATGTATCAGACGCGTCGCGACGTCCTGTGCAAGGGGTTACACGAGGCCGGCTGGGAGGTGCAGCCGCCCCAGGCGACGATGTTCGTCTGGGCGCGCATTCCTGATTTCATTCAGGAGCAGTTGCGCGCCCTGATTCCGGACGGCGCCTCGCTGTCGCTGGAGTTTTCCAAGCGCCTGATCGCGGAGGCGCGGGTCGCCATCTCGCCGGGGATCGGTTTCGGTGAGTACGGCGATGACCATGTGCGTTTCGGTTTGATCGAAAACGAGCATCGTACCCGCCAGGCGATCCGCGGCATCAAGGAGATGTTCCGGCGCGAGGCGCGTGCCGGGGCTTGAGTCAGCACGCGGATTGTCCGCAAATGAACGCAGAGGATCATGTATGGAACCGGTCAAGATCGGTCTGTTGGGCTTAGGCACCGTCGGCGGCGGCACGGTCACCGTGCTCACCCGCAATGCCCGGGAGATCGCCCGCCGCGCCGGTCGCGACATCGAGATCGCCCATGCCGCGGCGCGCGAGTACAAGCGCGAGGGGATCTGCGGTCTCGATCAGATCGGCCGGATCGGCGACGACGCCTTCGCGGTGGTGGACGACCCCGAGATCCAGATCATCGTCGAATTGATCGGCGGTTACTCCCCGGCGCTTGAACTGGTGATGCGGGCCATCGCCAACGGCAAGCACGTGGTGACGGCCAACAAGGCGTTGATCGCTCGCCACGGCAACACGATCTTTGCCGCCGCGCGGGAGCGCGGCGTGATGGTGGGGTTCGAGGCGGCGGTGGCAGGCGGCATCCCCATCATCAAGGCGGTACGCGAAGGGCTGGCGGCCAATCATATCGAATGGGTGGCCGGTATCATCAACGGGACCGGCAATTTCATCCTGACCGAGATGCGCGACAAGGGCCGCAGTTTCGCGGACTGCCTGGCCGAGGCGCAGGCGCGCGGCTACGCCGAGGCCGACCCGACGTTCGATGTCGAAGGCACCGACGCCGCCCACAAGCTCACCATCCTGGCGTCGCTGGCATTCGGTATCCCGCTCCAGTTCGAGCGCTGTTACACGGAGGGTATTTCGCGCATCGAGTCGCAAGACGTTGCCTATGCCGGGGAGTTGGGTTATCGGATCAAGCATCTGGGGATCGCCAGGCGCAACGCCGACGGGATCGAACTGCGGGTCCATCCGACACTCATCCCCCATCGGCGGCTGATCGCCAATGTGGACGGCGTGATGAATGCCGTGCTGGTGAAGGGCGATGCGGTCGGCCCGACACTCTACTATGGAGCCGGTGCCGGCTCCTTGCCGACGGCCTCCTCCGTGGTGGCTGACGTGGTGGATGTGGTGCGCGCCTTCACCACCGACCCCAACAATCGGGTACCGCACCTCGCGTTCCAGCCGGACGAACTGGCCGATACGCCGATTCTCACCATGGATCAGGTAGAGACCGCCTACTACCTGCGTCTGACGGCGCTGGACGAGCCCGGGGTCATGGCCCGTATTGCCAGTATCCTGGGCGAGCAGGGCATCAGTATCGAGGCGATCCAGCAAAAGGCCCCCGGCGAGGGTGAGACCCATGTGCCGCTGGTCATGCTCACCCAGCGCGTGCGCGAGGGCCAGATGAACCAGGCGATCGCCCGCATCGAGGCCTTGGCGTCGGTGCAGGGGTCGGTGATGCGGATTCGCGTGGAGACCCTGGCTGGCTAACCGGCCCGTGTCCGTGCCGACGGGGAGTCTGTTGCCGGGTGAGTGCCGTCTCATCTGCCCGGCGCTCTTTGCCGGGCCGCAGGGGGTGGCTGACCTCAAGATCCGCGCTCCGGCCCTGGACCGCCTGCTGGCCCGTGCCGACTGCAAGGAGACATCGATTCGCGACCCCCTGGAGACGCTAGCCGCCGCCTTCGGTTTGACCGCCGCCGCGTCCTCCACGGCAAGGGTGCGTCGTGCTGGTGAGATGCCGCGATCCAGTGCCGGGGACGGCCAGTCCCCGGCCACCGCGGGCGCACTGGACCAGGCGCCGCCGGTCACCGGGTCGGACCGCGATCTGCCGTCCGCTGCCCTGTGTTTGCTCGCCGACGCTCCGGCAGGGGCGCACGACGGCTGCTGGTTTCACGCCGACCCCGTGCACCTGCGCCCGGACCGGGATCGCCTGCTGCTGTTCGCCGGAGCGGCGCTGGCGCCGCGGGAGGATGAGGCGGATGCGCTGGTTGCCGCCTTCAACGCGCATTTCGCCGCGGATGGGCTCTACCTGATCGCCATCCGGCCCGACCGCTGGTATCTGCGCGTTGCCGACCAGCCGAACCTGCGGACTTGCCCCCTGTATGAGGTCGTCGGACGCGACCTGGACACCTGCCTGCCGAGTGGCCCCGATGCCCGCGCCTGGAACCGCTGGCAGAATGAGGCCCAGATGCTGTTCTATGGGCATCCGGTCAATCAGGCGCGTGAGACAGCGGGTCGGCCCGTGATCAACGGAGTCTGGACCTGGGGTGGCGGAGTCCTGCCGGCGGTGTCCGGCGGACCCGCGCTGACCATTGCCGATCATCCGCTGGCGCTTGGTCTGGCGCGGGCAAGCGGCGGCGCCTGGCGGGGACTGGATGCCCTGGATCGCGCCGCGTGGCGCGACGTGACCGGCACCGTGCTGGTGTTCTGGGACCACCTGTGGCAGTCGGCGGGGGACTTGGATGCCTGGCGCCGTGGGCTCGACATCTTGGACGTTCTGGTCGCGACCCTGTCCTCCGAGTTGGCGGCCAAACGGCTGCTTCGGCTCACGATCGACGACGGAATCGGCGATCGTTTTACCCTGAGCCGGGCTGCTCAGCACTGTTTCTGGCGCCGCCGCGGGGCACTGGGCGATTGGATCGCCCGGCGATCCGGCCCGCATCGCCGATAGTGGCGCGCTGGCGCATCATGCGCTGCACGGTTGATTCGGCGGCGTCTTGGAACAGGTCGATTCACCCCAATCTCCTGGCGGATTTGGGGATACTCCCAAGCACGCTCTCCATCTTCAGGAATACACAATGGTTGATTCAGAATCCGCGAAACGACTGGACCTGACGACGAAGGTCACCAAGGTCGTCACTCTCTACGATCCCCGGGTCTGGAAAGAGAAAGGTCTTTGGTGGACCGTCGGTCTCTTTGTGGTCACCTATATGGTGGTCGTCATCGTGCTGGGGATCATCTGGTCGCGCTCCCCCGGCCATTTCGACGTGCGCGAGGAGGCGCTGTTGCTCACGAACAACGACCCGGCCAGGCTGGTCGACGGGACCGCCACGGTGGCGACCGCCATCCGGATCGCCGAGACGCTGCTCGATAAGCCCGGGGGTTACCTGACCAACGATATCACCCCGCCCGGCATCTTTCTGGATAATATCCCCAACTGGGAATTCGGCGCCTTGACCGAGTTGCGCGACCTGTCGGATGCGTTGCGCAATGATTTCAGCCGCGCTCAGTCGCAGTCGGTCGAGGATAAAGACCTGGCGGTGGCGCAGCCCCAGTTCAATTACAACTCGAACTCCTGGATTCTGCCGTCGTCCGAGTCGGAGTATCGCAAGGGTATCGCTGCCCTGTATCGCTATTTCGGCCGACTCACCGACGACAAAGATCGGGATGGCCAGTTTTTTGCGCGCGCGGACAATCTGACGGCCTATCTTGAAGTGGTCGAGAAGCGGTTGGGTAGTCTGGCGCAGCGTTTGTCCTATGCGGTCGGTCAGAGCCGTCTCAATACCGACCTGGCAGGCGACCCCAGTGCGCGTCAGTCCAAACCGGTTCCCGACGAGAAAGAGACCAAGACCCCTTGGCTTGAGATCGACGATGTCTTCTTCGAGGCGCGCGGCTACACCTGGGCATTGCTGCAAACCCTGCAGGCTATGGAGATCGATTTCAAATCGGTGCTCACCGACAAGAACGCCCTGGTTTCGCTGCAGCAGATCAGTCGGGAGTTGCAGAATACGCAGAATACCATCTGGAGTCCGCTGATCCTCAATGGCACTGGTTTCGGGCCCATGGGCAATCACTCGCTCGTGATGGCCTCCTATATTTCACGCGCCAATGCCGCAATCGGCGATCTGCGGGCCCTGCTGCAGCGGGGCTGATCGGCGCCGTCCGCACCGGCCGCCATGCGGCGGCCGGTCGTCCTGTTCCTATCCCAACAACCCCCCCGTCAGTGACCTGTCGGTTTGCCGACAAGCAGCCTTCGGGCACTGCAAAGAGTGACCGAAAAACAATGTGCTGGAGACGGAACCGGAACTGGCACAAGCATTGCTAATTGTTCCTCCAGAGTCAGTTTGAACCCAGCGGGCCGGGGCGCCCGCGATTTCTGGAGGCACAGAATGGAGCTGAAGGTCTCGGACCACAGTGGATCCGCGCCGGCCATTGCCGGCGGCTGTTCTGCGAGCGGCTGCGGCAGCAGCGGCGATGCACTCGCGCACCTGCCGGAGCATATCCGGGCCAAGGTTCACAACCACCCCTGCTATTCGGAGGAAGCACACCACCATTATGCGCGGATGCATGTGGCGGTTGCTCCAGCGTGCAACATCCAATGTCACTACTGCAACCGTAAGTACGACTGTGCCAACGAGTCGCGCCCGGGTGTGGTTTCAGAGGTGCTGACCCCCGATCAGGCGGTCAAGAAAGTGATTGCCGTTGCGGCGCATATCCCGCAAATGACGGTGCTCGGCATTGCCGGGCCGGGCGATCCACTGGCCAACCCCGCCCGGACCCTCGAAACGTTCCGGCAACTCACTGAAAAAGCTCCTGATATCAAGCTCTGTGTCTCGACCAATGGGCTCGCGCTGCCGGACTGTGTCGATGCACTCTGCACCCACAATATCGATCATGTGACCATCACGATCAACTGCGTGGACCCCGATGTGGGCGCCAAGATTTATCCCTGGATCTTCTGGCAGGGGCGGCGGATCAAGGGGCGCAAAGGGGTGGCGATCCTCATCGAGCAGCAGCAAAAGGGGCTGGAGATGTTGGTCGCGCGCGGGGTGTTGGTGAAGGTCAACTCGGTCCTGATTCCCGGCGTCAACGATGAGCATCTCAAGGAGGTGAGCCGCGTCGTCAAGTCCAAGGGCGCTTTCCTGCACAACGTGATGCCGTTGATTGCCGAGCCCGAGCATGGGACCTTCTTCGGCGTCATGGGCCAGCGCGGTCCGACCCATGATGAGCTGCAGACCCTGCAGGACGCCTGTGCCGGTGACATGAATATGATGCGTCACTGCCGCCAGTGCCGGGCGGACGCGGTGGGAATGCTCGGTGAGGATCGCGGTCACGAATTTACGCTTGAGAAGATCGAGACCATGGACATTGATTATGGCCGGGCCATGGAGGAACGCCGCCAGGTTCACGCGGCGATCGAAGCCAATCGGGAGGCTCAACGCAAGAAGAGCGGTGAGACCTTCATCTCGATTACCGCCCTCAAGGCCCGGCGTCGGGAGACTCCGCCTGCTCTGATCGCGGTGGCGACCAAAGGGGGCGGGGTGATCAACCAGCATTTCGGCCACGCCGCCGAGTTCCTGATCTACGAGGCCAACGACCAGGACGTGCGCTTCATCGGTCACCGTAAGGTGGACCTCTATTGTTCCGGCGGTGAGACCTGCGGGGATGCGCAGACGGCCCTGGCGAAGACGATCCAGGCGCTCTCCGGTTGCGTGGCGGTGCTCTGCTCCAAGATCGGCTATGAGCCCTGGGGGGCGCTGGAGGCAGCGGGTATTGCGCCCAACGGCGAGCACGCGATGGAGCCGATCGAAGACGCCGTAGCGGCGGTGTATCGCGAACTGGCGGCGAGCGGGAGCTTGGAACGCGCGACGCCGGCGCCGCTGCGCATGCGCGCCTGAAGCCATGTTCGAGGAGACTGACTGATGGCATACCAGATCGTCGAAGGCTGCGTGAATTGCTGGGCTTGTGCGCCGCTGTGTCCGCGTCAGGCCATCTATGAGGCCAAGCCGCATTTCCTGATCCATTCCGTTTTATGCACGGAATGCGCAGGGGAGCATCCCGACCCGCAGTGCGCGAGCATCTGCCCGATCGAGGGCGTCATTCTGGATTCGCTCGGGGTGCCCTTGAACCCGCCAGGGTCACTGACCGGCATCCCCCCGGAGCGCCTGGCCGCGGCCAGAGCCGAGATCCAGGCGCGTTGAACCCCAGGTTGATATCATGGCCACCCAAACCCTTCCGACACCGGCGGAACTGGTCTTCTACGAGAAGCCCGGTTGTGTCTCGAACGCGCGACAGAAGGCACTGTTAGTAGAGATCGGACACTGTCTGGAGGTTCGTAACCTGCTGAGTGAGCATTGGGTGCCCGAACGCTTGAGGCCCTTCTTTGGTGACTTGGCGGTCTGCGACTGGTTCAACCCGACGGCGCCCCGCGTACTGAGCGGGGAGGTGCGGCCGGCGGACCTCAGCGAGGCGGGCGCGCTCGCGCTGATGGTGGCGGATCCGCTGCTGATCCGGCGGCCACTGATCGCAGCCGGGGATCTGCGCTCCTGCGGATTCGCTCCTGGTCCGTTTCTGGACGCTCTGGGTGTGGTACTGGACGAGGGGGTCGACCTTCAATCCTGTTCGCGTCTCAGTCAATTGGCGGATTGTCCGCTGCCGGTCTGCCCGACACCGGGTCTGACCGTCCGGCCGGTGGCGCTCGGGGTTGCCGGGTGAGTGCCATGGGTAAGGAATACCAGGATGCGACCGGGAATCCGGGCGCAGTCGAGATCGCCCCTGGTGTGCATTGGATCGGCGCCCTTGATGCGTCCCTGCGCACCTTCGATATCATCCTGCGCACCGCGAACGGCACCACCTATAATGCCTTCCTGATTCGGGGTGATGCCGGTGTGGCGGTGGTGGATACGGTGAAACTCGAGTTTTCCGATGAGTTCTTTCGCCGGTTGGAGTCGGTCGCCGATTATAGCGAGATCCGGGTCATTGTTCTCAATCACCTGGAACCAGACCACAGCGGTGCGCTGCCGGAGTTGATGCGCCGTGCGCCGCAGGCGCGACTGTACATCTCCACGCGTGCCACGTCGATGCTCAAGGCCGTCCTCAAACCGAAGGATTCGGATCGCCCCTTCGAGTATGAGACGGTCGGCACCGGCGACGAGGTATCGCTCGGCAACCGGACCTTGCGGTTTCTGCATACCCCCTTCCTGCACTGGCCTGATACGCAATGCACCTATCTGGTTGAGAACGGGGTGCTGTTCTCCGGCGATGTGTTTGGTTGCCACTATTGCGACAGCCGCCTCTATAACGATCGGGTCGGGGATTTCCGCTTTTCTTTCGATTATTACTATGCCCACATCATGCGGCCTTTCAAGGCGCATGTGATGGACGCGCTGAAACTGATCGAGCCGCTGCGCCTGAAGATGATCGCGCCGACGCATGGACCCATTCTGCGCGATCGGCCGCGGCGCTACGTGACGCATTATCGGGAGCTCTCGACCTCCAGTCTGGTGGATCAGATCGATAACGACGAGCGTTCGTTAGTGGTCTTCTACATGAGTGCGTACGGCAGCACGGCCCGCATGGCGGAGGCGATCCGGGCCGGGGCCGAGGAAGAGGCTGGCGTACGGGTGTCGCTCTATGACCTGGAGGGCGGTGAGACCGAACCCTTCGTGGACCTGATCGAGGAGGCCGACGCCTTGGCGTTCGGCTCACCCACCATCAATGGCGACGCGGTCAAGCCGGTATGGGACCTGCTGTCGTCACTCGCGGTAGTCAACCTCAAGGGCAAGCTCGGCGCCGCCTTCGGTTCCTACGGCTGGAGCGGCGAGGCCGTGCGTATGATCGAGGACCGAATGCGCGGTCTGAAGATGCGCGTCCCGGTGGCCGGGCTGCGTCTCAAACTCATCCCCACCGATGAGGAGCTTGTCGAATGTCGGGTGTTCGGCCGTAAGCTCGCGGCCGCCCTGGTGGGTGGGGAGCAGGGTCGGGTCATTGATTTCTCGGAGTTGGGGTGAGAAAGCGCCTGGCGACGAGCGGACAGTTTTTCAATTTCTATCAATCAATCAGGAGTCTGAAACCATGGCAAAAGCCAAAATCACCTTTGAAGATATCAACCAGACAGTCAATGTCCCGGCCGGGACGCGGATCATTGAGATCTCCGAAAAGATCGGGGCCGGGATCATCTACGGCTGTCGGGAGGGCGACTGCGGCACTTGCATGACGCACGTGATCGAGGGCTGGAACAACCTGACCGAGCCCTCGGTGCTGGAGGAGAAGGTGCTGCGCGAGAACATGGCGAACCGGCATGACCGGCTTGCATGTCAAGCCCAGATCCTGGGTGATTGCAAGGTCAGACCGGCCTGATCGCCGAGATTCCCATCAAGATCCAACCGTTGCCGGAGTAAAGTTATGGCACTTGTGACGTTTTCAAACCCTGACTATAAGGATAAGACGGTCTATGCCGTGGCCGGAAGCCATACCGAAACCCTGCTCAAGCTCGCCAAGGAGCACAAGGTCCCCGTTCATCATGATTGCCAGGATGGCGAATGCGGGAACTGTGTGGTGCGCGTCACGAGCGTAGACAACAAAAATCAGCGCATGGGCGGTCTGCTGACCGAGAAAGAAAAGGTGGTGCTGCGCCAACTCGGGAAAATCAGCAAGGAAGACATCGATCAAATGGCGGTGGACGACATCCCATCCGAATGGCGCCTGGCCTGCCAGATGATCGTGCGTGACGAGGACCTCCTGGTACAGTACTGAGCAGGTCTGCCCCGGTCGCCGACCCATTCCGTCGACCCGTTCAACCAGTCGAGCAGAGCCGATGTTTGTTTTGGAACTGACAGCTGATCTGTCCGGGTCCGGGTGTTCGGCCGACGTGCTGCATGCGCGGGCGGTTGGGGCCTACCTGGGGATGGCCGTGGGGGACGCCTTGGGTGCCACGGTCGAGTTTCTGACGCCGCGCGAGATCCATGAGCAGTTCGGTATTCATCAGGATATGCGCGGCGGCGGCTGGCTGCGGCTGCGTAAGGGCCAGGTAACCGACGACACCGAAATGAGCCTGGCCTTGGGGGCGGCGATCCTGGCCGAGGGGCGGGTGGAGGCGGCGGCCGTGGCGGCGGCCTTCAGCGAGTGGATGCGCGGCAAGCCGGTGGACATCGGCCATACGGTGCGCCGCGGCATCTCCCAGTACCGTCTGACCGGTGCGACGCAGATGCCGGAGAACGACTACGATGCGGGCAATGGCGCCTGTATGCGGTCATTGCCGATCGCGCTGTGTACTCTGGGTGCTGATGGCAGTCTGGTCGCTCAAGCCAATCGTATCCAGTCTCATACGACCCATCATAGTGCCGTGGGCGACGCCGGGACGCTCACCGTCATCCGCATGGTGCAGGCCGCCTTGCTCGGAGGTGATATGGGTCATCTCAAGGGCTTGGCCGAGGCGTTGGTGGTGGAACAGCCCCTGTATCGCTACGACCGGCGGCGCATGGAAAACCCCGGCGGTTTTCTGGTCGAGACCCTGAAGGCCGTGTTTCAGGCACTCTTTGCCACCGACACCTTCGAGGGCGCCCTGATCGAAGTGGTGAATCGCGGCGGCGATGCCGACACCACGGGGGCGATACTGGGAATGATCGCCGGTGCGCTCTATGGACACGCCGCCATTCCCCGGCGCTGGCTGACGGCCTTAGACCCGAAGGCGGCAACCGCCTGCCGGGATCAGGCGCGGGACTTACTGCGGATGTCGCCGCATTGCTTGATGAAGTGACGGAAACGCCGGACTTGTTTCGCCGGCTAACGAATGGTTCCTTGGGGTGGTTTCTTGATTCGTGCGGTTCCCTTCAGATGCGCGGCGAGTGCGCTGTCCATGGTGGTGGTATGTAGCGCGAACCAGGCGGGGAGTTGTTTGGCCACAAAGTCCCTGGTCGCGTCGATGCGCCTGCCGTCGAGTGCCTGAGCGAACGCATCCAGTTCGCCACGGAGCCGCGCATGTTCGCCCATGTGCTCGGCAATGGCCGGGAAGCCGCTCTGGCGCATCAGCACCTCTTCATTGGCGAAGTGGGCGTGCGTGTGGTTGACGAGATCGGGATACAGATAAGCAAAGGTGGCGTTGCCGGCATCGGCCATGCGATTGAGCAGCTCCACCAACTCACGATGCACATGGTCCATCGCGGGAATGCCAAGCAGGAAGCGGGACTCGAAATCGAGAATCAGGGGCATGGCATCTCCGCGTGCGCCGTGTTGATTGCTGCCCCGCGGGCGGCGCGCGACGCCTGCCCGGTTGGTGGCAACTGGATTCGCCTAGGTGTCTCAGCAGTCGACCGCGGGGCGGGTGTCGGCGGCGTCCGCCGTTGCGCGCACCCCGGACTGCGCCGCCGCCAGCAGGTCGGGGATATCCGCCGCAATGAGCTCAATCCCTTGCCGGTCGCAGAACCGCCGTTCTTTCTGCGAGGGTTCCGGGATCAAGGCCCACCCGGCCGGTGCGCCGGCGCTGTAGATGATATCCGACATCACCATCCGTTCGGTATCCCGTAACAAGCGCAACCCCAGGAAAACATACTGCCGGCCCCGCCGGTACGATTTGAGGAATGACGGGATGGCAAAGCCGCCCATCAGTTCAGTGAGGTAGTCCACGTAGTCGGCGTCCGAGGCGATAAAGACGGCATCCGGCAGCGGGCTGCCCATGGGTTTGAACAGCACGGGCAGTGCGGGATCGACCTCCTCCTGCGCGATTTCACGATAGGCGGCGCCGTCGTAGTGGTCGATGCGGAAGCGGTAATCCGTTCCGGCAATGCGGCTGATTCCGCGCACCAGGGTGTGGGGGACTCCGACGTAGGAAGCCTGAAGTTGGGTGTCGCGGTTGGTGTCGATGACATACCGCGGCAACACGGAGGCGAGCCAGGTGTGGAGCGGGGCGCGCGTCCAGGTGCGCTCCGCATAGGTCGTGTTGAGGAAACGGATGACGGCACCCCGTCCACGCTTCAACTCGACGTTCATGGCGGCCCGTGGAAACTCCCACATGAGCTTTTCCGACATGGGCTTGCCATTGTTCAACGCGAGGATCAGGCTGTCACTGTCCGCGGGCATTGGCTGACCGTTGATCGTGTCGGTCGCCCCGGTCAATGCGCCGGGGCCGAGATAAGGGACGATATTACCGCTGCGGATGCCTTGCGCCAGTGTGTTCAGTTGAGAATTCACCGGGGATCACCTGTTTGTGCGTATCTTGGATTGTAAAATCAAGCAAGACGAGTGCCAGCAGAGTCGACAGCCAGGGGGTGGCGCTCGGTGGGTTGGCGCTATTGTCGGTTGCGCGGGCGCAAGCATTCAAATGGTTGCGTTGCGCGAGCGAGCACCTTCAACAACAGGAGATGCGACTGGAGTCATACCTCTACCCATCTCTCGATAACGAGAAGTTCTCTCACGAAGACCCGGAGACACAAAGAAAAAATATTTTATAAACAAGTATTAAGGCCATCACGACGGTCTATGTCTTGATCGTGCCGCTGGCGGGTGCCGGCCTGACCAAATCCAGGTCTTGGTCTCAAGGATCTATTGTGTTGGGTACTTCATTCGCCGTGCCTCCGTGTCTCTGTGAGAGGATTAAAGAACGAGGGTAACGCGCCGGGCTGAGGTGTCTCGCGGGTAAGTCGACGTGCCTTGTCGCATATATTACAGGTTTCAGCCTTGAGCATGGTTCCGGCCAGTATCCGGGTCTCGCGCACTGGAGGCGTTCCCGTGCAGGTCGCGCAGCGAACCTGCAGGAACCGGCGTCTCGCCGCGACGGGCCGGGCGCGAAGCCGCAGCGCTAGCGGTCACCGCGGCCCCGCATCGCGGCGGGACGCCGCTCTCGGATATTCATCGTTCGGGTTGGCTGGGGTGCGTTCCATGGCCGTTGCCGGACCGGGGCCGCGCAAACGCGAGAGCGATCACTAACGCCTCGACTTTCGGTTTTCTTGTGGCGGGAACGCTGATCAAAGCCCGGTGATGGGGCCCCGGACTTTTTTTGGGTCACCCAAAACACCAGCGTCGCGTCTCGGTACCATAGACCAAAGGCGCGAGCGCGCGAACCTGGTGGCCCCGGTGGCCGCACCACCTACCCGAAATGTGAGACCTATGAAGGCTGCGGCACTGGGGCCGGATTTTGCTTTTAGACCCATGCGTGAGCCCGACCTCGACGCGATCATGCAGTCGGAGACGGCAGCTTGTGACTTTCCGTGGGAGGAGGAGGTCTTTCGGGAGTGTCTGCGGGTGGGCTACAACTGCTGGGTCGCTGATCTGGGCCGACTGGTGGTGGCCCACGCGGTCATGTCCATCGGCGCCGACGAGTGTCATGTGCTCAATATCTGCGTCCATCCGCGGTGGCAGGGTCTGGGTATCGGGCGACGGCTGCTCAGACGCCTGTTGGCTCAGGCGCGGGAACGCGGTGCGGATACGGCCTTTCTGGAGGTGCGGGTTTCCAATCAACTCGCGCGCAAACTCTATGCCGCGGAGGGCTTCTGTGAGATCGGTACGCGCCGGGGCTACTACCCGGCGCGCAATGGGCGGGAGGATGCCGTGGTGTTGGCGCTGGCGCTCTAACGCGCGCCGTGCGACAGCGCCGCCTGGATCACTGGGGCGCGGTGATGTAGACGTAGGCCGGCGGCACCCCGGCGCCGACGATGGCGAACTTCTGGGACTGCCAATAGCCGCCCAGGTTCACCGTCTGGCCGGCCGGAAAACTGCCGACCCGCACTTCGTTGCCGGTGACCTCGAAGTTTCCCTGGCCGGGCGGCATGACCAGGTTCACCTGGCAGGGCGTGGACTCGCAGGTGCCGGTGTCGCCGGGTTTCACGGTGATCGAGATGACACCGGTCGGGTCGTTCGGTGATGAGGCGCAGGCCGCGAGTACGAGCGTTGCCAGCGCACCGATCGCGAATCGGGGCAGGAATCGGGGCGCGTGCGCGACGCCGGGCCAAGCGCAGGTTGTACTGGTGTTGTTCATTGTTGGTGTGTGGAGTTGGAAGTGAGTGACACCAAAGATGAGTGGCGGGCGGGTCCCGCCCGCCCGCGGAAGGCCGCTTAGTGAGTCGCGGCGGGCGCCTCGGCTGCATCGCTCGCGGCCGGCGCTGCCGCGCTGGAGGTGTCCGCGGGGGCATCCATCCCGTCCTTCTTTTCGATCGCTTTTTCTTCTTTGACCTGGGTCGGGTCTTCGGATTCGGCGAAGGCCGCCGCGTCCAGCATTTTCTCGGACTGGGTTTCCGCCTGGACCAGGGCGGCGCCGGACAGGCCAAGGGTAAGGAAGGCGGCAGCGACTATGGGCAGTGCGGGACGCATCGTCAGGCTCTCCTACTAAGGTGGGGTGGCGGGCGCTGGTGACCGGGCGTCAAGCATGCCCGGTCATCCACGGTATCATCGCCGATCCGGGCGCGCGTTTCGAGTGGCTCAGGGCGCTGGTTGCTGAATGGCGTCGATGAAGGCGGCGGCCTGAGCGCGGACCTGGTCCAGCGCCTGATCGTCCAGCGGCGGGGGCCTCAGGGCGCGGTGGTCGATCTTGACCCCATCCATCAAATCGTCCAGCCAGCGGGCCGCGCGTTGTGCCGCGCGCATCTCACCGGCGTCCGCGATGGCCCGCTCGAGGGCGAGCAGGTAGCGGTAGTCGTCGATCGCCTCGCCGAAGCGGAACAGGTCCAGGGTGGGGATCAGGACGCCGGGCGCGCGGGTCGGCAGCGCGGCGGCGAAGTCGTCTTCGCGACCGTCGAGGGCATAGTAGGGGTCGACATGGGTGGCGTTGAAGGCGAACTGGAAGTAACCGGAGCGGCAGCCCAGGCGGCGTAAGCGGTACTGGTAGAGACCGCGGGCGTAGCGTCCGCTCAGATTGTAGGTGCCGCACTGGCCTCCGGCCTGCAGGATGCGCTCGAATCCCCAGGCGTTATGCAGGGTGAGAAAGAGGTGATCCACGCGGCCGACGAGGGCCAGCGCGGGCGATTTTTCATCGGTGAGGCTGGTGAACACCGAGCTTTTCGAGCCCGCGGCACGCACGGCGTCGGCCAGGGCGGCGGTGAAGCCGGCGGCGTCGCCGGTGGGTTCGTCACCGACGCTATAGATGGGTTCAGGCCAGCCGAGTCCCTGCAGATGGGCGCGCGTGGCGCCCAGGACGCGGTCCAGCACCTCGGCATAGGGGGCGCCGAAGCCGCGTTGGGTGTCGGTGATCCGGTAGCGTTCGAACCCGAGTCCGCGTGGGGCCAGACCGCCATAGCTGTGGGGCGGGAAGGGAAAGCGCCGGGCCTGCTCCAGTACCGTGTCGAGGCTGGAGAAGTCGATGTTCAGGCCCGCCGCCCCCCGAGTCGGCAGCACCCCGCCGATGCCGCCGCTGAACTGGGTCATGCCGTGGCGGCGGACCAGGTCGAACGCCGGCCCGATGTCGGCCTGCCGCTTGGCTGCCAGGGCCTGCGGAAAGGCGCTCTCGGTATAGACCGGAACGCTGCCCAGATAACCGAAGGGCAGGTTGGCGGTGGGCAGGACAAAGGGCCGGACGGTTGCCTGCACCGGCAGGCTGCGCTGTCGGCCGCCGTCGATGGTCAGGCGCACTTCGCCCGCGTAGGCACCCGGCGGAGTGTCGGCGTTCGGGCTGACGCTGAACCAGAGTCGGCGGGTCTGGCCGGCAGGGAGGGGCAGCGGCAGCTCCAGGGGGTCCAGCAAGCGTGGTGCGTTGACATAACGGGCGCCGTCGTCCGTTGCGCGAGTCAGTTTGCTGCGGACCTTGTAGGCGTCGGCGCTCAATCCCGGCAGCCTGAGTTCCGCCGCGGTGAGGGTCAGGTCGCTGACGGCGTGCAGTTCCAGGGTCAGCGGCTCCTGTTCGCCGCGGGCGAGTGAGAGTGTGAGTAGTCCGCTGAATTCATCCGGGCGCGGTCGCTCCATCGGTTGCACATCCTGATCCCAATGGCGCTGAAGGACGTGCAGTTCCGGGATCGGCCCCGGCGCCGGCGGCAGCGGTGCGGCCGTTCGGGGAGCGGTGCCGATGAAGTCCTCCGCATACTCGATCCGATACTGCTCGCGTAAACGCTCCCACACCTCGTCGATGAAGGCACGTGCCTGCCGATCCTCGGCCAGGGGCCAGATCAGCAACGCGGACAGGGTGTTGGTGAAGGTCTTGGCGGACCCGGCGGAGAATTCCAGGTTGAGTTGGCCGTCGTTGACCTGAACCTGAAACTGGACCGGACGGTAACGGGTCTTGATATAGCGGGCCCAGATATCGTCGCCGGGCAGGTCCTCGGTCGTCTGATGGGTGAAGATGCGTGCCAATAGCCCGTCCGCGGTCATCTGTTCATTATAGATTGGCTTGCCCTCGGCCAGCACGGTGCGTCGATCGTAGTTCTGCACATATTCCCAGTAGCCGGGGTCTTCGAGCATCAGCCAGACGCCGTAGTCGCCGTTGGGCAGGTCGAACCGCAGACCGCCGGAGGCGATCGAGATCCAGTCGCGCAACAGGTTATCCGGGTGGCGGCGATCCTCGCTCCTGGGGATGCGCACGGCCGAGTCGAAGCCGTAGCCCCGGTCGGGCCGATAGCCCAGGGCGGCAGTGAGCGGACTGAAGCCGGTCATGACCGGGCTTAAGTCGGTCCCGGCATCGAGCTTCAGCAGACGCGGGAAATCATGGCGGTAGGGGGGCTCCGCGGTGAGGACCATCCGCGAGACCTGGACCTCACCGGCACCCACCACGCTGACGAACAGGCGGCTGATGGCGGCGGTGTCCAGGCGGCGGCGCTCGCGGATAACGGATTTTTCGCCGACGAAGAGCGCGAGCGGGATACGTAATTGCTGATCGCCCGGCAGAAAATGGGTATACCAGTTGACCCGCGACCAGTAATTCTTCGATTGCGCATCGCGGATCTCGACCAGACCCTCCAGGATGGCACGGCCGGGGTTGAGGATTTGAATGTCGAGATAATCATAGCCGCTCCAGTCCGTGGGCAGCCCGTTGCGGGGACTGAGATCCAGTGCCCCCGGGCGGTCACCGACCGAGCGCGGCGGGCTGAAGTCGGCGATGGATCGCGGTTCCAAGGACCGCGCGGGCGCCGTGCCGGTCGGATCGGCCTTGCTCAAGCGCCGACAATGGGGCCGTTGCGCCTGGTCCGGGGTGGCGCAGTAGCCGGTGAGCAGCAGGTCAGGCCGGGTGATGGGCGGATCGAACCGCAGAGGTGCGATCACCTGGCCGAGCTGCATCCCCAGGGGCGTGGCGTCATCCGCGTCGAGTCGGTCGAGCCGTAGCGCGTCGAGCCACAGGTCTCCGGTGCCGTAGAGAAAGCAGTAGAGCGTCGCATCCAGCGCTTGATCCACCTGGAACACCAGGTCCACGGGGGTCCAGTCCCGATCCCCCTGGCCCAGGTTCGCGACCGCCTGGCGCCCGCTCCCCAGCTCTAGGTGCAGACGGGCGGTCAGGTTATCCTTGCCGGGCCGCAGATCCGCGGCGGCGGTCAGGGCAGCGAGTCGATAGCGCCCGGGCGCCAGGTGAATCCGCTGATGTATGGCGGCTTTGCCCGCGATGGGCGCGTGCAGGTGTGCCGCGGCACCGCCTTGCGGCCGGGCCTCGCGATCCAGGGCGGCGCGCGTGCTGCCGCTCCAGCGATAGAAGGTCCAGCCGGTGAAGGGGGAATCTCCGGGCTGCGCCGGCTGCTCGAAATCACCATTGGCGATCAGCGTGTCCGCGGTGACCGCGGCGGCAGCGCAGAGGCAGACGAGCAGCATGAGCGTGAGTGCCGACAAGGCAGGGTGCATGGCGGACGTCTCCTTGATCAATGGTTGGTTCGGGTGCGGTCGAGCGGGTGCGCGTGACGGTTGGAATCGACCAAACAGTTGCGGGACCTTAACAAAAACCCTGCTAACCGAGTACACTTTCGACCCGATTTGCGAACGGGTTGGGCGCGTGGGACGCGAGCCGAACGGCCCCGCCGACGCCGCCCCGTTTTCAGCGTGCTGCCGCGGTGCACGAAAAGACGCCCAGCGCACAGACTCAACAGAGGCATGCCCAATGACCATTCTCGCCGGGATCTTCTCGCCTGACTGCTGGAGCCCGCAAGACCAGGGTTTGGCTGATGAGATCCGGATCCATATTTCCCGCGCCGCGACCGATGCGCGCCAAGTCTTCTGCGACGACACCCTGTTTGTCTGCAAGGTGGATATCGGCGCCTATGGACAGCCCGCCTGGCATGAGACTCCGACCGGGTTCGCCACCCTGGTCGGGCGGCCCCTGCTTGGCGGTCCGGATCGTCAATCGGATCTGGAGACCTTGAACTGCCCGGACCCGGGACCGCGCATTGTCGCTGGTTGTCATGGCGCATTCTGTGCCGTGATCTACGATCGGACCGCCGGACAACTCCGGTTGCTGACCGATCCCCTGGGCCTGCGCCCCTTTTTCGTCTACGCGCAGCCGGGTCGGTGGCTGTTCAGCACGAGTCTGCGGGTGCTCCAATCACTCTCGATCGATCTGGCCCTGGATCTCAACGGGGTCGCTGAGGTTGCGACCCTCGGCTATTTCCTGCTCGACCATACCCCCTACGCCGAGGTCACCGGGGCGCCGCCGGCCGCGTGCTGGACCTTTGATCGGACCGGCCTGAAGCGTGCGGATTATCCGGCTTGGACGGATCTGGACGAGGTCGTGCCGCGGGATGAGGGAGTTGCGGCAATCCACCGTGCCTGTGAGTCGGCGCTGACCGCTGCACTGGTCGGGGGCGACGGCACGGCCGTGGTGAGTCTGAGCGGGTCACTGAACTCGAACCTGATCGCCGCGGCCCTGCGGCGGCGTGGGGTGCGCGTGTTCGGGGTGGCCGCCGACGCCGGGGATGCGGTGAGTGGTTATTGTGCGGCCGCCTTTGCCGAGGCGAACGCGATCCCGCTCACCAAGGTGAACTCAGCGGGTGGGTTCATGAGCCTGGAGGAACGCCTGGGACGCCATTGGGACCAGTCCGCCACCTTGCCGAACCTGCCGACTCCGCGGCCTCACCTGGTCTGGACCGGCAAGGGTGGTAGTGTCGGCACGGGCACCATGGCGCTCAGTCCGGCTGATGCGGACCTGGCGCGGTGGGGCGACGCGGCCAAGCTCGTCGACCGCTGGATGCAGCGGGCGGACATCAACCTGCCGCCGCGCATCGTCGTGAACTTTGAGATCCTGGAAGCAAACCTGCGGTCCAACCTGATCGCCGCCGTCGGCGCCTTCCCTGGGCTGTCCCAGGTGCGCTCACTGATGCTGCTACTGTCGGTTCAGCATCAGCGACGTCATCAGGTGCTGCAGCGCGAGGACATCGACCGGCACCGCATCGAGCTTCAGGTGCCTTTGAGCTCGCCTCAGGTGGCACGGACGGCGCTCACCCTGGCCGTTCCGGATCTGACCGACGGGACGGTCTTTCGTCTGCTGCTCGAGTGCCATTACCCGGAAGTCATCGCGGCTCCCTGGCGCAGTTCACCCGGTCAACTGCCGTGCCCGTGGCCCATCCCGTCCGCGGTCAAGGGCCGAATGGGCTGGCTAAAGCAGGACCCGCGGCGGCGCGCGACCCTGAGCCGTGCCTGGCGGTTAGTGCGCGAGTGGCCGGTACCGCCCGGGGTTCTCCACCGGCCGGGTTTCGCCATCACGCTGGCCTTGACCGCGGCGCATGTGCGTGAGGGGATCTACAGCCTGCAACGGGCTGAAGCCTTTGCGCGGTGGCTGCATCGGTAATGAAGGGTTCACGCGTGCATCGCCGCCGTTTTTCCGGTCCCCAGCGGCTTTGTTTGCTCGTGATTTGGCTCCGGCTATTGCTGCCCACTGCGGCGAGCCACGCGGCGGACGCGACCAGGTCGCCAAGCGAACTGCCCGGCCCGGCGCCGCGTACGCAGATAGCCGCCCTTGGGCGGGTGGAGCCGATCGCGGAAGAGATCCGCATTGCCGCGGCCATGACCGGTCGGCTGGCGGACGTCCTGCTGGACGAGGGTCAACCGGTCCAGCAGGGTCAGGTCGTGGCGACCCTAGAGAACGCGGACCACCTGGCGCGGGTTCAGGCGGCGGAGGCGTCGGTGGGGATCGCGCGCGCCGCCCTGGAGCGGGTGATCAACGGGGCACACCCCGCCGAACGCAAGGACAGCCGCGTCTTGGAGGTGCTGATCGACCTGGAGCCGGGTCTCGCCATCCCCGTGGGTTTGCGCGTGACGACCGATATCGCGATCCCGGCGCCATGACGGCCGGCCGGGCTCCGTGGGGTGCGGGAATGGCCGGACTGCTCGCGTGGCGCAACCTCGCCCATGACCGCTCCCGCTTGGTCGTCACCCTGGTGGGGATCAGCTTCGCCCCAGGTGCTCTATGCCACCACCGTCGATCACCTGCCGGAGTTCGGTACCCTGCGCGCCATGGGCGCACCCCGCGCCTTCATCTACAAGGTGATCCTGAGCCAGGCGGTGATCAGTGCCACGCTGGGCGGGCTGCCCGGCCTCGCCGTCTCACTCATGATCGCCAAGGGCAGCGCGTTGAGCGCCGCCGCCATCCTGGTCCCGCTGCAGTGGATCCTTGTGCTCTATGTCATCACGCTCGCGATGTGCATCCTGGCCTCGGTCGTATCCATCCGCAAGGCCATGAGCATCGACCCGGCGATGGTCTTTCAGCGATGAGCGCCTGAGCCTTGGAGACCCGCGGCCTGTCCATGGTCTACGGCACCGGGGACATCGCCGTGCGTGCACTGGACGCCGTGGACTTCCAGGCGAGGGCCGGGGAGATCCTCGCACTGATGGGGCCATCGGGGAGCGGCAAGACCACCCTGCTGATGTTCTTGGGCTGTCTGCTGCGCCCCACCGCGGGCGCGGTCTGGGTGGAAGGGCAGCCGCTCGCCGACGAGCCCACGGCCGCCCTGGACTCGGTCACCGGCCACACCGTGGTCAAGTTGCTGGCCGACCTGGCCCACGAGCAGGGGCGGGCGGTGGTCGTGGTGACCCTTGACCCGCGCGTCGGCGAACTGGCGGACCGCGTGGTGCGCATCAATGATGGGCGGCTCTGCCCCTGAACCGTTACTCGGACGACACTCCATCGCCGCCACCGCGGGTTGGCTCAAGTTCCAACGTCACCCACCGTCCCGCGGGCGGCAATGCGGCCCGCGCCACCGCGGCGATATGTCCTGGTGCCGGGACGCAGTGCATGACCTGGGGCGGGAGTGCACCGGGTGCGCGGGGGCGGAACAGACCGCGGCCGTCCGCCTTGGCGTCCGCCTCCAGGGCGGTCCAGGCGCGGTAGAAGCACTCCAGGCGCTCTTCCGCCGGGGTGTCCAGGAGCCGTTGCGCCTGTTCGCTGCTGAACATCCGGCGGGCGATGGCATCAAGATCACGGCGCGGGCGCAGCCACTCGCAGTCGATGCCGACCTCCTCCGCGGCGGAGATCGCCACCAGGGCCAGATCCGCGGTGGTGGTCAGGTTGAAGTCCAGTCCAGCCGGGTTGTGCTCAAGCATCGGTTTGCCGGCCGGTCCATGGGCGAACACGATCGCGCGCGGTGCCATACCCAGATACAGTCCGAGGATGCGGCGCAAGCCGGATTGGGCACGGATATAGCGCTCCCGATAGCCCGCATGATGCATACCGTGGGCGCGGCTGCGCTGGTGTACTCCCAGGATATCCAGACCGGTGGTGACGCAGTCGCCGCCGGAGTCCGTGCGGATACGCCACAGGTGCAGGCCGCCGGGGGCGAGTTCGGGGGCGCGGTCGGTCGACTGCCACTGGATCAGGTTGCTGTCGGTGCGGTTGTGCGCGTTCATCCGAATCACCTCGGGTCGCTTGCCGGGCCGGTTGCCGGCTCGCAGGGGTATGATTGTTGCGCGCTACCATCCGGATTTCCGTTGGAATGTCAACAGCGTGGCTTGCTCCGCCCAGTGTTTGACGCGCGCGATGCACTTATCGTATGCGTCATCACGCGCGAACAGCGCGGAGTTAACCCGACGATTTCTGTAGAATGGTCACGCGCGACACCGCGGTTTGCGCCACACACCGGCCGCCGCGGGCCGGTGCGTTGACCATCAAGGCCCAACACCAGACCGGGCGCCGGGGCGTTCGGTACTGCTCGGGAGAGACGCCGGTGCAGAGAGTCGAGTTACCCTCAGTCGAGACCAGCGCGGCAACGCGCAGCGAAGGTCCGTTGGATGCGGTCATCGAAGCCCTGTGCCGCCAGGGCTGCCGTCAGGTCCGACTGAGTATGGCGCGTTTGGAGCAGGGTGAAGATCTGCCCGAGACTCACGGCCTGACGGCTGCCGCGCGACTGGAAGTGCTCAGCGAACTGCGCACGATCATGGCCGTCTACGGCGAGACGTGCCGCATCGACTGATCTGGTTGGCCGCTTTTTCATCAACCGAACCCCGCTCCTTGTCGCTCGCGCCGCTGCCCGCGATATCAACCCAAGCAGGACCGCTTCACCGATGCAGACCATCACCGAGACCATCAGCCAAGAGCTCAACGCCCGTGCCTCCCAGGTGGAGGCGGCCATTCGGCTGCTGGACGAGGGCGCGACCGTGCCCTTCATTGCCCGTTATCGCAAGGAGGCCACCGACGGTCTCGATGATACCCAACTCCGTCACCTGGAAGCACGGCTGGGCTATCTGCGGGAGCTCAACGACCGGCGGGCCGCGGTCATCGCCAGTATCGAGGAGCAGGGCAAACTCACCGCCGCCCTGCGCGCCGACCTCGAGGGTGCGGACACCAAGCAGCGCCTGGAAGACCTCTATCTGCCCTACAAGCCCAAGCGCCGCACCAAGGCCCAGATCGCCCGTGAAGCGGGGCTGGAACCGCTGGCTGACGGTCTGCTCGCTGATCCCACCCAGGACCCGGCAACGCGGGCTGAGCGCTATGTAGACGCCGGCAAGGGCGTGGCCGATGGCGCCGCGGCACTCGAAGGGGCGCGGCAGATCCTGATGGAGCGCTTCGCCGAGGACCCCGAGTTGACCGGTCGTCTCCGGGATCGGCTGTGGGAGGAGGGCGTGCTGGTGTCGCAGGTGGTCGTCGGCAAGGAGCAGGAGGGCAACAAGTTCTCCGACTATTTCGATTACCGGGAAGCCATCGCCAAGGTCCCGTCCCACCGGGCGCTCGCCCTGTTCCGCGGCCGCAATCAAGGGGTGCTGAATCTCGAGCTGGTGCCCGGCGAGGACGAGGACCCGGACGCCCCCTGCCGTGCCATGGTTGCCGCTCGCTTCGGTATCCGCGCCCAGGGTCGGGCGGCGGACGACTGGCTGGTCGAGACGGTGCGCAAGACCTGGCGCATCAAACTCCTGACCCGGCTCGATCTGGACCTCAAAGGGCGGGTGCTGGAGGCGGCCGAGGACGAGGCGATCCGCGTCTTCGGCTTGAATCTCAAGGCCCTGCTGCTCGCCGCGCCGGCCGGGCGGCTGCCGACTCTGGGCCTGGACCCGGGGTTGCGGACCGGGGTCAAGGTGGCCATCGTCGACGCGACCGGGCGGGTGGCCGCCACCGCGACCATTTTTCCACACCAGCCCCGCAATCAATGGGATGCCGCGCTCACCACCCTGGACGAACTGTGCCGGGCGCATCAGGTCAAATTGATCAGCATCGGCAACGGCACCGCCTCGCGGGAGACCGACAAGCTCGCCCGCGAACTGATCAAGGCGCATCCCGAGCTGGGCCTGCGCTCGCTGGTGGTGAGCGAGGCCGGTGCCTCGGTCTACTCGGCCTCGGAGTTCGCCGCCAAGGAACTGCCGGGGATGGACGTGTCGCTGCGCGGTGCCGTCTCCATCGCGCGGCGTCTGCAGGACCCCTTGGCCGAGTTGGTCAAGATCGACCCCAAGGCCATTGGCGTCGGCCAATACCAGCACGACGTCAATCAGCCCCGCCTGGCGCGCGCCCTGGAGTCGGTGGTGGAGGACTGCGTGAACGCCGTCGGCGTGGATCTCAACACCGCGTCGGTCCCGCTGCTCGCGCAGGTCTCCGGGCTCAACAAGAGCCTGGCCGAGCACATTGTCGCCTTCCGCGAGGCCAACGGCGCCTTTCCCAACCGGAGGAAATTGATGGCCGTGCCGCGCTTCGGTGACAAAGCTTTCCAGCAGAGCGCCGGTTTTCTGCGTGTGCCGGACAGCGATGAGCCGCTCGACGCCTCGGCCGTCCATCCCGAGGCCTATCCGGTGGTGCGGCGCATCTGCGCGCGCGCGGGCAAGGGCATCCGCGAGCTGATCGGCGACACCGCGACCTTGCGCGGGCTCGATGCCAGGGAGTTCATTGACGAGCGCTTCGGCCTGCCGACGGTGCAGGACATCCTGAGCGAACTGCAGAAGCCCGGCCGCGACCCGCGTCCCGAGTTCAAGGCGGCGGTGTTCCGGGAGGGGGTCGAGACGCTGAAAGACCTGCAACCCGAGATGGTTCTGGAGGGCACGGTCACCAACGTCACCAACTTCGGCGCCTTCGTCGACATCGGCGTGCATCAGGACGGCCTGGTTCACATTTCCATGCTCGCCGACCATTTCGTCAAGGACCCCCATCAGGTCGTCAAGTCCGGTGACCTGGTGAAGGTCAAGGTGCTGGAAGTGGATATTCCGCGTAAGCGCATCGCCCTGACCATGCGGCTGGGCGAACCGGCGCAGCCGCGGGCAGGCGAGCCCGGCCGCGAACGCGCCGCACGCCCTGAACGCGGTGCTCCGCGCGGCCAGCCGCCGCGGCAGCAAGACCAGTCCCGACGCGCGGGCGGCGACCGTCGGCCGGCACCTCAGCGCCAGCCCGCGGAGCAGCCGGTTCCCGCGGGCGGTGCGCTGGCCGCGGCCTTCGAGAAGGCGCGCAAGGGGTAAAGCGATCGGCGGACAAGCGCGTAGGGGAGCGATCGGGTCGGGGTGACGGGATTGCGCCCGTCACCCCTCCCACACCACCGGACATGCGGTTTTCCGCATCCGGCGGTTGAGTCCAGCGGGCTTAGAAAGTGTCCATTTTCTACTTCCCGATTGTTAGCCGACGTTGGCGTTCAAAGCGGGAAGTAGTTAATGGACAGTTACTTAGCCCGCGAGCAGCCACGGTAGAGTCAGCCCGTAGCGACTGAGGGTGGCGGTTTTCAGCGCTTGGTTGACGACGATGTGACGCGCCATGAACCAGGCGCCACGCCGACAACCGGCCACCCCGAGGGCGCGTCCGCGCACCCCGCGGCGCTCCAGCGCCTTGCGCCGTCCGTGGCGGTTGTGCCGACGTAGCCGGAAGCTGGTGCGTCTTTCGGTGTCGCGGCGATGACGGGCGGGATGTACCACACGCTGGTGCGCAAGCTCGACGGCGACATCTGGGCCTCGGGACGCAACCGGCGCGGTCAACTGGGCGACGGGTCGACCATCGGGCGACCCAGCCCGGTCCGGGCGAACGCGATTCCGAAGAGCGCTGGAGGCTCGCCCCCCTGAGGGACCCAGGCCAGACGCCGCCTCCTGCCTCGCTCGACCGTATCGCTTCGCTCCGTCGCTCCGGTCGGAGGCCGGAACCCAGCGCCAGGGATGGCGATTCTCAGCCGGCACGCGGACCCCAACGGGCCTAACAGCCTGCTCGCACCGGCCATTTCCCCCCGCCAGGTTTCGGCCTCCGCCGCCAAGTCCCGATCAGGGATCACCGCTGTTTGTTCGCCCCGCCTGTTGGCTGTTGCCACCCTACCCCCCATGTAGTTGATGAGGGCAGCCGTTGCCGGGCACTGACCTCGTCGGCGCCCAGCCCGGTCAAGCGGGAGGCGGCGCGCTTGTCTGGTCGCGAGTGACTATCAAACTGGAGATTAACAGATGAAGATCAATGCCGCTCTTGGTGCCGAAACAGCGATCACGCCCGGCTCGGTGGACGCCAACCCCCAGTTCCAGCCGGCGCGCCGGGGTGAGTCCAGGTTCCCGAGCAAATCGGCACTCTTGCGGGGCGTCCTGCTCGCGGCAGCGGTGCTGTCTGCCGGGGTCGCGACGGCCGACGTCGTCGTGACGATTGATCCCGAAAAGAACTGCCTGGAGACCAATGGCGGGTATTTCCCGTTCGGTGCGTCCGCGGTCACCTCGGCGATTGCGGTCGGCAGTTATCTGGTCGACCTGCGTGCCAACAACATGAGCTGCCATTACGGCAACCTCACCGGCTCCGCCCGCAGCAAGTGCAATATCGACACGGTCCTGCTGCGCGCTGTCAACAGCTTTCAGGCCGGTTGGGGGCTTGCGGTCGGCGCCCGCCCGGTCCTGGTCGATGTCTCGGCGCCGACGGTGTTTAACGCCTTCGTGATCGACACTCCCTGTCATGACAACACCGGCAAGGCGACCTTGTACTTTAAAGGCCCGCTCTGAGGGTCCGGCCGACAACGGTGAACACCGGTGCCCCTGGTGGGGCGCCCACCGGTATTCCGGAGCAGTGTCCAGCATTCATCGCAGAGGTCTAAACGATTGCCATGGAACTTCGTCTGCGTAAAGCGATTGCGATCGGCGTCTGGTTGACCGGTGCCGTCGGTATTCTGTGCGCCTGCTCCCAGGACGGCGCTGCGCCGGCCGGGCCGCTCGCGGAGATTGACCGCGGCCGGCCACCGCGCGTGGGGTCGGTGGGTTCGCTGATGGTCAACTTGCCGGGCTCGATCATCGTTCCGGCCGGCGGCGATCGGTCTGCCGCGCCGACCAACCGCCCTGCCGTGAATCGGATGGTCGGGACGACGCCCGCCGTCGAGACACCGGCCGATCACGCGGTCAAGGGCCAGGTGGGGCGTCCCCAGAGCGGCGCCCGACTCTGGGGTGAATGGGATAAGGTATTGTCCCGCGGCAACTTAGGTGAAATAGCTCGGCTGGCCGCCGCCTTAGGGGAGGGCCTGCGTGCCCCCGGTACCGAGGTGGTCTATGACGCAATCGAAAGGCGGCTCTATGACCCCAACACCCGCGCGGAGGAGGTCGATTCGCTGATTGATGTGCGGCAACAGGCTGCAACTCCCAGGTCGCTGGCGACGCAGCGCGATTACCAGGCACGCGTCGCGGCCGAGTGGACGAGCGGTGGCGGTGAGGACTTACGCTAGGAGCGGGTTCCTGCTCGGGGCTGCTTGGCTTTTGTCACTTGGCCCCCCGGCAATAGCAGATGAAGGCCACCTGCTCATTGCCAGGCTTCAGGGTGATCGGGCACGGAGGACCGCGACGCCTGAGGCCGTACGAGGTGGCCGTCTCGCGACTGAAAAACAGCACGCACAACGGCGCATGATCAGTCTCGATCCGGAAATTCGTCATCATACAAGAGGTCAAGAAAGATGTATACGCTCAACGGTTCGCAACGCCATGACCGCGGTGGACGGATGAAAACGAAACTCGCGCTATTGATACCGTTCGTCATCGCGGTATCGGTGACTGGATCGGCATCCGCGCGCAACGGGGTGACCTGGGCCTCGTCGCACGACAATACCCTGGGCATAGACCGTGTGGGATGCAATAACTGCAATGCCTACCAGGGCGATACCTCTTGTTCGGTAGCGCTTCCGGTCCTGTGTTTGAAAGTTGATGGGTCGCCGCGTCCGAACTATGCCGTGCCCAGCTGCGACGGTCTCGCGATGTTCCCCAATTGCGACTATTATAACGGGTGGGCGCAAGGGCACACCGCTGCGACCGTGCCCGTGGCGGGTGTCAGTCTCCACTCCAGCGCTGCCGGTGATGCATTCTGCGCGAGCCAATTCGGCGCCGGCTGGAAAATGGTTGAGTTTCACGATGGGAAGCGGCTGCCGGGCATGGGGCTGAACACCTTTTACGGAAATGCGGCCAACTGGAACTCGGCGAGTCCCTGGCCGGCGGCCAGGGCGAGCCGCGGTGCGTGGAATTTCTACGCCTATGGCAACCTCAACCCCGACACCCGTTACTGGGTAAGAGTCAACGATCAACCAGCCAATTGTTGGAACTGACGGGGGGCGGGGCCACCATTGCGGCGGCCCCGGTCAATTGGTTCGTCCGTATCCGCTGCCGCGTCGGTGGCTGTCGCAGCGGGGGTTCAACCGGCGGTCGCCAACACCTGCGGATTGAGCACGGATCGGGTCGGGGTGACGGGATTGCGCCCGTCACCCCTCCCACACCACCGCACATGCGGTTTTCCGCATCCGGCGGGTGAGCCTGCGGGCCGGCGGACAGCCGGTTGAATATTTCCGCCGGACGGCGGTTGATGCGCGACCAACGGGGATTTCCCCGCCTTATGGCTGGAATGTTATCGTCCGCTCTCTCAAAGTGTGACGCTGATCATAATTTGCACGCATCGGCAATACCATGCAGCCTGTTTACCCAAGGAGCCTCGGTATGACCAAGATCCCCCGACGACTACGCCTGTTCCCCGCCGTGCTGGCGCTCGGCAGCGGCCTGCTGGCCGCTGCACCGGACCCCGTCCCGCCCACCGGCGGGGCGGGCGTCACCGCCTTCGCGGTGCCGCTGATCCAACCAGCCGCCCCGCTGGCCACTGCGGCGACCGCCCCCGCCGTCCCCCCGACCCAGGCACGGATTGAGGCCGACTACGGCAAGCTGCCCTACACCTTCGAGGCCAACGGCGGACAGGCCGATGCGGCGGTCAAATTCCTCGCCCGCGGCCCCGGCTACAGCCTGTTCCTGACGCCCGGTGAGGCGGTGCTTTCACTGCACACCAGCCAACCGAACCCGACGCCGCGGCCGCGGCCCGGCGCCCGGCCGGGGTCCGTACCCGGCCCGACGCCGGCCGCCGCGCCGGAACCGACCGCCGCGGCGACGCCCCCGACGGTGCTGCGCTTGAGCCTGGTCGGGGCCAATCCCGACCCGGTCATCCGCGGCGAGGCGGCCCTGCCGGGCAAGGTCAACTACCTGTCCGGCAAGGATCCCGCGGCCTGGCGCACCGGCCTGTCGACCTATGCCAAAGTGCGGTACGAAGGTGTCTACCCCGGTGTCGACCTGGTCTATTACGGCACCCAGGGGCAACTGGAGTATGACCTGGTGCTGGCCCCGGGGGCGGACCCCAAGGTTATCCGGCTGGCTTTTGCGGGGGCGGATCGGATGCGGCTTGATGACACCGGCAGCCTGGTGCTGACCCTGGGTGAGCAGCAGGTCATCCAGCACAGCCCACGGGTCTATCAAGAGACCAACGCGGAGCGCACGCTGGTGCCGACGCACTATGTGCTGGCGGACAATCGGGAGGTGAGTTTGGCCATCGGTGACTATGACGCCGGGCGGGCGTTGGTGATCGATCCGGTGTTGGTGTACTCCACCTACCTTGGTGGGAGCGAACAGGACACTGGCTACGACATCGCCGTGGACGGTGCGGGGAATGCCTACCTAACGGGATTGACCTACTCCACTGACTTTCCGACCCGCCAGGCCCTGCAACCTGACGGCGGTGGATCCGACGACGTCTTTGTCGCCAAGCTCAGCGCCGATGGCGCCGCGCTGGTCTACTCGACTTACCTTGGCGGCAGCGTGGGGTCCGGCATCGCGGTGGACGGCGCCGGGAATGCCTACGTGACAGGAGCGGTCGGGTGGTACGACGACTTCCCGACACGCAACGCCCTGCAGCCGGCCTCCGGTGGCGAAACCGACGCCTTTGTCGCGAAGCTCAGTGCCGATGGCGCTACGCTGGTCTACGCCACTTACCTTGGCGGCCTCAGCTCTGACTGGGGCAAGGACATTGCTGTGGATAGCGCAGGCAATGCCTGGGTCACCGGAAACACCCAATCGAGCGACTTCCCGACACAGAACGCCCTGCAACCTGTCTTTGGCAGCAGATATGGCCGCCCGGACGCGTTCGTGGCGAAGATCAGCGCCGATGGCGCCACGCTGATCTACTCGACCTATCTCGGCGGCCTGGACAACGATTACGGCAATGGGATCGCCGTTGACGACCGGGACGATGTCTATGTGACCGGAATTACCCAAGTATTTAGGAATGATGCCAGCACGTTTCCGATACGCAATGCGCTGCAACCGACATTCGGCGGATACCAGGACGCGTTCGTGACGAAATTGAGTGCCGATGGCGCCACGCTGATCTACTCGACTTACCTCGGAGGTGAAGGCGGGGATGAGGGCCTGAGCATCGCCGTGGACGGCGCCGGGAATGCCTATGTGACAGGGTGGACCTGGGCCAGCGACTTCCCGACACGCCACGCCCTGCAACCGGCCTACGGCGGCGAAGGTGACGCCTTTATCGCGAAGCTCAGTGCCGCTGGCGCGACGCTGGTCTACGCGACCTACCTCGGTGGCAGCGGCGACGACAGAGGAGCTGGCATCGCCGTGGATGGCGCCGGTCATGCGTACGTGACCGGAAGGACCTACTCCATTGATTTCCCGACACGCGACGTCCTGCAACCAGGCAGCGGCGGAAGCGGTGACGCCTTTGTGGCGAAGCTCAGTGCCGACGGTGCCGCACTGCTCTACTCCACCTATCTCGGCGGCAGCAACGAGGAGTTTGGCAACAGCATCGCCGTGGACGGGCTTGGCAATGCCTACGCGGCAGGATCGACTGACTCTGCCGACTTCCCGACCCGCAAGCCTTTGCGACCGATCTCCAGTGGCATGGCTGATGTCTATATCGCGAAGATCTCGGGAGGTAAGTCCGCACCGGTCATGGCACCTCTGCGTGTCCTGTCGCTTGGCGATGTCTCCGGCGACGGCACCCAGGACATCGCGGTCGTATTGAAGGAAGGGCCGGCCGGGGACCTCAGCGCCCGCATCATGGATGCTGTCGGCGGGGCTTCGATCCGGACCTTCCGATGCGACCAGGGCTATGCGCTGATCGATCTTGCCGTGGTACCCGACCAGAACGCCAATGGTGCTCCGGAATTGGCCCTGCTCGGCCGGAATGCAGCGACCGCCGACATGCAGGTCGAGGTCCACGATACGCTCAGCGGCGACCGGCTCCATGCGATCGTCTTCGATCTCGTCGACCGCACGCCTAAACGCCTGGCGGTGTTGGCTGATCCTGACGGGGGTACGGCGCAATTGGCGGTGCTTGCGACGGCCTTAACGGCTGACGGAGACAGATACGCCGCGATGCAGATCCGGGATGCCCGCACCGGCGCTTGGGTTGGGGATGTGCAATTCGACCCGGACTACGAGTATCGTGGCTTCGCCGTGGTCGCGGATGCGAACGGCAACGGCGCGCCCGAGCTCGCCATGCTCGGGATTAAGAAAACGCGTTTTCAATATGGTATGAATAAGGTCGAACTGCGCGACAGCAGCAGCGGGCTGCTGGTCAGGGATCTGTGGTCGCAGACGGGCGCCGACCCGCTGGATCTGGTCGAGGTGCCGGACGCCGCCGGGGTCGGTCCCTCGGACGTCGCGGTGCTGGAGCGCTGGGGCGCCAAGGTCGTGGTGAAGACGACGGATACGGGCACTGCCGCCAAAGTCGGGTTCGTCTATTACACCCCGACCTTCGTGCCTCACCAAATCACCGTGCTGCCCGACCTCGACGGCAACGGCGTGGCCGAGGTGGCGCTGCTGGGCCGCAACGCCGACGGTCAGACCAAGACCGAGCTGCGCGATGTCGTCACCGGTACCCTGGTGCGCAACCTCTGGTTCGAGGGGCTCGCGCCGACCGACCTGGCGGTCCTGCCCGACCTGAACGGCAACGGCAGCCCGGAAGTCGCCGTGCTCGGCACGACGCCGACGGGTCGGGTGCGCTTGCTGATCCAGGATGTCGGGACCAAGGCGCTGGTGAGCAGGTTGACCTTCTAGCATCCGGAAACCCGGCATTGCTCACAATGCCGGCTCATACCGCAGCGTGAGATAAAAGGCCCGCCCCGGCTGGTTGTAGAAGGCGGCGGTTTCGTAGTCCTGGTCAAAGATGTTTTTCAGCCGGCCTTGAAGACGCAGGCTGGGGGTGAAGGCGTATTCCGCGCGCAGGTCCAGCAGGGTATAGGGGTCGAGCGGGTAGACATTGGCCAGGTCGTCGTAACTGCGCCCGGCGGCGAACAGGGTGGCGCCCAGAGACCAGCGCGCGAAGCGCCGGTCCAGGTCGAGTTGGCCCTGCTGCTGGGGGCGGCGCGGCAGGAGATTGCCGTCGTCCGCTCCATCCGAGCGGTTGCGCGGGTTCAGCAGCGTGAGGCTGAACCCCAGGTCCCAGTCCTGCATGACCGCGTTGGCACTGAGTTCCAGCCCTTGAATCTCGGCCTGGGCGATGTTGTTGGCGCCCTGCGTGAAAGCGTCGAAGGCGATCATCTGGTCCAGTTCGGTGCGATAGAGATTGAGTCCCCAGCGGCCATCGACCCAGGACTCCGGCAGCGCCCCGTCGAACCCCAGTTCCAAGCTGTTGGATTCCTCGGGGTCCAGGTCCGGGTTGCCGAAGAAGGGATAGTAGAGTTCGTTGAAGGTCGGGGCCTTGAAGGCGGTGCCGTAGGAAACCGACGCCTGCAGGGTGGGTGCGAAGCGGTAGCCCAGGGCGGCGCTGCCGGTGGTGTAGCTGCCGAACTGCTCATTGTCATCCTGGCGCAGGCTTAGATTCATGGTCGCGGCCCGCCATTCACCCTGGTATTCGCCGAAGACGCCGGTGTCCGCGCGGGAGTCCTCGGCATAGGCGACACTGCTGTCGATGCGGTCGCGCTGGTAATCGACCCCGAGGCTGACGAGGTGGCCGGCGTGGATGCTGACGTCGTTCTGCCAACTCAAACTGTCACGCTCGGTGTCGAAGTCACCGGCGGCTATTCGCTCGACCACGGCGTCGCTGTAGTCGGCCGTGTATTTGTCCAGGCTGTAGCCGGCCGCCAGGGTGACCACCCAGGGGGTGAAGGGCACCAGGCGGGTGCGGGCGCCGAACACCTGCTGAGCGCTACGCGAGCGGTTACCGGAAAAGGGGGTGCCGTCGAAGTCCGCGGTGGCGTTGGCGCCCAGGTAACTCAGGTCGATCTCGGCGCGTTCGCTGAAGCGGTAGCCGAGGCGGGCGCTGCCGCCCAACTGGGTGGCGCCGTCGCGATCCGGCTCGACCACGCCGCAGCCGGCGAAGGGAGCGACCTGACCGTAGCAGGCGTTGAATCCGTCGGTTTGCGCGAAGTCGCCGCTGACGTTGAACCAGGCGTGATCCCCACCGCCGGAAAGGCCGCCGGAGATGGCGGCGGTGTTGAATGACCCGCCGGTGACCGTCACTCTTGGGGTCAGGTCGCCGCCGCCGCGGCGGGTGAAGATCTGAATCACGCCGCCGATCGCCTTGGAGCCATACAGGCTGGAGCGGGGTCCGCGCACCACCTCGATCCGCTCGATCTGCGCAATGGGCAGGTCGGCCCAGGGGGTGGTCCCGAGGGTGGCCGAACCGACCTTCACGCCATCCACCAGGACCAGCACGCTGTCCGAGTTGGTCCCGCGCAGGTAGACGGAGGCAACGCCGCCGCTGGTGGAGACGGTGACACCCGGCAGCCCGCGCAGGGCATCCGGAACCGAGCGCAATTGACGCTTTTCGATGGTCGCGCGATCCACCACCGAGACGGCGGCGAGGGTGCGGTCGGCGCGCTCGGGGGTGCGGGTGGCGGTGACGATCACCGGGTCCAGGATAGTCTGCGCGTCGGCGGACGGATCACTCTCGGCCAGGGCCGCGAGCGCGAACGGCAGCCCCAGGGCAGCCGCGAACAGAGGATGTTTCAAAGTACGACTCCACGACAGCGTCGATGGCCCGCGCACACCCGCAGGGGGCCTCGGCAAGATGAAGGATGTTGGAGGCGTAAAGAACGGGCGTGCGGCAGGCGCCGTGCAGACGACGGCCTGACAACCCGGTCGGCCGCACCCCGCAACCCCGATGGTGATCCTCCGGCCGGTCTCCGGGCTCATGAGTGGGAGTGGAACTCCCCGGTGCGGCGCCTTCCCGTGTCTAGACACAGTGGCATCGTGCCGAACCTTGACTCATTAACCGTTGCGGGGGCAGCGCCGGGTTTGCGCCCTGACTGGAGCGCGCACCGGCTTCCCGTTTAACCCCTGGGGCGAAGGCCCGCGGGGCACCGGAAGATCAAGGCCCCATACTCTAGGGCGTGACCGCCGAGCCGTCAATCACCCCACCAGCAGGGCGTGAGTCGGCGCGCCGACCTGGCGATTGGGGTTGATTTGTTGGCGCCAGCCCTGACCGTCCGGGTCATTATCGGAATAACATGCATTTCGTGTCGGACCTGCGCTACTCTAGTCCACAAACCGAGCCACCACCGACCGAGGTCCCCATGAACGACACAGCCGCCAAGACCGCGCCCGCCGCCGATCTCACCCATCGCATCGGTACCCGCCTGCGCCAGGCCCGACATGACCTGGGGCTCTCATTGAGCGAACTGGCGGAGCGTACCGGCTGCTACTCCAAGTCGCGGATCAGCAATTACGAGCAAGGATTGCGCCGCATGGGCCTGGAAGAGTCCGCCATCCTCGCGTCTGCGCTGGGGACCGTCTCTCCCACCTGGCTGCTCTGTCTGGATGACGATCCACTGGTCGAACCGGAGGAGGCCGACCTGATCGCCCGTTATCGCGCGACCGACGACGAGGGCCGTGCCCGCCTGCGCGACCTGGCGCAATCTCTGTCCGCCGCGAAGGCCAAGCGCGCCAAGAAGACGGCTTGAGTCGCCGGCCGCGGCCCTGATCATCATTTTCGAGGCTGTCGGCGCTACGCTCAGGCCAGGATCGACGGGGTTCGCGGGCCGACGGCCCTAGAGGTACCAGACCGGTATCGCCGAAACCGTTGTGGAGAGCGGCACATCCGTCTCCTTGAGACAGAGTACCGCACCCTCGCCGATGCGCCGTCCGGTTTTGTCCAGGACGCCGAAATTGCCCGCGGTCACGGTGCTGTGCCATGGCGGCAGCAGATATAACGAGCCCGGAGGTCTCCAGGATACTCAACCAGGCCTTCAGGGTTTTCTGATCGACATCAACATCGCGCGCCAGATCGGCGAAATTGACCAACTGTCCGGTCCTGGCCGCTGCCGCCCGCACACAACGCTGGAAAGCCAATGCGTCGCCGACTCGGGCAAGGCTGCGTACGTCCCGTTCGATGTAGGTCTGGAGATAGGAGCGATAGAAAATGTCCCGCGGCATGTCAGGGTCCAATGCGATCCGCGGGAAAGCGCCGCGCCAAATCGCGTGATAAAGCTCCAGCAGGGTTGGCGGCGGACCGGCCCGCCCCCGCGCCGACACCAGCCACTCGGCTGTCGGCACGAAGGGCAGCGAGCGCGCGGCATGACCGGCGAGTTCCGCCTGGGACAGACCGAGCAGATCGAGGATCGCCACCCGCCCGGCCAGGGACTCTGTCATCCCCTGCATCAGATGGAACTTCTGGGAACCGGTAAGCCAGTACATACCTGGTTGCCGTGCCCGGTCGACGGCCAGTTTGATCCCGCTGAACAGTTGGGGGGCGTACTGGACCTCGTCGATGATGACCGGCGGGGTATGGCGTTGCAGAAATAACGCGGGATCACGCTGCGCCAAGTCACGTTGGTCCAGATCGTCCAGCGTGACATAGCCCCGTCCGGGCTCCGCGCAGGACTCCAACAGCGTGGTCTTGCCGACTTGCCGTGGGCCGGTCAGCAGAATAACCGGAAAGCTTGCAGAAACCTGTCGGAGGGTCGTGGTCAGGGTGCGATCGACAAGGGGTGGCATGGTCTTCGGCTAATCTGGAGTGCATTTCCAGATTAGCCGAAGATAGGGCCGCTGTCATCTATCGTGCGCTGTGTGTCGCGGGCAGGTGGTCGTCGATCCAACCTAAATTCGGCAATTGCTCACACAAAGACACAAAGAACACAAAGAAAAAATCATTGAAAAGGTCCGGCCGATCACCGCGCGGGTGACCGGCTAGGTTAACCTATCGCGTTGTATATCTTTGTGATCTTAGCGTCTTTTTGTGAGAACTGCTTTTTCTAGGATCAATGATCCGGTTGTCAGTCTACGCCGCTGTGTTTGCGCTGTTGGAAGTGGGCGCGAAGCACATTCTTTACGTATTCAGGCACTTCTTCTTGGACTCTCGCAGCCTCTTCGATCAGTACATCGTACTCCGCAGTCTCTTCGCCAGACCATAAGAGGTCCAGTCTGCGCACATCGCGAGTAGCGATATGCGTATATGAATCAGGATAGGCCCAATAGCAAGTCTTGCATGTTGCGATATCTTTTGCCCGCCAGTTCGGGCAATGTTCGCAGCTCCATGATTTCGCCCTGTTCGCCGACGCGCAGAGCAACATGTATTCGCTGATGTCTTCTGAAAGGCCACCTGTCTCTCCGGCGATCTCAAATGGAACTCGGTGATCGATCTGCAATTCGCGCACGGGGAACGGCTCAAGATAGATGTGACAGCGCGGACCGTATTTTTCAATCAGTGCGTTTTTCACAGTCGATGAGAAAGTTGTCCGTCCTGATAGCTGCGTTGTCCGAACATCGGATGGGTCGCCGAACCTATAAGCGGCAATTTTTCGACCGTCGGTTCCCGATACCCGAAACATAATTATCGGAATGCCTTGCTCACGGACGTCTCTTATCGCCCGCGGAGGGTGATTATAACCGTATACGTTTTTCAATTCCTCAGTTGTGATCTGCCCGTGTTCCAGGATGTGCTCTATTACCGTTCTTGGACGTTTCGCTATGACGCTTTTCAGTAGCTTTAGGAAGCCTGGATGGTATTTTTTTTCAATCATACGAAAGAAAATTCTTGCTGTCTCTGCTGGTCGTAACGAACAGGTTTTTCGGCCTCGCTAGCTAGTCTCTCAACGAGAGCCGACGACAGATATATAGACTCAATGGTCTCGGCATTTCCCCCCAGCAGGGTTGCTTGGCTTGATCTCCCGGCATGAATATACAGGTGCTTTAGCGCCAAGTGTTCCGGCAGGGGTTTGCCGTGCGTTTTGTTTCCTGTGATGCCGTCATAGCTGATGATGTAGGATATGTCTTTCTCGTTCATTTCGATCAGTGCATCCACGAAGTCATCGTAAGTGAGTCCGTGCAAGTAGCGATGGTCGCGGGTGAATGATGTTCCCTGGTACGGCGGGTCCATATACACCAAATCTTTAGCGCCGGCTGTGCCTGCAATTTCCGCAAAACCGCCAGTATGAACTTGGGTCTTGTGCGCCAGCAGTCGTGAAACGCATAATAGATTCAGTCTCATCGTGTGCGGCTTCATTCCCGAACGGCGATTGTCGGCGCTTTGATTGAAAAAGCCATCGGAACTGTAGCGAACGGCTCCTTTTACGATGCGTGCCAGCAAATAAAGCAAATGATGCGGCTGATGGGAGCGATTGAATGCATCGCGGATCTTGAAGAAATATTCTTTTCTATCCGGTTCCTGCGCAAGCCACAGTCTGTCATAGTGGTCGGCCAGCAGATCGGGCCGCTCAAGAATTTCCACCCACAATTTCATCAGTGGCTCATTAATGTCATTAAGGACGAAGCGTTTCGCCAGCCCATTCGCTGCGACCGCCAGTGATACTGCTCCGGCACCGCAGAACGGCTCGATCAGGCACTGAACATCGCCGGGAACATGCGGCAGGATGTCTTTGGCGATGCCACGTTTGCTTCCCTGATAAGGAAACGGATGGGGAACGAGTAGATTACTGTAGGCCTTCATCTGCGGTTGGCTATAAATCAATCCCAGTTCAGCGCCCCGCCGGTCTGATATTCCGTGACCCGAGTCTCGAAGAAATTCTTTTCCTTCTTCAAATCCAGGACCTCGGACATCCAGGGGAAGGGGTTGCCGGCGCCTGGGTATTGCTCCGCCAGACCGATCTGGGCGCAGCGGCGGTTGGCGATGAATTGCAGGTAGTCCTCGAACATCGGGGCGTTCAGCCCGAGTACGCCGCGCGGCATGGTGTCGTAGGCGTAGCGCGCCTCCAGTTCCACCGCCTCGCGGATCATCGCTATCAGTTCCTGTTTGAAGGCTTCAGTCCACAGGTGTGGGTTCTCGATCTTGATCTGATTGATGACATCGATGCCGAAGTTCATGTGCATGGACTCGTCGCGCAGGATGTATTGGAACTGTTCGGCGGTGCCGGTCATCTTGTTGCGGCGGCCCATGCTCAGGACCTGCACGAAGCCGACGTAGAAATAGATGCCTTCGAAGATGACATAGAAGGCGACCAGTTCGCGCAGCAGCTTCTGATCGTTCTCGGGGGTGCCGGTGTGGAAATGCGGGTCCGCCAGGTAGCGCGTGAAGGGCAGCGCCCATTCGGCCTTGCGGGCGACCGCCGGAACCTCCCGGTACATGTTGAAGATCTCGCCCTCGTCCAGGCCCAGGCTTTCCACGACATATTGATAGGCGTGGGTATGCACGGCTTCCTCGAACGCCTGGCGCAGCAGGTATTGGCGGCACTCCGGGTTGGTAAGGTGACGGTAGACGGCCAGCACGAGATTGTTGGCGACCAGCGAATCGGCGGTCGAGAAGAAGCCCAGGTTGCGCTTGATGATGGTGCGCTCGTCCTCGGTCAGACCGTTCGGGTCCTTCCAGAGGGCGATGTCCGCATTCATGTTGATTTCCTGCGGCATCCAGTGGTTGGCGCAGGCGTCCAGGTACTTCTGCCAGGCCCAGTCGTACTTGAAGGGGACGAGCTGGTTCAGATCCGCACGGCAGTTGATGATGCGCTTGTCATCCACCCGCACGCGGCCGGCGCCTAATTCAAGCGACTCGAGGCCGGTGGCCCCGCCCGCGGCCGCGGCAGCGCCGACGGCGGTGCGGCGTGCCGTCGGCGCCAGGCCGGACAGCAGGGTGTCCTCGAAGGGCAGTTCCACCTGCGGGGCGAACGGATTGGGGTCGACCACGGGCGCCGCACCGGCGGTCTGCATCAGCGCCTCGTTGCTGACCAGTCCATGCCCAGGATGCACCTGGGTCCGGAGGTCAGGGGCACCCGACCGGCTCGCGAAGGGGGTCGCCGCCGGGGCGTCGGAAGCCATCCTGGGCCGCTGGGGCCGTTCGGCGAGCGGATCGAACGCGGCCAACGGCGGTACCGGGCGGGTCGTGCCGGGCTTGGCGGCGGCGAGTGGATCGTCCCAGTTCAACATCGTGGTCAGTCCTCGGGATTCGGCTGCTGGTTCAGGTGCCTGGGCAAGGTCCTGGTGGTCGCCGCGCGTCGAATAGGGCGTAGGGCGGCGCGTTTGGAGTTTCGGCGGTGATCTTATTATTCTAGGCGATTGCTCTGAGATGTCCAGTCTCAATCACAAGATATAGTGGTAAAATGCGAAAGAACACACTTCATCGTGTGTTTGGCGTCAGGACGCGCGCCCAACCAACGCTCCGCGCCCGGTCAGGTAGGCGAGCCCGACCATCAGCGCCAGGACCGTTGCAGTGGTGCCGATCAGCGGCAGCGCGGTGGCGCCGGCCAGTCCGGTGGCGAACCAGAGCGACGCGGCCAGATAGGTCGCGAACAGCACTAGGATGGCAGGCACCGGATAGGGTAACGGGCGGTTGCGTTGGCTGATGCCGTAAAAGAGCCCCAGGCGCAGCGCCGCACCGGCCGTCAGGGCCAGCACCAGGCCGGGGAATCCGAGCCAGGGAATCAGCGTGAAAACGCCCAGCACGGTCAGCGCGGCGGCGGCATATTGGATGAGCATCTGCTGGTGGCTGGTGTTGCCGAGGAAGAGCCCCATCGATGTCAGGTCCGCAACGGTCCGCAGCAGCATGACGAACAGTAGGGCGCTCGGCCACCAGGCGGGTACCGCAAATGCGGTGCCGAAGAGTACCCGCAGGAGCAGCGGATTGAGCAGCGAGACGCCGGTACAGAGCAGGAAGATCAGCAGGATGCCGATTGCGGCATAATGCACCAGGCGGCGCTCCCCATCCGGGCCGGCGATCAGCCGATAACGCTGGGCGCTCCACCAGAGCGTGAAGGGCTGGAAGGCGATCACGCAGAGCATGAACAGCTTCACGGCCGCCGCGTAGTGGCCGTAGCTCTCGGTATCCAGGTGCGCGGCCAGAACCCAGCGTTCCATGCCGTTCATCATGAACGCGGCGACACCGCTGCCGAGGATCGGTACGCCGAAGATCAGCAAGCGCCTGACCGTCGGCAACTGCAGGGCGATGCCGCTGTCACGGATCTGGTGTATCACCGCCGCCGCAGCCATCAGGCAGGCCGCCCCGGCGCTGACCGTCATGATGCCGAAGACGCCAAACCCCAGGTAGACGGCGATGACGTTGCCGGCCGCCTGCAGCATGGCATAGATAATCATGAAGCGGGCATAGGCCGCGGCCCGGTCCTGCATGCGCAGGATCATGTTCGGCAGGGCGATCCAGGATGAGGCGATGCCGGCGAGGATGGCCAGGCGCAGCAAACCGGGTTCCTGATCGCCCGGCAAGACCTGCACCAGCCACGGCACCAGGGCCAGCAGGATGAGCAGGAACAGCAATCCGCCCAATAGGGTGAGCCCGAGGCCGTTGGCCGTGGCCGCGCGCTCGTCCAGTGGCCCCTGCCCGTCGGCTGCCGCGGCGGATTGGCTGCCGGTACTGGCAAACCGCAGCACCGCCTCGAGCAGTCCGAAACCCGCGAGCAGTCCGACCGCCTGGGTGGCGGTCACCAGCAGGTCGAGCTGACCGAACTCAACCGGTCCCAGGACCCGTGCCACGTAGGGCAGGGTCAGAAACGACACGCTACGCATGAGGAGGTAGCTGCCGGCGTAGGTCAGGGTGGATTTGATCACGGGCAGGACGCGCTCGGCTGGTTGATCGCGGGGGTTAAGGCGATTTCTGTCGAATCCTATCCTATCGCGCTCGTCTTTTCGCCCGCCTTGCGCGTCGCGCCGACCGTCACATAGCCCTGTTATGCTTCTGTCGGCGCTCTTCGAAGGCAGACGAATCTGGTACAGGATGCTCCGACAATCGCCTGATCGCAGGGTTGATCGCAGCGACGCACGTGAAGCCGGTTTGCTTGCAGGGAACGAAAGCGTCTATCGTTGTCACCTTGCACGATCGTGGAACCTGGTCATGGGGCCGGGGTCCCGACGGCCGGTCTCGGCTTGACGGGTTGCCTCGGCGCCGCATGACCGCAACGTCCGAAACACACACTGCCGCCAGGAGACGGCCCTATGATCGAGAAGATCGAAGTTGACACCCCCACCTGCATCGGCTGCGGAACTTGCTGGGTGGTTTGCCCGGACGCCTTTCGCGAGGTCGAAATAGGTGATGAATTCAAGGCCGCCACCACCGGCCGGCTGGCGGCCGAGAAGGTCCTGCAGGAGGTCGCGCAAGGTTGTCCCAGCCTCTCCATCTCGCTGTTCGACCACGCTGGGACCGTGATCTTCCCCTCGGAGGCGCAGCGCGAGGAGTTGCGCCAACGCCTGCAGTGGTGAGCCCGGCGGCCAGCGATTGCTGACTCCTTAGGCCGCCGTTACATCAAGGCACGCTCACGAATCTAAGGAAGAAAGGAACAGCAGTAATCGGTCACGGTGCGCACCCGCAGCCCGAACCGCTCCCCGGCCCCGACAGTGAAGGACTCACCGCCCTTGAAGGTGCGCCAATCGGCGGTGTTGGGGAGTTGAACATCAAGGTCCCCGGACAGGATCTCCATCAGTTCGCCGCTGCTGGTGCTGAACTCGTACTCACCCGGCTGCATGATCCCCAACGTCTTGCGGCGGCCGTCGACAAAGCGGATGGTGCGGCTGGTCACGCCGCCGTCGAAAAAGATGTTGGCCTCACGGATGACGGTGACGTGCTCGAACTCGGACATGGAGTGTCTCTCTGCTGACGGTTGGGCTGATTACGGTTGAATGGAGAGCGTCAAGGGTTCGAGCTGGTCCCAGACGTGTTTTGCCTGGTGCTTCGAGAGGAGCTTCGGCAGGGCGTCCCGCAACGCGTCCAACTCCGCGCGCAGTTCGCCGACGTCGGTTGCCGCATCGATCCGTTCGACGCGATGCGCCCCGACCGGACCCAGCGCGCCCAGCACGACATAGCGGGCGAAGCCCTTCGCCTTCTCCAGATTGAAGTGCGGCTCCGGCGGAAGGTCGACTCCCGCCGGTGCCGCTTCCTGCAGCGCCTGGTGCTCGTACTCAAGCAGGTCCCACTCGTTGATGCTGTACGCACCCATTTCGAATGCCGACTCGTGTGGGGCGAGGAATCCGCCGGCGAGCAGCGTCTCGAGCTGCGCCTCGACCTCGCGTCCGATCTCGGGGTGTCGCGACAGGATCTCTTCCACGGTTCGGTGCCCGTCGAGCAGGATCAGCACGTGACGCAATGCCGGGGACAGCCCGCCGGTCCTGGTGCGAATTTCGTCCTGGCCTTTCGCAGTCCTGATCAGTATCTGGTGATGGTCCATGGACGGCTACCAACCTCGTTCGCTTAGAAAAAGAGTAGGTTATGCAATCGCCTTAGCGGCGTCTCATGGATGCTACCCGCGTTGCGCGGGGTGTTCAAGACCCCACAAAAAAAACGGAGGTGGAGGCTATCACCGGTCGACATCGCCGCTGCGCGGCCCTGGTATGGCTGAATCTGGAGCCTCGACCTCAAGCGCGCGGGGCCCGGACACCGGCCGGAACGACAATCAAGGTCAGCATCGGCTCAGGCGCGCGCATCCCGTCGCGTTCCAGCGCCGGATTCCCGCGGGTTCGTTCACGCAATGCTGTGAGAATGGTTGTTATTTCCTGATGTTGGCTTCAGTGCCGGGTGCCGGCTATTGACAAGACTCACAATCCGGCTCCAGGATCGAGCACGCCTTGGGCGCCGCACCATTCCCCTTGCCTTTGTCCAACGCGATATAACTACCGCCCACCGCGCTCAGCCGATTGGCCTTGCTTGCATCATCCATGGTGGATTTCTCCACATGGGTGGCGCCCATCGATCGCAGATAGTAGGTGGTCTTGAGGCCTCGCACCCAGGCAAGCTTGTAGAGGTTGTCGAGCTTTTTACCGCTGGGTTCGCGCAGGTAGAGGTTGAGACTCTGCGCCTGGTCGAGCCACTTTTGGCGGCGGCTGCCGGCCTCGATGAGCCAGCGGGCGTCGACTTCGAAGGCGGTGGCGTAGAGGCCCTTCAACTCGTCTGGAATACGGTCGATCTGCTGCACCGACCCGTCGAAATACTTGAGGTCATTGACCATGACGGCGTCCCATAATCCGCGTTCCTTCAGATCCGCGACCAGGTAGGGATTGACCACGGTGAACTCGCCGGACAGATTCGACTTGACGAACAGGTTCTGATAGGTCGGCTCAATGGATTGGCTGACGCCGACGATATTGCTGATGGTGGCGGTCGGCGCGATGGCCATGCAGTTGGAGTTGCGCATCCCGACGGTCTCTACGCGGGTGCGCAGGCTGTCCCAGTCCAGCGTGTGGCTGGTGTCCATCTGCAGATAACCGCCACGGCCCTCGGCCAGCAGTTGGATGCTGTCGAGCGGGAGGATGCCGCGGCTCCACAATGAACCGTTGAAACTCGGATAGCGCCCGCGCTCCTCGGCCAGGTCCGCGCTGGCCCCAATCGCGTAGTAGCTCAGGTATTCCATGCTGGTATCGGCGAACTGCACGGCGTCCTGACTCTCGTAGGGGATGCGCAGTTGGTAGAGCGCATCCTGGAAACCCATGATGCCGAGTCCGACCGGGCGGTGACGCAGGTTGGATTTGCGGGCTTGCGGGACGTTGTAGAAGTTGTAGTCGATGACATTATCGAGCATCCGCATGGCGGTGCGGACCGTCGCTTGCAGCCGTTTGGTATCCAGGCCCTGGTCGGTGACATGAGCGGCCAGATTGACCGAGCCGAGATTGCAGACGGCAATCTCCTGGTCATTCGTATGCAATGTAATCTCGGTGCACAGGTTGGAGCTGTGCACCGTGCCGACGTGCTGATTGGTGTAGCGCAGGTTGCACGGGTCCTTGAAGGCGATCCAGGGGTGACCGGTCTCGAACAGCATAGCGAGCATCTTGCGCCACAGGTCGAGCGCCTTGATGCGCTTGCTGACCTTCATCTCGCCGCGCTCGGCGCGCGCCTCGTAGGCGGTATAGGCAGTCTCGAACGCCTGGCCCATCAGGTCGTGCAGATCCGGGGTTTCGTCCGGTGAGAACAGGGTCCACTGCTGATCCTCGGCCACCCGCTTCATGAACAGATCAGGCACCCAGTTGGCGGTGTTCATATCATGGGTGCGCCGGCGGTCGTCGCCGGTATTCTTGCGCAGATCCAGGAATTCTTCGATATCGATGTGCCAGGTTTCCAGATAGGCGCAGACGGCACCCTTGCGCTTTCCGCCCTGATTCACCGCCACCGCCGTGTCATTGGCGACCTTGAGGAACGGCACCACACCCTGGCTACGACCATTGGTCCCTTTGATGTGCGCACCCATACCGCGCACCCGGGTCCAGTCGTTGCCCAGGCCGCCCGCGAATTTCGACAGCAGCGCATTGTCCTTGATGGCGCTGTAGATGCCGTCCAGATCGTCCGGCACGCTGGTGAGGAAGCACGACGAGAGCTGCGGCCGTAAGGTGCCGGCGTTGAACAGGGTCGGCGTACTGCTCATAAAGGCGAAGCTGGAAAGCAGTTCATAGAACTCGATGGCCCACTCTTCGCGCTCGATTTCGTTGCTGGCGAGCCCCATGGCGACGCGCATGAAAAATGCCTGGGGCAGTTCAAAGCGGATACCGGCGGCGCTGTGGATGAAATAACGGTCATAAAGTGTCTGGAGCCCCAGGTAGCTGAACTGGAGGTCGCGTTCGGGCCGCAAGGCCGCGCCCAGACGCGCGAGATCGAAGCGGGCGAGTTGGCGGTCCAGCAGTTCCAGGTCGCCGGCCCGCCGGATGTAGGCGCTGAAGTAGTCGCCGTAGCGTTCGGCCAGATCGGCCTGGGTCTCGACCCCGCTGGCCATGTCCAGGTAGCCCAGGGCCTCGCGGCGCAGCAGGTCCAGCAGCAGACGGGCGGCGACCTGGCTGTAGGCGGGGTCGGTCTCGATCAGGGTGCGGGCGGACATGACCAGCGCCTGGCCGACATCGGCCTCGCGGACGCCGTCGAAGAGATTGCGCATGGTGTCGGTGAGAATGGCCGCGGCGTCGACCCCGGCGAGTTCGCGGCACGCCTCGTCCACCAGACGACCCATGCGTGCGACATCCAGGGGCCGGGTACTGCCGTCGGCCAGGGTGACCTGCAGTGGGTGTTCAGTCGCTGGGGTGGTGTCGGCGGCGGCTTGGTGGGCGCGCTCGCGGGCGCGCTCCTCGCGGTAGAGCACATAATCGCGGGCGACCTTGTGTTCACCGGCCCGCATCAGGGCGAGCTCGACCTGATCCTGAATGTCTTCGATGTGAACGATGCCGCCGCCGGGCAGACGGCGGGTCAGGGCGGACGCGACCTGTTCGGTCAACTCATGCACCCGGTCATGCACACGACTTGAAGCCGCAGCACTGCCGCCTTCCACGGCCAGGAAGGCTTTGGTCATGGCGACCATGATCTTGTTAGGGTCGAACGCGGTGGCCTGACCGTTGCGGCGGATGACCTGAAGTCGCCCCGGGGTCTGCGCGGCACTGGCTCCGCCCACTGATTGGCCGTTGAAGTGCGGTGTTGACTCCCGCGCGGCGGGGTCGGGTTCGCGCGCTTCTGGTGTTGCTGCACGGTGCGGTGTTGGTGCGGACATGGCTCCTCCTGATCGGCCCGAGGGGTCGGGGCGGGTGGTGTCTGAGGCGGGGATGCGGCAACCTGGTTGTCTGGCGCGCATAGGGACAAGACACAATATATGCGCTTCAGGCGGCACGTCAACTACCATATATTGTTCGCTGACCCTGAGTCATGCAGGTACCGGGTTGTTCGGCAAGCGCCTAACGGACCTCGACCAGGAAATATGCCGGCGTGTCGGGACGGCTGGGTTCGATCCGCGCGGAGTAGGTGCGGGTCTCGCCGGGTTCTAACGTCTCGTGTTCAATCGGCATAGACGCGGCCTCGCGGGTCAGCCGGGCGGCACCCGTCTGGAGCCCCTTGCGGTCGAACAGCAGGATCGTCGCGTCTGGGGTGATCGCGGATGCGCTGGTGTTTTTGATCACCGCGTAGTAAGTGAGATCCCGGTTGTCACCCACGCCTGCGGCCGCGAAGCTCAGCTTCTTGACATATTGAATATTGATATCATAAATCTTGTCGGCATCGAGCGCGGCGATGCCGGGGATTCTTTGTTTAATCAGCGTGTTTCGTTCCACCTCCTGGGCCGCCAGCAGTTGTTTGGTCTGCTCCAGTTCATTCTGAACCTGGCTCATCTCACTGGCGAGGAGTCCGGCCTCCACATCGAGCGTGTCGCCCCGGAAGTGGGACCGGATCAGGAGCACCGCCAATACGACCGCGGCGACGATCGCGGCCAGTGCGATCAGGCGGGTGGCCCAGAGTTGTCGGCTGCGTTTCGCCCGGCTGGTGGCGTGGGCCGACAGGTGCTGCGCGCTGGAGTGGCGGCTGTCGCGGCGCGACCCCGCTCCGTGGTGGCCGTGGCGCTCTCGAGGGTAGATCCCGCTACGGGCGTCGAACCGATGACGGGTGGTGGTCGTTGCCGACCGGGGCGTCTCCCGGGTCGCGTCGCCGACTCCGGTGAGCGGCAGAGTCTGTGCGTCCGGGTCGGGCCCGGCGGCAGGCGGCGCCTCGTTGCTGTCCATTCTTGCGATGTACCCTTGGAAACGACGGTCGAAGGATAGCGTAGCAATCGGCCCTTGGGCAAACGGGACGCTGGGCATCGGCCCGGCAGAGCGTGTCGCATCACTGTCAAGGGATCGCTATACTGCGTTCACACCGGCGGATTCGACGCGCGACGGGCACGTCGGGACAGTCCCAGAATCCGACCCGATTGGATCAGCGCGCTGTCGCCGACTGTCGGGTCAGTCATTGCCGGAGGAGGAACGAACGTATGAAAGTCGGCGATGTCATGAGCCGAGAGGTGCGCACGGTGCAGCCGGGCCAGCCCATCCTGGAGGTCGCTTCACTCATGTGCCTGTATCGCTATCATGGGTTGCCCGTGGTGGACGACGCGGGGCGACTGGTCGGTGTCGTCGCCGAGCGCGACGTGCTGCACAGCCTGTTCCCGACGATCGATAGCCTGGTCGCCGAGGGTATGCATGGCGTGGATTTGGACCACCAGTTGAAGACCTACAACGAGGTTCTGGAATTGAGTGTCGAGGAATTGATGACGCACAGTCCGATCTCGGTTGACCCGGAAATGCACCTGCTGCGTGCTGCAACGGTCATGGTGCGGCATAACTTCAGGCGGATACCGGTGACGCAGAACGGTCGTCTCGTCGGTATGCTGAGTCTGGGTGATGTCCATAAAGCGATCTTCCATGCCAACATTACCGGCGCCTTGTCACGCTGACGATGTCTGAGGCGCTCTGGTATCGTTGGTCTGGTGAGGACCTGGAAGTAACGTTACGGGTACAGCCGCGCGCCAGTCGGGACGCTTTCGCCGAGGCGCAGGACGGGAGTCTGCGGGTGCGCATCCAGGCCCCGCCGGTCGAGGGCCAGGCCAACGCCGCACTGCGCCGGTTCATCGCCGGCGCGTTCGGGGTCGCCCCGTCGCGGGTGGCGTTTCTCAGCGGCGAGCAGTCGCGCATCAAACGGCTGCTGATTCGTTCTCCGCGCCGATTTCCGGTGCCCATTGATCGCCCCCAGGGTCCGCCGGTGCCGCATCGGCGCTGAGCAGCAGGTCAGGCCCCAAGCCGCGGCGGTAGGGGTCGTAACCCTGTCGCGACTGCGTGTACATTCTTGTTGGATATCAAATCATGACGGCGATGCAGGCGATTTCCATCAAATCATGTACCATCTCGCTTGTCTCTTCGCCCGCCTTTCGCGTCGCTCCGACCGTCACCGAGCCCGGTTATGCTCCTGTCGGCGTGCCTTGACGACAGACGAAAATCGTTCGCGATCTGTTACATGATTTCTCGGTTATCGCCTAAGAATTTCCCTGTAATCGCCTAAGACGGACTCGAAGGGCCATGCAAACCCCCGCACTGCAACGACGGCTCGGGACTTACCAGCATTGGAAGTTGCGGGTGACGCGCGCTGTCCAGGATTTGGATGCCTGGCTCGAAGCGCACCGGCGCGCCACTCCGCCGGCGCGCGAGCGCCTGCGTGCCGCGCACGAAGCCGTGTCCCAAGATCGCCTGAAGGTCGCATTGGTAGGGGAGTCTGCCCGCGGCAAGAGCGAACTCATCAACGGTCTGTTTTTTGCCGACCTTGGTGCCCGGCTGCTGCCGACGGCGGCTGGGCGTACCGCCCGGTGCCCCACCGAACTGTTGTGGGACGATCAGCATAACGAGGCGTATCTGCGCCTGTTGCCGATTGAAACCCGCGTCGCGGATAAGCCGCTTGCCGCGTTGCGGTCCGACCCGAAGTACTGGGTCCACTACCCGCTTGATGTTGCGCATCCGGAGCAGTTGGCGGGCATTGTCGCGGAGATCCTGCTGACCAAGACCGTTTCAATGGGTGAGGCTGCTCGGCTGGGCCTGTCCAGTGTGGCTCAGGTGCCGCCTGGCCAGCCGGCGACGACCATGGTCGAGATCGCCAAATGGCGCTATGCCGTGCTGAGTTTTCCTCATCCCTTGCTCAAGCAGGGGCTCGTCATCCTGGATATTCCCGGGGTCGATGTGCTGGACAGCGAGCCCGATATCACGGTTAGTGTCCTGTCCGCGGTCCAGGCCGTGCTGTTCGTGTTGGCCGCGGACACTGGCGTGACGCGCGGTGACCTGGCAATCTGGCAACACCACTTGCAGGGATTTCAGGGTGGCCGCCAGCGCGCGATGCTGGTGGTTCTCAACAAGATCGACGCGCTCGGCAGTGAGTCGCGCGATCTTGTACAGCAGGCAGATGCGGTCGCCGCGCGGCGGCGCGACACCGCGCAGGCGCTGGGCATCGACGAAGATGCCGTGTTTCCGGTGTCGGCCCGGCAGGCCCGGGCGGCCGGCGTGGGCAAGGACGACATCCTGCTGCGGCGTAGCGCCCTGTCGGCCTTGGAGCGGCACCTCGCCACCAAAATGCTCGAGACCAAGTACCAGTCGCTGATCGACGTGATCGACACGAGTGTCGGCCAGGTCTTGGATCGTAATAGAGCACGCATCGCATCGCGTATCAGTCGTGTCAAGTCTCAGTTGGAGGAACTCGAACAACTGCGCGATAAGAGTCAGGATGTGATCGCCCAGTTGCTGGACCGAACCAGGCGAGAACAAGAACGCTATCTCAAGGGCTTGCAACAGTTTCAGCAAAGCCGTGAGGAGTTGCTCACGCAGACACGCGAGTGTCGTCGGCTCCTGGAGGTCGAAAACATGGAGGCGATGATCGACCGAGCCCAGCGTGAACTGGCGCAGAGTTGGACGACGGCCGGACTGACGGGCGCCATGAAGCGACTGTTCGACGAGTTACGTCGGACCATGCAGTCGATCGCGACGGAGAGTGAGCGGATTCGCAGGCTGGTGCGGGAGACCTACCAGATTTTTCGCGAAGGTTTTGGCTTCGATCTGGTCATGCCCAAGGTCTTTTTGCCCATGACCTACCGGGTCGAGATCGAATTACTGTACCAGGAGCTGGATGGATTCCGCCGCAGTCCACGGATGATCCTGGTGCCCCGGGGGATGGTGACCCGCCATTTCAACCAACGGCTGGTGAGCCGCGCGCAGGTGCTGTTCGATCAGTTGCGTGTTGCCTTCGACGGCTGGATTCGCGACAGCCTGCAGCCCCTGGCCGAAGAGATACAGGATCATAAGCAGATGATGGAAAAGCGTCTTGAGAATCTCCAGCGGATCGGACGCTCGAAGGATGCCTTGCAAAAGCGGATCGACGATATGCAAACTCAGTACGTCGGCTTTGCCCAAGAGTTGACCGCCCTGCGCAACATCCACAATGCTTTGCACTATGACCCGCTCACCGAGCAGGAGGCGCCGCAGCGGCCGCGTCTCGTGTGCGGGTAAGCGGCAACCCAGCGCCTACTCAACAACGGAATCATCCTTGATGTTCAAACACATTGCCTTAGCGGCATTCGCGGCGGTCACGCTGATTCATGGCGTTCGGGTAGCGGCTGAACCCATGACTCGCGCCGGTGAGTTTACGATTTACCATAACGCGGTCAATGCCGACACCTTGAGTCCGGAGGTCGCGAAGGCCCACCGGATTGAACGCAGTCGCTACCGCGGGGTCTTGAACGTCAGCGTCATCAAGGACCAGGTTGGTACGACCGGCACCCCGGTCAAGGCGCTGGTGGACGTGGCGATCGTCGACTCGGCCGACCAGCCGGTCCGGGTTCCCATGCACGAGATCGAGGAGCGCGGCTTTGTCTCTTATATTGGCGCGTTCCCGATCGCCGACGGCCAAGAGATCAAATTCGCAATCAAGGTGCGGCCGGTAGGCGCGGCTGAGCCCACGGTCGTGCGGATGAGCCAGGAGTTCTTTACCGACTGAGGTAGGCAATTTCCTGGCGGACTCGTTTACTTTGGTGAGTGAATGGTTCCTAAGATAACAATTGCCAGAGGCCATAAACGCCGCACGCGACGACGATGAGCCCCGCCGACTGTCGAACGCGCGGTTGCTCGGCCAGGCGGGCGGCGGCGCCAGCCAGCAGGCCGATGCCGAGCAGGTTCGGCAGCGTGCCCGCGCCGAAGGCGATCATGACCAGCGCGCCGCCGCCGACGCTGCCGGTGGACATCGCGGTAATCAACATACTGTAGACAAGGCCGCAGGGTATCCAGGCCCAGAAGAACCCAATGGCAACCGCCTGCGTGACCCGTCGCACGGGCAGCCAGCGCCGGGTCAGCGGCTCCAGTCGGCGCCACAACCCCAGGCCCAAGCGTTCGGTGAGGCGCAGGATGCGCCACCAACCGCCGAGGTACAGCCCAAGCAGGATCATCATCACAGCGGCCAGTCCGTACAGGGCGCGCTGGAGGATCTGTAGTCTGTCCAATTGCAGCAGCACGGTACCCAGGCCGCCGACCAGGGCACCGGCAAAGCCGTAGCCGAGGATCCGTCCCAGGTTATAGCCCAGTTGGAGCGGCAGCAGGCGCCAGGGGTCCCGGAGCGCGCGCGCGTCCATCCCCAGCGTCATTGAACTGACCAAGCCTCCGCACATCGTCAGACAATGGACGCCGCCGAGCAGACCGACCAGCATGGCGGTAAGGTAGATTCCGGCAGGGTTCATACAGGATTGGCCTGGCGCGCGGTCAGGAAGGTAAGGGCACGCGGACAGGTTGGCCGCGAACACGAAGAGGATAAGAACGGTTTGGCACTTGGGGGCTGCTCGACCGCGCCGACAGCGGCCGCAGGTCCGTTGCTACAAGCGACCGGCATCGCGTTTTTTTGCTCAGCGCCCAGTGTATTATAGCAATGACAATGTTTTTGTATCGAACATGACCATGCAAGCCTACCAACGTGAGTTCCTCGGTTTCGCCGCCGCAATCGGTGCACTGCGGTTCGGGGCGTTCACCCTGAAGTCCGGTCGTCAGAGCCCCTATTTTTTCAACGCCGGACTCTTTGATAGCGGCGCGCGGCTGGCGCGACTGGCCGCGGCCTACGCCGCGCGGATCGGTGCCTCCGCCGGTACCTTCGACATACTCTATGGTCCCGCCTACAAGGGCATCCCCCTGGCCGCGGCGACCAGTATCGCACTGGCCCGGGAAACCGGTCGTGACGTTCCCTATGCCTTCAATCGCAAGGAGGTGAAGGATCACGGTGAGGGCGGCGTGATCGTCGGGCGCCCGCTCGCCGGTCGGGTGCTGATCATTGATGACGTGATTACTGCCGGTACCTCGGTGCGCGAGTCGATGGAAGTGATTCGCGCGGCGGGAGCGCAACCCATGGGCGTCGTGATTGCCCTGGATCGCCAGGAGCGCGGTGCGGGCGAGCGCTCGGCCGTCGCCGAGGTTCAGGACCTGTTCGGTCTCCCGGTGTTCAGTATCGTCACCCTTGATGATCTCATCGAGTTCCTGGATATTTCCGGTTCTGACAGTGCGTTGTGTGACGCGGTACGGACCTATCGGGCGCGCTATGGGGTCTAATGAAGTGGTATGAACCCAATGCGGTGGGTTGGGTGGTTCGGCGAGGCGGTGCGTGATTGGCGCACCACTGGTTCAGGTGCGGCTGCGGAGATTGCCAGAGGCCCCATCATGGTGTGGTCGGTCGTCGTGCAAGCACAGCGGTTCGTCCAGCGGCAGTTGCGCCTGCGCCTGCGTCTGCTGTCGGTCGCTGCGATGCTGATGCTGGGTATCCTGGGTCCTTCACTCAGTGACGGACCGAAAACCTATCGTTGGACGGATGAGAGCGGGGTCGTCCAGTACACCGACCAGATCCCGCCAAACCAGGTCGACAAGGGCAGTGAGACGCTGAACAAGCACGGGGTTCGGGTCGATCGGGTGCCTCCCGCGCAAACGCTCGAGGAGATCCAGCGCGAGCGCGAACTGGAGCGGCTGCGCGCCCAAGCGGATCGCCTGGTCGATCAGCAGAAGGCCGCCGATCGGGTGCTGTTACGGACGTTCCGTTCGGTCGATGATCTCGAGATGGCGCGGGATGGGCAGTTTGCGGCCATTGATGTCGCCATACAGGTCGCCCGCGGCAACATCCGCCGTCAGCAGGACTGGCTGCGCAAGCTGCGCACGGATGCGGCCGATCTTGAGCGGGCGGGCAAGCCGCTGCCGCAGCATCAGGCCGAGGGGATCAGCAAGACCGAGCGCCAAATTCGCGAGTCCTACGCCACGATTGTTGACCGTGAGCAGCAAAAGGAGGCGGTCAGGCAGAATTTCGAGCGCGATCTCAAGCGTTTCCGCCAGCTCAAGGATATCCCGGAAGAGCGGCCGGAGGCGCCGCGGGGATCGCCCCAGTTCGCCTTGCGCAATCTTGTGACCTGCGACACGGACGCCCAATGCGATCATTACTGGGCGCGAGCGGTTGCGTACGTCCAGGCGCACGCCACCACCGCGATTCAGACCAGCGGTCCGAATATCGTGATTACGGCTCCCCCGGAAACGCGTGAGGATCTGAGCCTGACGCTCTCCCGCATCCAGGAAGACGATGGTTCGACCGCATCCATTTTTCTCGACCTGCAGTGCAAGAATCAGGCGACAGGTGATACCAGTTGCGCCGATCAACGCGCCGCCGGGGTGTTGAACGGGTTCCATGAAGCGGTGACTGGACCCGCGCGCAGGGAGGTCTTGAATTCAATCGACAAAGTCAAGTGAGGCCGCGGCACGGCAGACCGAACCGGCGTGCCGCGACTGCCGCGGACCCCGTCAGCGGCGGCGAATCAGCGTACCGATACCCTCATCGGTGAAGAGGTCGAGCATCACCGCATGTTCGACCCGACCGTCGATGATGTGCGCGCTCTTCACTCCCGCCTGCACCGCGTCCAGTGCGCACTGCACCTTGGGCAGCATGCCCCCGGCAATAACGCCGGTGCGGATCAGTTCCTGCACCCGCCCGACGTCGAGTTCCGGAATCAGTTGGCCGTCCGCATCCAGCAGGCCGGGGGTGTTGGTCAGCAGCAGGAGCTTTTCCGCCTTCAGCACTTCGGCGACCTTGCCGGCGACCAGATCCGCGTTGATGTTGTAGGAGCGGCCATCGGCACCGACCCCGATCGGGGCGATGACGGGGATGAAATGACCGCCGATCAGCAGATCGACGACCGAGACATCAATGCTCTCGACCTCGCCCACATGGCCGAGGTCGATGATTTCCGGCTCGGCCAGTTCGGGCGCATCGCGGCGCAGGAGCAGCTTGCGGGCGTGGATCAGGTCGCCGTCCTTGCCCGTCAGGCCCACCGCGGATCCCCCATGCCGATTGATCAGACTGACGATTTCCTTGTTGACGAGACCGCCTAAGACCATCTCCACCACGTCCATCGTATCCGCGTCGGTGACCCGCATGCCCTGAATGAACTCGCTGTCCTTGCCCAGCCGTTTGAGCAGTGAGCCGATCTGCGGTCCCCCGCCATGGACCACCACCGGATTGAGCCCCACCAGCTTCATCAAGACCACGTCGCGGGCGAAACTCTGCTTGAGTTCCTGATCAACCATCGCGTTACCGCCGTACTTGATCACGACGGTCGTGCCACGGAAGCGGCGGATGTAAGGGAGGGCTTCGATCAGGACATGGGCGATTGTGTGCGCCCGTTCACTCGGCAATGACATAGGTTCTCCGCGTATGCTGAGGTCTAATGGGACGAGGGTGCGAGTCGGCCGGTGCTAGAAGGGTAACGGCAGACCGGGAGCCGCCTTCTCCATCAGGCGGCGGAACAGCGATTGAATCTTTTCCAGTGCCTGGGCGTCGTCGCCTTCAAAGCGGAAGGTCAGTTGCGGCAGGGTGTTGGATGCGCGCACCACGCCGAATCCGCGGTCGAACTGGGCGCGCAGGCCATCGATGCGGATCACTTCCACCCCGTCGAGCCGGTCGGCCAGACGCAGCACGGCCCGCATGACGCGCTCCGACTCGCCCTCGGCCAGCGGCATGGCGAGTTCCGCAGTCGCCAGCCCCCCGGGTAGCGATGCGAAAATCTCGGTCGTTGAGCGGGGATCGAGCGACACCACCTCGAGCAGGCGCGCCGCGGCATAAAGCGCGTCGTCGAAGCCGAACCAGCGCTCCTTGAAATACATCTGTCCGGTCAGTTCGCCGGCCAGTAGAGACCCGCTTTCGCGCAGCTTGGCTTTGAGCGGGGCATGGCCCGAACGCCACATGACGGCTCGTCCGCCGGCCTGGCGAATCGCCACGGCCAAGTGTTGGCTGCATTTCACATCGTAGATGATGTCGGTGCCCGGGTGCCGGGCCAGAACATCCGTCGCGAGCAGCATCAACACGCGGTCCGCACTGATATACCGGCCCTGGGAGTCGACGACGCCCAGCCGATCGCCGTCCACGTCAAACGCCAGTCCGATGTCCGCCCCCGCGGACCGGACCAGTTCACCGAGATCGCGTGTGCATTCGGGCACCGCTGGGTCGGGCATCGGATCGGGGAGGGGAGACTCCAGGTCGCAGTTCAATTCCAGGACCTGACAGCCGAGGGCGCGCAGCAGCGCCGGAGCGACTGCCGACACGGTGCCGTTACCGCAATCAATGGCGACCGTGAGACCACGCGCCAGATTCACGTCCTGCTCCAGGTACTCGCGGTAGCTCCGGATCATGTTCTGGGTCTGATAGCCGCCGTGGCCGTAGACCAGGTCCCCGACCAGGATGCGCCGATACAATGCCTGGATCTGATCGGCTTGAGCGCTCTCGCCGTTGAGTACGACCTTGACGCCGTTATAGGTGCTCGGGTTGTGGCTGGCAGTGACCATGGCGCCGGTCTGCGGCCGTGGATAGGCGCAGGCAAAATAGACCAGGGGCGTCGGGACGACCCCCAAGTCCAGCACATTCGCGCCGGTGCCGCGAATTCCCTCGATCAGGGCGTCGCCCAAGGCGGCACTCGAGGGGCGGACATCACGCCCGACGACCACACTGGGGTCCCCAAGGGCCACCGCTGTGCTGCCGACCGCTTGGCCGATGGCCCGCATCACCGGGACGGTCAGTTGATCGTCGACCACGCCGCGAATGTCGTAAGCGCGGAAAATCTCAGCGGGAACGTCCGTGTGGGACGTTTGCGACGGCGCGATGCCCGCGTCCAGGGTGTCCTGCGAGCCTGGCGCAGTGGTGGGCGCTTGCTCCGATAGATTGGAATAGAGATTAAATCCCTCCGGCAGATTCAGCTCATTCACCGGCAGGTCCAGGGCATCGACCGAAATATCCAACTCCTGCACTTCGACGCTGGATTCGCTGAGGGTCGAGGTCGGGTTCAGACCATCGCCGTCGACGGCGGGCACCGCCGACCCGCGGGGTGCCGATGCTGCCGCCGCGCCGCGTAGGGGTGCGCGTGTCGGCTGGAGACCGCGCAACAAATTCAGCGTCTCCTGGTGTGCTTCCTGAATATCGGCGAGGCGCGTTTTGATGCGCCGTACCGTGCGTTGGTGAACGGCGTCATCGACGAGGGCGACGAAGCCTTTGCAGTCCAACAATAAAGCGCGCCGCAGGCCGTTATAGCCGAGCCAGAGGACGGCACCGATGAGTGCCATCACCACGAGAAAGCCCGCCCCGACCCCACCCATCAGCCAGGGGTCCACCAAGTCAGCGCCCTTGACCCACACCGCGGTCCGCAGGCGGGTGCCGACGATGGCCGCCGTATGGTCCGGCGGGTCATCGGGCGCGTCGACGCGCTCAAGGTTGGCGACTGCATCCCCCACCACTTGCTGATAGAGGATGAGACCGCTATCCCCGGTTGAACCCAAGGGATTGGGTAGCAGGTTGATCGGCAGTGCGACATGGATGACCCCCAATACCTGCTCACGCGCCGTGTCGAGCACGGGCGCGGCCACGGCCAGGTGCATATCCGGTTGGCCGACCTTGTGGACCTCGATCAGAGTCAGGGTGCGCGCCTGGGCGGCCTGGCGTGCCAGGTCGAGCCCGGCGTAACTCATGAAGGGGATACCCTCGACCGAATGGATTTGCTCCAGTGCGAACAGGTGGATGTTCAGCGCCTCGGGCAGTCGCTTGCGTAAGTCCTCCTCACGCTGCTTGAGTGTCTCCGGCTTGGCGGACGCAGTGAAGACCGCGCGCAACTGCGGGTCTTCCTGCCATGTTTGGACCACCCCGCGAACCCGGTTCATCTCGCTTGCCACGGTGACGGCCAAGGCGTCGGCGGCGCCTTCCAGCAGCAGCCGGCTATCCGTCGCGCTACGGGCGGCCCAGACATAGAGCAGCAGCAGTGCGGTCGGCAGCAAGACCAACGCGATGCCGATGAAGCTCTCGATCCAGAAACGCTTGATGCCGGGCGGGGAGTCGCTCTCCGCCGACTTGTGCCGGGGGTCCTCCCTTCGCGGAGCTGCCATGGCGTGCCTCCTAGCCGAGCAATCGATGCCAAAAATAGAACTACGCTTCGGAGCGGCCGGTGCTGTCGTCAGTGGTTGCCGGTGTGCCCGAATCCGCCTGACCCGCGCACCGACGCGGCGAACTCGGTAACCACCGTCAATTGTGCGCACAGCACCGGAACCAGGATCAGTTGGGCAATGCGTTCGCCGATCGCGATGCGGAACGACGCGGTCCCCCGGTTCCAGCACGACACCAGGAGTGGTCCCTGGTAGTCCGCATCGATCAGGCCGACCAGATTGCCGAGTACGATTCCGTGACGATGGCCGAGCCCCGAACGCGGCAGCACCAGACCGGCCACCCCCGGATCGGCGATATGGATCGCCATGCCGGTCGGAATCAACGTGCTGTCCCCGGGGGCCAGGTCAAGCGGCACGTTGCACATCGCCCGCAGGTCGAGCCCGGCGGCACCCGCGGTCGCGTACTGCGGCAGCGGAAATTCGCGGCCCAGACGCGGGTCGAGGACCTTGACCTCAAGACGATGCACGGTGGGATCAGGCAAGATAGCGCTCGGTGATCAACTGGGCCAGTTCCCCGGCCAGCCGGGTCTTGGGCATCATCGGCAACACGCGCCGACCGTCGCGCCACAGGCAGGTGAGGGCATTCTCGGCGCGCTCAAAGCCGCCCTGATCGCCCCCGACCTGATTGGCGGCAATCAGATCCAGTCCCTTGCCGCTGAGTTTGGCGAGGGCGTGCGCCTCCACCTGATCGGTCTCCGCGGCGAATCCGACCGTGAAGGGCGGGTGGGGCAGGGCGGCGACTTCGGCGAGGATATCCGGATTGCGGATCAGGTGCAGCGTCAGTTCCGCCGCGTCTTTCTTGATCTTGCGGTCGGCGGGTGCGGCCGGCCGATAGTCCGCGACCGCCGCGGCGGCCACGAACAGGTCGATCGTGCCGATCCGTTCGAACACGGCCGCATGCATCTGTGCGGCGGTCTCCACGTCGACACGCGTGACCCCCGCCGGGCCGGCAAGCGCCGTGGGGCCGCTGATCAGACAAACCTCGGCGCCGAGTTGCGCCAGCGCCGCGGCCACGGCATAACCCATCTGTCCGGAACTGCGATTGCCCAGAAAACGCACCGGGTCGAGCGGCTCCCGCGTCGGACCGGCGGTGACCATGGTGCGTACGCCCGCGAGCGGGCCTGCCGCGGCAGTGGACGGCGGCGGATTCCCCTCCTCCGGGAGGACGTCGGCGAGCAGGGCCGTGGCGATCTCGATGGGTTCGAGCATCCGCCCAGGTCCCAGGTCACCGCAGGCCTGGCTGCCTTGCGCCGGCCCCAGGATGCGCGCCCCGCGGACCCGCAGCCGCTCCAGGTTGTCCTGCGTCGCGGGATGCAGCCACATCTGCTGATTCATCGCCGGCGCCAGATACAGCGGGGCCCGCGTGGCGAGCGCCAGGGTGGTCGGCAGATCGTCCGCCAGGCCGGCGGCGAGCCGGGCGAGCAGATCGGCGGTGGCGGGTGCGAACAGGATGCGCTGCGCCCAGCGCGCCAGTTCGATATGCCCCATGCCGGCCTCGGCCGCCGGGTCGAGCAGACTAATCCGCACCGGCGCGCCGGAGAGTGCCTGAAACGTCAGGGGACTGACGAAGGCGGTTGCCGCCTCGGTCATCACCACGCGGACCACGCAGCCGCGTTCGCGCAGCCGGCGCACCAAGTCCGCCGCCTTGTAGGCCGCGATGCCGCCGCTCACGCCGAGGAGGACGCGCGGGCCGGAGTCTGGCACCATGGGGAAATCAACTTGATGATGGTTCGTGAATGGTTGAAAGTGTAACTGATCCGCGCCGACAGCGCCGTAATGTACCCGGCGTTGCGCGCGGCCAACAAGCCTCGGCTGGATTGCGTAGCGAGGGACCTGATGGCGATCACTGACTGGCCGGAAGATGAACGCCCGCGCGAAAAACTGCTGGAGCATGGCGCCGCGGCACTGTCCAACGCCGAGCTCCTGGCGATCTTTCTGCGCACCGGCATTCAGGGCAAGAGCGCGGTCGATCTGGCGCGGGAGCTGCTCACCACCTTCGATGGGCTGCCTGGACTGATGGCGGCCGATGCGCAGCGTTTGTGCGCGGTCAAGGGCCTGGGTCGGGCGAAAGCCGCCCAACTGGGCGCGGTGCTGGAACTCAGTCGCCGCTATCTCATGACCCGGGTGGCCGATCAAGACTGCCTGACCAGTCCGGAGGCGACCCGCGACTACCTGCGGCTCAAGCTCTACGGACTGCCGTACGAGGTCTTCGCCTGCCTGTTCCTGGACAATCGGCACCGGGTCATCCGCTACGAGGAACTGTTCCAGGGCACCATCGACGGGGCGAGCGTGCACCCGCGCGAGGTCGTGCGCCGCGTCATCGCGACCAACGCCGCGGCTGTGATCTTTGCGCACAATCATCCGTCGGGCGTGGCTGAGCCCAGCCAGGCGGATCTGCGCATCACCCAGCGGCTGAAGGACGCCCTGGCGTTGATCGACGTGCGCGTTCTCGATCATCTGATCATCGGCGATGGGCAGGGGACTTCGCTGGCCGAGCGGGGGCTGTTGTAGCTGCTGCCACCGGTGCTTGCCCTTGTCCGTCAGGCGTCGTCGTTGTTATCCGCCAGGCGCAGATCTTCGCCGCCGATGCCGCCTCCAGCGACTCCGCGATCGGGCGTGTGATCGGCGTGGTTTCGCGGGTCTCAATCCATCGGTCGGCGCCGCTGCGAGACTCCGCAAAGATCTAACGATGTCAGGTATTTTCAAGTAATAGCCTTGACATTGTTCGAGCGCCTATCCAAACTCTACTCTATGGTTTGCGCTCAACGGGCAGAATCTCCCATTGCCTTGACCGTGAAGACTGCGAGCCACATACGAAACCGAATTATTGAGCGACAGTCCATGAGAGAACTCGAACGAGTTGACCTAGTGGAACTGGGACGCCGCCTCAAGGCCGCACGCAATGCCGCCCGAGCCACCCAGGACCAAGCGGCAGAGCGGATCGGCGCAACGCGGACGACGATCGTCGCGATCGAGCGCGGCGACCGCCGCGTGAGTACCGAAGAACTTCTCAGCCTCTGCGATCTCTATCAAACCTCACCCGGCAGACTGCTGCGACCAGACGCTGTGCATGTCGACCTGGCGGTCCAGTTTCGCCGTTTGCCGACGGTCGGCGCGGATCAGGCAGCGGTCGATGTCACGCGGGTCCTGCATGAGTTGGCAGCCCGTTATGTGGAATTGGAGCGCAAACTGGGTCGCCCTTTGGAGCCGACTTATCCACCTGTTTGGCGCCTGTCCCGCGGACAACTACCGGAGCAGGCCGAGGACGCCGCGATGGATCTGCGCGGCCGCCTGGGCATCGGTCAATTGCCGATTCCAGATATCCTGGGTCTGCTTGAGACTGAACTGCATATTCGACTGTTCGCCGTGCCTTTACCATCGTCTGTGTCCGGTGCCTATGCCTATCACGAGGCCTTGGACGCCTGTATCCTGGTCAATACCAATCATCCGGCTACCCGGCAGACCTGGACTGCTGCCCATGAGTTGGGCCACTTCCAAACGGACCGGCAGAGTGCCGAGGTGTTGGCGGACGACACGCCCGATGGCGCGCCTGCAGAACAGTTTGCAAATCTGTTCGCCGCCGCCTTTTTGATGCCGGCCGCCGCCGTGCGGGCGCGGTATCGTGACCTGTGCGAGGAGCAGGGCAAGTTCTCGCCTCGCAGCCTGGTCTATCTGGCCCGTTCTTTTTATGTCTCACCCGAGGCCATGGGGCGACGACTGGAGCAATTACGGCTATTCAAGAAGGGGACCTTCGACGCCTTGCGCCTATCCGGTCTCGATGCGACGGCCGTGCGTCGCACCATGGGTGAATCGAGCATGCCGGAGCAACAGCGACTGTTGCCGCGTTATACCTTGATTGCAGTGGAGGCGTATGAAAACGCGTTGATCTCCGAGGGCGAGTTGGCCCACATGCTGCGTATCGGTCGTATCGAGACGCGTGAACTCGTGGAGTCTTTGGATGGACTCTGGGAGCCAATCGATGAGGTGCGTCTTGCCCATGGTTGAGGGGGGCGGTGCTGTGGTCCTGGACGCGAGTGTCCTGATCAACTTTCTCGGCAGCGGGTGCGTCGAGATCATTCTGGGATCACTCCCAGACCGGGTCCTGATGGCGGACCGGACTTTCAACGAGGTTGTGAAGGACCCCAGCGGTCGCCTGCCTTCACCGCCGGACCGGCTGGCATTGGTCACCCGGGGGCTCATTGCCGTCGAGACCCTCGATCATGCAGGTAGCGCGTTATTTCTCGATCTGGTATCCGATCCCGATGGGCTCGACGATGGTGAGTCCGCCGCCATCGCGCTGGCGGTGGTCACCGGCGCCGTACCCGTGCTCGACGAGCGCCGAGCCCGCCGGGTGTTCCGGGAGCGCTTCCCCGACCGTGCGATGCAGAGCAGCGCGGGTCTGTTCCGCCGCTTGAGCGACAGCGGGAATCTATCCCCGGAAGCGGTGCGTGACGCACTGTTTCAGGCGTTGAAGAAGGCGCGCATGTCCGTGGTCGAGGAGGAACTGGAGTGGGTCGTTCGGACCTTGGGTACGGACATGGTGCTGCTCTGTCCATCGCTGAAAGCGAGCGCGCGGAGACGCTCCCGCTGATTGGCCCCCGGATAGTATCGAGAACTGGACTTCGGCCGTGGCGTCCCACCAGACTCAGTCCAACCGGGTCGGGTCGCCGCTGCCGAAGCGCTCGCGCGCCGCGGCCAGCGCGGTCTCCAGGTGCGCGGGCGCCTGGGTGCGAAGCAACTCCAGTTCGGCCGCGGACAACTGTTGCACAACTTGCTGCCAGAGCGCATCGGTCTGGGCCAGCGTGCGCCTGTCGCCCATCCCGGCCAACAGTTCGCGGTACAGCATTAGCGCGGCGAGCCAACCCGCCGCGTCCCCGGCGTCCTGCAGGAGCTTGACCAGCAGTTCCAGAGTAATGGTCTGGCCGAAGCGGTCCTCCGCCGCGCGGCCCAAGGCCAGGGACTCGCCCGCCAGACAGAGCGCACGATCGATTTGGCCCAAGGCCGCGGCGGCGCGGGCCATATTACCAAAGACCGCCTGGACGCCGAGCCGGTCGCCGATCGACTGGAACGTCGTCGGCAACTCAATAAAATTCCGGAAGGCCGCCGCCGCGTCGCCCTCCATTAGGTTCAGCAATCCCTGCCCCTGTAAGGTATTGGCCTCGCCGAGGCGCTCGTTGCCGGCGCGAAAGAGCGGCAGGGCCTGCCGGTAGGCGTCGCGGGCAGCGGCGAGGTCGTCGATGCGCAGGGCGAGGTCGCCGATGGCCAACAGCGTATTGGCTTCGCCCAGGCGGGCGTTGTCGGCGCGGAAGAGCGACAGGGCCTGCTGATAGGCGTCGCGGGCGGTGCTGTGATCGTCGGTGCGCAGTGCGAGGCGGCCGATGGCAAGTAGCGTATTGGCCTCACCGAGGTGGTCGCCATCGGCGCGGGCGATCGTCAGTGCCTGCTCATGGCAGGCGGTCGCTTTCTCGAACTCGCCCAGAGCGGCGTAAGTCTTGCCAAGCTTGTTGAGTGCCTTTCCCTCAGCTCGCTTGTCTCCCAGGCGCAGGAGCACCGGGATCTGCTCGTCGGTTCGGATGCGCAGAGCTTCCCCAATCCGGCCTTGCGTCTCCAATCCGTCGGCGATCACGCCGAGTGCGGCGGCGACGCCGCGGGGATTATCCAAGGCGCGATAGCGCTCCAATGCCTGCTCTGCCCGTTCATGGGCGGCGTCGAACTCCGACAGCGCATCGTGAATCGTCGCCGCTTCGAGCAGCAGGTCTGCGGTGCTTCCGATCGCCGGAGCGTCCAGCAGATAGGTGTCGATCTGCGCCAGACGGTCACGCGCGGTCGCGGCATCGACCGGGGACCGCTCCCGCGACGATTGCCGATCAAATTCCGGTGGTGCCGCCGGCGCCAGGGTGAAATCCAATACCGCGTCGCGCCAGGCCCAGAGATCCGGGGCCTGCTCGGCAAGGTCACGCACCTGGCCGGGGGCGAGCCACAGCACCAGCGGGAACCGTGTCGCAGCGGCGATGGACTCGCGCCGATAGTTGAGCCGCTGGAGGATGGGGCTGGGCTGGACCGGGTGGCCTTGCAGGATGGGGTTAGGCTCCATCGCGAGCCAGCGGTCGAGCCCGACCAGGTGCAGTGCGGATGCCGTGGCAGCGTACTCGGCCAGTCCGGTTTGCAAGACGCCCAAGTCCGGCTGCTCGGCCAAGGTCCAGACAGCCGCCGGGTTCCGGCCCGCGGCGTTGGCCGCGGCAATGATCGTGTCCCGGTACTTTGGCGCGTTGAACTGGGCGATGATGAGTTGAAAGTGTCCCGGTCGGCGGATCAGCCGTTTGAGTCGCTCGAAATCCTGGGTATGGACAGCCTGGGGCACTTGAAAGGGCAGGGACTCCTGCAACAACCCGGCTGCGGTGTGCGCGGTGTCCCTGGCGGCTGCGGTCTGCATCTTGGCCCGCGGGATTACGGCTGCCCCTGCAACTGGGCCAGTGCCTCGCGATAGCCGGTCAAGGTCCGGACGACCGGGTGCGAGCGCCACCAGAAGCTGTTGTATTCGAGCAGGGCGAGGTTATAAAGCAAGCGGCGGGTCTGCGGCGTCACCGGGGCGTAGTCGGGTGGTGCCTGGTCGATCAGTGCGAGCAGTCCGTAGTCGTCGGGCTCCAGCAGCCGTTTATAGTCCGTGGCGAGCCGTCCCACGGCGCTCGCGGCGGAGCCGCGGTCAAAGCGCTCCCCCGGCATGTCCTGGAAGCTGTAGTTCAGCAGTCGGATCAGATCGCGCGGATGGCCGCCGCAGTGATCGATCAGGTAATCGACGGTCTCCAGGTCCTCGAAGCAGGCCCGCGGGACACGCTTGAAGACGAACTCCCGTAACAGTTCGCGGGTCTTGGTGTTCATCGCGGACGCGCCCTTTTCGCCGGACTTGACCATCGGCAGCCGGAAGACCTCGGCGAAGTTTTGCTGGAGTTGGCCTTGTTCGGTCAGCAGGTTGATCGGGGCACAGTAGACAAAACTTGCCGCGATGAGTTTGAGTTGGTGGATATCCTGGACGAAGAACCGGTCCTGATCTTCGCCGCTCAGCCGGTCGGTACCGTCGATCACGAACAGCAGACCACGGGCAACGCCATGCCGGCGCAGCAGTTCATTGGCACGGGTGATCAGTTGGTTGAAGCCGTCGGCGAGTTCGGGAAAAGAGTTGCGCACGACATTACGCACCTCCTCCTTGTAGGTCGAATTGAGACGCACCGAGTTCGTCAGTTCGCCGAACAGGCGGGCCAGCCAGGGCAGACCGGCCTCGGCCTTGGCGCCGGCCCTAATCTCGACCGCGAGGTCGCGGATCTGACTGTGGTTCTCGATCCGCTCCTTGAACCAGTCATTGAGCCGACCCACAAACACGGGCTCGATGGTCACATCAGCCGCTTGCAGCGTGGTGACCAGCGCCTTTGCCTGCGCCAGGATAATATCGCTATAGCGCAGGTTGTGGATGTCGAGTTCCGATAGTGCGTCGATGAACACGACGCAGTAACCCTTGGGACCCTGGAGCTTGCTGACCAGGCGTCGCAATTCCGTACTTTTTCCGCAGCCGCGGTGCCCCCCAAACAGCACATACAATCGCTCGGGGGCTTTGCGCAGTTCGCGACTGTTCGGGTCCATCCCCAGTGCCTTGAGAATGCGATGTTCGCTGAAATCGCCGCGCGCGTCGTTCAGTGGGACCAGGCGCGGGTCGCCCGGGTTCAAGGGGAGGTCGTAGTCCAAGTTGTCCCGATAGTCCCAAACGGTCGGCTCGATCATAGTGTGTAAGGCTCGTATTGCAGGTTCCGAAGATCGAACGTTCCTGTCGATCCGCTGGCGCAAGTCTTCGATGCCTCTCCTTGCCATCCGATTGGGTCAGCGCTGTCCAAGTCGTCGGGCAAGGTGTTCTCCAGCGTTGCCTTCCGGCAGTGTAAGCGTGAACGCGGTAGTACGGAACCCCAAGACCTGTAGGGTCCGCTGTGCGGACCGGCGACCGTGCAGATTGCGCGGTGCCGGGTTTATGACCAAGGCCCCGACGGGCTTCGCGGTGCCGATCGGCCCAATCCAACCGAAACCCGCTTCGCTGGTTCGGCGCGTTATTGGCCCTGGGCGAAATCCGTTTCGCCGCCAGCGCCGCCGCGGCCCCCTCCGAACCTCCATCTTTGCGCTGATAGCATCCCGGGCGTACGCTGACGAACAGACCTGCCGCAGATATCGGCCTAGCATTCGACCGAGGCAACGCACGGCGCCACGGCCGTCACCCTCCCCGATGCCAACCGTGGGACGACCTGAACGGCAACGAACGCGACGCCGCGGTGTCGCGTCAAGGCGCAGCCGAACGCGGCCGGGGATGCAGGCGTACTCAAGCATTAACCCCCGGCTCAGCCGCAATGGAGCGGCCACTAACATGCAGATTCGTGTCGGCTTCGAGATGGAATACCAATTCAAGGTCTGGACCGACGCGGTCGCCGGGCCATGACGTACTGCGTCGGTGTCAAGCTCGACGAGGGGCTGATTCTCGCCAGCGATTCACGCACCCATGCGGGTGTGGACAATTACGCCACCTTCAGCAAGATGACCGTGTTCGATCGCCCTGGCAACCGGGTGCTGGTGCTGCTCAGTTCAGGCGGCCTGGCGGCCACACAGACGGTGATCAACCTGTTGCGCCGGCGCGCGGCCGGTGCCCCGCCGCACCTCTGGAGCGTCGATTCACTGTTCGACGTGGCCAATCTGGTGGCGGATGCGATGCGCGACATCGAGCGTCGCGACGGTCCGTTCATGGAGAGCGGTGGCCTGAAGTTCAACGCGTCCTTCATCCTCGGCGGCCAGATCGCCGGCGAGGACATGCGTCTGTTTCGGATCTACGCCGAGGGTAACTTCATCGAGGCCGGCACCGACACCGTGTTTCTGCAGACCGGGGAGGCCAAGTACGGCAAGCCGATTCTCGACCTTGGGGTGAGCGCCGGCGCATCGTTGGAGGACGCCACCAAGTGCGTGCTGGTGTCCTTCGACTCGACGATGCTCAGCAACCTCTCGGTGGGCATGCCGATCGACTTGCTGTGCTACGCCAAGGATAGTCTGCGGGTCACCATGAAGCGCCGCTTCGCCGATGGTGACCCCTACTTCGGTGCGCTGACCCGACAGTGGCTCGAGGGCACGCGCAAGATCTTCCGCGCGTTGCCGCCCTTGGAGTGGTAGGGCGCTTGGCGTGACAACCGCTCTTTCCGGGGTCACGCGGGCGCGGTGGCGCCGACGGCCGTCGGCTGCGCCCGTCGGTGCAAGCGCATCGGCATACCGCCTTTGGGACCCAGCGTGATCTGCGGTTCGAGCGTCAGCGGCTGGTCCGGTTGCAGGAGCTCGAACGCGACCAGTTGCCCCAAGGTGGCGAGGAGCAGTTGACCCTCGACCAGCGCAAACTGGTTGCCGATGCAGATGCGTGGACCGCCGCCGAAGGGGAAGTATTTGAATTTGTGCCAGGTGCGCTCGGCATCGTCGGCGAACCGCGTCGGGTCGAACCGCTCGGGCTCGTCCCACAGGCTGGGGTCGCGGTGCATCGCGAACGGGCTCAGCAGCAGCACGCTGCCGCGCCGGATGGCATGTCCGCCGAGTGTGATCGGTTCAGCCACCGCCCGGACCATGAAATAGGCCGGCGGATACAGGCGCAGCGCCTCCTTGAAGAGCATGCGGGTGTAGTGCAGTTGGTCCAGGTCGTCGATCCGCGGCGGGCGGCCACCCAGTACCCGCTCGAGTTCCGCGTGGAACTGCGCCGCGAGCGCCGGTTGCCGCGCCAGCTCATACCAGACGTAGGTCAGGGTCAGGGCCGTCGTCTCGTACCCGGCCAGATAGAGGGTGATGACCTCGGCGCGGATCTCCTCGTCGGTCATGCGCTCGCCGGTCTCGGCGTCGGTCATCTGCACCATCATCGTCAGCAGGTCGTCACCGCCGTCGCCCTCGCCGGCACGCGCGCGGCGCGCGCTGATGGCCTCCATCACGAGGCGGTTCAGCCGCGCCGACAGCTCCCGCTGGCGGCGATGCTCCGGCGTCGGCAGCCAGTCCGGGATCTGCACCGGGCGGTCGAACTGACGCCTGGCGATCTCCTGCAACCCTGGGAGCGTCTCGGCGACCGTCGCGGCGTGGACGCGACTGTCGACCCGGAACAGCGCCGCAGTCACGATGGACAGCGTGAGCTGATCCATCGCCTGTTCGACATCAGTCTCCTCGCCGTCACGCCAGTGCCCCGCCGCGGCCAGCGTATGCTCGACCATCAGATCCGCGTAGCCGCGGACCCGTTGCAGGTGCAGCGCCGGCGCGATCATGCGGCGCTGGCGCTTCCAATAGGCGCCGTCGCTGGTGAGCAGCCCGCCACCCAGGGTCTTTTCGAGAATCCGCCGCACCAGCGGATCACGCGCCATCTGCGGATGCCGGGTCACCAGCACCTCGCGGACCAGGTCCGGGTCCGACACCAGATAGCAGCGCCGTGGCCCGAGTCGAAACCGCACGATGGGTCCCATCTGCGCGGTGTCGGTAAGGAAGCGCAGACGGTCCTCGCGAAACGCGCCAAGGGCGCCCAGGAGCCAATGGCCCTTGCGCTCGAACAAGATAGCGGTCGCTGTGCCCATGGTCGCCGGCCTCCGAATCACGGAATTCCCGTGACTATGGTGTTGACCGACGGCATGTAAAGGTGGGGCGGGCTTCACCGCGATCGGGGGTGTCCGCGACCGGCCGGCCTGTGTTCCCGAGGGCCTTGATCATAATCCCGGCCATCTCGCCGACAGCAAGGCCGCTGGTCCGCACAGCGGACCCTACGGATCGCGGCGTAGGGTCCGCTGTGCGGACCGACGCGACCAGACGGAACGATGATCACGACCATTCACGAGCGATCAAGCGCGACCGGTCAGCTCAGGGCCTGAAGGAGTTCGGCGGCGAGCTGGTCCAGCGGGGCGGGCAGGGGCGGCGGGGTGCGGCGCTGGCCGGCGGCGATGGCTTGCAGGAAGGCTGCGAAGGTCGGGAGCGGTGGCGGGAGTTGGGTCAGTTGGGCCAGGGTCTCGGCGAGGTCCGGGGGCAAGGGCTGAACCGGCGCGGTGGGCTGGGCAGCGGCGGCGGCCTGGTGCTGGTAGACGGACTGGGCGAGCGCGACCAGGGCGTCGAGGAACTGGCGGTTTTGGAGCGCGGCGGCGGACGGGTCGGTGGTATCGGCAGCATCCTCGCTACCGCCGCGGGCGCGGCGCTGCATCTCGGCGTGCTTGGCCTCGGCCTTGGCCTGCCACTGGTCCGCGGCGGGGCTGTCGCCGCGGGCGCGGGCGATCTGGGCGAGGCTGAGGTAGACCTTCCAGGTCTCGGGATAGTCAAGCGGCTCGTGGATCGCGAGGGCCTGCCGGGCCTCGGCCTCGGCCCGGTCCAGGTCGCCGCGGAGCCGGTGCAGCTTGCCGAGTTGGAAGTGGGACGCGGCGGCGCCGATCTGGTCGTTCATCTGCTGCGTGATCGCGAGGCTGGCCTCAATCTCGGTGATCGCGGCGGCGAGCCAGTGGTCGCGGCCAGTGGTGGCTTGGCTCGCGTCGCGTGCCGGGCCGTTTGGATGCGGGTCCGGATGCTGGATCGGATCGGGGGCCTGCCCGGCGCGGATCTGGAACAGGATGCCGAGGTTCTGGCGCGTCGTGGCGATCTGGGCCTGGCCGCCGAGCGCCCCGGCCAATTCCAGGGCCTTGCGGTACCAAGCCTCGGCCGGGTCCAGGCGGCCGAGGTCCTTCTCGGCCGTGCCGAGCAGGTCGCAGGTCCGCATCTCGTTGGTTCGGTCCCCGGCCTGCTGGAATAGCCGCAGCGCCCGCTTCAGGGTCTCGACGCCCTCGGCGGGGCGGTCGGTCTGGATCTGCAAGAGGCCCAGATGCTGCGTGAAGGCGCCTTGCAGTTCCATGTCCCCGATACGCTCGGCGGCGGCCAGGGCCTCGGCATAGCGGCTCTCGGCCTCGGCATAGCGGGCAGCGTTCATCAGGATCGCGGCGGTCTGGCCCAGGCCGGCGGCGAGGTTGCGGTCGTTGCCCTGGGTGCGGTTGATCTCGACGCCCTCGTTCGCGGCGGCCAGGGCCGCGTCGGTGCGCCCGAGGGCGCTGAGTGTATTGGCGAGGTCGCCGAGGGTTGCCGACAGGTTGTCGCGGATTAACCGGCTTGCGCCGGGATCGGTCTGGCGATCCGCACGCGCCCGCAGGTCCGTGATGGCCTGCCCCAGCGGTTCGAAGGCCAAGTCCGGGCGGCCGGCGTCGTGCAGGATGCGACCGCGGGCGCCTCGTGCTTGCGCGAGTTGGAAGGCCGGGTCTTCGTCGGGGCCGTCACCCGCCGCCAGTTCCCCGTCGGCGAGCCGCCGCTCCAGGTGCAGCACCGCGTCCAGCGCAGCATGGGCCTGACCTTGGGTGAACAGGCCCCAGGCATGGACGCGGATCGCCGCGCAGCCGGCGGCATCGAGGCGGTCGGCCGGAATCCGGGACCGGACCCACTGGATCAGGCGGTCGCGCTCCCGCAGCCGCCCGGCCATCTGGAGATAGGTCCCGAGGGTATCACCGAGCGCCCAGCCATCCCGATGCCGCCCGGCCCCGAAGGCGAGGTCCATCGCCCGGCGCAGGTTGGCCTGCTCCAGCCGGGCGGTGGCCATGCCGGCGGCGGGCTGGGAGCCCCGGAGCGCACCGTCGATCATGTCCCGAAGCTGGCGATAGACCCCGATAAAGCGCCCGGCGCGCTCGGCATCGGCCTCGGGGTCCGCCGGGGCCACGGCCTCGGCCAGGGTCGGGTGCAGTTTCAGATACGGGGTGTTGAAATCGGGCAGATCCTCGACCCGCAGCAGCGCGGTCGCGACCAGTTCGGCGCGGATCGCGGCCCAGTCGGCAGCCGGGATCTCGCTGAAGGCGAGGAAGAAGGCCTCGAACATCCCGCCCTCGAACCACCCGAGCCAGGGCAGCACGGCCTGCGCCTGGGGGCTCAGCCGGCCGCGCGAGAAAGCCAGCGACGCCAGCAGCGAGCGGTTGCGCCCCTCTCGATGGCTCGGGTCCTGGAACTGGTGCAGGCGTTGGGTGAGTTCGTCGCGGATCCGGGTCGGGGTCAGGTCCTTCAGGTGCGGCGTGATCAGTTCGATGGATAGCGGGTGGTCTTCGATGCGGTCGAGCAGGGCATCGATAGCCGGGCGGTCGTAGCCTGTACGGTCCAGCTTGATCTCACGGCGCTCGCAGACGCCGCGCAGCAGGTGCAGCGCGTCGGGGCGGGCGAGGCCGGCGAGGCCGAGCCCGGCGATGCCGTCGAGGCCGGTCTCGGTCGGGCGGCAGGTGACCAGCAGCCGGCCGCGGACCTGTTTGGGATGGTCGGCGTCGGTGAGGTCGCGGTAGAGGCGTTGCAGGTCGGCGAGCAGGTCCGGTGCGAGCGCCGACGCCGTTGGGGGCGCGGACGCGCTTGGGAGCGCCGGCGGCTCGCCGGCCCTGGGTTCGCCGGCATCCTGCCGGGCCGGCTGGCAGCCGGCGCTCCCAGGGCGCCAGGCCGGCAGCACGGACTCGAAGTTGTCCCAGACCAGCAGCACCCGCGAGCGCCGGAACAGCCGCACCGCCTCGGTCCATTGTTGCTCCGCCGGCAGGCTGGCGAAGCCGTCGCCGCCGAGATGCTCGCCGATCAGTTGCACCACGGCCTCGGCCCCGGCGCCGGTCTCGAAGCTGTGGAACAGGGCCAGGTCGAAGCGCCCGGTGCGCCGCCACCAGTGGGCGGCCTCGCGGGCCAGCGCGGTCTTGCCCATGCCGCCGCCGGCGTGCAGCAGCACCGCCGGGTGGCGTTGCAACAGCCGCTCCAGCCGCAGCAGTTCGCGGGCGCGGCCGTGGAACCGGTAGCGCGGCGGCGGCGGGAAGCCGGGCAGCGGGGCAGCGGGGTCTCGTCCGGCGGCAAGTCGGCGGCCTCGGCGTCCACTGCTTGGTCAATCGGCACCAGCGCCGGGTCCGACCCGGCCCCGACGCCTGACTGGTAAAGCTGGGGAATCAGCCAGTCCTGCAACTGGACGGTCTCCGGATCCGGCTCGGTGCTGAGCCAGCGCTTGGGGTTGGCGCGGAGCGCGCCGCGGGCGGCGTCGAGCGCGGCGCCGATGCTGCGCCCGGCGACCAGGGCCTGATAGAGCCGCTCGCAGACCAGTTTGGCGGCCTCGACATGCACCGAGTGGGAGAAGGCGATGACGCTGCCGACCCCGGCCTGGAGCAGGGCCGGGGCGACTGCGCCGAACACCGGCCGGTCCGAGACCTGGGCACCGCGGCAGGCCTCCAGCAGCACCAGCGGCACGCGCTGGGCGCTCAGCAGGTCGCCCAGGTCGCGGCCGGGGACCAGGTGGGTGCGGCCCTGGTCGTCCTCGAAGCACAGGGCGCCGACGCCGGTCCGCGGGTAATACTGGCCGTGGCCGTCGAAGTGGACGATGTGATAGGGCCGGCCGGCGTCGCGGGCGGCACTGAGGCGGCGCTGAAGTTCCGGCAGGGTCGGGGGCTCGCAGAAGTCGAGGCGGATGGCATCACCCTCGCGCTGGCCGGTCTGGCCGAGCCCGGCCAGCGCATCGAGCACCGGACGGACGCTGGTGCGCGGGTCGATGAAGCCGGTGTCCTCGGGGCGGCTGACGATCAGCAACAGGCGCAGCGGCAGGACCGGTTGGTTGCTGCCCTGAACCACGGGCGCCGGGGCGCTGTCGCGCAGCAGTCGGCGGCGCAGGGTCAGGCCGCGCAGCGCCAGCGGGCCGCGGCTGTCGCGGAGCATCTCCCAGGGGCGGATCAGGAAGTCCGCGCTGTCGCTCGCCAGCGTCAGCAGCACGCGGTGGCCGCCGGGTACCGTGGCGCCACGGTCCAGGTGGCCGCAGATACCGGCATAGATCGCGTTCTGGTCGCCGCCGGGGAAGAGCGCCGCACAGAGTTGCCGGCCCCAGTCCGCGAGCCGCTGTTCCAAGGCCGCGGCCCGGACCCGGTCGCCGGCGCCGGGGAACTGGATATAACTCTCCAGATACCAGGCCAGCTCGTCCAGGTCGGCCTTGGTCAGCGGGAGGTTGAATGCAAATGGGTTGCCGCCGTCCCACTGGCCCTCGCAGGCGTCGCCCTGTCGGCGGATGGTCAGCACGTGTTCCTTCGGTGCCGGCGGCGCGGGTCGCGGGGGCGCCGGCGGCTGGGCGATGATGCCGGTGACGAGCCGGTCGATGGCCTGCGCGAAGGCGGGGCCGTGCAGGTCATCGGGCAGGTACACGGCGGAGTATTGGCCCAGGAACAACGGCAGTGCGCCGGCCCCCGGCAGCAGCACCGGGATCACCGGCTTGCCGGCGTTGCGGGCCTGGCTCAGCGCGACGCCCAGCTCCTGCTGCTGCACCGGGCCGATGGCGTTCGGCCCGACCAGCACCGCCGCCGCGGTGCCGTCGCGCAGCGCCTGCTCCAGGGCCGGCAGCCAGGGTTGGCCCGGCAAGATCTGCTCCTGGTCGATCCACAGCGCAATGCCGCGGGCCTGCAGCGCCGCGACGACCGGTTCGACAAGCGCCGCGTCGCGGCTGTTGTAACTGATAAAGACCTGCTGTCCGCCCATGTCCGCCGCCTCCGTGGACCGTTCCGAAAACCGCTGCCTTGGGGGCAGATTAACAATCGGGTTCGGTGATTGCCAGCCTGGCGACCGGTCTGTGGTGTGGATGCACCTTCATCCGGGCGTGATGCGGTATGCTGGGCGAATGCGTGATCACACCCCCTGGCATCGACTCTTCGGCATCGCCTTGACCGACCTGTTCACCGGCCGGCCGTGGCGCGTGGAGCTGGAGAAAGAGCTGGCGCTCAAGAGCCAGCGGCTGGATGTGCTGATCATCGAACGGCTGCCCGGCGCGGCGGCAGTCACCGATGCGGCGGCGCTGTCTGACCTCCCCGACGGGTTGGAGAACCTCACTGCCCACAATGTGCTCAGCTTTAAATCCAAACAGGAGGCGCTGGATGGCTGGGCGATGGAAGAACTGATCGGCCATTACGCTGGATCGAATCCGCTATGGGTTGGCGCATTATCAGCCACGCAGCCCGGCGGCACACCTGCTGCGCTATCATTTGGCGAACATCCATCGACTGGAGTTGCCCACCATGGCTTATACGCTCGAAGACTTCAAACTTGAAACGTATCGCATGCTCATCGACGATTTTCACGCGCTCAGCCTGGAAGATCGCCAAGCGCTGCTGGAACGGATGGATGTTGCGGACCGTTTGCGTGGGTTGGACGCTGAGGAGCGTTTGCGCGGGCTGGACGCTGAGGAGCGTTTGCGTGGGCTGGACCCTGAGGAGCGCTTACGCGGGCTGGACCCTGAGGAGCGTTTGCGTGGACTGGACCCTGAGGAGCGTTTGCGTGGGCTGGACACTGAGGAGATCTTGCGCAGGTTAGACCCGCAGGAGCGTTTACGCGGGTTGGACCCTGAGGAGCGCTTACGCGGGTTGGACCCTGAGGAGCGTTTACGCGGGTTGGACCCCGACCAGGTCAAAGCCTGGCTTAGGCGTACGGGGCATTAGGCGATTTCCGAGGAAATCTATACCCTATCCAGTGGTTGTACTACTCCAAGCGCATGATCGCGAGTACCGACCCGACACCGCTAGCCGTGCTCAGCGCGGACCATCGCGAGGACATCAAAACGGAATCATGAAGGCCTGGGACGCCAGCGCCGAACGCCGGAGTGCATCCGGTCAGCCGAGGCGCCGACCGACTGGAGTCCAAGGCTTCAGCCTTGGATCGGCACCGGCCAAGGCTGAAGCCTTGGACTCTAGATGGGCATCCAGGCTGCCCTGGTTCCACCAAGTGCCGACCGGCATCGCGTCCTCGTTGTGTGATCGTTGTTCTGTCAGGGAGTAGACTTCCGACCCGACGGTTGCACTGCGTTGGCGCGGTCCGCCAGGGGGCCGTCACGGCGGTAGAGCGAGGCGAGCTTGCTGTTGGGGACCACGACCCGGAAGTTGCCCTCGGCCCAGGTGCTAGCCTGATAAGGAAAGAGAGCGAATGCGAGCCCGGCGGGGACCACGGTAAAGGCAATCTCATCGCCTGCCAGGGCTTGGTCGAGTCCGTTGAGGTCCATGTACGGGTCGCCCGGATTGCCATCCGACGCGCGCGATTTCCTTTGCTGCTGGAAATCAGTAAAGACCAGCAGAGACAGGTTCTTCACGTTTGCCGGCGACTTGCTCAGCACGTCCCAGAGGCCGAATGACTTTATCGCACCGTTGGCGGCCACGCGATAGTTGAACGCTTCTTGGCCACCATTAGGGTGCACGCCCCCGGTGGACCATAAACTGTCGCAAATCACGCTGACTCTGTCCTGCGTCACGCTATCAAGTTCACAGTTGGTCGATGCCTCAGCGTCACCACCGCGACCATCCGAGCCTTTCGCGGTCTCGACATTATCTGCAAACATCTTGCGCGCGGTTGCGGTCAATCGCTGGTTCAGCCGGGCGAAATGCGGATCGTCAAGCTGCGGATAAGAGACGCTCGCTGCGACCTTACCGCCATCCAGGGTTCGGACTGTCCCCACGCGGGTTAACGTAAAGGGCACTGCCTTTCCTCCCCGGTCACTGGTCCAGGTTCCTTGCCCCGACTTGCCGTCGCGCCCGAGCGTCCCCGCGAAGGTGCCCTTCGGCGCGCCGAGGGTCTCTTCCCATTTGAAGGCACCTCGCGCGGCGGGCTTTCGCGCGAGTTCCAGTACGTCAACGTCGCCGGAGTCATAGTGAACCCCACCGGTCATTTTGCCCGCGATGGTCCGTACCGAAATCAGCGCGTCACCGCGGCCGTCGATGACGGCATGATAGATTGCGTCCTGGGCGCAGGACAGCGACGAAATTAACAGCAAGCCAATCGTCAGCGTGAGTTTCTTCATCTCTTGGTCTCCGGGGTCTTCGATCAACGAGTCTTGCAACGAGACATGGTTTAGGCCGTCATGCGGTTTAGTCGTGGGCGAGGCGGAACCCAACCGAACCCTTGCCGGCATCGGAGCCTAGCCCATCCCGGGACGCCGAACGCATTGTCGCGCGGTCTGAATATACAGCGGCACTGCGGACCGCTAAGACGCCGCGCGTTTTCATATTCGGGGTATTGCCATTCCATTTGACATCGGTCTTCACTTTGTCTTGATCGTCGCGCGCGCATCGATTCTCGGAGCCGTCATAGTGGGGGGTGAACTCCGAGCAGGTCCACTCCGGAACATTACCGCTCATGTCGTACAGACCAAGACCGTTTGGCGCTTTTTGTCCCACGGGGAAGGATAGCGGGTTCCCACTGTTGCCCCGATACCAGGCGAGTTGGTCAAGATCACTGCCGCCGCAGTACAATTCTGGCTTGCCCCCGCTGCGGCAAGCGTATTCCCATTCTGCCTCGGTTGGAAGTCGGTAGTGCTTGCCCGTGAGGACATTCAGCTTCTTGATGTAATCCTGCACGTGGGTCCATTGAGCTTGGTCCACGGGGCAACGGTCGCCACAACAGCGTCTGGTGCAATCGGCGAGCCCGCCTTGAGGGTACTCTTCTCCCTTTACCGCTCTCCACTCGCCTTGAGTGACCTCATATTTCCCAATCGAGAAATCGTTAACTGTGACAGACTTTTGCTGTTCGTTGATGTGGCGACCCTTCTCTGTAGGAGGGCTGCCCATCGTGAATGTTCCACCTTTCACGAATACCATGTTATCGGACTGTTCACGCAATACCTGCGTGGCCTGTGCCTCTTCCCGCTGTTGGTGGAGGTAATATGCGAGAATAACGCTAAGCGTTACCACCAATACGGCGAGGATCAACGCTTTCGTTCGGCGTTTTTGCTGCCTTTCCTTCGCATCGGTTTTTGCCTTCTCCGCGGCCTGTTGTGTGGCCTCTTCGTCAGCCCGCTCCCGTTCCTCCTTTCCCGTTTGTGTAGCCAGCGGCAGCAGATAGGCAGCGATGAGCGCGTCGGTGGTGACTCCGAAATCAACCTCGGCCAGCGCCGCGTACCAGCTACAGGCAGTCGCGTCATCGTTCTTTGCGCTCTCCGCTTGCGTGCGTAACGTCTGCGCAAAGTCGGCATCGCTGACCGCGAGCAGCAGCGCCGCCAGCGCCGTGCGCAGATCCGGCTCCGCCGTGGCGGGCGCCCCGCCGGCGATTGCCTTCTCCCACCCTTGCCGGTAGCTGGTGACGGCCTCGCTCCAGCGATTCTGAAGCTCGCCATGCGCCGGGTGCCCCGCCTGGGCCAAGGTCGGCACGACTCCAAGGTCCCAAATCTCGGCCAATGTGTCGCGGCACTCGGCTTCGCCCTGCAGCGCCCGGCGGGCGAGGGCGGTGAGGTCACAGAGCGCCACGCTCATCCCCTTCCACACGGGCGATTGCTCCGGCGCCAGGTGCAGGATCAGGCGCAGCAGGCGCTGATCCGGGGTCAGCGATGCGTCTTCTAGCAGGTCCATGACCAGCAGCACGCTGTCCTGGTCGTGCAACTCGTCGCGCAGCCAGGGGGCGATCAGATTCCGTTGCAGTCCCTTGATGCCGTCCGTCCAGTGGTGTGCCAACTGGGCGGCCAGGTCCTTACCCGTCCAGCATTCCTTGGTCTGAATCCGGTAAGGACGACCGGCGCGTGATTCGCCCGCGACACTCGGCGCATCCGTTTCCACCGGCACGGCCAGGGTGCGGTCCTGCGCCAACCAACGCTCGATCTCGGCCTTGCCCCAGCGCTGCGCGGGGTCGCGCACGAGCAAGCCGCGGCATAGGGCCAGCCATGGCTCGTCAATCCCTTCCAGTGGGACGGGATGGGTGCTGAGCCGCAGCGCAATGACCCGTTCGGACAAACCGGCGAAGGGGTGCCGGCCGGTCAGCGCCTCCGCCAGGATCATTCCGACCGACCAGTAGTCGCTGGCCGGGCTGACCACGCCGGCGGCAGCCTCGGGGGCGGCATAACGGACGGTGCGATGGACCGTGGTGAAGTGCAGGGTGGTCTCGGAGACCGAGGCAATGCCGAAATCGGTCAGGGCGATGCGCAACGGCTCGACCGAGCGGACCAGCAGATTTTCGGGCTTGAGGTCGCGGTGCAGGATGTGTTGGGCGTGCAGGGCGGAAAGCGCGGCGTGCAGTTCGCTCAGCAGTTGCCCGGCGCGCGCCGGGGTACAGGCCCCCTGGTCGAACAGTGCGCGCAGACTGCCGCGCTCGGCCCATTCCATGATCTCGTAGCTGACCCCTTCCGTCTCGCCGTGCTCCAGGATGCGCACGACATGCTCCGGGTGGCTGGCGCCGATCCGGCTCAACACCTCCGTATTGGGTCGCAGGCCGGGGCGATAGAGCTTGCAGACGACCTGCGCATCACCCGTCAGCGGCTCGATCAGCAGCAGATCGGCCTCGGCCCCTTGGCTAAGGAGTTGACGGACCACGCGGTAGCGCCGGGCCAGTGCGTCGGGCAGCCGCAGCAGGGTCGGCTGAGCGCGATCGTCCGGCCGCTCGTCGCGGCGGGTGGGCGCGGGCGACGCGTCGCGGCCGGTGGGGGCCGGGTCGCGGCGGGTCGGGTCAGGCGGCTCCGGCGTTGCTGCCGGCCGTTCGGTCAGGGCTACGTTACAGCGCAGACAGCGTTCGCTGCCGGCCAGGTTGGGATGGCGGCAGCTTGGGTCCGGACAGATCAGTGCAGCGCCACTGGTCGGAACCGGGTTGGCTTCCTCGACGCGTGCGGTCACCGTCGCCTCGGTGAGCGGTACTGTCGCCAGCGATGCCCCGCAGGCGCAGAAGGGCGAAGTCGGCGGGTTCTCCCGCGGACAGGCCGGACAACGCTTCACGCGCGCCATGAGACCTCCTCCAGGTGCAGGCCGCGGTTTCGACACAATGCCTCGAGGGTCGCGAGATCGCCCCGTTCGGGGATGCCGATGCACCAGATCGACGCCGCGTCGATGGCGAATTGCAGGCGCTTGGGGACGGTCCGCGGGTCGCCCGGATAGCGGGTCCGGCCGAGCGGACTCAAGGGGACGAGCGGCTGATTGTCGGAACCGCGCCAGGCCAGACCGGACGGCCGGGCCGCGACGAAGGGCTCCGGGAGCAGGGCGTCGAGCCGCGCCAGGAGGTCCGGATGCGCCGCCTCAAGATGCGCTAGGGACCTACCGCTGTAACAGAGGATGTCGAAGGGTTGGGTGAGCTCGGAGCGCCACTGCGCGAGCCCGTCCAGGAGTTCGGCGAGCGCTTGGGGCTGGTCGAACGGCTCCCCGCCGGAGACCGTGATCCCATCCGGACCCGCGGGTGCCGCCGCACGGCACCACTGCAATAGCGTGGCGACCGGTACGGCGCGATCCGGGTCGGGCTCCCAGGTATCGCGGGCGCAACAATCCGGACAATGTAGCGCGCAGCCTTGGGTCCAGAGTCCGATGCGGCGCCCTGGACCCAGTGTGGTTACCGGGAAGTGCGCCTTGTTCAGTTGCAGGTTCACTCCAGCCGCACCGCGTAGACCGCGTCTTCGCGCGTGATCCGGATGACCCGCAGCGCCGCCGTACCCCCGAGCTGCCGCTGAAACAGCGCGCGGCCCAGCGGGTTGACGAAAACAGTCTCCAGCCGGTTGCCGATGCCGCGGCCGCCGTGACTCAGGTCGGCGATACACCAGGCTTGCAGTTGCTCGCGTACCGCGGCGGCGATCTCCAATTCGATGGCGTGTTCCTCGCGCAGGCGCCGACAGACGTTTTGCAACATTCCAGAGAAGATCTCAGCGGCGGTGGCGGGGGCGATGAAGTCGAAGACGACGATGTTGTCGCCGATGCGGTTGAGAATCTCGGGTCGGTTGAGCTGGTACTTGAAATGGTTGTCGATGGCCTGGCGGACCTTGGACTCCACCTGCTCATAGGGGTCACCCGGGGCCACATTCTGGACCCGCCCGCCGTCCGGTCCCGGAACAAAGATGCCCAGGTTGGAGGTAAAGACGATCAGGCTCTCGGAGAAATAGACGGTGTTGCCGCGGCCATCGGTGATACGACCGTCTTCAAGGATTTGCAGGAACTTGTCGAGTACCCGCGGGTGGGCCTTCTCGATCTCGTCGAACAGTAGGACCGAGAACGGGCGCTCGCGCAGGGCGTTGGTCAGCTCGCCGCCGGCCTCGTAACCGACATAGCCCGGCGGGGCGCCGAGCAGGCGGGCGTCGGCGTGCTCGGCGGCGAATTCGCTCATGTCGAAGCGGATGTAGGCGCGCTCGTCGCTGAACAGCACCTGGGTGAGCGCCTTGGCGAGTTCGGTCTTGCCCACGCCCGTGGGGCCGGCGAAGAACAGCACACCGCGCGGTCGTCCCGAGCGTGCGACCGTGTGCGCTCCGGTGAGGCCCATCACCGAGCGGATCAGGATATCGACCGTCTTGCTCACCGCCTGAGGTTGGCCTTTGACGCGGCGCGCGATGTCCGCCTCGGCGCTGCGGATACGCTCGCGCAGATAGTCCCGCTTCCAGGGGTTCTCCAGGGTGCCCACCTGGTAACTGCGCACCGCGTCGGCAATCTCCCCGAACCCGAGCCGCTGGGCGCGCGCCAGTTGCGTGATGTCGAGCAGGGCGCGCAGGCTCATGCCTTCGCTTAAGTTGGCGAAGGTCTTGGCGAAATCGGCGCGGGCGGCGGCGTCCGCGGCGGCGCAGCCGCTAAAGGCCGGGGCGAGCTGCGCCGCGGCGGTCTGCCGATCCTCGTAGTGGGGCCGCGGCAGCGCCAGGAGGTGGACCAGTTCGTTATCGAGGAGGTACCAGGATGGGAGGTCGGTGTCGCGCTCACAGACCCAGATCAGCGGGTTATAGAGTGGCGCCGAGCAGTCGCCCGGATGCGGCACCGGGTGCGCCAGCCGGGCGAGCTTCTCGCAACCGGCAAAGAGATCGAATTCGGCCTCGCTGGGGTGCTGCGCGTTGGTCGCCAGGCGCGAGGCGTAGTCCAGCACCAAGGCGGCGCGCACCTCGGCGGACTGGATCAGTCCATGCAGCTCCCGCGGCAATCGCGCCAACGACACCTCGGCCCGTCCGTGCGCAAATTGCAGTGTCGTGAGTGCCGCGACCTGACCTTGATGAGCTGGGGTGTCCGGGTAGACGCGCACCCCGTCGGTGCGGTCATGTACGAGCAGAAAGTCATACCCACGGGTGCGCAAGGCTTCCCATAGACATTCGAGAAGCGGCATCAGCACCAGCCCGTCCTCGGTGGGGGTGAGATAGACATCCCGCACGTTGCCGGTGAGCACGAATTGAGAGCGAACCGGCAACAGCCGATGCAGATCGTTGACCCAGCGCGGCCAGGGCGAGGATGCAGGGATCGCAACAGCCATGTTCAGCGTCTCGATCGCTGGTGGGCGGCCGGCGTCTGGTGGTCGCGGGAGGATTTCCCGAGACCCAACTGCGCGGGCTCCACCGTCTGCACCGCCATGGCGCCGGCGGGAAGTTCCCGGATCGGTTGGATGCTCAGGCCCTGCGCCGCCAGCCGCTCCAGCAATGGGCGGTAGCCCTGACACCAGCATGCTTCCGCCTCGTGATCGCGGCGCCCTTGCTCCAAGGTCTCCGGCCCGGCGGCGGCGCGCACGAGGTTGAAATTGAGGTACTGCTCGGCGGCATTGGCCCGCAGCCGGACGTAGTACCCGCTCCACTCGGGTCGGGTAAAATGAACCATCCCACGCTCCACGAACAGGATCGTGAAGCCTTCTTCCACTTCGTAGCCCAGTTCTTGCAGCGATTCCCGTAATACCTGCGCGGCCTGCTGCTGGGTCGCCCGCGCGGCGGCGCGCGCCTGCCAGTCTGCGACCGCGACCCGTACGGCGGGATCGAGCGGCTCTGTTCCAAGCGCCGCGCGGCTCAGGCAAGCCGCCAAGGCGCGCTCGTCCGCGGATTGCGGCTCTGGAAGTCCGGCGAACAACTCGGTTGCTTCGGCGCAGTCGCGGCGTAGTGCCGCCCGGCCGGCATTGAACGTCTGAATTTGATAACTCAGTTCCGCTGCGAGGACGGAGGATTGAACTGGCGAGGTCCGGTCGAGTTGCTCGGCCAGATCAAGGAGGGCGGCGGGGGCTTGTTCGCCGGCGTTCAAGTCCAGCCGCTGCAGGCACCGCACGCCCTTCGGGACCGCCGACGTGGTTGGCTTGGCGAGCACCGCTGCCGCGGATCGCGGAGCCTCAGCAGACGCTTCACTCAGCAACGCCCCGAGGGTCGCGCGCAGGGACGCGTTGGCACTGACCCGCGCAAGCTCCCGGTGGAGCGCCTGCTCTTGCTCGCTCGCCAGGGCAGTCAAGGTGTCGAGTTGGGCCTGGAGCAGGTCGTTATCGTCGGTCGACGCGGGAGCCGCCACGGTGCGTTGCGGCAGGGTCAACGTTTCGTCCGGAAACTGGGCAGCGGTCTGGGCCAGCGTGTCGGACAGCCGATCAAGCCGCAATCGGGCCGCGACGATGGCGGTTTGGAGGGTCTGGCGGCGCCGCTGCGCTTCCAACTCCTTGCGCCGTTGCTCCGTACGCAGGCGCTCCTGCTCCGCGAGTTGCCGGCGCAGGGCACGACTGAGGCCATAACTGGCTGTCTTGGGTCCACTCATAAACGAATCGCTTCCGGATTCACGTCCTGTGGGAGCATTCTACGGCAGCCGGCAGCGTGGAGAAATAGGCCCGGCAGAAATAAGTAAAATCGTCGGCGGCAGGCAAGCGCCAGGCCAGACCTACCGTGTTTATTGAGTGCGTCTTGTGACCAGGCGATCAACGCCGGGCACGCCATTGCTTCGGGCTGCACTTGGCCCAGTTCCGGAAGGCGCGTGAAAAGGCATTCGGATCGGCATAGTGCAAGGCTGCCGCGATTTCCGCGATCGGCAGGCTGGTGCTGTCGAGCAGTTGCTTGGCGATCTCAAAGCGCTCTTCGTCGATGAGTTGCTGCAGGTGCATGCCCTCATCCGCCAGGCGTCGCCGCAGCGTTCGCTCGCGGATGCCGAACAGCCGCGCAATCGCGGCGGCCGACGCGGTCCCGCCGCGGATCATCTGGTGCAAGACGCCGCGCACCTGCTCGGCGAAAGTCATCGGGTCGCTGGCCGCCGCCTCGCGAATGGTCCGGGTGAGGGCGGCATGGCGCAGCGGATCGGCGCCCGCAATGGGCTGCGTGAGCCAGGAGGAGGCAAACAGGATCGCCGAGACCTCGGCGTCAAACGTCGGGCTTGTTCCGAACAGCCGGCGATACGGGGCGAGATTGCCGGGGCGGCCGTGCGCGAACTGAACGCGCACCGGCTGCCATGCGGGACCGCAGAGTTCGCGCAGGATACGGTACGCGATGGCGATCGCGCCGTCGGCGATCTGCGCGGTGGCCGGTGTCCCGTGGCGATAGATCGAATAGCCCAGCGTCACGCAGGAGGGGTCCGGGGCCAGCAGGATCGGCACCGCACCCCGGTCGGTCAGGTCCAGATGCAGCAGCAGGCTGCGGACGGCGTCGCCGACCGTGGCTGAATGACGCATCAGCAGGCCGAGGTGACCCAGCGCCTCCAGGTTGAAGCGTTCGCCGATCAGGAGCCCGAAGTGGTCACACCGCGTGAGCGTAACGCAGGTGTCCAGCAGTCGCCCGAGCGACTCGATCGCGATGCGTGCGTCGGCGTCCTCAAACAGCTCGGCATCGACTTGAGCCTCGGAAAATGCACGCGCCGGGCTGACGCCCAGATCGGTCAAGACCGCCGGGAGCGTCCGGATTGGCCCCACCCACAGGTCGCCGAACCGACGCGGGGTTCGGGTGGCCGCGGTGTCATCGCCGGAGGGCGGGGCCTGAGCCGTCATGGTGCTGTAATCCTGTGACATTGCTGTCTGGCTCGGTCAGGTGAGGCCGGAATTGCAAGGTAGACTAGCAGCCGCTTTGTTAGATTCAAAGAATTGAGTTTGCGGTTGAGGCTTGCCGTCGAGCGACCGGCGAGCCCGGCGCCCCCCCTGCACGACCTGCGGGGCGCCGTTCCCAGATCGCGCGGTAGTTCGCCATATCATTGAATATTCACCAAGAGGCAACTTCAGATGCGCGTGTCCAGCATGATCTTTTCACGGCGACGTGTCGGCTGGCTGGGCCTGATCCTGCTGGTTGGTCTTGGGGTCGAACACACAGCGTTCAGTGCTGTGCAGGTGACCGGTGTCCCGGGTTCGCCCGGTGCCACCACGACCATCCCCGGCAATCAGCTCCCGCCGCCTGATCCGAAGTTCGGCGGGGTGATCAAGGACAATGCCATGCAATCCACGCCCTGGTGGGCACCGCGCGTGGTGCCGCCCAAGGACGCGCCCAACGTGCTCCTGATCATCACCGACGATGCCGGCTTTGGTGTGCCGGGCACCTTCGGCGGCGTCATTCCGACGCCCTCGATGGACCGCATCGCCAACGAGGGTCTGCGCTATAACCGGGTCTTCTCCACCGCACTCTGCTCGCCGACCCGCGCCGCCCTGATCACCGGGCGCAACCACCATTCGGCCGGCTTCGGTGTCATTTCCGAGCAGTCCACCGGCTTTCCCGGCTACAACAGCATCATCGGCAGGGACAAGGCCACCATCGGGCGCATCCTGCTCGATAACGGTTACAACACCTCCTGGTTCGGTAAGGACCACAACGTGCCCGCCTTCCAGGCCAGCCAGACCGGTCCCTTCGATCAGTGGCCGATCGGCATGGGCTTCGAATACTTCTTCGGTTTCGTCGGCGGCGACGCCAACCAGTGGCAGCCGAATCTGTTTCGCAATACCACCCAGATCTATCCGTTCGAGGGCAAGCCCGCGGGCACCTGGAACCTGATCACCGGGATGGCGGACGACGCCATCGACTGGATGACGCGGATGCACCAGATCGACCCATCCAAACCGCTCTTCGTCAAGTACGCCCCCGGCGCCACCCATGCGCCGCATCACCCGACGCAAGAATGGGTCGACAAGATTCACGCCATGCATCTGTTCGACGACGGCTACGAGAAACTGCGCGAACGCGTCTTCGAGAACCAACAGCGGCTCGGCGTCATCCCCAAGGACCTGACGCTGACCCCCTGGCCCACGGAGGTCCTGAAGCCCTGGGACGAACTGACCGCGCAGGAGCAGAAACTCTTCATCCGCCAGGTGGAGGTCTTCGCCGCCTATGCCGCCTATAGCGACTCCGAGATCGGGCGCGTCATCCAATCCTTCCAAGATCTCGGCCGGCTCGACAACACCCTGATCATCTATATCAACGGGGATAACGGGACCAGCGCCGAGGGTGGCCCCCTGGGTACTCCGAACGAGGTTGCCTTCTTCAATGGCCTGAGCGAGCTGCCTGTCGATGTCCAGATGAAGTTCTATGACGTCTGGGGCACCGACAAGACCTATAACCACATGTCGGCCGGCTGGTCCTGGGCCTTCGACACGCCGTTCGACTGGTTCAAGCAAAACGCCTCCCGACTCGGCGGTATCAATCAGAACATGGTCGTGTCCTGGCCGGCGCGCATCAAGGACAAAGGGGCCTTGCGCGAGCAGTTCATCCATGTGATCGATGTGGTGCCGACGATCCTCGAGGCCGCGGGTATCACCGCGCCCAAGATGGTCGACGGCATTCAGCAGGCGCCGCTGGAGGGCACGAGCTTCGCCTACACCTTCGACGCGAAGAACGCCAAGGTGCCGTCGCGCCACAAGACCCAGTATTTCGAGATGTTCGGACAATGGGCGCTGTACGAGGACGGCTGGCTCCTGAGCACCAAGGTCAACCGCGCCCCCTGGCAGGCGTTCGGTCAAGCCAACCCGGACCCGCTGAATAACCAGGTGTTTCAGCTCTACAACCTGAACGACAACTTCAACCAGACCGAGGACGTGGCGGCCAAGCACCCGGACAAGGTCAAGGCGATGCGGGCCGCGTTCTTGGCCGAGGCCAAGAAGTATCATGTGCTCCCGCTCGATGCCTCGGTCGCGCCGCGCATCGTTGCACCGCGCCCCAACATCACGGCAGGACGCACCGAGTTTGTCTACACGCGGCCGATGACCGGGTTGCCGCAGGGCGACTCGCCGTCGGTGCTCAATACGTCCTACACCATCACTGCCGCTATCGAGGTGCCCGAAGGCGGCGCCGAGGGCATGATTCTGACCTCGGGCGGGCGTTTTGGCGGCTACGGCTTCTATCTGCTGCAGGGCAAACCCGTCTTCCTGTGGAACTTGGTCGATCTCGAACGCCTCAAGTGGGAAGGCACGCAAGCCCTGTCCCCTGGGCGGCACACGCTCGAGTTCGACTTCCAGTACGAGGGCCTGGGTGTCGGCACCCTGGCCTTCGGCAGCATCAGCGGCCTCGGTCGGCCCGGCACCGGCGCCCTGAAGGTCGACGGTGCGGTGGTCGATACCAAGAAGATGGAGAAGACGCTGCCGATGATCCTGCAATGGGACGAAGCCTTCGACATTGGCTCCGATACGCTGACCGGCGTGAACGATGCGGACTATCAACCACCCTTCACGTTGACCGCCCAGCTCGATAAGCTCACGATCAAGGTCGACCGTCCGGAGCTTTCGCCCGCGGACATCCAGAAGCTGAAGGAGGGGGCGGTGAAGGCCGCGGCCGGCAGGGAATAACCGGAAACCCCGCCATCCCCTGGCCGGAATCGAGACCGGTCAGGGCTTGGTGTTCGCGCTGACGGCCGTCGAGCAGCGCACGGCCGTCGTGATCTGTCGGGTCCGCTGTGCGGACCGACGACCGCTTGGAATACTCCTATTCCGCATCCTTGGCGATCAGCGTATTCATCCGCTGAATCGCGTTTTCATAAACCGGTTTGGGCATGGTTTTCTGCGCCCACCAGAAATTCATTAACGCCTGCCGATATTCTTTTTGCTCCTCGAAGGTTTTGGCGATGTTGTAGTAGGAACCGGCCATGACCGCCGGATTGCCTTGCTGTTTACCCAGCGCAATCGCCGAACGATTAGCGGCTACGCTTTCCGGGTACTTTTTCAGTTTCCAATAGCTCAGACCCAGATTGCTATAGGCCTGGGCCGATTCCGGGTCTGTTGCTATCGCCGCCAGATACAGCTCAACCGACTCGCCAAGCTTGCCTGCATGATAGGCTTGCTCGCCACGATCATTGCTGTCCTTGGCGGATTCTTTCGCCGATGCGCTGATGCGATGGACCGCAAGCTCCGGAATCAGGCCGCCGTCGGGAAAATAGGCATTAATATCGGCAATCCCCAACCGCGATCCTGACGCGGCGCGCAAGTCAAAGTGCAACTGCCGGACGGGAACCGGCTGCTCCAACTCAAAGGTCAATAGTGCGCCATCCGTGCTGTGCGTTCCGTGAAGGTCATCGCCGCCGTCCAGCGACAGGGTGACGTTGTTGTGATCGGAAAAGGTATAGCCCTGGGGCACCACCACGGTGACTTTGGCAATGGTGCGCGGAGTCGGCAACGCACAATGCAGCCATTCGTTGTTTGCCATCCCGATTTCACTGGGAAACCACGCCGTCGCCGGATCGCCATCCAGTGCTTGTTGCGGCGCATACGGACTTTCATCGCCGCGCCCGGCTTCCCGACGCGAACTGGCGGTAATAAACCAGGGTGCGACATATTGCGCCGCGTCGGTGGCTGCCTCACCCTGCAAGGCCACCCGCACAAAGCGGCGCGTGCCATCGTGCAGCATCCGGGGCGAGCGATAGGAGAATTGATAATTCGCGGAAATCTCTCCGCCCAGATTCTTCACAATGCTGGAAAAATCGTCACTGTCCTTATCATAAAAATTACCGACCAACTCCTGGGTCATATTCTTATACGAGTCCAGTTCCGGGCCGACCACATGCAATTGAATTCCTTGTTCTTTCAAGGCGGCAATCACATCTTCCGGCCGTCTTGGTGTCACTGCATCCTGAAAATGATAGGGCGCATCGGTCACTAGAATGAAAATCCGCCTGGCGTCGGGACGCGCCGCCATGTTTGCCGCTGCAATCAGTGCATCAAGTTGATTCTCCGGTTCGTCATCGCCGCCGGTCGCGATTAGCGCCGATACATTTTTCTTTAAAAGTTCGACGTCAGCGGTATAGTCGTATTTCTTTTCAATCCGGTCGGAAAAGCTTAATAAACCCAGCCGAAAATTAATGCCGCCCTGAGCAATCGCATCGGCGAAGTTGCGGGTTCTTTGCAGTAAAGCGGCGATTTCATCAGCCATGCTGCCCGTTTCATCAAAGACAAACATCACATCCACATTCGGACTGTTGGCGATCTGATCCGCCAGCAGGTCAAAATTTTCAATGCCGATCGAGGCCAAATCTTCCGAAACCAGCAGCTTTTCCTTGGTCAAGCTCAATACGCTGTTGCCGCTGTTGGCGTCAAAGGCCCGCACCCGCACGGTCACATAAGGAAACTGGTTGGCGTTGGCATTCACTTGCAGCCGGGTTTCCGCCAATGAATAGGGCGCGCACAGGGCCAACAACAATCCTGCTGCTCCCAATCGTTTAAACGCACACATCACAGACTCTCCAGCGGTTTGAATAATGGGCGGGTTTGTAGTTGTTAATACTGCCGGCAATCTTGCCAGACCACTCCGGTTGGTCGGGTATGATCCAGCAACCAGGGCACCGCGACCAGCGCCTTGGGATGAATGTCATGAAACAGAATGATGCCGCGCCGCCATAACAGCATCAGCGTCATAATCCGCTGGGCCGCGTCTTCGCCACTGACCCGACTATTCCAATCCTGCGAGTCGATATTCCACAGCGCAACTTTCAGATCGTGCTTGCTGAAGAACTCGCCGCTGTCGGCGCGGCGTTGTCCATAAGGCGGACGGAACCAGGGCTGATAGGACTGCGGGAAAGTTGCTTTAACCAGATCGCGGGTATCGATAATTGAGCTTTGCCAATTCTCCCATTTGGCGTGAGATTCATGTCGCCAGCCGTGCATCGCGGCGCATTGTCCGTGAAACAGCGTTGCCGACGTGGCCGGCTCCGCTTGTTTCAGCCGGGCTTGCAACCGCTCGCCCAGCATATAAAACGAGGCGTGAAGATTATTTTTTGTCAGTAACGCCAGCAGTGTATCGGTATTGCCATCGGGTTCCGAAGGGCCATCATCAAAGGTCAATATAAAATGCCGATCCGGAAGTTCAAAGCCGGTGTGTTCCAGCGCAGAAAAGGTATCAATTTCACTGCTGACCTTCGGGAACAGTGCTGCCAGCCTAATCAATTCACCGGCATAGCTGTTATGGAAAATCCGGGCTTTGTTGTGCCAGTTGCGATAGGACTCCGGCAATTTTTCTTCTAATTCTTCGGCGGCGGTCAGAAGTTCATCCGCCGTGCTGATGTTGTCGCAAAAGACCTCGGAATTAGCGCAGTCAGCCGCGGCAGACCGCCAGTTTTGCAACAGCTGTGCGGTCAACTGATTGCGCACCCGCGCTACCGAAGCGGCATCCACCTGTTTAATGTTCAGTTGGGTTTTTAATGTCGCGGCGTCTTGTTCCGCCACTTCGGCCAGCGCCGCAGCAAACACCAGGATTTCCGCTCTCGAAGCGCGATCAAAGGCAGCGGTTGAATTCATTGTTTCCGGCCATAGCGACCGATCCGCAAAGGCGACGGTGTCCGGGCCATAAGCAAACAATGGTTTAAAGCAGCACATCAACAGGAAAGCCATCAATGCTTTTTTCATGGTCGCTTCCGGCAATGCCAGGCGGATTTCGCTGCCAAAGATCGCTTCACAACAAATCGAGACGCCAATTGGCTGGCCGCCAGCGCGAAACAGCGGTTGAGCGCGCCCGCCGGGCGTTAAATCAGCCCTTGGAATATGCATCCGGTCGCGGAAGAACCGGGGGATAGGGGATAGGAAGTCCGACCGCACGGCGGCTGCGACCAAGGTGAAGGTAGCATTGAAGGACGGGCTCGGCAAGGGCACACTGCGATCCGCCGGTGGCCGACGGGGAGCAGCGGGGAACAAGCCGCTGTTTGGAGGCACGGCAGCGGGTGGTGAAGCCGCGGGCGACGACGGCATAATAGGGCGTCAGAAGGGGAAAGATCCTAAGGTATCTCCACGAGGGCCTTGGTCATAAACCCGGCGACCGCGCGATCGGCGCGGTCGTCGGTCCGCGCAGCGGACCCTACTGCGCCCCTATTGCCCGCGGAGTCTTCGACCGTGACTCAATATTCACTGACCTTGACGGGCGAGCTGCTCCCCGGTGCCGACCGGGCGGTGGCGGTGACGGTTCTGGCCGCGCTGCTCAAGCTGTCGGCGCCGCAGGCCGAGTCGCTGCTCAACGGTCGTCCGCGCACGCTACGTGGCCCGCTCTCGGCCGCTGCGGCGGAGCAGGTGCGTCGTCGCTGCGAGCGGGCGGGGGTGGTCGCGCTGGTGCGCCCCTGGCCAACGGCCGCCGCGGCAGCTCCGGCCACGGCGACCGAGGTCTGGGCGCGCCCGAGCAGGTTCGAGGTCGCGGCCCTGACCAGACGGTGTCCCAACTGTGGCGAGGAGCAGCCCGAGGCGAACCTGTGCCGACGCTGCGGGATCGTCTTTGCCAAGTTCGGCCTGGTACGTCCAGCGTTGCCGACGGACAGGGCGGCGGCGTCGGCCGGCGACCCCGAGTTTCCGTTCAAGGTGGTCACCCAACTGGTATTACTGGTCTTTCTGTCGAGCCTGGGGCTCGCCCTCTGGAGTCACTGGAAGAAGGCGCAGTTGCCGGCGCCCGCGTTCTATGACCAAGCCCAACTGGCCGCGCCACGCCAGACCCCCACGACGCGGCAGCCCTTTACCGTGCAGGCGCAGGGCATCCTCTACACCATCGAACCGCTCTACGACTATGTGCTCGAGGCCGTGGTCGTGAGCCTGCATGACAGCGACGTCATTTCGGATATCTATCACTTCAAGGATTGGCAAGACTTCATCAATATCCGTGATCTGTGTGTGGTCTGGGGCGCGAATGTCCGCACCGACGCCTTCCGCGCCATGAGCTACAGCAACACGACCTGGACCTGTTGGGTGGGGCCGCGCAACCATCCGGCGGCCCAGTGGTTCGCCTGGGATCAGTTGTCCAACAACCACCTGCTGAGCGCCGACCCGCGGGTCCAGCGGGCCATCAAGTCCGCGGTCATCGGTGATCAGATTCGGCTCACCGGCCAGTTGGCACGCTATTCACACGGCGGCGGCTTTCAGCGGGGAACCAGCACCACCCGCACCGACCAGGGCAATGGAGCCTGCGAGACGATCTATGTCGAGCGTTTTGAGATCATCCGACCGGCCAACCCCGGCTGGCGCCTGGTCTATCGGTTGAGTCTGGTCCTGCTGTGGGGCGCCCTGCTGGGTCTGGTCGTGCTCTTCTTTACCGCGCCGGTGCGGGGGTTGCGGCGTTGACCTCGGTGGTGAAGCACGTAACGGAGTCACTGTGAGACGGTTGAGCGAGGCCACACCGCAATCGAACGCCTGACGGTCATGACCCGGCCCCAACGGCTCGATGCGCAGCGACGCCGTCGCCCAAGTCACGGTCGGACGATCCGCGCATGCTCATCAAGTGCCTGTTGCAGCCGTATATTCGGCTGCGGCGGATCGAGCAGCATGGTCTGGAAGCGCGTCCATTCGTCACTCGTGAGCACGATGGAATCGTGCGTGCGCACGACCTGCTCGGCCTGCCCTAGGGCAACATCAACTGATTGCCAACGCCGCGCTGCCAGCGCCCCTGGCGGCCGGTCGCGTGGCGAGGCCGTGAAGTACAATGGCGGAGCGGCGCGCGCGTCCCGCACCGGCCAGCGGACCCTGGATCTTCCAGGCCGCGCGCCGGCTTGGCTCCGCCCGGACCGGGCGACCTGCCGGCAGTGACTGCCGTCGGCCGGCCGAGCCCGCCAGATCGCCCGTAGCGGGCTTACCGGAAACAGGAGCCGACCTTGGCCGCCATCGACGACCTCATCGCCCACATCCAAGACCCGCGGCTGCGCGCCGATTTCGCGCGCGAATGGGCCGAGGCCAAGAAGACCCGCAAGTTTGGCCTATTACAAGCTGGCGTTTCTCGACAAGGATCAGGTGGCACTCAAGCGGGCATTCAACGAGATCCTGCCGCTCTTGCGGCTCAAATCCGGGGCCATGGGGTCGCCGCCGACGCCGGTACCGCCGGGGAGCCCAACTCCCGCTTTCATGGCACCGCCCGGCAATCCGTTCGCGGTGCTGCTGGACGAGGACAGGTCAAAGGCGCTGCTGGCGGCGCTGGAGGGTCGCTCCGGGCTGCGCTGCATTTTCATCGTCACCGATTCACAAGATGCCTTCAGGGATCTGTCGGCGCAGTTCAGCGACGCTCTCGACGCCGCAAGCCCGGCGCTCGCGACGGTGCAGCTCTACCGCGACTATCTGGATAACTTCCGTATCAATGCGGAGTCGGCCGGCGCACGGGCGGTGGTCGGGGAGACCGGTCAATGCAACGCGCTGTATGACAGGCACAAGCAGGCCATCGGTAAGCTCAAGGAGAAGGAGCGCCAACGCATCCAGCGCCTGCGCCGCGCGACCGCGGAGCCGGTCGAGGAGCCGTGGATGCTGCCGGAGCGGATCGACTGTCGGCGCCCGAAGACGGCGCCGCTCTACGAGCGGCATTGGTATCTGGAAGCGGACGGCGGTTTTCGGGCGGAGCTGGAGACCTGGGAGCGCGAACTGGTCGCAGAGGAGTCATTGCACCCGGCGGTCGTGGGTCGGCTGCGCAACTTGCCGCGCAAACCGTGGTCGCTGGAGATCCCCTATGAGTCCGGCGGCGCCTTGAAGCCGATGTTCCCCGACCGGGTCATCGTGCGCGCGGGCGTCGGCGGGGCGCCGCGCGACTATCGGTTCGATATCCTCGAACCGCATAACTGGAGGCGGTCCAAAGTGATGTTGGCGCAGACGCGCGTAGGATGGGCAGAGCGAGCGCGATGCCCATCCGACCACCGCGACGCTTGAGGATGGGCATCGCGCTCGCTCTGCCCATCCTAGCGAAAGGACCGGCCCATATAAATGTGTACGTGTACCCGCTGGTTGCGGTGGCGCGGGCGCGGTCAGGCATGGCCGGAATTGCAAGGTCGCCTGGCAGCCCCTTTGATAAATTGAGGGAAGGTAACTGAATCGGAGATGACGATGACGAACAGACGCGAACTGCTGACCGCTGCTGCCGCCCTAGCCCCTTTAGCCCTCGGACTGAGGTCCGCGATGGCGGCGGAAGGAAAGCCGGCACACGAGAAAGCCGGCCATGAGGCGCCCAAGCAGGCGGATTTTCTCTTTGTCCAGAATGCCCAGGGAATCGCTTACGCCGACGGCCGCCTGACCCTCAAGGGTATCAGCCCCGCCACGGTGATGTTCGCCGACCGCCCGGAGCGCCTCGCCACCCATATGGCCACCGCGAAGTTCGTGCCTTTCTGGAGCGAGGGCAAGGACAGTTTTCTGAAGGACCCGCCCAATGCGACGCTGTCCTTCCTTGAAGACGAGGCGCTGGTCGACGCGGTGGTGGTGTTGCACGATCCGGTCCTGGCCGGGGACGACCTGAGTTACAACGTCAAGATTCTGGAGGGCAAGATCCCCGCCAAGGCGGGTGTTGCGGTCCTGTTCATCGACATCATCGGGATGCCCCTGACACCCGTTTCCTATGCCGGCGCGGCCCGCCGCGCCTGGCGGCGGTGATGAGATCCGGCCGTCTGGGGTCTCTTGATCTCCGCCCAAACCCAGCCATCCCAGAGGAACTCGCCATGTTTCGCAACCCGTCATCTGCTGCAAGAGCATCTGTTGCCGTGGGCGTCAAGGCCGCCTGCTCGATCCTGTAGACGGGATCTGGTGTCCGCCGTACTTGCCCAGGCCGAGTCCGCCGCGCGGTGGGCGGCCGTGGGCAAGGCCGCCCGGCAGAAGGGGGCAGCGCGCGTCCTGCGGGATCAGGCCGACTGCGCGCCTTCCCGGAGACCCCGATGAGTTGGGTCACCGCACTCTGGTCGATGGTGATCGCCGCGAGCCTGACCATGGCGGCGATTTACGGCCTGGCCTGGCCGCGTCGCCAGGACGCCGGGGTCAATCTGTCCTTCGCTCTGTTGGCGCTGGTCACGGCGGGTTTTGCGTCGGCCGAGCTGTGGATGATGAAGGCCCAGTCGCCGGCCGACTATGCCACTGCCCTGCGCTGGTTCCAGGTGCTGGTGTGGCTCGGTGTGCTGGCAATCGTGGCCTATGTGCGGTTTTTTCTGCGGACCGGGCGGGTCTGGCTGGGCCTGGCGGCCGGTGTTATGCGAACCCTGACGCTGGTGCCGAACTTCGTCGGCGCCGCGAACCTCAATTTCCTGGAAGTCCAGCGCATCGCGTCGGTGCCCTTTCTCGGCGATCAGGTCGCGGTCGCCTTCGGTCCCCCCAATTCCTGGATGCTTCTGGGCCAATTGAGCCTGGCCCTCCTCGTCGCCTTTCTCCTCGATGCGTCCGTTGCCGCCTGGCGTCGCGGTCAGCGTCGACGGGCCTTGGTGGTTGGGGGCGGTCTTGTCGGGTTCGTCTGCGCCGGCTTCGTGGAGGCCATCCTGGTCTTTTGGCATCTGGTCGGGATGCCGATCGCCACCAGCCCATTTTTCTTGATCGTGGTGGGGGCCATGGGATTCGAGCTGCGTCGGGACTTGGTGACCGCAGCGCGGCTGACCCGTGAACTGGAGGTCAAAGACGCCCAGTTGCGACTGAGCGAGGAGCGCCTCAGTCTGGCCGCCGAGGCGGTGGACGCGGGACTCTGGAGTATCGACACCGTCGATGGCCGACTCTGGACGACCGACCAGGGGCGGGCGCTCTTTCACCTGGACCCCGAGCGCGATCTCACCCTGGACGATGTCCTGGCCCGCATTCACCCGCAGGACCGGCCTCAGGTGCAACGTGAGATCGCCCAAGCGCTCGCCACCGGCGACAAGGCGCGAGTCGAATACCGGGCCTTGGGACCCTCCGGCGATCAGCGTTGGTTGGTCTCCTGGGGCCGCCGGTGCGCTGGTCACGCCGGCCAGGCCCCGATCCTGACCGGCATCACCCTGGACCTGACCGCCCGTAAGGCCATGGAGGCCGAGACCTGCCGCCAGCGCATCGAGTTGGCCCATTTGGCACGGGCAGCGACCGTGAGCGAGCTCTCAGGTGCCCTGGCCCACGAGCTGAATCAACCTCTGGCCAGCATCCTGAGCAACGCGGAGGCGGGTCAGATGCTGCTTGCCCAAGCGTCCCCGAACCTGTCCGAGATCAAGGCGATCCTCGACGACATCGTGGCCGAGGATCAACGCGCGGCGGAGGTGATCCGGCGCCTGCGCGCCCTGCTGCGGCGTGACGCACCGGAACTGCGGGTGCTGGATTGCAATGCGCTGATTCAGAGTGTCCTGACCCTGCTGCGCGGCGATCTGACGGATCGCGGTGTCGTGGTCGATTTGTCGCTGAACCAGGAAGCACCCGCGGTTCCTGCCGATCGGGTGCTGCTGGAGCAGGTCCTGCTCAATCTCATCGCCAACGCGGCCGATGCCATGACGGCAACGCCACCCATGGAACGCCGGCTGACGATTACCACTGATCGCGACGGAGACGGCGTGCGCATCACCCTCAGTGACACCGGTCAGGGCTTGCCGACCGATGCCGGGGATATTTTCGCCCCCTTCGTGACCACCAAGCCCCAGGGGCTCGGGATGGGGTTGGCCATCGGCCGCACCGTGGCCGCGGCGCACCACGGGCGCCTGTGGGCAGAGCCCGACCCAGCGGGCGGCGCCCGTTTCCACCTGAGTCTGCCAGGTGCCGCGGAGTGCGCATGAGCGGTGAACCCCTGGTCTATTTGCTGGACGACGAGCCCGGCGTACTCAAGGCGCTGACTCGGCTCCTGCATGCGCATGGGTTCCGGGTCCAGGCCTTCGCCAACGCGAGCGCCTTGTTCGCGGGCCTGGTGCCCCTGGAGCCGGCTTGTCTGGTGCTGGATCTGGCGATGCCGGACATGGACGGGCTCGCGGTCCAGGAGCGGCTGCGCAGTGAGGGTCCGGATCTGGGAATCGTCTTCCTCACCGCCCATGGCGATCTGCCCCAGGGCGTGCGGGCCATCAAGGCCGGTGCCGAGGACTTTCTGGTCAAGCCGACCACCGCCGCTCAATTGATCCCCGCCGTTCAGGCGGCCCTGGCCAGGTCCGTGGAGCGACACCAGCAGCGCGCCGACCGGGCGGCAGGGCAGGAGCGGCTCGCCCGCCTGACCCCGCGTGAGCGCGAGGTGCTCGGGCATGTCATCGCCGGCAAGCCCAACAAGTTGATCGCCGCCTCGCTCGGGACGGTTGAGCAGACCGTCAAGGTCCACCGCGGCCGGATGATGGACAAGCTGGGGGTCGACTCGCTGGCCGAGTTGGTGCGCCTTGCGCAGCGGCTGGGGATTTCGCCGGCCGATTGACGCGTGGACAGTCAATCCAGGTGTCGGCCTCCGACCCACCGGATGTACCCCGCGTGGATTGAACTAAAGTGCAATAGCCTTGATGCCTGGCCGTTTCTATGCTGTCCGCTTGGCGCTTGTCGGCATTTCAAGCCACGCCGTTAATTGGCAAGTGTTTGCCTCACCGCTGCCTGACGTCCGATAGGGAGATGTTGCCCGTGAAACCTGAGAGCACGCAACCAGCTAACCAACCCTTGATCAGGGGCTTAGAGTGACTTGTCTATCCCTGGCCCTATCGGTCGCCGATACCGGGCCGTACGACCACTTTCCACAGACCCCCAAGACTTTTCGGAGAAAGCGGAAATGACCCAGCGAACCAACCAGCCGAATGCACCCATTCTCAGGGGACTGAAAGTTGCCTGTTCGGTCCTGGCCCTTGCCGGCTCGATCACCGGCAACGTCGCGGCGGCTGCTGCTGCCACTGGCGACAAGCCCAACATCCTCTTCATCATGGGCGACGACATCGGCATCATGAACGTCGGCGCCTATCACCGCGGGCTGATGGTCGGAGAGACGCCCAACATCGACCGTATCGGGCGGGAAGGCGCGCTCTTCCAGACCTACTACGCCGAGCAGAGCTGTACCGCCGGGCGCACGGCCTTCTTCACCGGCATGCACCCGCTGCGCGCGGGCATGACCATGCCCCAGTTGCCGGGTGCCACCAGTTCGTTGCTGCCCGGCACCCCCGCACTCGCCAAGTTCCTGCACGACCTCGGCTACAACACCGGCGAGTTCGGCAAGAATCACCTGGGCGACAAGACGGCTTCCCTGCCGACGGCGCACGGCTTCCAGGAGTTCTGGGGCTACCTCTATCATCTGGACGCGATGCAGGGTGTGAGCTTCCCGGACATCAACAGATCCCCGACCGAACAGACCGTGGTCCCGCCTTGTAAGAACAGCCCGGTTCCGGGACTTTCGGATCCACCCGGCGCGGTCGATCCGCGGACCACGCTCTGCATGACCCCGCCGCGGCCCGTTATTGCCTGCAAGTCGTCCGACGGTACGGAAAAGAACCAGACCTGCAAGGACGAAGGACCCCTGACGCTGGAGCGCTCCAAGACCGTAGACGAGGAGATCTCGGCCAAGGTGATCGAGTACCTGGACCGCAACGACCCGAAGAAGACCGGCAAACCCTTCTTCGTCTGGTACAACCCGGCGCGCATGCACATCACGACCATGCTCTCGCCGAAGTACGAGGCCATGTTGGGCGAGCAGGGCGGCAAGGACTGGGGCATCAACGAAGTCGGCATGAAGCAACTCGACGACAATATCGGCTATGTCTTGAAGAAGCTGGAGGACATGGGCGAGATCGATAACACCATCGTCGTCTTCACCACCGACAACGGCGCCGAGGCCATCACCTATCCGGACGGCGGCGTCACACCCTTCCGGGGCGGTAAGCTCACGACCTGGGAAGGCGGAATGCGCGCCCCGCTGGTCGTGCGTTGGCCCGGACACATCAAGCCCGGCACGGTCGACGATCAGATCTTCTCCGCACTCGACTGGCTGCCCACCCTGGTCGATATCGCCGGCGGCCCCAAGGGTGACGCGCTGAAGAAGGAGATCGAGGCCGGCAAGTACCCCGGTCTCGTCAAGACGACGCTCGACGGCGTCGACCAGCGCGATTACCTGGAAGGCAAAGGCGACTCGGCACGCGACTATTTCTTCTATTATACCGGCGTGCATCCGTCAGCCGTGCGCTACAAGAACTGGAAATTCTATTACACGATGGCGCCCTCGTCGGCGACCGGCGGCCTTACTGGGGTTGTGACCTATCACTGGACCCAGGTCAACAACATCAAGCGCGATCCCTTCGAGCAGGCGGTCGCGGAGGATCAGAAGACCCTATTGGGTTATGGCGGCGCCCTCGCGGCACCGAGCACGGCCTATATCTACGACTGGAACCTGCTACCCATTGGGCAATTGATGTGGCTGAAGGAACTGGAGACCTTCCGGGCGTTTCCGCCGCTGCAGACCCCGGCGAGCTACAACCTGGATCAGGTGATCGCGGCGATGAAGGAGGCGAAGCACATCAGCCACGCGGGGGAATAATCGCAGGAAGTGCCTGACACCTCAGGGGGTGGGCGGCCCGAACAGGTCGCCCGCTGCAACCGATAACCGAGATACCACCGATGAAACCCATGCCCACTCTTGCCGCTGTCACGCGCCTCCTGGCATTGGGCGCCCTGCTCATCTGCGGCGCCCGCGCCCAAGCGGCCACCGACCCGCTGCCATCCTGGAACGACGGTCCCGCCAAGCAGGCGATTGTCGCCTTCGTGAATGAGACCACCGACCAGACGAGTGCGAAGTTCGTGCCGCCCGCCGAGCGTATCGCCACCTTCGACCAGGACGGGACACTCTGGGTCTCGCACCCGATCTACAGCCAGGTCATGTACTGCCTGGACCAGGTTCCCAAATTGGTGGAGAAGAAGCCCCACTTGAAGAATGTTGAGCCGTTCAAGACGGTCCTGTCGGGCGACCGCGAGGCCATCGCCAGGCTCCCGATGAAGGAACTGGAAGAGATTCTTGCTGCCACCCTCACCGGCATGTCGACCGACGCGTTCCAGGCCGAGGTCAAGGCGTGGATCGCCAAGGCCCGCGACCCGCGCTGGCACCGGCCCTTTACCGATCTGACCTACCAGCCGATGCAGGAGGTTCTGCATTATCTGCGTGACAACGGCTACAAGACCTTCATCGTCACGGGCGGCGGCCAGGACTTCGTGCGCGTCTATTCCAATACGGTCTACGGAATCCCGCCGGAGCAGGTGGTCGGCACCGCCGGCGTGACCAAGTACGAATACGACCAGGACGGCACGCCCTTCCTGATCAAGGAGCCCAAGCTGCTGCTCAACGACAATAATGCCGGCAAGCCCGAGGGCATTCATCTCATGATCGGCCGGCGGCCGCATGCCGCCTTCGGTAATTCCACCGGTGACCGTCAGATGCTGGAATACACCAAGGCGGGTGACGGCGCCCGGCTGGCGATGCTCGTGCTGCACGACGACGCGGAGCGCGAATATGCCTATGGTCCGGCGCACGGGCTGCCGGACACCAAGGTGGGCGCCTTTCCCCAGGCCCTGTACGACGAGGCGCAGAAAAGCGGCTGGAGCGTGATCAGTATGAAGAACGACTGGAAGCGGATCTTCGCGTTTGAGTAACGACCGCGGCCAACCTGTTTGTAATCTCATCGACCACTGGAGCGATGCCAAGCAGCGACCTTCACTCGATATTCTTAGGCACGCGACCGTGCCGCTGTGCGACATCCAGGAATTCATGCTGTAAATGACTGACCAAGCTTTGAACGCTCTCAAGATGAGTGTGCGTTCCGCCATCGAGGCCGGGGCCACGTTCGATAAGAGCTATGTACTGATGAACGCACTGGCGGCGGTCATCGCCTGCTATGGCCTGTTGTCGGACAACAGCTCAGGGGTCATTGGCGCCATGCTCGTCGCCATGCTGTTGGGGCCGATTATGGGCGTGGGGTTGGCGTTGGTGGATGGTGACAATCCCCTGTTGCGCCGGGCCGCGTTCAGTGAACTGGGCGGCGTCCTGCTGGTGCTCGGCATTGCCGTCGTGATCGGCTGGTTTCATCGTGACGTCACCGCCGGGCAGGAACTGATGTCGCGTACGGACGTCAATCTTCCCGCCCTCATGATCGCCCTGGCCGGCGGTGCCGCCGGAGCCTATGCGACCATCGCCCCCAATCTCAGCGCGGCGGTCGTCGGGGTGGCGATTGCGACTGCCCTGGTCCCGCCCCTGTGTACCTGCGGCATTTTCCTGGCCCGCGGGGAGACGGACCTGGCGCTGGGCGGATTCATGCTCGCCTTTGCCAACATGGTCGCCATTCAGGTCGCGGCATCGGTGGTGCTCTGGATGACCGGCTACCATCGGGTGCTGCGACTCGACCACCCCTCCAATGTTCGGGTGCTGCTGCGGCAGGGCGTGAGCCTGTTTATCCTCGCCATACTCATGGTGACCCTGGTGGTGCAGACGCATCATGCGGTGCGCAATTCGCTGTTGCAAAGCGGTATCCGCGACCGGCTCGTTGCGGTGCTGCAGGAGTTTCCCGGGGTTCATCTCGCGACTTTGCATGTCTCGCGGGCCTCCGGAACCCCGGTCATCCATGCGACCGTGCAGTCGCCAACGCCCTTGACCGCCGCCGAAGTGGCGAGGGTCAGCAAGCAACTGACCCTACCCACAGACCCGGCGTCGATCGTTAAACTTCAGGTTCATCCGACCTTTACCGAAGTCATCAACACGGGCATCAGCAGCCCGATGAAGCCGGTGGAAGATCAGCCTTCCGGGAGCCAACAGCATCCTACGAAACCGGCTCCGTTGGGTGGATAAGGCGCGCCGCTCGGTGTCAGGGACTCGGCACGGCGGTCGCGCGCGCCGCATCCACCAGCGGTCGCGCGGTGCCGCCCAAATTTGGAATTGCTGCCCCGCAGCCTGCCCTGCTGCACCCGCACAGCGCAAGCCACCGTTGCTCCCCCCCATTGTCTCCGTCGCATTGTACTAAAGTGCAATAGTCCCAGGGTCTGACCGCCTCTATCCTAGCGGCCTGCCGCCTTTCGCAGCCCGCCGGACAATCCGCAACACCCTCCGACCATCGCGACCTTGCTCAAGGCGCAGGGCTACATGACCGGTCATTTCGGCAAGAATCACCTCGGTGACCGCGCTGACATGCTCCCCACCCAGCACGGGATGGACGAGTTCTACGGCAATCTGTATCACCTGAATGCGGAGGAGGAGCCGGAAAACCCGGGCTATCCGCAAGACCCGGAGTTCAAGAAGCGCTTCGGTCCGCGCGGCGTCATCCATGCCACCGCGGGCGGCACGGTCGAGGACACGGGACCGCTGACCAGGAAGCGCATGGAGACCATCGATCAGGAGGTGACGGACCGGACGCTCGCCTTCATGGCGCAGGCCAAGCAGAGTGGCTACCGAGTTTCCGCGAGTTCCCGCCGCGCCAGAAGCCCGGCAGCTTCAACCTGGACCGGGTGATGGAGGCGGTCGCGGGCGCGAATGCCGGGGCCCAGTGAGTGTGCGCCGGACAAGCGCCTGTTGAACGAACGCCGACTCATCCGAGGTGACCGACATGGTCGATCCATCCATCTCATCGAGGGCACCGCGATCAAGGGCGAGGCGTTGCAGCTGACGATCGCCGCCGGCCATGTCCCGAACTTCGTCGACCTGGCTACCGGTGGCTACGGCGCGGCCATCCAGGACGCGCTGAACAGCTCACAGACGCCGACCATGGCGAACTTCGCGACGCTCGGCAGCCTGCTCGCCGGCTGCATCACCCTGGTCACCGCGGACGCCTGTACCGAGCTGTTCGCCGTCGCCGCCTTGCCGACCGGCGCGGTGCCGGCCGACACCCTGGCGGTCGCCGAGGCCATCGCCCGCAACCCCGCGCACCAGGCGGACAAGGTCTTCGCGCTGCTGGATGCCTTCTACCCGGTACCCAAGGGTAAGAAGCTGCGGGCCACGCCCTTCATGCCCTATCTGACATTCGCGCCCAGCGCTTGGGTCCTGCCGCTGAAGCTCACCGGCGGCGGCAAGCGCATGTTCGACAGCCAGGGGAATGCCTGGCACGCCAATCGGTTCGGCAGTTCCGAGCTGGGTCGGCTGAAGCTCTACGAAATGGGGGCCGCGTACGCCATCGCGAAGCCGGTCAAGACGCCGCTGATCGGGCCCCCAGCGGCCGTCATAGGAAAGCGGTGCTTTCGATGCCGGACCTTGCTCCGCGCGTCGAAAGTACCACGGGCATCGGCGATACGGTATTGACAGCATTTCTCTCTTCCACTTGGGCAAGCTGCCCGTGAATACGCAGTTGTCGGCCTGCTACAACGTGGTGACGCCCGACGACGGTCCCGACTGGCAAATTCGCGCTCACATGCAATTGATGTTTCCCAAGTGATGTCAAGGGGCGAGCCGTCACCGCGCCGGTCATGGCCCGGTAGCGCAGGCCGTGGGGCTGCTGTAAGATTCGGGTCAGCGAAGGGAGTTCGTCGACCACCTGCCGACCGGCGCTACTGCGACCAGGACGGTCAGCTACAGCGCCGGATAGAATCCTCGTACCGCAACCGCGGTAGATTTCAACCATCCACTGACTGGTAGAATACCCACATGAAATCGAAGCACCTGATCGTGACCGCGACCGCTGCCCTCGTACTCACCCTGGCGGGCGCTGCCGCCGCCGAATCCGCGGCGCAAAAGGCGGCCGCGGATGCGGTGATGACCGGCGCCGCCGCGGAGCAAAAGGAGGCCGATAAGCTGCAGGGGCAAGCCGACAAGGCGGCCCAGGACGCCGCCGCGGCCAAGGCCAAGGCCAAAGCCGATCCGACCGCGGCCAACGAGCGCGCCGCCAAGATCAAGACCGAAGAGGCGGTCGATGCCGCCGCGGTCGCCGGCGGGATGGAAGGCAAAGCCGAGGCGGCGCAGAAAGCGGCCGAGGATCTCAAGAAGTAAGCGGCCGCGCTGCCGCTGACGCGCAACCCCTGGCGTCGATCATCATTTCGGTCGACCAGATGACGTCAAGCGCTGAACGGCGATAACGAATGAGCCGCATCGCTGCGCAGCGGTGCGGTTTTGGATACCGGCCAGTGTAGGTGCGACTTCAGTCGCACCTGCGTCCGAATCGGTGCGACTGAAGTCGCATCGACATCCGAGCCGATGGTCGCGTAGGGCGCAGCGTACTGCGGCGAATGTGCGCCGGTTTCCAGCACGAGATTCGCATGAGACACATGAAGCAACCGCAACACCCACCCGCGACACTGGTTCAGGCTGCTGTCTTGCTCGCCGGATCCTTGGTCACAATTCCCGCCGCGGCGGCAGTCGACCCCTTCGATGGCAATTGGCGCTTCAGCGTCACTCCCTATTTGTGGTTGCCGAATATCAACGCCGATCTGGACTATGATCTGCGGCCCCGCGCGGCGGCCCTGCTGCAATCCGGGGCCACCCAACTGAGCACCGAGATCGGACCCAACGATTATCTCTCCAACCTGCAATTCGCTCTGATGGTGAGCGGCGAGGCGCGTAAGGGTCTGTGGTCGGTCTATACGGATATCATTTACCTGGACCTGGGCAATCAGGACTCCAGCATCCGCACGGTGCGCGGCTTCCGTGGCGAGTCCCTGACTAATCTGGCCCACCAGGCCGCGACCAGTTTGAGCGGAACAGTCTGGACCCTGGGCGGTGGTTACACGGTGGCTCATGGCGCCTGGGGCAATGTCGATCTGCTTGCGGGGTTCCGTTACCTCGGTCTGGATACCGAGTTCAAGTGGCAGCTCGCGGGCAGCTACGGTCTGCTCGACCGGACCGGCAAGGTCTCCGAGAACCGGGAGGACTGGGTTGGCCTCGTGGGGGCCAAGGGTGAGATTCTGTTCGGCGATCCGCGCTGGTTCATGCCCTTTTACCTGGATGTGGGAACCGGCTCGTCAAGCTGGACCTGGCAGGCCCTGGTGGGGGTCGGGTACCGGTTCGACTGGGGCGATGCGACACTTGCGCTGCGCTCGCTCTCCTATGACTTCGACGAGCAGGATGCCAACCTCCGCTTCACCGGTCCGGCACTTGGTGTCACATTTCGCTGGTAAGGTGTGCACCCATGGCCGTCGTCATTCGCACCGCGTCATCGCCATTCGGCACATCGACGCCAGGCACCGGCGGTCGCGTGCCTATGGAGCGCTCTTTTTTCGACGATGGGTCGGAGTCGACGGGGGCCTGGATCATTGTTCCGGCCAGACCTTCCGCCGAGGCCCTGTGGAGAAGATCTGGTCCACAGATGTCACAGATGTCCACAGATGTTCTTCTTCATCTGTGGACATCTGTGACATCTGTGGATCATTCCGAGTGCCCACTTTGGCCGGAACGGCGATCATGACCGGCGCGGGGCACGCCGAGACCCTTGCCTGCCCGGATTGCGATCTGCTGCAGGTTGTGCCGGAACTCCCGCCCGGCGTCAAGGCAAGCTGCGCGCGCTGCGGTCGGACGCTGGTGACGCAGACGGCGGACTCGATCGAACGCCCACTGGCGCTCAGCATCGCCGCGTTGCTGGTGCTGATCCTGGCCAACACGGCCCCGCTGATGGGGCTCTCGGTGGTGGGGCAGCAGGCCAGCACCACCATTGTCGGCGGCGCCTGGGAGATGTGGCACCAGGGCCAGGAGTTGACCGCCGTCGTCGTGGCGTTCTGCGCCGTGTTCGCTCCGGCGGCCTATCTCCTGTGTACGCTGGCGGTCCTGCTCGCCGCCCGGCGGCCGCCCGCGCCGCGGTGGGTCGGGGAACTGCTGCGCTGGGCCGAGGCCATGCAGCCCTGGTCGATGGTCGAGGTGATGATGTTGGGTATTCTGGTCGCACTCATTAAGATTGCTGAACTGGCCGTCGTGGAGCCGGATATCGGAATGTATGCGGTGGGTGTGTTGATGCTGCTCATCCCGGCCATTCAGTCAAGTTTTGATCCGGAAGCCATTTGGAAGCGGGTGACCTGGGCCGACGATGAGTCACTCCCTCCCGACGGCGCGGTTCAGGCCGCCGGCACCCCGGACCCGCGGTCGGCACCATGACCCCGACCACGGCCGCGCGGGCCGGACTGGTGTCCTGCGGGACCTGCGGCCTGCTCGCGCAGCAGGCGAGCGGCGTCGCGCCCGGTCATTGCCCGCGGTGTGGCGCGCGGCTGGCATCGCGTCGCCGGGGGTCACTCGAGACCACCTGGGCGCTCGTCATCGCCGCGGCCATTTGCTACATCCCGGCCAACCTGCTGCCGGTGCTCGGCACCACCACGCTCGGGTCGACCGAATACGACACCATCATGGGCGGGGTCGTGTTCCTTTACACCTCCGGTTCCTGGCCGCTGGCACTCATCGTGCTAATCGCGAGTGTGATGGTGCCGCTCGGCAAGCTGTTGGCGCTCGTCTATCTGCTGATCACGGTGCAGCGCGGCTCGATTGCGGGCAACCGGGAGCGGACCCGGCTCTATCATCTGGTCGAGTTCATCGGCCGCTGGTCGATGCTCGATGTGTTCGTCGATACCTTCACTGTCGCGCTGGTGCAGCTCTCGCCGCTGATGTCGGTGCAGCCTGGCGCGGGAGTGGTCTTTTTCGCGGCGGTGGTGGTGCTGACGATGATCGCCGCCGCGTCTTTCGATCCCCGGCTGATCTGGGATGCCGCTACCACGACGGAGCCTGACATTGCCTGACCCGATCGACCGCAACACGCTGCCCCGCGCCACCCTGACGCCGCCACGGCGGCGGATCTCGGCGATCTGGCTCATCCCGCTGATCGCCGCCGTGGTGGCGATCGGGATTGCGGTCAACCGCATCATGCATCAGGGGCCGACCATCACCATCGTCTTCAGCACGGCGGAGGGCGTGGAGGCCGGCAAGACCTTCATCAAATATAAGGATGTGCAGATCGGTCAGGTCACGGCGGTGGAGCTCTATCAGGAGTACTCCAAGGTCATGGTCACCGCCAGGATCGACAAGCACGCGGAAGGGCTCATGGTCGAAGACGCCAATTTCTGGGTGGTCGCGCCGCGGGTGACACTGAGCGGGGTTTCGGGCCTGGGTACCCTGCTGGCGGGTAACTACATCGGCTTCGAGCAGGGCCATTCGCAGCGGGCGGGGCGCCGCTTCGTCGGGCTGGAGGTGCCGCCGGCCGTGACCATCGATCAGCCGGGTCGGCAGTTCCAGCTCAAGGCCGACGATATGGGCTCAGTGGGGGTCGGGTCGCCGCTGTATTTTCGCCGTCTTCAGGTCGGCCAGGTGATCGCCTATGCACTTGCCGACGACGGGCAGTCCGTCCGCATCCAGGTCTTCGTCAACGCCCCCTACGATCGGTTCGTCGGCACCGATACGCGGTTCTGGAATGCCGGCGGTGTCGACCTCTCGCTGGGCGCCGACGGTTTTGATCTGCGCACCCAATCGCTGGTGGCGCTGCTGATCGGCGGCATCGCGTTCGAGTCTCCCAGCTTCGCCGCCACGAGCGAACCCGCCCCCGCGGACAGCACCTTCCCCCTCTATGCCGACCGGACCACGGCGCTGAAGCAGCCGGACACCATCGCCAGACACTATGTGTTCTATTTCAGCGAGTCATTGCGCGGGTTGTCCGCCGGTGCCCCACTCACGCTGCTCGGTTTGCCGGCCGGTGAGGTCACTCAGGTCGGTGTCGACCTGGACCCGGTGAAGCTGGCGGTGCGCGGGCGGGTGGAGGTCGTCGCCTATCCGGAGCGCATCGTCGCCCGCCTGCAGACACAACAGTCGGCCACTGTCCAGGCCATCGCGCAGAGCGAGCAGGCCACCCATGCACTCTTCAAGCGGTTGGTCGAGGAACGGGGGCTGCGCGCCCAACTGCGCAGCGGCAGCCTGCTCACGGGTCAGTTGTTCGTCGCACTCGACTTCTTTCCGGAGGCCGGCAAGCCGGACGTCGACTGGACCCAAGCAACGCCGGCGATCCCCACGGTGCCGAGTACCGTGCCGGACCTGGAGGCGAAGGTGACGGCGATCCTCGCCAAGATCGACGCGCTGCCGTTCAAGGCGATCGGTGCCGATCTCAAGAAGGTGATCGAGTCACTCGACAAGACCCTCAAGGACGTCAACAAGGCGGTCAATCGCATCGACACCGGGCTGACGCCCGAACTGGTGTCGACGGTCGCGGACCTGCGGCGCGCCCTGGACTCGGCCGATCGCCTGATCAACAGCACGGATGCCACCCTCCTGGGGGAGGATGCCCCAGGCCAGCTCCAACTGCGCAATGCCCTGGAAGAGATCGCCGGGGCGGCGCGGGCCGTGCGGGGGCTCAGCGACTATCTGGAGCGCCAGCCCGCCTCCCTGATCCGCGGCAAGACCGAGAAGAGTCCCTGATGCCCCGCCCATCCGCCCTGGTCAGCGCCGGACTGATTGCGTTACTCGCGGCCGGCTGCGCCTCGCCGCCGGCGCGTTTCTATACCCTGAGCGCGGCGAGCGCGCCGGCGGCGCCCCCGTCCGGCCGGTCGGTGTCCGTGGGTCCGGTGTCCGTCCCCGCGTCGGTCGATCGTCCGGAGATGGTCCTTGCCGACGGCCCCAACCAGGTGCGCATCGACGAGTTCAACCGCTGGGCCTCGCCGCTCAAGAGCGAGATCGCGCGCGCGGTGGCGGAGAATCTGGTGCTCATGCTGGGGACTGATCGGGTCACTCAGGCGGCCCAGACGGCGACCGCGGACGTCCAATACCGCGCGCTGATCGAGGTGCAGCGGCTCGACTCGACCCCGAGCGAAGCGGTCGTCTTCGAGGCGGTGTGGGTGGTGCGCCGGACCGCGGACGGCAAGTCTCTGACCGGGCGAACGCGGGTCCGTGAGCCACTGCGTGAGTCGGGCTACCCGGCCGTTGCGGCGGCCCACAGTCGGGCGGTGGCGCTCTTGAGCCGGGACATTGCCGAGGCCGTGCGGTCGCTGGAGGCCGCACCTCGCTGATCGTCTACGTGCGTCGCCTCGTCCTTCCACGGTCCTTATGCTTCACCGGATACGGCAGATGCAGCCAACACGCTTGATCGTGCGCCGGTCCGCCGGACCCAGGTGTGGCCCGGACCCGATCGCGGTCTCGCCGGCCTGGGCCGGGCGGCTGTCCGACCCGCCGCGGCGCTGCGCGGCCGGCTTGCGGCGGCTCGCGCTGACGCTCGGCTGGCTGCTGATCTGCGCCTGGTCGATGTCCGCGCGGGTCTGGGCGGGTGAGTCTCTCCCTCAAGTGACGACCACCCAGCCGCCGCCTGCTGCAGCGGCCCCGTCGTCGGTGCAACCCGCCCCCATCCCGATCGAACGGATTGCACCATCGCTCGCGGAAGCGGCGCATCTGCTGCGGGCCTTTTCAGCGCAGCGGGTGCCGAGCGGCGCGGTCGAGTCCATCGGCGACGTCCTGCCCAAGGTGAGCGCCGAGTTCGCGGCGGATCTCGAGCGGACCCTGAGCATGTTGCAGGAGCAGCCGTCGCTCGAGGCACTGCAGGGGACCGATCAACTCTGGTCCAGTCGTCAACTCGCGCTGAACGCCTGGCTGGAGACCCTCACCGCCCGGGTCACGCGGCTCCAGGAGACGCTGACCCAACTCGCGGCCTTGCGTGAGACCTGGACCCTGACCCGGGAGGCCGCGGCAGCAGCCGGCGTCCCGGCGCCGGTGCTCAGCCAGATCGACGAGACGCTGGCGCAGCTCGCGGCGGCAGAACCAGTCGATCGGGCTCGACGCGACGAGGCGCTCGCTCTCCAGGGGGCGATTGCACGGGAAGTCGCCCGCTGCGAGACCGTCCGGACGCGCATCCAAGAGGTGCAGCAGGGGACCGCGGGCGGCCTCCTGGCGCGCACCAGCCCCCCGCTGTGGGAGTCTGACCTCTGGCGCCGGGGGTTGGCGGTGATGCAGGTGCGAGCGCGCCAGGTCGCCGCGGCCTACCAAGCCGACCTCAGCACCTACCTGACCAATCCGGCCACCCATCTGCCGTTCCATCTGGGGCTCTTTGTCGTCGTGCTGACGGCCTTGCTGGCGGCGCGCCGCCGCTTGCCGCACTGGGCCGCGGCAGGCGAGGACCTGACCCGGATCAGCATCGTCTTCGACCGACCAGTCGCCGCCGCGGCACTGATCGCACTGATCGCCGCCACGACCCTATGGTCGCCGACCCCGCTGCGCGTCAAGGAATTGCTGGGGGCCTTGGCGCTGGTCCCGATGATCGTTCTGGTGCGCCCGCGGGTGGACCGGTCGCTGCGTCCGACCCTCTATACGCTGGGCCTGCTCTTTGCCTTGGATAGCGTCCACCATGCCTTTGGGGGTGTCCCGCCGCTGGTCGGCCAGGCGATGATTTTCGGTGAGTCGCTGGTCGCGATTGGTGTGGTGCTGCCGCTGTTCATGCAACTGAAGTCCGCGGGCGGTGTGACCGCGGCCGCGCAACCGGATCGGCATTGGGCCTGGCGGCCACTGACCGGGGTCGTCCTGGTCCTGTTGATCATCGGGCTGGTCGCCAGCCTGCTCGGCCGGTTGGAACTCGCCCGGCTGACGACCCCGGCCGTCCTGGTCGGGGCCGCGGACGCGCTCTGGATCTTTGCGGCGGTTGAGGTGAGCGTCGCCATACTCGCGTTTGCATTGCGGACCTGGCCGCTGCAGCGGCTGCGGCTGGTCGCCAATCATCAGGAGTGGCTGCTGCGCCGGTTCCAGCGCTGGTTCCTGTGGCTCGCGGTGCTGGCCTGGTGTTTCCGTTACCTGGACTATCTGGGTCTCTGGCAGCCGACCCTGACGTTGGTTCAGCAAGCCCTGGCGGTCCGCCTGACCCTGGGTGCATTCAGTACCTCCGCCGGGGATGTGCTGGCCTTCGGCCTGACCCTGTGGGTCGCTTATCTGGTGTCCGCCGTGCTGCGGTTCGTCCTCGAAGAGGAGGTCTATCCCCGGGCCGGGATCACGACCGGTGTCTCCTATGCGGCATCGAGCCTGATCCAATATACGATCGGTATTGCAGCGTTTTTCCTCGCGCTCGGTTTTCTGGGGATCACGCTCACTCAGGTGACGGTGTTCGCCGGAGCCCTGGGGGTGGGCGTCGGCTTTGGACTTCAGAATGTAGTACAGAACTTTCTCGCCGGGCTCATCCTGCTGTTCGAGCAGCCCATTCATGTGGGGGATGCGGTCCAGGTCGGGGACCTGCAGGGACGCATACGCCGCATCGGCATCCGCGCCAGCGTGGTGCGCACCTTGCAGGGGGCGGAGGTCATCATTCCGAACTCCGAGTTGACCTCCAACCAGGTCACCAACTGGACCCTGAGCGATCAGCAGCGGCGGCTGGACCTCCCGGTGGGGCTCGCTTACGGGACGGCCCCGGCCCAGGTGATCACACTGCTGGAAGGCGTCGCGCGCGACCATCCCGGGGTCCTGCCGGAGCCGCCGCCGCGCTGTCTCTTCCTCGGCTACGGCGACAGCACGATCAACTTCGAACTGCGGGTCTGGGCCGACTATGACGCCGCGTCCGGCATCCGCAGCGGACTCGCGGGGGCCGTTTATGACGCGGTCTATGCCGCCGGCCTGAGCTTTCCCTTTCCCCAACGCGAGGTGCGGCTGCTGGCCGATGAGAAAACGCCCGAGAATAGCGTTCGCACCTGATATCCAGACAGACTTTCGTGTAGGGGCGGGTTTGAAACCCGCCCCTACGTCCGGTAATCACGTCCGAAGGCTATAACGCGGTCAAGGCAGGTGCAGGATTTTCCGACAATCACCTAGACTTGGCGCGCCGCCGTACACCCGGAGCTATTCAGGTATCAGTGCAATGCCGATCGTGACCCAGTTTGGTGATGCAGACGCCCCGGATCGCCCGCAGATGCGATGGATCGATATCGATCTTGCCGACGCGGCGGAGCACGCCTGGCTGACTGATTGCCCGGACCTCGATGAGCAAACCCGGGCATTACTGCTCGAACCGGTGCGCTTCAGTCGACGCGAACATCTGGTCGACGGCTTGTTTCTGGGTCTCAAGGCGAGGGCGATCGCCGAGGCGGACCTGATCGACCAACTCACTGATCTGAAATTGCTGATCGGCAAGTCCCAGGTGCTCACGGTTCGGTTGGGCGAAGTGGCGGCGGTCGCCGAGTTGCGGCGGTCATTGCGCTCCGGCCGGGATCTCGTCACACCGGTGGACTTTCTGGCTTTCATGGTCTCCGCGATGACCAAGCGCATGGAGATCACCATCTTCGACCTCACCCAGGATACGGACGCGACCGAGGACGCGCTCCTGGACCGTGGCTGCGACCCCGCGCCCGACACCATGATCGCGCTGCGGCGCCGGCTCTTTCGCACCCGTCGCCAGTTGACCTCGGTTCAGCAGATCCTGGCGCCGCTGGCGACCGACCCGGCCCTGCCTCTCGATGCCGATGATCGCGAGACACTGGTCCGATCGGCCAATCACGTGACCCGGTATCTGGCAAGCCTGGAGGATTGCCGTGTCCGTATTCAGATGCTGGAGGACCATATCGATGCGCAACGGGCGACGACCATGACCCGCGCCAGCCTCAATCTGACGATCGTGGCGACGGTGTTTCTGCCGCTGACCTTCATGTCCGGCCTGCTCGGGATGAATGTCGCCGGGATCCCGGAGGAGCACAATCCCTGGGGTTTCTGGATCGTCAGTGGGCTGTCGATTCTGATCGCCCTGCTGGCCTGGGTGATCCTGCGCAGGCGTTTGCGTTACTAGCGCGTCGCCCTCGGCCAATGGGTCAGGCGAAGGCCAAGCGACGCGGCATCCGTGGGCGGGCCGAAGAGGTCGCCCCAAGCGTAGCGGCAGCCGGCGGCGCGCAGGCACCGGTCTGTGAGGGCGCACCGCAAGCCGATGATAAACAACTGGTCTGACAAGGAGTTGAACTGAACAAATGCCCTGCGGTCGGGCCTTGATCACGGTTCCGGCCGCGGGATTCGGTGGACTGCGCTATCGCTTGTCCACCCTACGACCGGAACGATGATCACGGCCGCGTTCGCCGCCATCCGAACAATCGCCGCCGGGTAGGACGGCGGACCCGGCCCCACCGGCGACCACCGGTGCCGGGAACCGCTTGCCTGGCGACCGTGACTCCGGCGCGAGGACTGGTTCAACCACTCTCCCGGCACCCGCCAGGGCGTCCCGTTGCCCCCCTGGTTAGGCCAGACCCACCCCGCAACAGCCAACGCCGGCGCCAACCGGCGCCAACCGGCGCCGACGACGCCCGATGTCAGCCGGCGACTGGGTTATGATTCAGGGCTGCACAACCGGTGGTCCCCGGTCCCCCGAAACCTGCTATTTTCCCCCCATAGCGCATCAGGATTTCGGCCCCCAAGGCAGTCTTCCATGAGCGAGCCCAGCCCACGGAGCATCCATGCCCGAGCAGCCAGAGGACACCAGAGCCCGCCCCAGCCCGCTGGAACATATCCTCACCGTGCGCCGCGACAGTGACCTGTTGACCGCCGACTGGGACCATGGCGACCCCTTTCCGCTCCCACTGCCGCTGGCCAAGGCCGACCTGGACGAACTGGCCTGGTATCTGGAGCGCTATATCGAGTTCCCCGGCGCGGGCGACCGGGCGCGCGCCCGCTCCCTGGAGCAACGACTGGCCGATTGGGGCCTCGCGCTCGGGCAAGCGATCTTCCCCGGCGACCACCGGAATGCGGTCTATGCCGACATTCGCGACCGGCTCGACCAGGGTCAGCGTGTGCTGTTGACACTCGCCAGCGACATCCCGGCCTTCCTGATCCGCCCCTGGGAAATACTTCGCGACCCGCGCGGATCGCTCGCGCTACGCGGGCTGACCCTGCGGCGACGTCTCCCGGAAGACGGACCCGCAACCGCCGCCGCGCCGCGGATCGAGCTGCCGCTCCGGCTGCTCGTGATCGTCAGCCGCCCCAAAGACACGGACTTTATCGACCCGCGCACCAGCGTCCGGCCGACGCTGGATGCCTTGTCCGGGCTCATGCGGTCCAATCCGCCCGCGGTTGCGGTCGATTTCTGCGAGCCGCCGACTTTCTCCGAACTGGGACGCCGTCTGGCGGGCGCCAGCGAGCACGGGGCGCCTTACCATATCGTCCATTTCGACGGTCACGGCCAGTATTACCCCGAGACCGCGGTCGGGGTTCTGTGCTTCGAGAATCACAAGGACAAAACCGAACTCATCGATGGCCGCGAATTCGGTGGACTCTTGAGTCGGTTCCAGGTACCCGTGGTCATGCTGGAGGCGTGCCGCGGCGCCCAGGTCTCGGACCGTCCGGTCTTCGGTGCACTCGCCCCGACGCTGCTGCGCAGCGGGGTCGGCAGCGTCATCGCCTATTCGCATTCGGTGCACGTGGCCGCTGCCCGGATCGTCAGCGAGCGGTTTTATCGGGCATTGGCGAGCGGGGGCACGGTCGGCGAGTCGGTGCATGCGGCGCGCGGTGCGCTGTATGCGGAGCGCCGGCGTTGGCTGGCGCTGGGGCCGGATGCGGGAACGGTTGAGCTTCAGGACTGGATCATCCCGCAGCTTTACCAGAGCGGGAATGACCCGGCGCTGGTGCCCGAGGGTGCGGCACCTGGGCTCGCCGTTCCCGATGGCCGGAGTATCGAGATCCAGCGCGGTGAAGAAATCCAGATCCCCGGATTTCCGCCCGCGCCCCTCGACCGCTTTCATGGACGCGACCGCGAGCTGTGGATATTGGAGCACGCGCTGCGCCGCCCTGCCGCGGTGCTGATCCATGCCTTCGGCGGCATGGGCAAGACCGCGCTGACCCGCGAGGCCGCGCATTGGTGGGTGCGTACGGGGCGCTTTGAGCATGCCATTTTCCACAGCTTCGAGCAGGGCGCCGGGGCCGAGGCGGTGGTCAGGCTGATCGGCGAGTCGCTGGGCGGCGAGGGCTTCCTGCACTTGAGCCCGGATGCGCAATGGGCGCGGGCGGTGCGGCTCTTTCGTGAGAGCTTGACGCTCTTGGTGTGGGACAACTACGAGTCGGTCCTGCCGGCCTTTTCCCGTCCTGCGGGGAGCGTTGCGCCGGCCGCATCCGCTCTTGTAGGGTCCGCTGTGCGGACCGAATCCGGCACCGACGGCACGGGCGAAGGTCCGCACAGCGGACCCTACGAGCCGTTCGACGACGGTGCCCGGGCGGAGTTGGAGCGGCTTTACCGGGAGCTGACCGAAGGACAGCCGCGCGGGCGGCTGCTGGTGACTTGCCGACCACAGGAGACCGGGCTTGCGGGTATCCGGGCGATCCGTCTCGATGGACTGGCCCGGCCCGATGCGCTGCATCTGTTGCGCGGGATCGTCGAGCGCGAACACATCGACCTGGAGCGCCCGGGCTGGGAGCGCGCGGAGATCGATGCGCTGCTGGATCGGCTCGAAGATCATCCGCTTTCGATCGAGCTGGTCGCGCCGCATTTGAAGACGCTCAAACCCGCGACGATCCGCGTCGAGTTGGCCGAGCGGATCGCGCAGTTCGAGGATCCGAGCCGGCCGGAAGGACGCAACCGCTCGCTGCTTGCATCGCTCGATTTCTCGCGCAGACACCTGAGTGCAAAGGCGCGCGCGGCGCTCGACTGGCTGGGGTGGTTTGAGGGTGGGATGTTCGAGGCGTTCTTGCTCGACTTCTCGCAGATCCCGGAGTCCGATTGGTCCGCCATCCGCGCCGAGCTGACCGCGACCGCGCTGCTGCGGGTGGAGGATCTACCCTGGATCAATACGCCCTATCTCAAGCTGCCCCCGATCCGGGCGTATGCCGCTTCGCCCGTCGACCGGGGAGACGGGGAGCGGGTCGGGCGGTTCGTCTCGGTCTACCTCGAAGTCAGCTACCGCATCCACGAAGCGCTGCGGGGCTCCCAACCCGCAGTCGGCATGGCGCTCATGGGGCTGGAGCAGTCCAATCTGCGTCGGGCCATGGGTTATGCCTTCGACAGCGGACAGCATCGGGAGGGCGGTCTGCTCGCAGGTACGCTCGCGATCTACCTGGAACAAACCGGTCTGCTGCGCGAGCGCAACCGGCTTGTCGATTGGGTCCGTAGGCGAGTGCCAGAGGACCGGTTGGACGCAGCCGCCTGCGCTGCGATTCTGGACCATGCCTGGAGCCTCGTTATCGAGGGTCACGCCCATGAGGCGTTGCATGCCTTGCTGGACCTGGAGCGGCGCCTGAGCGCCCCCGAGCTTGACCATGGCAATCGGGCGCTTCATCTGGCGATGGTCAGATGTTATCGGGGCCGAATCCTGCTGCACACCGGTCACCCGGATTCTGGCCTGGAGCCGCTGGAGCAGTCCATCGCAGCTTTTCGGGCGGTTGGCGCCGATCAGCGGGGTAATCTCTCGGTGGCGCTGGGCAGCTTGGCTAATGCACTGACGGTGCTTGGTCGGTACGATCAGGCGATGGCCGCGGCAGACGAGGGATTGACGATCAACCGTGCACTGGGGCGCGACCGAGAGGTCGCCGTCGGTCTGGCTCAATTCGCTGCGATCCTACTAACAACCGGCCATTACACTGAGGCGGAGGATCGTTACCGCGAGGCATTGGAGGCGGCCGAACGGGTCGGCGATCTGGGGCTCCAGGGCGCTCTGCTACAACATTTAGGCTCGCTGCAACAGGATACTGGCCGCACGGCCGAGTCGGTCGAGACGCTGCACAAGGCGCTCCGATCTTTCCATCAATCCGGCAATCGGGACGGCGAGATGAAAACCTGCGACTGGCTCGGCAGCGCGGAACGGGAACTCGGTCGATTAGACCCGGCGGAGGCATGGTACTCCAAGTCGTTGGCGTTGGCCGAAGCTCTGGGCGACCGAAGCCAGATCGCCGTCACCCGCCATAACCTCGGTCTCCTCTTACAGAACCGCGCCGAATCCATCCTGACGTCCGCGCCGAGATCGATCAGCGCGGACGCCGAGCGCGAGCGACTGTTGGCCGCAGCAGTGACCGAGATCGAGTCGAGCCTGGCTATCGAGCGGGAGATGGGCAATCGGCTCGGCGCGGCCTCGTCCCACATTCAGTTGGGTATCCTGCACCGTCTGTGCGGCGACCTGGAGCGCGCCGAAACCGAGTCTTTGCGATCCCTGGAAATCTTCGAGCCGCTGAACCACCCGGATCTGTGGAAGGTCTATTCCAACCTGTCGAATATCGCGGTCGCCCGCGGCGACGCGCCCAGAGCCGCCGACTGGCATTCCAAGCGCGACGCCAAGCTCGCGGAGCTTAAGCGGCTCGCCGCTGGCCCGGACTTGGAGGCGCACAGCAGTGACGCATCGGATCGGGCGGTCATGAAAACCCCAGCCACCCTGGCCCAATCCGTTTACCAGTCCCGCATCCAACGCCGTCCCCCTGAACCCGACATCGCCGAGGCTCTCGCCCAACTCGCCAATTCCACACCCCCGTTCGGCCACTTCGGCGCCTTCCTCCAAGCCATCGCCCGCTTCGACGACCCGCCCCCACCCCCGGGTCTCCCCGAGCCGCTGGCCCAACTCGCCGCAGATTTACTCGATGCACTAGCTCGCGGCCCTTAAGACCGCCCGGAGGCGGCAAATCTCGATATCCCCGGCGGCTTGTCCCTGGTTCAATCCGCCGGATTTCGAGACGACCACCGCCGATCCCACAGGACACCCCGAAAGATCTCCATTCCGCGACAACCAACCTTAAAAAGCGCCCACCATGCCCTCCGAAACCTATCTCGTTCTGCGCGTCCCCCGCCTCCAGCGCGACGACCCGTTCGGCAAACCGTCCGCGCACAGCCAAGTCTTCAAAGGCGCGGCCGACGCCCGCCCGACCTCGCCCGACGCCGCTGCACCGCCGGACTCATCCGCCTACCGCCTCGATCTCGAAACACTCGACGGCCGCGAATACCGCCAGTTGCTGACCCGGGATACCGAAGTTTGTGCTATAGCTCGGCCCACGACTCCCCTGCGCCTGATTCGCCCGGTCGCCCAAGCACTCGACGGCCCGGGCACCGGTCCGCACGACCCGGACGGCGCGACCTGGGGCTTGAGCGCCACCGGCGCGCTGACCAGCCCCTATACCGGACGCGGCATCTGCGTGGCGATCCTGGACACCGGCATCGATGCCGACCACGAGGCATTCCGCTCGGGAGGCTTGGAACTGGTCCAACGGGACTTCACCGGCGAGGGCAACGGCGACCGCGACGGCCACGGCACCCATGTGGCCGCGACCGTCTTCGGCCGCGCGGTCGGGGGACGGCGGATCGGGGTTGCGCCTGGGGTCTCGCGGGCGCTGATCGGCAAGGTCATCGGCCAGGGCACGGGCGCCACTACCCAGAGCTTGATTGAGGCCATCCGCTGGGCCACCGACGCGGGCGCCCGGATCGTCAACCTCTCGCTCGGATTCGACTTCCCGGGACTGGTCCGCTTCTGGATCGAGCACGATATGCCGGCCGAACTCGCCACCTCGCGCGCACTGGAGGATTACCGCGACACCCTGCGACTTTTCGACAAGCTGGCGTTGCTGATCGCGGCCCAGTCCGCCGAGCAAAGACGCACCGGCCAGGGTCCGGGCGCACTGCTGGTCGCCGCCGCCGGCAACGAGAGCCGACGCGATCTGCAAGCCGATTACCGCATCGCGGTCGCCCCCCCGGCGGCGGCCGATGGATTCGTCTCGGTCGGCGCGCTCGCCACCGCCGGGGCGCCCCACGACCGGCTCGCCGTTGCGTCATTCTCCAACCTCCGCCCGATGGTCTGCGCGCCCGGGGTCGGCATCTGCTCGGCCCAGACTCACGGCGGACTGGTGCGCCGGAGCGGGACCAGCATGGCGAGCCCCCATGTCGCGGGGCTCGCCGCGCTCTGGGCCGAGCGGCAGGAGCGCCAATACGGCACCTTGCGTATCTCCACGCTCGCGGCCCAGATCGAAGGGCGGGCCGATCGCGAGCGTCTGGCGCAGCCGGCGGACCCGGCGGATATCGGCGCCGGCTTGGTCTGCGCGCCGCAGGACTGAACCGCGCGGGCGCTACCCGAGGGGGCCGCTTCCATCGCAGCGGGACAGCGCTGTCGGCCTTGCCCACCTCGGCTGATCACGGATCCACCGGCAGGCTCGCGCCAGGAAGGCCGCCCGGGCCGAGTTCTTCAGCCAGGCCCGCCCCCTTGGGCGGGGGCGCTGCTCGCGGCCGTATTCGACGAACTGGCCGCAGCTCGTCTCGATGTGCTCATCGGCTCTGCCTCCGGCCCGCACCAGACAGTGTTCCCGATTGGGTGGAATAAGCGCCATATCAGTAAGCTCAGATGAACCGATCTGTCTGCACCATCTTTTCTCGCGCTGTAGGTACTCCCAATGATCCCGCCGCTCCCATCCGATCTACCGGCCTTGCTCGATGAGCTGAATGTCACCGATGCGCCGCAGCAGCGGATCCTGATCGCCACTGAAGCTCTGTGTCGGCTTCGGCAGGAGGACCATCCGCTGGTGTGGGCGCAGTTGCACGAGATCGTCGCCGGCGAGCTGCTCGATGGGCTGGACCCGCCGGATCTGGAGGCGGCAATCTCCCATTTCGGTCTCGCGCTATCCGCTCGGGTCGGCGTCGGCGATCCGGCCGATTGGGCGGACTCGATGAATCTGTTGGCGATCGCCTATTTTCGCCGCCGCGAGGGAAATCCGTCGAGCAACATCGAGCAGGCCATTGTGTTGCTGCGTCAGGTCATGCGGACCTGTCGAAGGAACACGGCTATCTGCGCCCGGACGGCGAATCATCTCGGCATCCTCTACCGCCATCGGATCGCCGGTCACCGCGACCTGAATATCGAGCGAGCACTCGTCTGCTATCGCCGCTCATTGCGGCTGCGCGGCCGTGACGCCGATCCGATCGCCTGGGCGATAACACTGAACAACCTTGCCGCCGCACTCGAAGATCGCGTGCGCGCAGATCGCGCCGAGAATCTCGAACTGCGGAGGTGATCGAGGGGATGCGGCCGCCGCGACCGGAGCTGTATCGGGCGATGCGTTACTATCGTGCGCGTCCGGCCGAGCGGCCGTTCGCGCACCCCTATTTCTGGGCGGGCTTCGTTTTCGTCGGTGCTTGATCGATCGGTTACGGTGTCGCAGCTCGACCCGTGAACGGGTGGCAGCGCCGTCGGCGTGGACCCGGCGGCGCTCATTCCCTTTTTCGATCATCTATCAGGAGCGGGCAATGATCCTACTGTCTCAGGTTGCTTCAGAGGATTTCGTGTCGATTGATCCCGGCACCCCGGGGGCGGTCGCGGCGGAGCTCGTACGTCGGCTCGAGCCGGTCCAGGTCGTCGTGCAAATCGGCCCGGATTCGGGCTATGTCGTTGCCGCCGACGCTCTGCTGAGACGACTGATGGAGGCCGATCAAGCGGCATCGGTCGGCGCGGTCCTCGACCAAGGCGAGGTCGCCGTGGTGCCGGTGCTGGACGCCATCAGCGATGCCGATGCGGCCCCCGACTGCTGTCTGGTTGCCGATGACGGGTTGATCGTGGGCGTTTTCGACGTGACGAGCGCCCTGCCTGACCGGCAGCGGATCGGCATCACCCGTGGCATGGAGCCGGAACCGCTCCCAGGCCCGGCTGGTGACAGCGATCTAGTATCACGCTTGCTGTGCGCCCGGTTCAGGGAGCGCGTGGCGCTCGGCACCACCCATTCCCTGCTGATCTCGCTCTCTGCCGAGAACGCGCCGGCGAGCGCACTGCCGATCGCGCTGGCCAGAGGGGCGATGGTGGATATCGTGGTGCAGTCGCGGCGCGGCTTTGCGGTCGTCGGCAGCAGCGAGGGGCAGTTGGTGGTGACCGACGAGGAGGAGACGCTGCCGATCCAAGTCAAGCTTGAGGCCACTGCGCTCGGGGTCGGCCAAATCCGGGTCTTCGCCTTCCACCAGGGGCAGCCGCTGGGCTCCCTCAATGTAGTTGCCGTCGTCACGGAGCCAGCCGCCGACGCCCAGGTCACAGCGAACGCCGAAGTGTTCGGCCCGATCATGCCCGTGCATTCCTCTCCCGACCTCACCATGCTGATCTTAGAGCAGCGACACGACGGGCAGTCGGCGATTATCCTGCGACTCTTGGCGCAGGACCCAGCCCTCGGGCTGAATTTCAAGCCCTTTGCGCCGATCGTGTTGAAAAGCGATCCTTTCCGGTTCCTCGCCGAGCTGTTTGAAGAGATCGAGCGGTTGCGCTTCGACACGCCCGCAGCACGCCAGGCAAGCCTCGCACGGCTCGCGGCCCGAGGGGCATGGCTCTTCGAGACCCTGTTCCCACCGGAGCTTCGCGTCATCGCCTGGTCCCTGCGCGAACGCATCAAGACCGTGCAGATCCAGTCCGAGGAGTGCTGGATTCCATGGGAGATCTGCAAGCTCACCGGACCCGGTGACGACGGTTGTATCGAAGAGGGTCCGTTCTTCTGCGAGGCCTTCGAGATCAGTCGCTGGATTCCGGACATCCCCAGGGCGCCGCGCTTGCGTCTCGGCAATCTCGCGCTGGTCGCCCCCGGGGACTCGAAGCTGCCCTTCGCGCCCGCGGAGTGCGCCTATCTCTTGTCGCTGGCCACGGCACAACGGCGCGTCACGGCGATCCCCGCGCGGTTGCCCGAGGTAATGGAGGCTCTCGCCAGCGGTCTCTACGACGGCTGGCACTTCACCGGTCACGGCCTGTTCCACAATGCCGCCGACCCCAACCGTTCGGGCATCGTCTTGGAGGGCGGGGAGGAGCTGCGGCCCGCCGATCTCAGCGGACGGGTAAAGAATCTGGGACGCCTGCGGCCGCTGGTGTTCCTCAACGCCTGCCAGGCCGGTCGCGGCGGGTTGTCCCTGACGGACATCGGCGGATGGGCCGCGCAGACCCTCAAGGCCGGTGCCGGAGGCTTCATCGGGGCCTATTGGTCGATCGGCGACCGCGCGGCTTGCGAGTTTGCCAAGGCCGTCTACAGCCGCCTGACGGGCGGCATGGCGCTGGCACCCGCGGTCAGGGAGGCACGAGCGCAGATTCGGGATGCGGGCGATCCGACCTACCTCGCGTACACCCTGTACGGGGACCCTGGGGCACGCGTCGAACCGGACTGAGACCCTGCCGCATTGGCCCGGCCCGGCAGCGCGGCTCATGCGCCGTAGAAGACGAAGCCCGCCCAATAATAGGGGTTCTGGAAGGGAGTCTCCTTGGGACATGCGCGGTAGTGGCGCATCCGCCGGTAGCTCTCGGCATCCCGTTGGCGGCTCGCGTCGAACAGGCCCTGATAGTAGGCGGCCACTCCGAGCTGCTCGGCGCTCGCGTGACGCAGCCAGCACTGGGCTCGTCGTAGCGCCTCGGCGGGCGCCAGCCGAGCGCCGCGCAGGTAGCGATAGAAGGCCAGCATCAGCTTGGCCGTCGCACAGTCCTCGGTCGGCCAGAGCGTGCCGATGACCCCCGCAACGTCGCCCTGGAGCAGGGCCGAAGGAAACCCCACCGCTTCGTCGGGCAGACGATGAAAGTCATTCACCGCGGTCCGGCAGGCCGAGAGTACGACCAGACGGGCACGGCGGGGACGAACATCCCCGTCGAGGATCTCGCGCAGGGTCAGCGCCTGCGTATCGGACAGCGCCAGGAAGGAATCCAGGGGCTCGTTGAGGTCGAACTCGCCGTGGCAGGCGAAGTGCAGGTAGGCGGCGCGTCCGAGCTGCTCGCCCAGGGATTCGCCGATCTCGCTGGGGTCGGTGATGCAGGTCGCTTCCGGGAACCAGGCCGCGGCACCGCGGATTTCCTCCCGGCTGGCCGGCAGCGGCCGCGCGCTGCACAGCGTCGCGCCGATTCCCAGGAAGGTTTCCGACCGGTCTGCCGAGCTCAGGCGGGCGCGCGCGCTGAGCAGCGTTTCCGCCGTCGGCGCCCAGGTGACCGCAAGCGCGTCGAGCAGACATCGGGGGTCTGTTGGACCCGGATACGTGGACGCGGCGAGCGGCAGCAGGGCGAGCCGGCCGAGGGGCAGCAGGACCAGGTGCCGCGTCCCGCACTGGCGCAGATGGGCGGCCACCTCGCCGATCAGGCGGGCGCCCAGCCGGCCCAGGATCTCCGGCAGACGGTCCCGCAACGCCGTCGCATCCAGCAGCATGGACCGGGCGTAGCCCATTGCCGGCCCGCTGCGCCCGGACCCGACCAGGATATCGACGAGTTCCCCTTCCGTGAAGTCGCTCCAGAGGGCGGTCAGGCCATCGCTGGCGACGACGAGCGCGAGGCTGCCCGCGGCGGTCGTTGCCAGATAGACCCAGCGCTCGTCCCTGCGCGTCGGCCTGGCGAGCTGTCCCTGGGCCGCCGTTGGCCAGGCACGCCCCGGGGAATCACCGCTCGTGCGCCGCAGGGCCTCCGTGACCAGCCGGGCTGCGCCCTGCTCGAGTGCCCGCAGTGCCCCATCGAGATCGCCGACCCGCGCCAGGGCGAAGGCCAGGCGCGCCGCGAGTCCCTGGGTCTCCCGCAGCCAGGACTCGCGATCGTGCCGGCGCGCCTGACCGGCGAACAGACGTTCGCTCGCCTGCCACGCGCCCACGTACGCCTCGCCCGCGATGGCCCATTCCCCTCGCGCGAAGGCCCAATGTCCCCACGACTGGAGCATGTTGAGCACCAGGGGCGGCGAGCCGCTTGCCGCCCCGGCGCAAAGATCCCGCAGCAGTGCCTCGCCCCGCCGACGGTCGGCGTCCTCCCCGGTCAGTTCGAAGCGCTTCAGCAGCGCGAGCCCCAGACTCCCGCGCAGGTGGTCATCCCTGATCAATGCGCGCCCACCGGCGGAGTCCAAGGCCCGCTCGAACGCAGCGACGGCGGCATAGAGCCGCGCCGCCTCCCGGTGCGCCTGGTAGGCATCCATCAGGCAGATGCCGAGCGCCAGGAGTGGGTCGTAGGACGTGGCATCCCGAGCGAGGGCCGCCGCCCGCTCGAGCGTCTCGACCGCCCGCGTTAGGTCCGCATCGTCCTCGTCGCGCAGATACCGTTCCCGCAGTCCCAGACCGAGGTTCATCAGCCAGACCGGGAGGTCGACCTGCGCCGTGCGCACCATGCGCGCGCGCGGGTCATGTACTGGGACGTCACGCGCGGCCGGCACCGCCCCGAGGGCTCGCGCCGGAAGATAGAAACGCTCGCCTGTGCAGTCCTCCCATAGGGCGATGGCCCGATCAAGCGATTCCCCGACCGCGCGCCGCTCGTAATGCTGGATCAGGGCAATGGCCAGGTTGTTCTGCCACACCGCCCGGTCGCCGGCACCCGGCGGCACCGCGTCGACGGCGCGTTGCCGAAGGGCCAGGCAGGCATCCAGGTCGTCCAGGGAGCCGCTCAGCTCGTAGCGGGTGTGGTAGGCCGTTGCCAGCGAGCTGGCGTAGAGCGGGATGTTGCTCGCGTCCGCCGCCGCAGCTTCCAGGGCGCTGCGGCAGAGATCGATGGCGCGGGCCAGCAACTCCGGGTCTCGGCCCAGCGCGTACTGGTCCAACAGGGCTCCGCCGAGGTTCGCTGCCCGACCCGGACGCCAGGGCGATGCCTCCGGCGTCATCCCGAGCGTCGCTTCAAACGCCGCCACGGCCTCGACGAGATCGTCGCGGTGGCCGTCGGCCTCATGTCGGCGCAACAGGGCGACGCCCAGGTTGGACAGGTAGGCGGCGTAATCCTGGGCCGTCGGCGGGGTCGACTCGAGGGCACGCCGATGGCAGTCGATCGCCCGCGCCAGATCGCCGGAATCACCACCCAGGATGCAGTGATCCGTCAGGGCCAGCCCGAGATTGTTCCAGACATGGGCGGCGGGTCCGGGGTGCCGCGTCGCCGCTTGTTCCAGGCAGGCGATGGCATCCGCCAAGTCCCGGGCATCACCCCGGTGCAGGTAGGACAGGCGTAGCGCCAAGCCCAGCCCGGTGAGCACTGTGGGTGCGAACTGCGGACCGGCATCCGCCAGGGCTTGGCGATGGCACACGATGGCCTCGTCGAGATTCGTCGCGTCGCCCCGTCGCTCGTAGCGGGTCAACAACACCCGCCCCAGATCGTCGGCGTCCTTTGCCCGCTCTGGGACCGACCTTCCGGGCGCGTCCGCCAACCTCCGGTGCAGATCGAGGGCGCATTCGAGATCCGCATCGCTGCCACGGAGCTCGAAGCGCGCCAGTAGGACGTAGCCAAGGTTGCGAAGGATCGCTGACCAATGCGGGACGCCCGGATCGACGGTCGCGAGGGCGGTCTGAAGCAGCGCCGCCGCTTCATCGAGATCCCCCTCATTGCCCAGCGCACTATGGCGATCCAGCAATACGGCTGCGAGATTGCATCCGTACAGGGGCAGTTCCATCGCCGCGGAGGGCAGGGCCTCCATGGCCTGCCGGTAATGGAGCACGGCGCTCTCCAAGTTGGCCGGATCGGGGCCGGCACCATCCGGTGGGCAGTGATGCCGCACGCTGTACAGATGGGCCAGACGACTGAGCCGCCGTGGGCGTTCCGGGGCATCCTGCGGGGTCGCCCGGATCGCCTCCGCGACGGCGTTGATCGCAGTTGCATAGGCGTCAACGGTGCCGTCTTGTTCGGCGTCATCGGCCAGCAATCCGGCATAGCTGTCCAGGGCATCGATGCGATCGGATGCATCGACGGGGAGGCGCGCGAGGCGCGCGCGGGCAATCGTCAGGGCCGCATCCAGATGCGCCCGGTCACCGGTTGCCTCGAACAGCGCCGACAGGGCCGTGCAGCGGATGTCCTGCAGCCAGTCATGACGGACGAGGTCGTTGCCGAGCCGGGCGACGGCCCCGTCCAGGAGATTCTGCGCGTGCTCCAGGTCGTTCATGTCCCCGGACAGCCATTGGTAGCGTGCGAGGAAGGCGTTGCCGGCGGCGCCGAGCAGGCATCCCTGCGCTTGCCCATCCACCGAGTGGAATGCGGGGTCGGCCAAGAGATCGAGATGTGCGTCGATTGCAGCCATGCCTTTGCCGGCGTCGGCCGATGCGTAGAAGTCCGCCAGGGCTTGACGCGCATGATCCAGCATAATCCGGATGGGGGCGGGGAGATTCAGCTCGATGTCCATGTGTGTTTCCGAGGCTATTCGTGGTTTCCGCGCCCACTTCTCGGCCTGCTGTTTGGGCCATGATCCGATCGGGCGCGGGAATCGATGTGAGGGGGAACCGGGGTCTGCTGCGCCGCATCCAGCCTGCAACTACGACTGGAGGTCGGACTTCAGTCCGACCCACCGCACTGCGGGGGGCGCAGGTCGGCGATGGATGCCGGGTCCGCTAGGCCGTCCAGGATGGCGCTGAGGATAGCGGCCTCCATGTGTCCAAGCGGCTCGCACAGGGCTGCTCGGTCCCGCTCGCCGGCCTGGGCTCGCTGGAGGGCAGCGGTCAGGAGCCCCAAGCCAGCCTCGGTGGTGTCATCTAGAAGCGCATCGCTCCCGCGCTTCATGCCTACGGCTGGCTGAATCCGCCGGCTTGCGCCGACCCTCCCTGCATGTTACCCTCCCGCTTCTTTTTCACGCACTTTGCGTTGTCGAATTTTAAAACAGAGCAAGGGTTTTCGTCATGTCTCGGGTATGTCAGGTCACCGGTAAGCGGCCCATGAGCGGCCACAACGTTTCGCACGCCAACAACAAGACCAAGCGCCGTTTCCTGCCCAATCTGCACTACCACAGATATTGGGTCGAGAGCGAGCAGCGTTGGGTCCGGCTGCGTTTGACCAGCAGCGGGATGCGGGTCATCGATAAGTGCGGCATCGATGCCGTTTTGGGCGACATGCGCGCCCGCGGTGAACAGGTTTAAGGGGTAAAGTCCATGGCTAAGGCAGCGCGTGAAAAAATCCGCCTGAATTCCAGCGCCGGTACCGGTCATTTCTATACGACCACCAAGAATAAGCGTAACCAGCCCGGCAAGATGGAGATCAAGAAATTCGATCCCGTCGTGCGGCAGCATGTCATGTATAAGGAAGGCAAGATCAAGTAAGCCTTCCGCGCGGCGCCTTGTCGCGCGAGCATGAACCCGCTGTCAAAGGTTGCGGCTGGCCGCGCGTCAAGCGCGCTGTTGAGTCGTTACCTATTTCCCTAAGACCTGCTCGACGATTGCCTGAATCGAGGGATTCTCCATCAGTCGCCGGAAGCGCGGGTCGGTGCGCAGCTTTTCCACGTCGCCGGCCGTGATCAGTCGCATGAATTCCGGGTCAGTGAGGGCGGCTGTCACCTCAGCGTCACCCTGCAAGCGGGAAATCGCATCCATGGTTTGGGGGTTGCCCAGCAGTTGCTGCTGGACGGCCGCGAACGCGCTGTCCTGGTTGCCGGTATCCGTGGCGGCCGCCGCGGGTGTTCCCGACCCACCCGGACGGATCGCCAGTACGTCGGATTCGCGCACCTGAATCTCACCCAGGCTGGCGCTGCGCACCCGGTAGACGCCATCCCCGACCGCGATGACTTCCCCGCCGATGACGCTGCCGTCGCGCAGTTCAATACGGCTCTCGCCCGCACGTAGCGGGCCCAGGCCGATGCAAAGACCCAGCAGTGACGCGATCAGCCAGGGTAGACGAACCCGGCGTCGCAAACCGATGGTGGAGACGCAAGCCGCTGGTTGGCTCGACATGGTTGGCCTCGGATGATGTTTGAGGTGATGCCGCGCCGGGTCGCTCGTGGGCGGCGGCGCTTCATTATGGCAGCGAATCGCCAACCCCGTCGCGTGCGCGTTCTGCATAGTGTGCCATTCTTAGCAGATCGCTGATAGCTGACAGCGCCTTCAGGTTCAATACCCGTGCAACATCAAAACCGCGATCAGTTTCTCGCCGAAGTTGAACGGATTGTCGCGGACGCCTGCGGCAACCCGGTGCCGGAGGCGTCAGGCGCGTTGTTTCGCCAGCGCTTCGATGGAATGCTGGATCACTTTCTGCTGGAATCCCAGCCGATTACCGGGGTCAAGGCGACGATCCTTCTGGCCGACATCCGCGGTTTCACGGCGATGACGGAGCGTCTGCCCACGCGCATCGTCATCGATCTGCTGAATCGTTATTTCTCGGAGATGGGGCGGGTCATCAAACGCCACCGGGGCGTGATCGATAAGTTCATGGGGGACTCGGTCATGGCCCTGTTCGGCGCGCCGGAACGCCAGCCGGATGACCTGTTGCGCGCCCTGGCCTGCGCCGTGGAGATGCAGCAGGCCATGGCGAGGATCAACCAGGAGTCCGCGACGCGCGGCGAGCCCAGCCTCTTCGTCGGCATTGCCGTGAACACGGGGGAGGTGATGGCAGGCAGCTTCGGTTCCCGTCAGCATAGCGAGTACACCGTCATCGGGGATACCGTGAACACGGTTGCGCGCATGGAAGCCTTCAGCCTGCGTGGCCAGATCCTGCTCAGCGAATCCAGTCACACCGGCGCCCGCGAACACATCGAGGTCGGCGCGATCAACGCGGTGCAGGTCAAGGGCAAGTCCGATCCGGTGATCATGTATGAACTGCGTTCGGTCAAGTATCCGCAGCGGTTGGTGGTCCCGCGGGTGGAAGTGCGGCGCTCCCCGCGGATCCGGGTCGATTTTCCGTTGGTCCTGAACCGGATGGTGGACAAGCGCATTCTCTTGGAACCCTTGGCGGGGCGCGCACTGGATCTGGGTTACAACGGCTTCTTGATCGAACTGGATCACTGCTTGGGGTGTGGCGACGAAGTCGCTGCCGACCTTGCTCCGCTGCTGCATGGTGCGCCGGTCGGTCGGATCTACGCGCGGGTCATCCGCGTGGAACGATGCGCCGACCGGTTTCAGATCAGTCTCCAGTTCACTAACCTGGACACACCGGCCCATCTACAGGTCAAGCAGTTCGTGGATAAGACGCTGTGGGGGCGATGATCGATCAGCAGATCCGCGGCAACTGTTCCCCGGCCAGCCAATCGACGATGCGGCTACCGCCGAAGCGCGTCTCCATTTGCACGAAACGGTACGGGTCCGCCACTACCTCGCCGATCCGGCTCGCCGCGGTGCCGAGCGGGTGGGCCCGCATCACGGCCAGCAGGTCCGCCGCCCGCTCGGCCGGGCAGATCGCGATCAGCTTGCCCTCATTGGCCACGTAGAGCGGGTCGAGTCCGAGTAACTCGCAGGCGGCGGACACCTCCGGGCGAATCGGGATCGCGCTTTCGCGAATGCGCATCCCGACGCCGGACTGGTGAGCCAATTCGTTCAGGGTGGTGGCGAGCCCGCCGCGGGTGGGATCGCGCAGGCAATGCAGATCCGGGACCGCTGCCACCATGGCGGCAACCAGGGTGTGCAGCGCGGCGGTATCGGAGCGGATCTCCACCTCGAATCCCAGGTTCTCACGCTTGGACAGGATAGCGACTCCGTGGTCGCCGAGACTGCCGCTGACCAGGATGGCGTCGCCCGGCCGCGCCTGGTCGCCGGAGATGGTCAGGCCTGCCGGAACGACACCGATCCCGGTCGTGGTGATGAAGACGCCATCGCCCTTACCGCGCTCCACCACTTTGGTGTCGCCGGTGACGACCGGGACCCCGGCGGCGTTGGCCGCGGCCGCCATGCTCTCCACGATCCGCACCAGATCCTTGAGCGGATACCCCTCCTCCAGGATGAACCCGGCGGCCAGATAGAGCGGCCGGGCCCCGGCCATAGCGACATCGTTGATGGTGCCGTGGACGGACAGGCAGCCGATGTCGCCGCCGGGGAAGAACAGCGGCGCGACCACATGGCCGTCGGTGCTGATCACCAGCCGCCCAGGCGGCGGACTGAACAACGCCTGGTCATTGCCCTGACGCAGCAGGTCATTGTCGAGGTGGACTTGGAAGACCTCGGCGATGAGCTGGGCCATCGCCCGCCCGCCGGCACCGTGACTCATGTCGACCGTGCCGTGCTTGAGGTCCAATCGAATGGGAAAGCGGCGATCGGCATTCATCTTAAGATACCCGCGGCGCGCGGAAGCGCCCGTAGCTCCAGTAAGCGGCGCAGGCGCCTTCGGAGGACACCATACAGGAGCCCATGGGGTTGTCCGGCGTGCAGACGGTGCCGAAGAGCTTGCAGTCGGTGGGCTCCTTGACCCCGCGCAGGATCGCCGGGCACTCGCAGCCCTTGACCTCCCGCACCGGACCCACGTCGACCGCAAAGCGCTGCTCCGCATCCAGGTCCGCGTAGGCGTCGGCCAGCCGCAGCGCACTGTTCGGCAGGAAGCCCAGGCCGCGCCACTCGAAGGTGTCGCGGGTGGTGAAGACCTCGGCCATCAGCGCCTGAGCCTTGCGATTGCCGTCCGCGGTCACGGCGCGGGTATATTGATTCTCGACCGCGCAACGGCCGTCATTGATCTGGCGGATCAGCAGCAGCGCCGACTGCATCACGTCCAGGGGTTCGAAGCCGGCGATCACCAAGGGCTTGCCGAATTCCGTGGGGACGAACGCGTAGGGCTGGCTGCCAATGACGGTACTGACATGGGAGGGACCCAGGATGCCGTCGAGTTGGACGCCGTCCGGACCCGCGGTCGCCAGGATGGTGCGCAGGGCGGGCGGCGTCAGGACGTGGTTGCAGAAGATCGAAAAATTGGCGAGGCCCTCGGCGCGGGCGGTCTTGGCCGCGACCGCGGTGGGCGGGGTGGTGGTCTCGAACCCGATGGCGAAGAAGACCACCTGGCGCGCCGGATCGGCGCGGGCGATGCGCAGGGCGTCCTGGGTGGAATAGACCATGCGGATGTCGGCTCCGGCCGCCTTGGCCTTGAGCAGGCTCTGCCGCTCGCTGGCCGGAACGCGCATCAGGTCGGCATAGGTGCACAGGGTGACCCGATGCTGGGCCGCCAGCGCGATGGCGTGGTCGATGCGCGCCATCGGCAGGACGCAGACCGGGCAGCCCGGGCCATGGATGAAACGCACATTCGGCGGCATCAGGTCCTGCACGCCATAACGGAAAATGGCATGGGTGTGGCCGCCGCAGAACTCCATGAGACGGTATTCCCGGCCGCGGCCGGCCGCGGCATCAATGGCCTCGGCCAGGCCCCGTGCCAGGTGCTCGTCGCGGAATTCGTCAACGTATTTCATAGGGTTAGACTGGATGGGGCGGCGGTCGGCGCTTCCTGCAGGTCGTTGAGCACCCCCATCTCACGCATCAGGTCCAGGGTTTGCCTGGCCTCTTCCTCGCTGATACGGTTGAGCGCGTAGCCGACATGGATCAGCACATAGTCACCGACCGCGGCGCCTTCGATCAGCGCGAGTGAGCAATTTTTGCTCACCGCGCCCAGGGCGACCGTGGCTGTCTCACCGCTCGGATCGATGGCGGTGATGCGGGCTGGGATGGCGAGACACATAACGGCGATACCTCGGTCGATATTCAGGATTTTTGGTTGGACCCGGCGTTGCGGGCATCGTCCGCGTGCGGGAGTGAACAGTCGCTGCCGGGGAGGTTCAAGGCGTAGTCGACGCAGGGGTCCACCGCGGCGATGAAGAGCCGCACCAGGGGTGCGATGCGATCGGCGCCGTGCTGCCGCAGGAGCTGCTGGAGTCCGGCCGCCACGACCCCGCGGGGATGAAAATTCCATTCGGTCGGCGCCAGGATGGCGTAGGCGGCGATGCGTCCCTCGTGAATGTGCACGCGATGGACAAGCAGGCCGCGTGCCGCCTGGACCTGGGATAGGCCCAGGCCGGCGGACAATGCGGCAGGTGTGGGCGACACGCCCGGTCCTGGGGTGTCGTTCAGGAGGTGCGCGACCTCGGTGAGTTGAGCGGCGAGCCGCGGCAGCAGACCATTGCCGCAGTCGGTGGCCAGGTTGCGCACCAGCGGCTGATCCTGCTGTCGGGTCAAGGGGCTGGTTTCCCGCGGCTGCGCCGCCCAGACGGGGCGGGCGACGAAGTCATCGGTGGTCGCCGCGTCATCTCCCAGGTGCCGGTCCAGGTCCGTCGCGCTCAGGTCGGGCAGGGCGCTGACCGCGCATCGCCCGTATCCGGCCTGACCGGCGGCGATGATCTGCCGCACCAGCCGGGCCGCAACCGTGTCGGTGTCCGCGGCCCAGACCGCCAAGGTGTCCAGCCGGTCGACTTGCGTAAGCCAAGCGGCGGGTCGGACGCCGAAGAGACGTTCGGCGCACAGGGCGGCCAGGTTCTCCCGGGCCAGCGCGGCGGCCGGCTGATCGGAGTCGGCGACGCTCGCGCCCGGCGCCAACACAGCGGATCCGGCGGTGAGCGCAGTCCGCCGCGCGATCGTCAACCGCATCGCTTGGGTCATGGCGGCGGCGTCCGGGGCAACGACCAGAAACTTGGGCCAGTCCAGCAGGATGCGCCAGAGGTGTTCGCGCAGCGTCTCCGTATCCACAAGGTGTCGTCGCAGCTCGACGACCCGGTAATCGGGGGTCAGCCCGAGCGCCTGCTCAATGGCCGCGGCGGCGGCGGCCGACTGGGCGGTGCCGCAGATGTTGAACAGCACCGGCAGCAGCCGGACGGTGTCGGCAACGTCCCGGCCGACGAAAACCTTCGCCGCCCGGACCGGTCGGGTCGAGGTGATGGTCACCGCCGCTGGGTCGAGCGTGATGTGGAGCTTACCGGCCGGGTCTGTCATCGGGGCATCATTCGGAAGTGGCGGCAGGGTTGAGGCGGTGCGTGCGGACCGCGCGAGCGGCGGCTGGAATTCACGTGAGTGTACCGCAACCCCCGGCTAGAATACCCGTCCGTCAACCCGGCGATCGTGCCGAACGCCTGCCATCCGAGTGCAACCCCATGCTCACCAAGGAACAAGTGGACCGCCTGCGCGATCCCATCGACTTCGTAGCCGAGGTCGCCGGCCGGACGCTGCGCTTCGAGAGCACTTGGGGGCTCTTTTCCCCGCGGGAGATCGACGAGGGAACCCGTCTGTTGCTCCAACAGATCGAGGTCGACCCGGCAGCCGATTGTCTGGACCTGGGGTGCGGCTACGGTGCCGTCGGTGTCGCCCTCGCTGTCCTGGCGCCTCAGGGACAAACACTGATGGTCGACAAGGACTTCGTTGCCGTGGACTTCGCCGGGCGCAACGCTCGCCGCAATCGGCTCAACAACGCCCGCGCCCTGCTCAGTAACGGCTTTGATCAGGTGCCTGCCGACCTGCGTTTCGACCGGATCGCAAGCAACATCCCCGCCAAGGTCGGGAAGGAACTCCTGGCCATTCTGCTGCACGACGCGTATGCCCGGTTGAGGCCAGGCGGTCGACTCTATGTTGTCACAATCAACGGTTTGCGCGAGTTCATGAAGCGCAATCTCAAGGAGGTGTTCGGCAATTACGACAAGCTCAAGCAGGGCGCCCATTACACCGTGGGGATGGCGCAGCGGGGAGGCTCGCAGCGCGGTTGATGGTGGATGCGCTGCGCTTATCCACCCTACAAAACTCCACTTGTTCTTGGCCGCATCAGGCAGGCAATCGTGCGCTACCGTACCGACACCACCTTGTCTTGCGGGTACACCGTGATGGTGTCCTTCGACCGTGGCGCGTCTCCTGACCAGGCATCGGCAGAACGGAGCGAAGTCGGCTTAGCGTACCATTTTTCCGAATGCTGCGATGACCGTATGAACAACCCACCCTGCGCCCCGGAGGTTAACGCAGGGATTGGTGTTCCCGTGCGTTTTCCGCGCGCCCTGATCGCTCAGGGTACCCTGGCGCTGGGTCTGTTCATCCTTATCGCGCTGCTGCCGTCGACGCTGCCCATCGCCCCGCACCAGGCTCGTCAAAGAGCGTCACTTCATCCGCGTCAACCGCCACTTCGAGACGCTGTTCGGCTATGCCCATGGCGAATGCCGTCAAGTTCTCCGAACACGGGTGTATCACGCTGCGGGTTCAACTGGGTGTCCGCTCACGGCCGGCCGGAACCCGCATCGAGGCCCACCCGCACCTCGACCGCATGGTCCCGGCGGTCGTCCACCAACGCAATGCTCAGGTCATCACGCGCCAGGCCGTCGACGGTCACTCCCGGCTCGCCCTGACCGGCGGGAAGCTGAGTCACGACAATGTGGTAGAGCGTCTCACGGTAGCGGTAGTGCACGGTGAATCCAGGCCAATCCGCGGGGATGCAGGGCGTCAGATGCAGCGTGTCGAGGTCCAGACGCAGCCCCAGGATCGATTCGAGGATCAAACGGTACATCCAGCCCGCCGAGCCGGTGTACCAGGTCCAGCCGCCGCGGCCGCCATGGGGTGAAACCGCATAGACATCGGCCGCGACCACATAGGGCTCCACCTTGTAGGTCGCAATAGCGTCGGGTGATTGTCCATGATTGATCGGATTGATCATCGAGAACAACTCCCAGGTCCGTGCACGGTCGCCCAGGGCCGCGAAGGCCATGGCGGCCCAGATTGCCGCATGGGTGTATTGCCCGCCATTCTCCCGCACGCCGGGGACATAGCCTTTGATATAGCCCGGATCCAACGCGGAGGTGTCGAAGGGCGGGTCCAGCAATTGGATCAGACCCAGGTCGCGACGCACCAGGTGCGCATCCAAGGCGTCCATGCCCAGCCGGGCGCGCTGCGGATCGCCGGCCCCCGAGAGCACCGACCAGCTTTGCGCAACGGAGTCGATGCGGCATTCCGGATTGACCGCGGACCCCAACGGCAGACCGTCATCGAAGTAGGCGCGCCGATACCAGCCGCCGTCCCAACCGTGCTGATCGAGATTGTCGCGCACCTGCGCCGCCGCGCCGCGGCACTGTTCGACAAAGGCGACGTCACCCTGTTGGCTTGCGATCACGCTGAAGCGCATCAGGACCTCATAGAGGAAGAAGCCCAACCAGATGCTCTCGCCCCGGCCCTGAATGCCGACCAGGTTCATGCCGTCGTTCCAGTCGCCCGAGCCCATCAGCGGCAGGCCGTGCTCGCCGCAGCGCAGGCCGTGGAGGATGGCGCGTACGCAGTGCTGGTAGAGACTCACGGTTTCGTCCGAGCGGCCCGGCAGATCGTAGTAGGAGTCGTCTCCCGCATTGACATAACGTCCTTGCAGGAAGGCAATCGGTTCATTCAGCACGGCGGTATCGCCGGTGCTCTGGACATAGCGACAGGTCGCCAACGGCAGCCACAGGTAATCGTCCGAACAGCGGGTGCGCACCCCGCGGCCGGTCGGTGGATGCCACCAGTGCTGCACATCGCCTTCGGGGAACTGGCGGCTCGCGCAGAGCAGCAGTTGTTCGCGCAATAGGCCTGGTTCAGCATGGATCAGCGCCATCACGTCCTGGAGCTGGTCGCGGAAACCGAAGGCTCCACCCGACTGATAGAAGCCGCTGCGCGCCCATAGGCGGCAGGCCAGCGTTTGGTAGAGGAGCCAGCCATTGGCCAGGGTGTTGAGTGCCGGGTCGGGGGTTTCGATCTGCACGGCGGATAGCCGGTGCTGCCATTGCTGCTGTACGGCCGCCAGCACGTCGCGCGCGGCCGTCGCGCCGCGGCGGCTATTGACCGTGTTGTCGGGGTCATCCGCGCCGCGGCGATCGGCCACGCCGAGCCGGAACACGAGCTCGTGCGTCTGCCCGTTGTCCAGTTCGAAACTCACCTGGAGTGCGGCACAGGGGTCCAGGGCCGCACCAACCTTGCCTGACAGGGCCGTGCGGGTCAGCGCGGCCGGACTGTGCAGTGACCCGTTGCGCCCGATGAACTCGGTGCGGTCGCCGGTCAGCGTCCGGGTCGCGTCGTCCACATCGAAAAAGCCGATCCGGTGGGCAAATTCGGTGTTGTATGGGTTGCGCGCGAACAGTGCACCACTGACGGGGTCGATCTCAGTCACGATATAGGGCGTGGTTTTGGGCCGCAGGTCGCCCAGCACCCATTCCACATAGCCGGTCGCGGAGAGCCGCCGCGTCTTGCCCGAGCGATTGCGCACCTTCAAGACCGTGAACTTGATGGGTGCGTCCGGCGCCACGTAGACCCATAATTCCGACTCGATGCCCTCCTCGGTATGCTCGAAGCAGCTATAACCGAAGCCGTGTCGGGTGGTGTAGGGCGTGGTCCCGCGGCGGGGCAGCGGCGTGGGTGACCAGAACGCGCCGCTGTCTTCATCGCGCAGGTAAAAGGCTTCGCCGCTGCCGTCGCTCACCGGGTCATTGTGCCAGGGCGTGAGACGGAATTCGTGGGCGTTATCGCTCCAGGTATAGGCCGCGCCGCTCTCCGAGACGATGGTCCCAAAGTGCGGGTTCGCCAGAACATTCACCCAGGGCGCGGGGGTCTCCTGAGTGGGTTTGGTGATGACGATGTATTCACGGCCGTCGGGAGCAAAGCCGCCCAATCCGTTATCGAACAGGAGGGCCGGCCGGGCGCCGCTCGCCACGGCGGTCGCCGGTCGTGCGTCGCGCTGCTCAGGGGTGTCCCGCACCGAGAAATCACGGTCGATCGGCCGCAGGCGCGGCAGACGTTTTTGCACGAGGGCGCGCCGATTGAGCTGTTCCGCGAGGGTCCCGCGGCTGTCGCTGAGGATGGCGCGTGCCACCGTTTGGAACAGGATACGGTCTTCGTTGGAGATCTGATCCGCCGGTCGAATAAAGATACCGCCGGGTCGATCAAGCACATGGGCCCCGACGCCCGCGGCAATCAGGCCCAGGATTTGTTCGTGGAGTTGCTGCCGGTAACCGGCGCGATCCTCGTTCCAGATCATGAGATCCACGGTCAGCCCCTTCAGGCGCCAATACGCATGCGCCTGGACCAACTGATGCACGAGTTCGATGTTTTCCGGGTCGGTGATCTGCAACAGCACCAGCGGGACATCACCGGAGACCGCGTGGCTCCACAGTCCGGATTGCCCGCGGCGGTTCTGCATCAACACGCTCGCCTCGGCGCGCAGCGCATCGTTGGCGTAGAGAATGGAGCTGGCCAGGTGACAATAGAGTTGGGCGTCGGCCGCTGTGGCATTGAGTTGGCGCAGGACCACCTGGCTGTGGGTCCAGGCCAGGTCGAAACAGCGGTCCGCCAGCCGTTGATCCTGGTACTTCGCGATCAACTGCAAGGCGCTGTCGCGGGTGTCGCCGATGCCGCAGACCAGATCGAGTGTGGCCACTTGATCGGGTTCGAGAGTCAGGCAATAGCGGATGGCGACGATCGGATCCAGCACGGAACCCGCGCTGCCGCCAAGCGGCCCCTTGGTACTCAGCGCCTGGGGTGCCGCGACCGTGTGGCCGCGGCCGACGAAGCGCAGTCGGTCCGTTTCGAAGGACGGGGGTGCGCACTGCGCTCCGCGCACCACCATCAGGTGAAACATCCAGGGCGACTGCTCGTCATGAGAACGCGGTCGGCGGTTGCAGAGGATCGCCGGCAGCGGGCTCATGACTTCGGTTTGCACGAACAGATTGCTGAAGGCCGGGTGCAGCGCGTCCGCCGCGGCCGGGGCGAGCACGACCTCGGCGTAACTGGTGACCTCGATGACGCGGCGCGTGCGCGAGCGGTTGGTGATGCGCACCCGGCGCAGTTCGATGTCGTCCTCGGGCGAGAGGACGATCTCGGTATAGGATTCGATCTCCAGATCGCGGCGGCGAAATTCCGCGCGGCCTTCCGAGAAGATCGCCTCGAATTGATCCGGCTGCTTGAGTGTCGGCTGATAGGTCGTCGACCAGAAGGTGCCGCGTGCCAGATCGCGGATGTAGCAGAAACTCCCCCAGTGGTCGCGCGTACTGTCCTCGCGCCAGCGGGTGACCGCCAGGTCCTGCCAGCGACTATAGCCGCCGCCGGCGTTGGTGAGCATCACATGGTAGCGGCCGTTCGAGAGCAACTGGACCTGGGGCAAGCGGGTGTTGGGACTGGCAAAGACGCGCACCGGTGCCGCTTGCGCGCCGCCGGCAGCGCCGAGGTCCGTGACATCATCGCCGGTTTCGGAACGGAAGGTGGGGGTCTGGGGAATGCGCTCCTGGAGCAACAGCACCGTGGCCTGGAACAAGGGCGCCGCGGTGAAGCGCCGCTGCATCGGACGGTTGAGCAGCAGATAGGCCAGCGACAGGAAGGTCATCCCCTGATGGTGCGCCATAAATGACCGCACCAGGGCGCGTGTCTGCCCGCGGGGCAGCCGGGAGGGGGTGAAGTCGACCGCCTCGTAAAGGCCGAACTTGCCGGCGAACCCGCTGGCCGCCAGGCGCTGCAGATTCACGCACGCCGCCTCGGGGGCCACCATCAGCGCGAGCGCGCTGGCATAGGGTGCAATGACCAGATCCTCGGCCAGTCCGCGCTTGAGTCCCAGTCCCGGCACCCCGAAGGCGCGGTACTGGTAGTTGAAATGGGCGTCGACGGCGTTGTAGCCGGATTCGGACACGCCCCAGGGCACGTTGCGCGCGCTCCCATAGGCGATTTGTCCGGCAACAGCCGCGCGATAGGTCTGGTCGAGGATGGTGTTGTCGTACGTCGGCATCACCAGCAGCGGCATCAGGTACTCGAACATCGAACCGCTCCACGACAGGAGCGTCGGCTCGCCGACCGCGCTGGTCAGCAGGCGTCCCAAGGCAAACCAGGATTCCTGCGGCAGTTGACCTTGGGCGATGGCGACGAAACTGCCCAGGCGTGCCTCCGACGCGAGCAGGTCGTAGTAACTCCCATCCAGCCGCCGTTCGATCACGTTGTAGCCGATCGCCAGCAGATGACGGCCCTCGTCGTACAGGAAGTCGTAGTCCATGCGGGCCAGTTCCCCGGCTTGCAGCGTCAGGAGTTCGAGCGCGCTGATCCGCTTGCGGGCGCGGCGGCAGCCTTCCTGAAGCAGCGGGAGCGCCGCATCCCCGTGTGCCGAGAGCGGGGCCGGTGCGCCGCCCTGAGGAGTGGCGCCAGCGATGCTCGCGGCCAACGCGCGCAGGGTTGGGATCGCATTGAACGGCGGTGCGTCGGGAACGTCGGTCGGCACGCTCGGCAGGCCGAGCCAGGGTGCCAGATACAGCAACTCATCCAGCATGGCGCGGCAGTGTCCGGCCAGCGCCTGCCCCCAGTCGGTGGCGGCGTTGCCATCCAATCCGCCGGATACCGCGGCCTCGGCCATGATCGCCAAGGTCTCCAGACATCGGTATGCCGTCGTCAGTGTCGTCGGCGGCGCCAGCGCACAGGCGTCCAGGGATTGCCGAAACTGCACCAGCGGGGCGGGCAGGGCATCCGGCAGCGCCTCGCACAGGCAGTGGAAACTGTCCCTGATGCCGTCCAGCCACCGCACGCTGAGGATCGGGTCATCGGCCAACGCGAGCAGACCAGGCTGCAAGGTCAGCAGATGGCCGGCGAGGTTGCCGCTGTCCACCGACGAGATGTAGAGCGGGGCGAGCGGTTGCAGCGACTGGGTGTCGTACCAGTTGTAGAAGTGGCCGCGGTAGCGTGTCAGGTCCGCCATGGTGCCCAGCGCGTTGCCGGTGCGCTCGATGAGTCTGCCGGCGGGAAGGTAGCCGAAGTCGTAGGCGGCCAGGTTCGCCAGTAACGACAGGCCCATATTGGTCGGTGAGGTGCGATGCGCCACCGTGACCACCGGGTGTTCCTGGAAGTTATCCGGCGGCAGCCAATGATCCGCCGGGCCGACGAAGGTCTCAAAGAAAGACCAGGTCTGGCGGCTCAGGGTCTGCAGGAAGCGGGTTTGGTCTGCACTCAACTGGGCGGGACGGCGCCGCAGGGGGCGGCTGATCCACCAGGCGACCGCCGGCGAGGCGAACCAGAGCAGTAAGAGCGGTCCGGCAGCGGTGAGCGCGGCCGGATTGACGGCCGCCACGCCCAGCGCCGTGACCACGGCCAGTAGGGGGGCCACCCACATCTGGCGGTAGAAACCAACGAAACCCCGCCGGTGATGCGTGTCGCCCGAGGCGGTCCACTCCAGCAGTCGGCGGTGACTGACCTGCATCCGCCACAGCGAGCGGACCATGGCATCCAGACCAACGAACGCCTCATAAGGGAGGCAGGCGATGGTGAAGAGCGCCTGTGTCAACTGCCCGCCGGCCGAGTGCAGCGCGGCGGCCAGGTGTTGGCGCCACCGCACATCTCCCGCTTTCTGCAGCCCGTTCAGTATCGATGTCAGCAACGCTGGAATCAGTGCAATGCCGAGCACTGCGAGGGTCCATAACCAGGCCGGAGACACCAGGGCCCAGCCCAGCACGAACAGCAGCGTGACCGCCGCGGGCACCAGACTGCGCCGCAGGTTGTCAAAGAGTTTCCAGTGCGACAGTTTCGACAGCGGATTCTTGCGTTGGACGCCGTGGAGACCGGGGACCCGCGGCAACAGCCAGCCCGCAATTTGCCAGTCCCCGCGCATCCAGCGGTAGCGCCGACTCAGGTCCGCGCTATAGCAGGCGGGATGCTCCTCGTATAATTGCACGTCGGTGAGCAGGCCCGAGCGCGCGTAGCAGCCTTCCAGGAGGTCGTGGCTGAGGATTCGGTTCTCCGGCAGGCGCCCGGCCAGCGCCTGTTCAAAGGCCGCAACATCATAAATGCCTTTCCCGATGAACGAGCCTTCCTGAAACCAATCCTGATAGACGTCCGAGACGACTTGTGTGTAGGGGTCGATGCCGGCATCGCTCGCATAGAGCCGGGCGTAGCGGGATCGGTTGGCGCCGGGCAGACTCGCTGCCACGCGGGGTTGCAGGATACCGTAGCCTTCGACGATGCGTTGGCGGTCCGCATCCCAGCGCGGGCGATTGAGCGGGTGCGTCATGGCGCCAACCAGTTCCAGCGCCGCGTCACGCGGGAGTTCGGTATCGGTGTCCAGCGTGATGACATAGCGGACGTTGGCGAGGATGGCGGTGTCGCCGACCACGCGCGCAAACGGGCTGATCGCGCCATCCGGGAGGTGATCAGGGGTGCTGCCGCGCAGCAACGAATTGAGATCGGACAGCTTGCCGCGTTTGCGTTCGTAACCCATCCAGACCCGCTCTTGCGGATTCCAGCACCGCGGGCGGTGGAACAGGAAGAAGGTGTCGCCGCTCACCCGCGGGTATTTTTCATTGAGCGCCGTGATCCGTTCAGCGGCCAATTGCACCAGACCGGCGTCCTGCGGCAGCGTCTGCGCCGGCGCATCCCGCAGATCGGTCAGCAGACCAAAGTGCAGGCTGTCGTCCCGATTGGCCAGGAAGCGAACCTCCAGTGCCTCCACCAGGGTCTCGATGTTCGCGTCGCCGGTCAACATGGTCGGCGTCACGACCAGGGTGCGCGCCTCCACCGGAATGCCGCGGGACAGGTCCATCCGCGGCAGCGGCTGCGGCGTCGCCAACAGGGTCGCAAACCAATTCACCAGCGCCATCGCCAACTGACTGGTGCCCAGCACCGCGGGTACACAAAGGACTGCAAGCAGCCAGCCAGGCCAGTTGTCGGCCGCTGCCTGTGCCAGCAGGCTCAGGGTAAAGAGTACTGTCAATGCCAGGATCGTGCTCAAATATACAAATAAGGGGAAGCGGCGCCCCCGCCGTTGCAGGGCATCCGCCAGACTCAGGCGCGCCTGCGCCCGCCGTTCGAGCAGTGCCAACCCGCGATCGATCAGGTAATAACCCACATGGGTCGCCCGCGTGTCACCGCCGGACTGGCCGACGCGATCCTGCGCCAGCTCAAGCGCACGGCGCGCCACCTCGGCCTCGGAGAGCCGGCTGTGCTTGGCAATGCGCTCCACCACGTGCCGGTAGCGATCACGGGTGGCAAAGTCCATCCGGCCGTAAGTACCGCCCGGGTCTTCCCGCAACGTCCATTCGACCACGCTCATGGTTTCCACGAACTCGCGCCAGTCCATGGCGCCGAGAAAGCGCAGACTGCCGATGCTGTTACTGATGGACACCTGATCCGCGGCCTGTTGCTGATTCTCCACCTGAACCAATTGCTCGATCGTCAGGCTCGCGTCGGCCAGATGCTGCTCGATCCAGGTCAGCGGCAAGGCCAGAGCGGAACTCTGGCCTTGCAGGCGGCGCGCAAACTCCGCCACAAAGGCGCTCGACATCGGCGGTTGCGATCGCGCCATATCCGCAATCAACAGGATCAGATTCTTTGGATTGCTCTCGGCCATCGCCACCATCTGATCGGCCCAGCCGTCGGCGAGGTTATGGCCGGTGCGGCTGCCGGCGATGCGGGCCGCGACACGGCGGAGATTTTCGATCAGCGCGAGCCGCAGCATGATCGGAATCGCCCACAGTTCGCCCAGCTTCAACGGGGTGACGCTCTGGTAGGCGGCGACGAAGCGACTGAGATTTTCCGGGTCGACCCGGCCGTCGCCGTGCGCGATGATCTCCAGTGCGATGTCATAGGCGCGCGGTAATCCGGCCGATGGGCCGTTGCGCAACCGCGGCAGTTCCCGGCTGTAGCCTTTGGGAAGATGCCGCCGGGCGGTGCGAATCTGTTCGTCGATCAGATAGAAATTATCGAGCAGCCATTCTCCCGCCGGGGCGATGCGGCGGTTTTGCTTCACCGCCTCCAACAACAGGGCACAGACGTCGACCAGCGTCAGCTCATTCGCGTTGAGCCGCACCAGGAGCTGATCCGGAACATGGTGCGGAGCCAGCAGGTGAGCAGCGGCGAGACCCTTGCCGTGCTGCTCCATCTGCACCGCGCTGAACAACTCCGCGCGTAACGGCTGCTCGTCGCCGACGTACGTCTTGGCCAGACCATTGCCCAGGATCCGCATGCGGACCTGCAGCAACGTTTCACGAATCGCCAGATGCCCGATGATCACTTGACCTCAATCTCGTTGTTGGCGGATACCGCGAGCAACAGGGTCGCGAACCGGTTGAGTGACGGCATGATGGAACTCCGGGTGAATCTCAGCTTGGAGAATGGTTCGCGAATAAATGGAACAAGTCCATTGAGGGAACGCGCCCTGGCGGGAGTTGAGCCGCGCTCAGGTGTGACGCCCCGCGGTCGGAGTCGTTGTTCCGGCCGCGGGCGTCGCCGCCGATGAAATAAGCGGCGACAATCCGCTCAGGCCTTGTAATGGGTCTGGAAGGTATGCACGGAATCCTTGAATGCCGACCAGAACTTGTCGGCCTCCACCTTGACCTGCTCCCAGGCCGTCTCGCTGGCTTCGCGCATCTCTTGGAGCTTCTTCTCGCCTTCCTCGCGCTTGACCCGCAACGCGCTGAGCTGCTCTTCATATTTTTCCTTGACGTCATCCTTGACCTCGTGCGCCTTCTCCTGCAACGCATCGATTTCGACGCTCCATGCATCGAGTTGAGCCTTCATGGTTGCCACGTAGTCGTCTTTGTTCGACATGGTTGTTTACTCTCGTTATTGGTAGGTGATCCGGCATGATGCCGGGGCGTCGCCGGTCTTGCCGCGGCCGTTACCAGCGCAGGAATCCCGCTGTCTCTTGATCAGACCCCGGCCGCACTTTACAGCGTGCAATGAGTGCCGTCTGTTCGCCAACACACGGATGCTGGAGCGCACTCAACAGCATGTCTGCCGGGGATCCCGCCGGCGGCATGCGGCAGAGACCACGGCACCTGCCGACCGGACCCAAGTCGTCTTTTCGTATCTTTCCGGGATAACCGATTTCTGCCGCCGTCAGGCCCCAGCCGGCGGCGATGATCAGCGCGACGGCGACAATCTCGACTGCATTCATCACTCGATCCCATCGTATGAACGCCGGTGTTTGACCCGCCATCACTGCGACTGCGCTGTCTGCCGGGGCGGTTTCCGATCTGCCGCCCCGCGCGGCACCCCAGGGTGGCGGGTCACCGCTCTCAGCCGGTCTCGAGCAAACTGCGCAGGTCGGCAATCGCGGCATTGACCCGCGAGATATAGGAGGCCATCACCAGCGAGTGATTACTCATTGGTCCGAACCCGGTGCCGTTGAGGATCAGCGGACTCCAGACGGTGTTCTGCGTATTCTGCAATTCGCGGTTGATTTGATCGAGGGACACCAAGGCATTCTTGTCCTTGAGCACGGGCTCGAAATCGAATCGCATCGCCTGCAGGGTCGCCAGCAGCGCCCAGGTATAGCCGCGTGCCTCGTAGAAGATGTCATCGATCTTGAGCCACGGTGTCTTGGTCTGCGATTCCTGTGCGACCGGCGTCGACCGACGGGCGTTGGGGTCGCCGGCCAGATCCGTATTGAGCCGCGCTTGTCCGACCGCGTAGGAGAGGCGCTGGGCGAGACTTCCCAGCCGTTTCTCGACGACCAGCAGGTAAGCCGTCAAATTGTCCGCGCGCGCGAAGAACTGGCCATCCTGTGCCTTGGCGTCGATGAGTCGGTCGAAATAGTGATGAAGGGCAGCGATGCCCTGACGATACTCCGACTCGGTTGACGGCAGGATCCAAGAATTCGCGTTGTAATTGAACTGCGGCTGCGCGGTTTCCAGGTCGACATCTTCAACCGACTGAGATTGGGCGCGGCTGAAGTCGTTGCGCAGGGCGAGCGTCAAATCCCGCAGTTCGGTCAAGACACCAAATTCCCAACTCGGGACATTATCCAGATAGACGCCCGGCGGACCGATGTCGTTGGACAGATAGCCCCCGGGCTTATCGAGCAAGGTCTCGGCGATACCAATGGTGGCGGCGGTGGTGGCAGTACCCGTTACCAGCTTACTGGAGTCGTTATTGACCAATGCCAGACGCTCCGCACTCACATCAAGCGTGCTCGGCGTTTGCGACCAGATGATGCCGAAGACGAACATGATCACCGTCGCGGTGATCAGAAACAGCCCGGCGGTCCACCAAAATCCTTTTTCTTGCCAGATTCGTGGGTTGTAATAGTTGGCGACATGGCCCACTTTGGACTTGAATGTCGGCTTTTTCGGGAATGCGAGATCATTCATCATGTTCTCCTGTAATCCCTCCCGGAGGAGGGAACGGAAGTCCCCACGGACGCGGGTCACACGCTGGTTTTCGGCACCAGCAGCAGGAGCACGCCGGCCGCCAATGCCACCACGCCGGCCCATACCGGGATATTCACTGTTTGCCGGTCTTGGACCGTCAGTTCGATCGGGCCGATCTGTGCCTGCTGCGTTTCTTTGGTATAGCTGAAACTGCCATAGGCAAGACCCATACCGCCGGCGATGATCAGGGCGACGGCAACGATTTTTAAAGCATTCATCTGAAAGGGGCCTCCGGGTTGAAATCGACGTAATTGAACCGTTATCCGACGCGCAGGTTGCCCAGCGAACCAAGCACCCCGAAGGCGGCCAGCAGCCACAGGACCACAGCGATGACGACGACCACATTCAGGATCGTCTTGATCTTTCCATCCATCGGTACATAGTTATTGATCAGCCATAGGCCGACGCCAACGACCACCAGGGTGATAATCAAAGAAATCAATGGCATTTGTATTCTCCAGTCCACTTTCATTTTCCGCATTGATTCGCGGGGATATGCTGTCGCGGAATCGTGCGGGCCGGCGCTCGGAGTAGCGAGCGATAATGGGGAATCTACGCTCGGCTGCCCCTGCGGGTCTGTACGCCATCGCACCTAGAGCAGCATTCGATCTTTCGGCTAACCTGCCGCCTGAACGTGGAAAGCCGCTTCCGGCGCACCCACCTGCGCGGTGACGCGGCACCCTGTTTCCCGCACCCTGTTTCCCGTACCCTGTTTCCCACAGGACGCGGTCAGGCCAAGCGTCGATGCAGGTTCAACGGCCACAACCTCAGTCACAGGCACCCTCCATGACCAATCCACCGTCCGCGGGTCCAGCCAACCGGCTCGCCGGGGCCACCAGTCCTTATCTTCGGCAGCACGCCGGCAACCCGGTCGACTGGTGGCCCTGGTGTCCGGAGGCCCTGGCGTTGGCGCGGGAGCAGCACCGGCCAATCTTATTGTCCATCGGCTACTCGGCCTGTCATTGGTGTCATGTCATGGCCCACGAGTCCTTCGAGGACCAGGCCACCGCGCGGTTGATGAACCGCCTGTTCGTCAACATCAAGGTCGATCGCGAGGAGCGGCCGGACCTGGACCGGGTCTACCAGACCGCGCATCAATTGATGGCCCGGCGCTCCGGCGGCTGGCCGTTGACGGTCTTCCTGACCCCGGATACCCACCTGCCGATCTTTGCCGGGACCTATTTCCCGCGCGAGCCGCGGCACGGCCTGCCCGCGTTCAGTCAGCTCCTGAACGGGGTGGCGCGCGCCTGGCGCGAGCAACCAGCGGCGATCAGTGCCCAGGCCGCGGAATTGACGGAGGCCCTCGGCCGGCTGGAACCCGCGGCTGACACGGAGCTGCCGGGGGCGGAGGTGCTGGACGCCGCACTGACGCAGCTCGCGGGCAGCTTCGATGAGCAAGACGGCGGGTTCGGCCGCGCGCCGAAGTTTCCTCACGCCACCAATCTGGAGTTTCTGCTGCAGCATCACGCCCGCACCAGCGCCGCGGGTACGCCTGACGGGCGCTCGTTGCGGATGGCCGTCTTCACCCTGGAGCGCATGATTCGCGGCGGGATCAACGACCCGCTCGGAGGGGGTTTCTGCCGCTACTCGGTCGATGACCGCTGGGAGATCCCGCACTTCGAGAAGATGCTCTACGACAACGGCCCGCTGCTCGCCCTGTGCTGCGATGCCTACGCCGGCACCGGTGAGCGCCTGTTCCGCGCGGCGGCCGAGGCCACGGCGAACTGGCTGATGCGCGAGATGCAGTCACCGCAGGGCGGCTATTACTCCAGCCTGGACGCGGACAGCGAGGGTCAGGAGGGGCGTTTCTATGTCTGGGATCGGGAGCAGGTGAGGGCCTTGCTCCCCCCGGCCGAGTATGAACCCTTCGCGATCGTCTACGGACTCGATCAACCGGCCAACTTCGAAGGCCAGTGGCATCTGCACGGGTATCAGACGCCGGTCGAGGCAGCGCGGCGGCTGGGGCTGCCGCCGGCCCAGGTCGCGGCCCTGCTCGCCAGTGCCCGCGCTACGCTCGTTACCGAGCGCGAGCGGCGGGTCCGCCCCGACCGCGACGAGAAGGTGCTGACCGCCTGGAATGCGCTCACCATCAAGGCGATGGCCCGCGCCGGGCGGGTGCTGGATCGGCCGGACTATCTGGAGTCCGCGCAGGCGGCCCTGGGCTTCATCCGCCGCACGCTGTGGCGCAACGGACGGCTGCTCGCGACCTATAAGGATGGCACCGCCCACCTGAACGCCTATCTGGATGATTATGCGAACCTGCTGGATGCCTTGCTGGAATTGCTCCAGACCCGGTGGTCCAGAGCCGATCTTGATTTCGCGGTGGACTTGGCTGAGGTCCTGCTCGACCAGTTTCACGATGCGCAGGCCGGCGGTTTCTGGTTCACCGGCGGCGACCACGAGCCGCTGATTCACCGGCCCAAACCCCTGGGAGACGAGTCACTGCCCTCCGGCAACGGCATTGCTGCTCACGCCTTGCAACGACTGGGGCACCTGCTCGGCGAACCGCGTTATCTGGACGCCGCAACCGGTACCCTCAAACTGGCGGCCGCGGCGATCCGTGGTCTGCCCTATGCTCATGCCACCTTATTGTTGGCGTTGGACGAGTCGCTCGACCCACCCGAGTTGCTGGTCATCCGTGCCGAATCCGACCTGCTGGATGACTGGCTGACTGCCGCGCGGCAGGGGTATCAGCCGCGGCGGATGGTGCTTGCCATCCCGAATACCGAGACCAACCTGCCGGGTGCCCTGGCCAGCCTGGTGCCGGGCGCCGGACCCCGCGCCTATCGCTGTCGCGGCACCCACTGCGAGCTGCCGCTGACGGATCGCGCGGCACTGTCCGGCGACTAGGTCGGCGCGCGGTCCGACCGTCCCGGGCAGCGCTTCGCCTGGTCGGCGTTCAGCAGCTGTGACAATAGTAGTCAGGCAATCCGGCAATGCGGCAGGCCTGGCGGCAGCCGCCGTTGGGGAACAGGGCATCCAGGTGTTTGCGGGTGCAGGGAACGTGCTCCGAAATCTCGGTGCCGATGCTCTTGATCACCACGCGCGGTGACGCCGGCATCTCGTGCGCCGCGTAGTAATCACGCAGGAACTCGATGACGCGCCAGTGACACTCGGTGAGTGTCACTCCCTCCTCGGCGGCAAATGCCAGTGCCAGGTCGCGATCCCAGACCTCGAAGCGGGCCAGGTAACCTTTCTTGTTCAGGTGGTGTCCGGCGGTTTGCAGGTTGAGCATGGGTCAGTCCTCCGCCCTTGAGTGGGCTCGTTGTTGGTGATTCACTGATCCTGGCGGCGCGCGCCGTCCGTGCCACGTCGACAAAATCAGTGATTGCTTGTTTACTAAAGCGATTTGCCGTCCATGGCGGATGACGGCGACCCTAATCATGGCCGAAATTTCTGATCCTGCAACCGCATTCAGATCAATTTCGATGAAAAATAAACCTGGCCGGCGGCCGCGGTCCAGGCGATTGCCGGAAATCGCCCTACTTCAGGATCGGGAAGGGACCGACATAGCCGGTGTAGGCGCGCTCGTCGCCGCTGTCGGCGATCAGCTTATCCTGGTCGGATTCGCCGTACGGGTGCTGCGCCACCGCCATCAGGTAGCCGAAGCCCCCGATGTTTGCGTACCAGTAAGGCGATGTGGTTTCCGAGCCGTAAGGTGTCGAGAGCACCCGGGTGATCTTGCCGGTCAAGACATCCATGGCCCAGATCACGTCGTTCTGATGGCCGGTGACAGTATCCTCACCAATCACCAGGGACTTGAAACGTGGCAGGTAGGTGAGGTTGTCCGGGTTGGCGATCCCGTTCACGTCACAGGCGTTCTTGGGATCACCACTGATCGGCTTGCCGACGATGATGCCGGTGATCGCGCGCGGCACGAAGCTGCTCGCGATGGGCTGGTTGTTGGTGTCGCGGATGGCCCCGCCCACCGCCAGGGAGTAGACCCCGCCGCAGTCATTGCGGGGGACGCGGATGTGATCGTTGCCGCCCAGGTGACGGCTGCTGTCCTCGGCGGCGCCACGCATCCCGCTGTTGATTTCACTCAACGCCAGGTAGAGGACGCGGTTCTCGGGGTTGTAGGTGATCCCTTCCATCTTACGAAACTCGGTGGTGCCCCCTTTGAGCGCCGCGTAACGGCGGGTCTCCAGACGCGAGGCCGCCTTTTCCATGCCCGGTTTGATCCGCAGGCACTCGTGATAGGGTGCCGCGTGGCCGCTGTTGATCGAGGTCAGGGTCGGGCAGGTCCCGGTGTCCGGGTTGGGCACGGCCTCGTACTCGAAGATGTCGGCGAAGGTGGTGCCGTTGTCCCGATAGGTAGCGATCTCGGTGTCGGTGGCGTGGCCCAAGTTGACCCAGGTCAGATTGGCGCGTCCGCCCATGGCCTCGTTGCCTGGAATCTGGTTCCACTTCGCGACGTACAGGGTCCCGGCGCTCAGATCGCCGGCCTGGTCGGCAATGAACATGGCCAGGAGGGTATTGGTGCCGTCGTCGGTAATGAACGCGGTCTTATTGTCGGGCATGACATAGGCCAGTTCGACCGCGAGCCGTGCCATGCTGTAGTGCTTGGCAACGGTGGTGTCACCGGCGGCATTCTTCACCGCCAGTTCGAACACCCAGCCGTAGTCATAGGGGTTCATCAGGGTCTTGGCCGAGTCCGGGGTGCCGTCGCCGCCAAAATACTGCGCCGTCTGAGCATTGTAAGCGGAGATGGTCATGGTCGGATCAACCCATGAGCGCGCATCCGGTTCATACTCTTCGCTGCCCAGGTGGGTGTTCCAGGGGCTGACGCTGCCGGCGCAATGGGTGAAGCCGCCGTTCACCGCGGAGAAATCCACGGGGCGGGTGGCGACCGGCGTCAGGGTGCCGTCGGTCTCCTGATTGAGTTGTGTCAAGTAAACGCCGCCGGGACGTGACTCGAACTGGGAGACCAGGAACAGCTTGCCGTCGACCGGGATCAGCGAATTGAAATCGTTGTCGTTGGAGATGCGGGGATTGCCGTTCTCAAGGATCGGATTGCCATCCTGGCCGATCAGCAGGCCATAGCGGGCGATCTGCCCGGGCGCGCCGCCCAGCAGCGGCAACGTATCACCGCTGCGCAGCAGGGTGTTGAAGCCGATGTCCGCCGGCTTGCGGTTCACGGTGGCGGTATCGGCGGCGACCATCTCGCGCTTCTGGGCGTCGGTCGCGGCGAACGCCACGGGGTTGAAGCTGATGGTGCCGCCGAGGGCGGCGCTGCTGAGCGCCGACAGGGCCAGGACGGTTGAGATTGAGAGGGCAAGGGTGGTCTTGACAGGCATGGAGATCTCCTGGCGAGGTTAAGTGAGAGGACGAGGGCGATGGACTACGGTCGGGGCGGCAACCCCGGTGACAGCCTGGTGTTCGCAAGCGCCGGGTAGTCGGCGTACGGCCGCCCCCGGACCGGTGTCGGGTCGAGGGTTGCCGGTGCATCGCCAACCGGCGTCAGCGCAGCAAGCCCATACAGTTGGCGTAATAGGTCACGGTGGCCGGCCAGTCGGCGAAGACGCCCATCACGCCCACGTCCTTGGCCAGCACGTCCAGGACCTTCATGACATCGCCTTCACGGGAAATGGCGGAGTCGAATGTCTGGTAGTAGAAACCGTTGTTGCCATCGGCGAGCAAACCGGAACGCTCCAGGGTCCAGGTGATGATCTTGAGTCCGGCCGCCTTGACGTCCAGGGCATACTGCGACGGGACGATCTGCCCGGCGGCGGCGGTCAGCAACGCGAAGGTAGGCGGCGCCACGATGTTGAATCCCTCGGCCTTGTAACCGAGCAGTTCGGCGGCGCTGGGCAGCGCCGCGACCGTCTCCGCGTCATCGAGGTAGACGGCTTGCCGGCCGAACGCGGGTTCGTGGGCGATCCAGTAGCGGATATCGCGGATGTCGAAGGATTGAGCATAAACGTCCCGTGCCGGCACCCCGGCGGCACGGTATTCGTCGATCATCTGCTGGGCATAGTCGTCCTGGGTGTAGCCATCATAGGGCATGGGCACACTGGCGCTCTTTAACTCCGGGGTCATTTTCACGCGCAGGGCCTTGAACAGTTCGATGCTTTCGGCATGGGTGAGCAGGGTACCGCTGGTCGGACCCGCGTAGAGGTCAGTGCGGAAACCGGCCGTCCCGCCCAGATATTCGCGCGCTGTCCGGGCCGCGGGGTTGAAGGCGTCCATCTTGCCCTTCAGCGATTTGAACTCCGCAAGGGTGATGTCGCTGGTGCAGCAGGTGGCCGACGCCGGTGTATCGACGGTGCCGTCACCGTTGAACGTCGCCGCGGTGAAAGGATTGGAGCACTTTTGGCCGAGCGGGGTGTCCAGGATATTGGTGGTTGTGTGCAGGTCGCACTGCGAGTGACGGCAGACCAATTCCTTGTCTTTGGTGAAGGTCACGTCGCACTCGATGACCCCGGCGCCCATGCGTGCCGCGGCCACATAGGACTCCAGGGTGTGCTCCGGGAACTGCAAGGCGGCACCGCGGTGGCCGATGGAAAAGGGCGTCTTGCGCAGGCTGCGGTTGGCGCACGACCTGAGTTTGTCCTTGAGTGCGCTGTCGGCCATGTCATCCACCAGAAAGCCGGGGCGCGGACCCAGATGAACCGTATTGCCGCTGCCCTGGTATTCATCGAATTGACCGGCTGAATAAGCCAATGGGCTCAGGCCGGCGGCGGCCAAGCCGACCATCAGCGCCAGGGCCGTGGTGATGCTGCCAGACATCGGAAGCTCCTCATTGAAGTGAATGGTGGGAATGCGGGGTTGAGCGTTGGCCGTGGTCATACGCCTCACCACTGATAGGACACGCCGATCTTGCCGGTCGTCTCATGGAAGCCGGTATCCGCGCCGATACCGAAATAGACAGCCACGTCGTCATTGACGCGGCCGGCTCCGGTCAGCCCCAGCGCCGACTCGCCATTGAAGACGCCGCCACCCAGGTTGAGCCGGAAGCGTTTGCCGGGATCGGGCAGGTGCGTGTCCAGAGCGGCGGCAATGGCGATGCCGCGGCGGGCCTCGGTCCGATTGTCTTCGACCTGGTCACTCAGGCTGCTGAATTGGCCCATGTTGACCGCATCGGTCGCGGCCTCACCGGGGGCTATGTTCTGCAGTCGATTGCCGCCGAAATTGACGGTCTGGTTCGGTGCGACCTGCAGGCCGCCGCGCAGGTTCAGGCTACCCTGCAGGTTGGTCGTGCCCTGGACCGTCAGGTTGCCGGTGCTTGGACCAGTGCCGGTGATCGCAACCCCGGAGTCGTCCACGGTGATCTTGGTGGTGCCGGTGCCGCCGGTGATGGTGGTGCTGGTCCGAGTGACCGCGAGGCCGTTGGTGCTACCGCGCGCGTTTTTCACGCCCACGGTCGCTAACCCGTCGGTCACAATGACCCCGGTGGTGCCGTCCTGGCTCCTCAGGGTCGAATCCCCAGTGGTTTGAAAGTCGCCGGTATTGGTGATGCCGCTGGTGGCTGTCTGGCCGACCACCGCGAGGTTGCCGCCGACGGCGGCGTTGCCGGTGGTGGCGAAGTTTCCGGTATTGGTGATGCCGCTGGTGGCTGTCTGGCCGACCACCGCGAGGTTGCCGC
>JACDZJ010000002.1_pt1 | contig 185263 bp, 138 predicted proteins | sample 7365721 | NCBI WGS metagenome assembly JACDZJ01 (sample SAMN15143480, study PRJNA637477) | pond metagenome | biome: freshwater wetland ecosystem [ENVO:00000243]; feature: pond [ENVO:00000033]; material: pond water [ENVO:00002228]; isolation source: pond water containing pink berries ... | reverse complement strand
TGTGCGGACCGACGACCGTGCAGATCGCGCGATGGCCGGGTTTATGACCAAGGCCGGCGCCGGGTAGCTTGTTCGTCGTTGTTGCCGCTATTGATCGCGTTGCTGTTCGCGTGCGGTCATGGCATCTATTTCCATACGGAAATGACCGACACGCTACGCTGTTCATGCCCCAGTCGCTCCCGGCGCGCGGCAGTTGCCGCCAGGCGCGCGTTCCGCCACGATGAGAGGGCATCACCCGCCTACGCAGGGGGCCTTGAGCCGTCGTCGAACGGTAATGAACAACTCGTATCTTATCCCGACCGCGCACCGCCCCGTCCACCACCGAGATACTGAGACCGACCGCGATTATGCCTGCCACACCCGCCCAACTATCCGCTCTCGCCGCCCAGCTCGTCGCCCTGCGGGACGGTGCCCTGGCGCTGGAACAACGTTTTGCCGGCGAGCTCGCCGCCATCGCGCCGCAGCGGCGCGACAGCGCGCGCAACCTGCTGCATTATCTCAGCGTGCGACATCACGACATCCGCGCCCTGCAACAGGATCTCAGCGCGCTCGGGTTGTCGTCGCTCGGGGTGCTGGAGCCGCATGCCCTGGCGAGCCTCAACGCCGTGATCGAGGTCCTGGAGCAGATTCAAGACCCCGCGCCCGGCGGCGGGCACCCGCTCCCGCCGCCCACGCCCCCGGTGGACTTCAAGTCCGGCCCCCAGCGGCTGCGTGAGCACACCCAGGCCCTGCTGGGGCCTGATCCCCAGGGCCGCCTCGTGCGCATCATGGTCACCATGCCGAGTGAGGCGGCGACCGATGCCCAACTCGTGCAGAACCTGGTCGAGGCCGGCATGGACGTGATGCGCATCAACTGCGCCCACGATGGCCCCGCGGAGTGGGCGGCGATGGTCGACAATCTGCGCCGCGCCGAACAGACGTTGGGGTGGAGTTGCCGGGTCGCCATGGACCTGGCCGGTCCCAAGCTGCGCACCGGAACCTTGCGGGCGAGCGGCCGGGTGCAGCGGCTCGCCCCGCAGCGCGATTGCTTCGGTCGGCTGGCGCGGCCGGGACGGGTGTGGCTGACCCCCGCCGAGGCGGCCGAGCCGACGCCCTCGGACCTGCGCCTGCGCCTCGAGGTCAGCGGCGGGCTGCTCGGTCACATCGCAGTGGGCGACCAGCTCGACTTCACCGACGCCCGCGGTCAGGCGCATTGCCTGCAGGTGCGCGAGGCGCAGGGTGCCTCCTGGGTGGCCGAGATCGAGCAGACCGCCTACGTGGAAGAATCCACCAGCGTCACCGCCCGCCGCGGCGGCGACTCCGTCGGCACCGGCGCCTTCAGCAATGTGCCGGAAGTCATCCCGCCAATTGCACTGGCGGTCGGTGATTCCCTCGTCCTGACCCGCGTTGATGTGCCCGGCCAGGGTGCCGAGCGCGCCGCGGACGGCACCATTGTGACCCCTGCCCAGGTCCATTGCACCCTTGCGGCCGCCTTTGAGTGCGCCCGTCCCGGACACGCGGTCTGGTTCGACGATGGCAAGATCGGCGGGGTGGTCGCCGCCAACGATGGCGAGCGGATCACCGTCACCATCACCCAGACCGGACCCAAAGGGGCCAAGCTGCGTGCCGAGAAGGGCATCAACTTCCCCGACACACCGCTCGCCATGAGCGCGCTCACCGCCAAGGATTTGGCCGACCTGCCCGCGATCGTGCGGCTGGCGGACATGGTCCAACTGTCGTTCGTGCGCGAGCCGCAGGACATCGCCCAATTGCATGCCGAGCTCGACCGTTTGGGCGCGCAGCGGCTGGGGGTGGTGCTGAAGATCGAGAACCGGCGGGCCTTCGAGAACCTGCCGCGCCTGTTGCTGGCGAGTCTGCACCGTCCTCCGGTCGGGGTGATGATCGCGCGCGGCGATCTGGCGGTGGAGGTGGGGTTCGAGCGGTTATCGGAGGTCCAGCAGGAGATCCTGTGGCTGTGCGAAGCGGCCCATGTGCCGGTGATCTGGGCGACCCAAATTCTGGAGGGCATGGCCAAGACCGGCGCCCCCTCGCGCGCCGAGGTGTCGGACGCCGGCATGAGCGTCATGGCCGAGTGCGCCATGCTCAACAAAGGACCCAAGATCGTCGAGACCGTGCGCTTTCTGGCCGACATCATCGACCGCATGGATGAGCATTACAGCAAACAGCGCGCCACGCTGCGGCGCCTGGCGGTGGCTGATCTGGAGGATTGAGCCCGGTCGCGCGGTCGGTCCCCGCCGCATTGAAGGCATTGGGCCGATCACCGCGCAGGTGACCTCACCGACCTACAAAGACGCGGCAGTTGCCGAGCCGCTATCGTGTCCCTTCCGGGTCCGGTGTTACACTGACCAGGCAACAGTCGGAGTACATGATGGCATCTTCCTTGACGCGGGACATCCTGGCAGACATCGCAAAGCGTATCGCTGCCGACCTGCACCCGGAGCAGATCATCCTGTTCGGGTCCCACGCGTGGGGCAGCCCGACCGAGGATAGCGACGTCGACCTGCTGGTTATTCTGGCCGACTCCGACGAGCCGCCCCACCGTCGAGCCGTGCGCGCGCACCGCGCTTTGCGAGGAGTTCCCGTGCCGTGTGATATCATCGTTCGCACGCGGGCGGAGATCCAGCAAACCAATCCGGTGCGTTCGTCACTGCTGTTTCGTGCCTTGACTGAAGGGCGGCGATTGAATGGCTGATCTGCAGCGCCTCGAGGCACTGGCCTGGCTGCGTCGCGCCCGCGATGACCTGGGTGCTGCTGCCAAGCTACTGTCCGGGACCGACCCATATCCGGCTACCGCTTCCTACCATTGCCAGCAAGCCGCAGAGAAGGCGCTCAAGGCGGTAATCGCTGTTACCGGTGACGCGATCCCCAAAACGCATGACCTGCGCGTACTGCTCGGGCGCTGTGTCGCCATCGATCAGTCACTCGACCAATTCTACGATGCCTGCGACGAGTTGACGCCTTATTCGACTGAATTCCGCTACCCGAGTGAGAATACAGATCCAAGTCCGAGTCAGATTCGGTGCGCGCTGGCTCTCTCCGAAAGTGTTGTCGCGGCTGTCGCGTTACGGATTGAGGGTACCGGCTGAAGTTGAGGCCCACCCGAGGCTCCAGCGACTTCCGCTGCCGCCCGCTGACGGGAACGGGCTCAGGTACTGACCACGCGTTCGGTTCACGGCTCCGTAACATCGCGGTGGGATGATCCTCACGCGGCGCCTGGGACGCCGCGTGAGACCCCGTCGCAACCCCTCAAGTCAGGAGCACTCCGCATGCATCTGCATCGTATTGGCGCCGCCGCGCTCGCCTTGGCCCTCAGCTTACTGCTCAGCGTGCCGGCGCAGGCGCAGCAGGTCCGGATCAACGGCGGCGGGGCGAGCTTCCCGTTCCCGCTTTACTCGGCGTGGTTTCGTCACTTCAACCGGGACAACCGGGGCATAAGGATCAACTACCAGTCGGTCGGCAGCGGCACCGGCGTGCGCAACGTCATCAATCGCACTTTCGATTTTGGCGCCAGCGACGCGGCCATGACCGACGAGGAGATGGCCCAGGTGCGCGGCGGGGTGCTGGTGCTGCCCATGACGGCCGGTGAGATCGTGCTCGCCTACAACCTGCCGGGCGTCGACAATGTGCGGCTGCCGCGTGCCGTCTACCCGCTGATCTTCTCCGGTGAGATCACCAACTGGAGCGATCCGCGGATCGTCGCGGCCAATCCAGGGGTGACCCTCCCGGACCGGACGATCCGGGTCGTGCGGCGGTCCGATTCCTCGGGTACCACCTTTGTCTTCACTCAACACCTGAGCGCTATCAACGAGTCCTTCCGCACGCGGGTGGGGACCGGCACCTCGGTGTCCTGGCCGAACCAGCCGAATATCATCGGCGCACCGCGCAACGATGGCGTCACCGCCACGGTCAACCAGACCGTTGGTTCGATCGGTTACATCGAGTATTTCTTCGCCACCTCGACCAACGCCCAGGTGGCGATGCTGGAGAATGCCGCCGGTCAATTCGTCGCGCCCAGCGACGAGTCCGGACAGGCGGCCTTGGCCGGCGCGGACCTCACGGGCAAGGACCTGCGCATCTGGGTGACGGACCCCGCTGACCCGGCGGCCTACCCGATCGTCACCTTTACCTGGATGCTGTTCTTCCGCGAGCACGGCAACGAACGGATCAGTGCCGCCCTGCGCGACTTCGTCACCTGGGCGCTGGCGGATGGTCAGGCGATGGCGGCCGACCTCGGCTACATCCCGATGCCGAAGGCCGTCGTGGAGCGCGTTCAGGCGGAGATCCCCAACATCCGCTAGCGGGTAGCGGGTCGCGTTCCGGCCGGCGCCGGGGCGTTACCCACTGGAGGTCGAGGCTTTCGCCGGACCAGGGTCGCCGATAGGCGATGTCGACCGGCTAGAGTCTCGACCTCCGGTCTTCTCGTGACCGGAACGACGATCAAGGCCTCAACAAGGCGATCGTGCCGACAAGCAGTATCGAAACACCTTTGCTGATCAGGAGATAAGAGATGAAACTTCCAGTGTTCTGCATGTTATTTCTGTTTGGTGCAGTGGCGATGGCCGCCGAGGACGAGGCGACCTTGAAGGCGCAAATGCATAAGGATTGCGCTGCGCTGTTTGCGCCGGGCGGCGCCTGTGCCGACTTGGCCAAGGGGACCAGAAAGTGCACGCGGATGAATGTGGCCAAGGGTGGGGCGGCCTGTGCCGACTTCGAGAAGGCGCATAAGGAGTTCTTCGACGCCGGCATGAACGACGAAATGATCAAGAAGTAAGCCGGGGGAAGCGGCGGCGGCCGGCCACGCCGGCCGCGGCGATTCGCGATGCTGGCCATCGATCCGCGGCTCATGGCGACCATCCTCCATGGCCGGTTGGATGTCGCCCAATCGCTGGTGCTGACACGCGCCCAACACCAGCGGCGCCTCTATGCCGACCCCGCGTACCTCACGGTGTTGCGGTCGCTGTTCGCCACCTCCACCGTCCTGTTCCTGGGCTATTCACTGAACGACGCTTACCTCAACGAACTGCGCTCCGAGTATGAGTCGGTGAATCGCCGCTGCGCCCTGGACCTCGGCGCCGCCGAGTTCGTTTCCCGTTGGGAGGACTTGATCGCGGTGTTGGAGCGGGTGCTTGGCGAGACCTTCGCGGGTCGGGGGCGGTAAGTACCGAGTCAGGTCACTGAAGCCCCGCCGCCTGCTTGAAGTGGCCTTCCAGCTCGAGCCCATAGTCGATGGCGCGATTCAATTCCGCGGTGTATTTTTCCACCGCCCCGGCGGAAGTGGCCAGGGCCGCCTGGTGGGCGGTGGCGTCCACCGAGCCGGCGGCCTGTTGCGTGTAGGACTGCGCCTGGCCGCCGGTGTCCAGTTGGAACGGACCGGTGAGCCGGCGCGGGTCGATCTGTTTCAAGACTGCATAGTGACGGTTGAGTTCAGCGATCTTGGCAATCAACTCCTGCTTCACCTTGAGATAGCGCGACAGGTACTCGGTGAAGGTGGCATAAGCGTTGAGATTGCCGATCTGGGCCGGGTCGGTCAGGTACTCGGGGGTCCACTGGATGGACAGTACATTGTAATAGTTCTGGAAGTCGAACAGGCTCACCTCCTTATCGGAGCGCGCCAGGGCCAGATAGGCTTGGTCCAGGGCCTCCTTGACCCAGCGCTCGCGATCTTCCCATTGCTTCTGGTTGCCGGCCATATCCGCCGGGTTGAATTCGCTCCCGCCGAAGGAGAAGCCGCCCAACTGCTTCAGGTAATCGCCGAAGCTGGCCGCCTGGACAGCGGTGGTCGCCATCAGTGTGCCGAGTAAAAGCGCGGGCCGCCGCGTGGCGGGAGTCAGCCGTCTTGTCCTCATCTGGTTGATCCTCGATGATTCAGAGATTGGGTCCGACCGGGTCGCCAAGCCCCTGGTAAGTGCGGATCAAGGCCATAATGACCTCGCCGCTCTGCGCCGGGATGAGGATTTGGGAGGCCTTGATCAGGTCCGGCACCAGTCCGTTCTCGGTGACGAAATCGCCCAGGACGTCGTTCATCTCCTGGTTGGAGACTTGGGGACTGACCGGGCGGAAGCCTTCCTTTTGCAGGGCAAGCAGTTGGATGTCGCGCGTCAGCAGGAAGTCTTTGAAGCGCCGCGCGGCCTCTACCTGCGCCTGCGAATTGCCGTGGCGCAGGGTGTAGTAGGGGTGGTCCGAGATCAGATTGTACTTGGGATAGCGGATCACCGGCTTGGCTCCGGTCGGATCATTGGCCTTACGGATGAACGCGACTTTCACGCCCAGGTTCTCATAGACATAGACGCTGGACAGCGGCTGGCCTCCGTAACCGGCCTGCATCAGCGGCTCGGCGAGCTTGCCGGTGCTGTCCTTGGTCTGGTCGGCCATATACTTAATGAAGGCCAGATAGGCCTGGAAGTCCGGGTTCTTCAGGTCCTCTAAGCGGATTCGATAGCGCCCGCGGTCCTTGGCGAAGAACTCGTAGGCCATGGTGATCAGGGCGACGGCGCCGCTGTTGGAGTCTTGAGGGCGGGTAAAGCCGAACTGAAAGCTCCGCCCGTTGGGATCGATTTTCTCGCCGCTCAACTCGCGGGAGAAGATCTCGGTCATGGTATCGAAACTCATCGACTTCTCGATCTTCTGATCGATGGCCTGCTGCACCGGCTCCCAGGTGACGAAGACCATGGGGCTGCGCGCCACCGATTCATCGGTCTCAAACAATTTGCCGCCGGTGAAGGCTTCTTCCACGACGCTGCGGAAGATGCTGGAGGCGGGTGCCCACACCTGATACTCGTTGCGCCCGCCGTGCATGGTCTTGCCGCCGGCCAGCAGGGTCGCCGACTCAGTCGAGCCGATCTTGTCGACGGTGAGGCGGATGGGCTTGCCGTCGATGCTGTTGAGGCTGGGGTCGGCCATGAAGCGGCGGGCGGCCTCCTCGAACCAGTCCTTCTTTTCGGAGCCGGCGGCGATCTTGACCTCGATGACCGGCCGGTCTTCCGGTACCGGATAGGTCACTTGCTGCTGCCCGGTGTTGGCCGCGCTCACCTCGACCGGTTTGACCGTGACCGCCTGGGTCTTGACCGTGGCGCCGATGGACTCCTGACCGTCGCGCGGCAAGACGGCCGGGGCCGGACTCTCCGGCGTACTCGGCAACTGCTGGGTCGGCGCCTCTTTCACGGCCGTGCCCGCTGGAGCCCCGGCCTGATCGGGGGTCGCGCCGGGTTTCGCCTGGACCTTGGACAGGTCGACGTTGAGGCTGCCGAAGTCGAACAGCTTCTCGGCCGCCGGCAGCGTGGGCGCGGCGAGTGCGATGGCGAACGCCAGCACGGTGCGGGCTGCCGTGTGGCCGAGTCTACCGAATGCGGTGTTGGCTCGGTCTGTGGTCGGCGCGGGATTCGCGGATGGTGACATCGGGATCGTCCTCGACTTGGCAGTGATCACAGAAGCTCGCTGAAGCGCTTGAAGATCTCGCGGATCTCCGCGGAGTCCCCGCGGCGCGTCTCGCCGCCGGCGGCGGCACTGATGGCCTGGAGCTGCGCGTCGTCGGCCTCGCTGCCGAAGGCGACGCCGAAGACCGGGATCTTGCAGGCGGGATCGCCGAGCTGACCGCCGCGACCATCGGACTTGGCGAAGCCGATTTGTCGGATCAGATCGGCATCCGACACTTTGGAGGCGTTGTCGATCCCATCGGTCAGCACCACCAGCACGCGGATCGAACGGTCCGTCGGGTTGGCCTTGATCGCCTGGCAGAGGTCGGTCCAGGCGGTGGCGACGGCCGCCCGCATGGCGGTGCCGCCGGCCGGACGAATCTTGGCGAGCGCCTCCGTCAGACGCGCCTTACCGGCCGCATCCATGGCGATCAGCTGGCCTTTCGGCGTCAGCTCGGAATACTGAACCTGATAATCATAGAGCAGCAGGGAGAGGCGGTCTTTGTCCTGGAGGGTCCCGGCGAGCAGGTTCGCGCTCTCCACCGCCATCTCCATGCGGGTGCGCTCCACCCCGCGCTCGTTGTCGTGCACCTTGATCTCCATGCTGCCGGAGCGGTCGATCACCAGTACCACCTGGGACTTGTTCTTGATCGCGCGGAAGGCATCGCGGGCGGCCTTGACCACGTTGCCGCCCGGGGTGGCGAGGAAGTTGTGCACCGTCGCGAACGGCTGCACCCCGTTATCCGGGTTCCACACCATCGCATAAATCTTCGGGTCCATGTCGAGGGCGACGCTCGGACGGAACCCGTATTGCAGTGCCTTGGCCTGGGTCTGGGGGGACATCAGGAACGCGAAGTAGCGTTTGGCGGCGTCCTCCTCGTCCGCGTCCACCCACTCGCGCTTGACGATGGCGAAGGGGTGATTGGTGGCGAAGGTACCCTCCTTGGGATAGACCCCCAGCAGTTTGGGGAACTTGAGTCCCTGGTCGCGGATGTATTGGTTGGCCTGGATCACGTCGCTTTCATAGAGCACCACCGCATCCGCGTACTGGGGGCCGCCGGCGCGCATCTTCTCGGCATAGAAACCGGTGGAGCGGCCGTAGTGGATGACGCTTTCATGGACCTTGGCGACGAATTCGCGAATCTTGGGGTCTTCCACCTTGGCGAGCGGCAGGCGCGGCACCGGCCGTCCGGCCTGCGCTTCGGCCCCCGCATAGAACTGCGCGACCAGGGCCGACAGCCCGCTGTTGGAACTCTCCGGGTTGGTCTGACCGTAGCGGAAACCGCCCGCGGCGGAGCGCTTGAAGACCTCCGCCCACCCCACCTGATCGGCCGGGCCGAGCGTGGCGAGCACCGGTTCCCACATAGCGATCACCACCGGGGAGGAGACCAGAAAGCCCTCGACCTTCAGCAGGTCCTGGCCCCGCGCCTCGGTCGTCTCGTAATTGATCAGGTTGACATAGAGGTCCGAGGCCGGACTGGTGGCGTGGACCTCATTGGGGCCGGCCTGACCGTCCTTGATCTCGTTGACCGCATCGCCGGACCCCTTGGGGATGGCATGGACGCAGATGGCCTTGCCGGAGGCGGTCCGCTCGCCCTGCCGGTTGAAGGCCTCGGTGACCTCGTGGATCCAGGGTGCCTTCTCGGAGCCGTAGGTGAAGCGCACCACGACCTGGTTCGGCGTCGGGGTACAGCGGTTCTCCACCTCCGCCGCGGCGGCGGCGCCGGGAGCAAGACCAAGGAATGAAACCGCCAGGGCGGCGGCGACGGGGATGCGCGACAGGTCCGAGAACATGAGACCTCCGAAGTCGATGGATGGACGGGAGGGGCCGTGCGGTGTCCGTGCAGACTAGGGAGGAGTCTGGCAGAAAATTGTGTCCGAATGATGACGATCCGGTCGCTCGGCCAAGTCGCGGGCGGGAGCGCGCGCGCCGCTTCGGCACCGACGCGTCGACCACCGTCGTGATGGCCGCGCACTGGCGGCCTGGAATAGACTATTCACGCCGTCGCCAGACGCGGGTCGAGCACCCGGTTCACCTCCCGCGGACCGCTCCGGCGCGTCGATCGCGCGCGTCGCCTGGTACTGCCCAGGCCTCGGCTGCCCGGTTGGCGGGGGTTGCTCGGTTTACTCGGATCGCTCGCCGCGATTGGTGCGGCCGGAGCGGCCAACGCGTTGCCTGCCAACCCGCTTGATTGGACTGCCGAACCCTTCCTGACACTCTACGTCGGGCTTGCCGCGGGCGCGCTGGTCCTGGCGTTCATCCTGCGGCAGCTCCTGCGGCGGCGCGCCCGGACTAGCGGCAGCGGGCAGGCTGCCGCGTTCGATCCCTATCATCTCGCCTATTTGGCCGGCGGTCCCGACCGCGCCATCGACGCCGCGGTCACCGAGCTGCTCGTGCGCCGCGCTGTGCGGGTGGGTGACCGACCGCGGCGCATCGCCCTGAAGGTGCCCGCCGCCGAGCTGCCGGGCGAGCTGCGCAGTCTCGGTGTGGCGATCAGGACACTAGCGACAGGTTGTCCACGCTGCGCCGCCGCGCCACGGGCTGGACCGCCCCGCTGCGCGCGCGCCTGGAGTCCCAAGACCTGGTGCCCGCATCGACCGCGGCACACCTGGCCCAAGTCGCCGGGGCTTTGCCCCCGCTAGCGGTCGCCCTATTCGGAGCGGCCAAGATCGCGGTCGGTCTAACGCGCGACTGTCCGGTGGGCTATCTCGCTGTCATGACCCTGATCCTCGCGGCTGTCGGCCTGTATCTGCTCTTTAATGCTCCGCGGCGCACCTGGGCCGGTGACCGCGCGCTCGCGGGCGCCCGCCGACGCCTCGCCCGAGTTGTGCGCGCACCGACCAACGAAGAGCTGCCGATGGCGGTGGCCCTCGGGGGCACCGCGGTGCTCGTCGGCACACTCTATGCGGACTATCACGGCGTCAACCCGGGCGCCAGCGGATCGAGTGACTCCGGGAGTGATGGCGACGACAGGGACGACAGGGACGACAGGGACGACGGCGGGGGCGGCGGCGGGTGTGGCGGCTGCGGGGGCTGAGTGCCCGGTCCCTGGGGTCAGCGCGTAGGATGCGGTGAGTACTCGAACCGCATCACCCAACCCCCAACCGCTTGCTTAACTCAGGGTTGCAGACCAAGGTACTGCCAGATCACCGCGGCCCCGGCCAACGCGGTGATCTCGGCCTGGTCGTAGGCGGGGGCGACCTCGACCAAATCCATGCCCCGGAAGTCGATTCCCTGCAACCGCTTGAGGATCGCCATCACCTGCCAGGTGAACAGTCCCCCGACCTCGGGGGTGCCGGTGCCGGGCGCCTGGCCGGGGTCGATGGCATCAATGTCGAACGAGAGGTAGGCCGGGCCGGACCCCAGCACCGCACGTACCAGATCGGCGACGGCTCGCGGTCCGGTCTCGTGGACCTCCTCGGCCGTGACGATGCGCACCCCCTGGGCCAGGGTCCAGTCGTAAACGGCGCGCTCGCAGGGCGAACGGATGCCGATCTGGATCATCCGCCGCGGGTCGACCAGACCCTCGACGATCGCCCGGTAGAACACCGAGCCGTGGCCGAGCGGCTGGCCGAAGCTGTCGGGCCAGGTATCCACATGGGCGTCGAAATGCACCAGGCCGATTGGCCCCAGTGACCCGCCGCGCCGCGCCAGCGCACGCAGCAGCGCCAGGGTGATACTGTGGTCACCGCCGATGGTGACCAGGTGATCATAAGCCGCCGCCTGTTCGGCGATCAGGGATAGGGAGCCGGGGAGGTCGCCGAGGGCAATCGCAAAGTCGCCGACATCGGCCAGCCCCAGCGTCCGCGGATCCCGCCAGTTCGCCGGGTTGTCGCCGTCCACCAGCATGCGGCTGGCACGGCGCACCGCCGGCGGCCCCTCGCGTGCCCCGGCGCGGTTCGTGGTGCCCAGATCCAAGGGTACGCCGGCCACGCAGATGCGCGCCGCCGCGGGATCCAGGGTGCTGCCGAGAAAGGTGGGCGGGATGGCAAAGGTGGGTGTCATGATTCGGAAAACGCCGGTTGCTAAAATCGCCTGGACCGCATCATAAGACACCGACCCGCAAATCGCTCCGGCGTTAGACTCAGCTCGCCGTGACTGCCAAGAGGAATCGATCGTGTTTCCAACACCCGTGCGCGTGTTCTTGACCAAGGGCATCGGCGTTCACCGCCACGCCCTGACCGCCTTCGAGCTGGCGCTGCGCGATGCCGACATCGAGCAGCAGAACCTGGTCTATGTCTCGTCGATCGTCCCGCCCCACTGCGCCCTGATCCCCCGCGAGGTCGGCGTGGAGGCCCTCAAGCCCGGCGACATCACCTTCTGTGTGATGGCGCGGATCGAGACCAACGAGCCCGGCCGCCGCATCCATGCCAGCATCGGACTCGCCCGGCCCGCCGACCCCGATGGCTATGGCTACATCTCCGAACACCACGGATTCGGCCAAACGGCCGTGCAGAGCGGCGACCATGCCGAGGACCTGGCCGCCAGCATGCTCGCCAGCACGCTCGGTCTCGAGCTGGACCCGGAGGTCGCCTGGAACGAGCGCCGCAGCATCTACGAGCACAGCAACCTGGTGATCGAGAGTCTGTCGACGACCGCGGCCACTGAAGGCGACCCCCAGGGGCGCTGGACGTGCGCGGTGAGCGCGGCGGTGTTCCTGTTTTCCTGAGGCGCGTCGGTCCGCATAGCGGACCCTACGGGGACACCGTGACCCGTAGGGTCCGCTGCGCGGACCGACGACCGTGCAACTCGCGCGGTGGCCAGGTTGATGACCAAGGCCGAGTCGCGGGCATGAGCCCCGTCGCGTCGCGGTGGGGCTTCACACCGAATCGGATTGATCGTTGCCGGACGCTTCGTTGCGTTGGCGTCGAGCGATCCGGGGTCAGGTCGATGGCTGTCCGAACTGCTCGGCGAGACCGCCGAGTGGTCTACGCGGCGGACCTTTGGCAGTGTTGCTTGAGAGCGGACCCGCGGTGGAAGGGGGTTGCGGCGAGCGGACTGAACGGTGACACCGGATGATCAAGGTCGCCCGGCGTCGCGATCCCGGACCGCAATCCGGTGTGTTAGCATCCCCAGAATCCTTTAAGACTGAGACGATTCGTGATGAGCGTTCATATCTCCGCTCAGATTTCCGCCGAGACCAAGGCGCAAGTCGAGACCTATCTGCAACGTCGGGGTGGGACCAAGGCGCGGCTGGTGGAGGACGCCTTGTTGCACCATCTGGCGGCACTGCGCGAGCTTCCGGAGGATGTCCTGATTCCAACCCGTCTGGTCCTGACGCCGGCTGGTCTGGATGACCTGGCGCGTCGGTTGGATGCCGATGAGCCGCCGACCCAGGCCTTGCGCGAGTTGATGGATGGCCGCGACGACTGACCTGCGCGTCAGACGCCTGTCGAAGGCGGACGATCGCTCACAACGGACAGCTTGGCGACCGACCCGAACCGCTGCCTATGTTCCTGTCCGTGCGGACTATGGAGGCCGCCTGCCAGGGCTTGGTCCCGCCGTAATCTGCCCGGTTGCGTCAGCCCGAAGTGGCAGACTCGGGGCCGTCAGGACATGGTGGGGTAACGCAGGGCCTTTTGCACATCGTCCAGCAGCAACAGGAGTTCGTCGAGGACGGGGCCATCCAGGAACGCCACACCGATTCCGCGCCGGGCGCGCTTGCGGTACCACGCCTGCACGGCCGGGTCCCAGGATGGGTCCGGCTCTGGCTTGCGCCAGCCGAACCGGTTCGCGGCGTCCGTATCTCTGGCGATTGCGGCAGTCGTTTCGGTCAGGATGCGCTCGGTCCATTGGGTGGCAGCGAGTCGTTTGGCCTTGCGCACGGCGCGCAGGCGCGCGATGAATGTGTAAGCGCTACGGGTGCTCCGGGCGTGTCTTTTCAGCAGGCGCAGCAAATCGACCTTGCCGCTTCCTGCTTTGAATAGCATCAGGCTGACCAGTCCGACTAAAGCCCCAACCAGCGAGATCAATATGTAGGGGAACAGCAGCATTAATGCGTAACCCAGCGACGAATGAGAAAGCCGCTCTTCCCCGAGTATTTCTTGCGAATTGCCAATTAAACCAAAGAAAATCCATAGCAGCACGAGGAGCGATCCAAAGTAGACCTTGCCTTGGGTGGCGGATGTCCTGACTGTTACCCAAAGCGCGCGGGCTAGGTCGCCGATCCAAGAGGGAAACCTTATTATAGGAAGCAGCACAATAAATGGCCATTGCCAACGCTTCAGGAAGCTTCCGTTTAGCACGGCAAAAGGCGCGACGGAGCCCCACACCAGCCAGAGAAAAACAGTAGCAATTCCGAATTCCCCATAGTCGGATACCACTCTCCAAATCTGCTCAAATCTAATTGCCATTGACTCATCGCGCAAAGACCAGGGACCTGTGGGAAACGGGAGTTGAGCCGCAATCATTGCGAGCGCAAGGGTCCGAAAGACTATGCTCGGCAATATTCGGGTTTCCCATACGCAATCCACCCGCGAACGATTCATACATGCGTGGGCAATTGCGCCTGCCGGACGCCGCTCCAGAAGTACGCTGATCCCGATTGGCAGGAACAGCGATTGGCACCCGAAGAACCATAAAAAATATACGTAACTCCCGTTGACTTGGGGAGACCTGGATATCTCATCCAATGTAAACAAATAGAGAAATATCAGCCAAGCAAGTAGTAGGTTTGGGCACAGGAATCTTGAAATTCCGCGAATGGCATCCAGCAAATCCAGCGCCTGCCGAAGCGTATTGCCAGGATCAAGAAGGGTCAGCCGACGCCGCAACAGATCGGTACTCTTGGGATCGAGCGCCCCGACCGCCCACTGCGCCGCCAGCGACTGCCTGATCTCCGGCACCAGTTCGTCCGGCAACGGCTGCATCAGCTTCGCCTGGACCAGGGCGACGTCTGCCAACAGGCCGCTGTTGGTACCAAACGCTGCCTTCAGCAGCCAGAGTGCCCCGTCGCGGGTGCCGGCGTGAGCGACCTCCAGCGCGGTCTTTTGGTGCATACGCTGGCCCGACTGAAAGGCGCGGAGCAGGAGCCGGTCCACCTGGCGCCCAAGCACCGGGTCGTCCGCCGCGCCGCGGACGTTGGCGTTATGCAGGATGCCGAGCAGGTGCAACGAGCGATCGGGCCAGGCGAAGGGCGCAGGCCGGGGGTCCTGGGCCGTGCGCTCGATGGCCTCCACCAACTCCGCGGGTTCCAGCCGGGTAATCGGCACGCCTTCCAATTTCGGCGGAAATCCCTGGTCATCGGCCCAGGCGCCGGTGATGGCGCACAACCGTTCGTGGATCGGGCGCTGTGCCGGCGGACTCGCAGTTTCGAGCAGGGTGACGGTGGTATCGCGCCAGGCGTCGGCCCACAGCAGATCGTCCAGATCAACGCGGGTCGGATCGGCGAGCACGGCCCTGGTCGCGAAGAACTCCTGAAAGCGGCGGTGTGGCCCCAAGCGCAGGCGCGCCCCGCCGTCCTGGTGCTGCACCTTTGCGAGATGGACCTCGGTCAGGATGTCGATGATGCGCTCTGGGGGAGCCGCCAGCGGCCATCCGGCCTGGCGCAGGGCGTCCAGCAGGGAGTCCAGCGGCGGTTCCAGGCCAAGCGCCGGGTCCGCGGTCATCCGAAACGCGATCTCGCACGCGCCGCGCTCGACAAGCTCGGCGCTGAGACCGAGGCCGTCGAGCCGGTCCGCGTCGGCGGTGAGGCGACGTCGGATGAAGTCCTCGAAGGCCGCGCCCATGGATTCCGGTGGCCGGTCGTTGCGTTTGCGATAGCGACAGACGAGGTCCAGGAACAGCGGATTCGCGAGTAGCTCGCCGAATAGCTCCCAGCGGTCCGCCAACTCCTGAAACACCCGGTCCGCCAGCCCCTTGGGCTTGAAGCGCGCGTCCACGGCCTCGCGGATGCGTCGCTCGTCCAGGGGCTTGAGGGCAATCTTGGGCCAGTTCAGGGTGTCCGGGCTGCGATAGGGCCGCGAGGCGACGACGGTCTGGCACTCGGCGAGGTCCGGGTTGGCGGCAAATGCCTGGATCGCCAGCCCATGGGCGCGGGCGGCCTGGCCCGAGTCCGCCGCGGCCAGCAGGGCCGGGATCTCGTCGAACGAGTCGAACAGGATGCGAAAGCGACCCTGGCGCAGCCCCCAGCGCAGACAACGGTCGAACAGCCCGGCGGCCCCGGTGCCCTGCTCGGCACCGGCGAGCCCGGCGCCGGTGCGCAGGACGTAATCCAAGATGTGCTGCGCGCCAATGGGCTCGCCTGCAGGTGGGGCTGGCAAGCGGTTGAGATTGATGTACAACGGGATCGGCGCCTGGTCGCGGCGCGCCTTCCGGTCGGGAGCGAGCCCGGCCTGGGCGAGTTGGGCCAGGGCGACGCTCTTGCCGGCACCGGGCTCGCCTTCGAGCAGGAGCGGCTGTCTGGCCGACGCCTTCAGCATGGCGTCGATCACCTGCTGCACGCGCGGACCGCGACGCCAGCGCTTGCCCAGGCTGTGCAGCGACCGGCGCAGCCCCCCGGCACGTTCGATCTCGACGTCCAGATCGATCAGCACGGTGTCGCTGCCGAGACCCAGATCGAGTGCCTTGACTCGGGTGAACAGCCACTGGGTCAGCTTCCGCCAGTCTTGCTCGCTGGGCGGGGCCGCATCGACCGCACCGCGCCACGCCTCGGGTGTCGGTTCCGTCAGCGATGCGGCCACGGTGGCCAGTCCGAGTGCGTCTACGGCGCGGGGGCTGGTGGTTCGCTCCGCGGCGGTTTCGTCGCTGGGCATGGTGTCGGCAGGCCTGGGTTTCCACAGCCTGCCCCCGAAGCGCCTCAGCGTCTCGAAGATGCCGCCGACGATGACGGTTACCGCGATCAGGAACTCCAGCAGATCCTTGTGCGCCGTCGCAAACGCCTCCAGCCAGCGAAGCCAGTCGATTACGGTGTCCATCGAGCCCCCACTCGTGCGTCAGTCGGCAGTGTACCGGCCATCAGGCTAACAGGGTCAGCGAGTCGGCGTCATGGTCGGGTTAGCGGGGTGCGGGCGCCAGTATCGGGACGATCAAGTGCAGGTCGCCGAGCAGTTGCCGAAAAAGATCCCGCTCGGTCTCGAACGGCTCGCCGGGATAGCGGCGGGCGCGGCTGGACCGGAGACCGACACGTCCCAAGTGGGATAACCTGATCACACCGGCCCGATTAGAATAACAATTCCGGCACTCACCAACGGCTCATTCGCCCCCGGGAGGCCCGGCGCGTGGCGCACGCGCTCGGGGTGCCGATGGTCGGGACCCTTGGGATCGTGCTGCATGCTGCACGGCGGGGGCGTGTAGATTCTCCCGCGATGTTGGTCCAAAGCCTGCGGGATGTCGGCCTGCGGCTCAACGAAAAGGCGGTCAGCGACGCTTTTCGGGCCATTCTGGGCGAGCGCTGGAACTAGCCGGGAGTTGTCTGCATACGGCGATTTCCGGCCATGCCGATTGATCTTGACCCGTAGGGTCCGCTGCGCGGACCGACAACCGTGCCGACCGCGCGGTGGCTAGGTTTATAGCATTCGGACGTGATAACCGGACGTTGGGGCGGGTTTCAAACCCGCCCCCTACACCAAAGGTCTGTCTTGATATCAGCTACGAAGGCTATATCACCAAGGCCAGCTCAGCTACAGATAGATCAGACTCACCATCAGAAAAAACACCGCCACCGCCATGATGTCGTTGCCGGTGGTGATGAAGACCCCGGTCGCCATCGCCGGGTCGATCCCCAGCCGGTCGAGTACCAGCGGGATGGTCGCTCCCACCGCGACGGCCAGTGTAATGACGGTGGTGAGCGCCAGACCCGCCGTCAGGGCCAGCCGCACCGGGTTGCCGACGTCCACCCACTGGGCCATGAACAGCACCAGGGCCATCAGCACGCCGGCGGCGATGGCCCCGTTGGCGAGGGCCGCGAGCAGTTCCTTGCCCAGCCGCCAGCCCAGATCGTCGAAGGTGACGGTGCCGGTCGAGAGACCCTGCACCGCCACCGTGGAGGCCTGGATGCCGGCATTGCCGGCGCTCGACATGACGATCGGAATGAAGGTGGCGAGGATGGCCGCCCGCGCCAACTGGTCCTCGAAGGCGCCGACCACGGCCGCCGACAGGGTGGCCCCGGCGAGCCCCAGCAGCAGCCAGGGCACCCGCCCGCGGACGATGCGCCCGATCGACTCGTCCGGGCGGGCGTCGCGCGGCAGACCGCTCATCCGCTTCATGTCCTCGGCGGCCTCGTCGCGGATTACCTGTTCCAGGCGCTGCGGTGTGATCCGGCCGATGAGACGCCCGCCGCGGTCGACCACCGGGACTACTGAGAGTTCGTAGCGCTCGGCGATCCGCGCCACCTCTTCCTGATCCGTATCCGGCCCGACGGCGATGAAGTCGGTGTGCATCATGTCGCCGACGCGCTCGGTGTCGGGCTGCAACAGGAGGTCGCGCAGCCGCAGATAGCCGAGCGGCCGCCGCTCGGCGTCGACCACATAGACGGCATACAGCCGCCCGATGGTGTGGGCGTGGGCACGGATCTCCTCGATGGTCTGGCCGACCGTCCAATCCGGCGGTACGACCACGAACTTGGGGCTCATGATGCTGGCGGCCGACTCGGCCTCGAAGGACGCCAACTCAGTGATGGTCCTGTGCCCCTGGAGCAGGGGCAGCACCCGCTTGCGTAGCGCCTTGGGCAGTTGCGCCAGGGCGGCGGCCGCCTCTTCCGGTTCCAGCGCGTCGATCACGTGTACCAGCCGTTCGACGGTGGCATCGGCGAGCAGCACATCGCGAAAGGCGTCGTCCAACTCGGCGATCACGCGCGCCTGCTCGGGGTCGAGCCAACCAAACAGCACCCGTGCGCGCTTGAGCGGCAGGTGCACGAAGAGCTCCACCACATGGGTCGGCGGCCAGGCCTGCAAGGCCGGCATCAGGGTCGTGCGTGCCCTGGCCTTGATGAGCTGCGCCGCCGCGTCGACGACCACCCGGTTGGCGGCACTGAGTTCACCCAGATGTGAGCGGGTCCAGACCAGGGGCGGCGTCTGCGCGGGGGCGGCAGTCGGGGTTAACGGCATGTGGCGGCTCCTGAAGTTGGCGACCAGGTCCAGGCAAGTGCGCTCCGGGTTGGCTTGGTGGGGTCCGCCGGCGCAGGGCCGACGGTTGCCTGGAGAGAGCTTACCAGCGGGCGGTGACTGGGGGATGAACAGCGCGCGGGCGCGAGCGTGGCCGCTGGACGGCAGGGCGGGGGTCTGTGATGCGGTTCGAGTACTGACACTGGTGGCGAATTCAGCGGTCCCCCTCAGGCAGGCTGATGGAGCGTTGGACAGCGCGGGCGGCGGGTCGGCGCCACGGGCGTGACGTTCGCTCCCACGCTCCAGCGTGGGAGTGTCGTGCGGGCGCTCCGCGTCCGGTCTGCATCCTGGACGCAGAGCGCCCGCACCTGCTCCCACGCTGGAGCGTGGGAGCCAGAGTACCTGGGCTGGACTGGGTATTTGCCCCGTCCGAAACGTTCGCTAACTCATTGAAGCTCAGTACCGCTTTTCGCGAGCGTGCTCCCCAGGATTCCGGGCAGCACCACGATCAGGTCGTCCAATCTCTGCGTCATGTGTGCGACTCCCAGCCTTTCCGCGTGGTCTTGACGCGACTATAGTACCGCAGCGTTCAGGAACCAAAAGCGGTCCTGTTCCGGCGCGGCAGTTCTATCGCCTTCGGACGTGATAACCGGACGTAGGGGCGGGTTTCAAACCCGCCCCTACACGAAGGTCTGTCTGGATATCACGTGCGAACGCGATAGATGCGGGTGGCCGCCGTCGGCAGTGTCCACCCTGTACACCAGCGACGACTTGGAGATCATCATGGACTGGATCATGCGATCGACGGATGAGGTTTTCAGCCTCGCGGACGAGCAACGGGTTGCCGGGCTGTTGGCCCAGCTCGCCGAGCGAATCGCTCGCGGCGAGCCGATTGCCGGCATCTCGGATCTCGTCGACCTTCTGACCGGCATCGACCGCAACTCCGAAGTGCGTCGCGCGCTGATCAAGCATCTTGCACAGCGGGCTACGGAGGACCGCGGTGGCCTGACGCCGGAGCAGGCCGTGGCTGACCTGTTGCTGTTGATCCGCTCACCGCAGATGCAACGGCATCTGCCGGAGCTCCGGCTGCTAACCTGCCGTTGGGATCAGATCGGGGCAGCAGGCAGCCGAATGGAACCGCGCATCTATTGGCATGGACTCGACCGCTTCAAGCGCACGGATGCGGCCGTCGCGGCCCTGCGCCCGTTGCGTCTGAACTTTGCGGCCAGTGCGGACCGCGCGCTGGTCTGCGAGCCCGTTACCGCCGCCGATCTGCCCGCGGAACTCGATGAGGCATTGCGCGCGCGCCTGCCGCTTGCGTTGCAGTTGAGCCTTGCCGGTCACCTGGAGGCCGACGCGGCACTGCAAATCCCGATTCGATTCGGCAGCCTGGGCCTGAGCGGTGAAAGCAGCGCAGCGGCGCGGTTGAGCTTCTATGTCGACCGCGCAGATGACACCCATGTGGCCCAATCGTTTGCCGCCGCCTTCGGTGCGCTGGCCAATCCGTTTGACCTGCAGGCGCTGGCGAGCGCCTTCGACAGCGGACGTCTGCGGGCGGTACGCCTCGAGGCCGGCGGTGCCATCGGCTTGGGCGGATCGCTCAACATCGGCGTGCGCGAGCGGATCTTCGCCGGCGCCATCCCCCGGATCGCCGACCTCGATGCGCAGCTCGGCGTTGCACTGGGCTTTCATACCGCCTGCCGCGGCGAGTACCTGATCAACTTGTATCCGGCGGTGCCGACACCGCCGCGCGGGCGCGCGCTGCGGGTCGACATCCATCGCCGGCGCGGGCAAGAGCGGTCGTTGTCCGCCGTCGTCGGCCTGACCCTGGACCTGACACCCGTATTGAAGGAACTGCGCACCGATCTGCTCGATCATGCGGGGCGCGCCGGCGCTCTGCTGCGGCGACTCGATGCGTTTATCCCGCCCTCGCTGGCGATCGAGAAGACACTGGATGAGCGGCTTGCAGCAAACGCCACCGCGGAACATCGGGCCATGCTCGCCGAGGTCTTCGGCGCCTCCGCCGAGACGCCGGCGACGGCGCGGCTCGGCCAGCGCCTGGCCGAGGTCGTCGATCGGGGCGCCGACATCTGGCGGGGCCACATCGACGCTGTTGCCGCTGCGGCCGTTTCCACGCTCATCGACCAACTGTCGCTCACGCGGCAACAGGAACAGTTGCTGGTGCCGCTCGCCCGCGGCGTGGTCGCGGCGGGCCTGACGCAATCGCGCACCGATCTACGCCAACGCATCGCGCGGGACCTGCACGACCGCGACGCCATCAAGGACCTGAGCAGCGCCCTGCGCGGTATCGGTGAACCGATGGAGGTCTCGGCGGCCAGTCTGGACGCCATCACCGAGCGTGCCGCCGGCGAACTCGATCGACTGCAAGGTATCATCGCCAAGCTGACGGCCGCGCTGCGCGAGACCAGCGAGTTCAAACTCAACGCCCGCTGGCGTAGCGAGGAGCGCCGTTCGCGCGGTAGCAGCGTGCAGCAGTCGCTGCTGTTTCGGCCCTGGATCGCGGGTGCCGACGCGCTCTTCCAACGGGCACTGACGGGCTCGCTGGACGACGTCTTTCACGAAGTGGCCGGGGGCGATGCCGACGACACCAATCGGCCGGTGAGTCTGATCGCAGGCGCCCTGCAGGCGTTCGCCGGGGTGCACAGGGAATCGGGGCTGGAGCTGGCACTGCTCGATTTCAGCCTCCAAGGTACCAGCATCCTCGATGCGGATGTCACCGTCGAGACCGACTCCGCCGGCAACATCAGCGTGCGCTCGCGCTCCACGTCGCGGCGCACCCGCTCACGCCTGGCCGCCTACGACCAGTTCGAGATCGTCAATGCATTCGCGCTGGTCGCGGCCCGCGCCACGCGCCGCATGACTTTCTCCCTGGCCCTGTCCCACGTGGAGGATGACCTCGCGGTCGGCGAGGCCAGGAAGTTCTTCGAGGGCTTCGTCGCGCCTGAGCTCGCCCTGCTGACCCAAGCGCAGGTCGAGGCCGGCATCGCCGCCTTGTTGGACGCCCGCAGATCGCGCAAGGGGGAACTGCGGGCCTGGATCGAACTCAATGGCCCAGCGCTCCTCGGACTGCTGCGTCTGGAGCTGGGTGCCTCCGGCGCCGCGCCGCCGCTCAGCCGGGAACAGCGGCGGATCATCTACGAGGCGTCGATGGATGCGCTGCTGGCCGGACTCAGACTCACCGGCGACCGGGCGAAATGGAACAATCTGACTGACCTTGTCCGCTCAGGGCTGCGCCGCAGGGACATCAATGCGGTCATGAAGGAGACCTTCAGCAACCAGAACCTGTTGGCGAACCTTCGCCCCGAGAGCGAGACCACTGACCCGAGCGGGGCCGCGGCCTACAAGACCGTCACCGACCTGATCGAGCGCGCCAAGGCCCTGATCGACGCCATTGAGCAGATGCGCGCGGTCTACCTGTCGTCGGGTGGATGGTCGGTGGACGACTATCTCGAGCGCCAGGAGCGCATCGGGGAGAAGCTCGCCGGCTGGCTCAAAGGGGAGTTCCTGGCCCAGGGCATCGGCGGACTGATGTCGAGCACGGCCGGGCCCTATGCGTTGGCCTTCTTCAAGGCTGTAGCCGACCTGGCCGATGTGGATCGCGGGCGGCGCTCGCCGCTGCTGGCGAGCATCGTCATCGAGCAGAACGGCCACGAGTTGCAAGTCCCGCTGATTGTGCCCGAGGCGACACCGGCCTCGGCGCTCACGCCCGCGACGTCGATCCCCGCGCGGCTGCTCGGACCGGTGACGGCCGCGGGCAGCGGCCACGCGGCGGCGTCGGACACCGCACCGCCCCCTGCTGCCGAACAGTCGCCCGCAGCCGGCTCGACAGCATCGGCGGGGGCGCCCCCTGTCGCAGAGACCTCGCCAGGCACGGCAAACGCCAATCGCATCGCCCAACCCACAACGACGACGTCCGGTCGCCAACAAACCGCGAGCACCCCGATGGCAGATCAACCCTTCATCTATCCCCTCGACGACAAGCAGCGTACCCGCACCTATCACTCCGGCGGGCGCCAGTTCAACGCGGACCGGGACCGGGGCAGCCGCCGCCATGCCGCCTGCGACATGCTCGCCGACAAGGGCACCGCGATCCGCGCCATGGCCGACGGGCGCATCCGGCGCGGTCCGGCCAAGTTCTACTCGGGCACCTATGCGCTCGAGGTGGTCCATGACCGGCTTACCGGTGCCCTGGCAGGCCGCTCAATGATCGTGCGCTACGGCGAGATCCTGCAACGGACGCCAAACGGTATTGGCCCCGGAAAACGGGTGCAGCAGGGCGATGTCATCGCCTATGTCGGGCGACTGAACTCCGGCTCCTCGATGCTGCATCTGGAGATGTATGAACAGGGTGACAACAAGGACCCCCTGACGGTGCTGGGGAACAACAAGTGGTCACGCCGCTCCGATCTGGTCGATCCCACGAGTTACCTGGACGAGGCACCCACTTGGGCCGAATTCCAGAAAGGCGGTAAGGAGGCCAATGAGCCCCCCAAGGAGCCGCCGGCGACGGCGAAGGCGGAGAACACCATCGATGCGACCAAAACCAGTAATGCGATCAACTGCCGGGCCAAGCCGAGCGTCGACCCGGCGGTACCGCCGTTGTATACGCTTCGTCCTGGCGAGTCCTTCCACGTGTTGCGTCTGGTGACTGGCGGGCGCCATCCCTACGGTACCGGCGACCTGTGGGCCGAGGTGAGCTATCCGGGCCGCGGCATCGGCTACGTCATCGCCCACTTCGTGAAGATGAAGGGTGTCGATCCGGTGCACTCACCATCGCAACACGTGAATCTGGGCGATCAGGGCGTCGTCGACATCGACGGCGATACGCTGAACCTGCGCAAGAGCGCCGGCATGAATGGCGAAGTCGTTGCGACGCTCAAGCGCGGCGAGCACGTCACCATCATCAGCGACGAGGAGTACATCGCCGCCACGGACATGCCAACGCGCAACGTCTGGTTCCGGGTCAAGGCCGGCGCGCACGAGGGTTTCGTCGCCGCCCACTACATCGACATCTCGGGATCGGCCGAGCCTGGCAAGACTGACGATCCGCAGGATCCGGTCGACCTCGACCCCTGGATCAAGACCCTGATCGGGACCGACTGGCCCGGCTGCCTGGAGCGAACCGCCAGGCAGATCAACAGCTCCCAAGGTGGCCCTGAAGTCTCGCGCCGCATGGCAGAACAAGATCTGCCGCGCGTCCTGGCCATGGCCAGCGTGTTCCAGGACGTCGCCGCCAAGTTCGCCATCCCCGCGGCCATCCTTGCCGGCATCGCCAGCCGCGAAACCCACTGCGGTGGCTACCTCCCCGGCGGCTGGAGCGACAACGGGGAGGACTTCGGCATCATGCAGATCAACCGGCACTCCCATCCGGAGCTCGACACCACCGACCCGCGCGGCGTCAGGCACGTCGAGCAGGCGGCGGGCATCCTCGCCGGCTATCTGCGCCAGATTTCCGCCAAGTGGTCACGCCAGGGCTGGGAGCCCCGCTACCTGCTCCAGGGCGCCGTCGCCGCCTACAACTTCGGCCCCGACAACGTGCGCACGAAAGAGCGCATCGACATCGGCACGACCAATGACGACTATGCCGGCGACGCATTGACCCGGGCGGCCTGGTACTACCACGAGCCGCGGCTCAAGACTTTCTTCCAGTGACGAGCCGACCCATGCCGACAACACCGAACACCGCCAAAGCCCCCGCTGGACGCTGGGTGCGGGCGCACTGGCGTGCCGCGCCCCACCGGTCGCGCTCTGGCCTGTGGATGGCGCTCGCACTGGCGCTGGCGACCACCTGCGCCGCACAGGATCGCATCGGCCCGCTGCGGCCGGGCATGACGGCGGCCGAGGTTGAGGCCGCGCTTGGGGCGCCGACGGACAGGTCGCCGCAGCCCGGCTGCCCTGGCGAGGCACCACAGGTGTTTTGGGACTATGGCGAGCGCGGCCTGATCCTGATCCTGACCGGCGTCGGCGAGGCGGCGCGGCTGACGACGATCAGCAGCTTCGGCGAGCGGGGACCCGCGCTGTTGCGCGGCCGCGACACCAACGACCCGATCGCCATCGGCGCCGTGATTGAGCGGGTGCGGGCGGCGCTACCCGAGGTGAATGACTTCGACGGACCGATCGTCGAGCTGGTGGGGGAGGGGACGACCTTATCGGTCAGCCTGTCCGGCATCGCTCCGCGTCGGGTCACGCGCCTGGAGCTGACCGATGCGCCGGCCAAGCACTACGACGAAGGCGACGACTGCGGGGATGCAGCCGCGACCGACGCCGCGGACCCGGGTGCCAGGCCCGCCGCACCTCGCACCACCCGCCGGGTCAACCGATGACCGTGTCGATGCCCTTGGTATCCGTGAAGATCTGATCACGCTCGGCGGCGGTCAACCCGAGCAGCGCCAGGATAGCGCTTTGGGTCGGTGACAGGATCTTCTGCTCCTGCGCGAGCCAGCGATTCAGACGCGGCATGTCGATATCCAGTTGTTCGGCGAAAGCGGGCAGCCCATCCGGCTGCGTAGTGATCGCGATCTCGAGCGCCGGACGGCGCGCATAGCGTGCCCCGGTGTCCATCGGCTCCGGCGAGAAGATTCGCTCGGCCCACACATCGGCGACCGCGGGTTCGGCGGCGGCATTGATCGCCTCAATGATCCGCGGTTGCAGCTCGGGCGGCACCTGACCGACCTTCAAGCCCGCCGCGGGATCGGCCGCCGACGCGTCGGCGACCTCCTGCTCCATCCAATCGCGCACCCGCGCGGGCTCGGTATCCAGTGCCCGAGCCAGCGCGGCGCAGCCGAGCTTGGCATCGCTCATGGCCTGACGCAGCCCGGGTGCCCAGCGGTAGTCGCTCCAGGCGGGCCGCTCGGTGCCGAACACGGGCTTGCCGGTCGCGGTGCTCGTGCCGAGCAAGGTGCGGATGCGCTCGCGCAGACCGGATTGCACCGGCACCAGCAAGTCCGCGATGTCGTAGATCGTCGTGGGCGAGAGCTGCAGACGCTCGGCCAGCGCGGATAACGAGGCGATTGCGCTGTTTTCGCGCACGGCCTGGCGCAGACCCGTCGCCCACCAGTTACCCTGGTCCTGCTCCGGGGCCTTTTGCCGCGGCGGCTCCGCGGTAAAGTAGTCGGGGGCGGACTCGATGGGCAGGTTCAAGGCCTCGAGCAGCGCTTCCTGGGTGGACGGCGCGATCCGCTCCTCGCCCTTGAGCCAGCGTTCGATCCGGCTCGGCGGCACATCGAGCCGGTCCGCCCACTGATTGCTGTCGTTCCCGATAACCTGAGCCAGTGCCGGCATCCGGGCCCAGCGGAACTCCGTCTCGGCTCGCTCGGTGCGGAATAGCGCACTCGCGTCGCCGCCGAGCATTTTCAACAGGGCCTTTTGGGTCTCGGGCGGAACCTGCCCGCAGTAGGGCGCGTCGTCCTCGCCGCATCTGGCCAGCTCCATCCAGTCCCGCACATAGGCCTGATCGGTATCGATGGCCTCCGCCAACGCGCCGCTGGTCAGTGGGGGCGTCGCCTTGCGCATCCGGCGCCGCAGTCCGTGCGCCCACTTGAACTCGGCGTCCAGGGGCCGATTCGCGCTGAATAGGGCCTTGGCATCCAACCCCAATGCCGCGGCGATGCGCTCGTGCAGGACCTTGGGCACGGGACTGCGCAGCTCCATGTAGCCGCGAATGGCGCCTTGCGTGGATCCGACGGCCTGGGCCAGGGACTGCGCTGTCGCGTGCTTGGCGTCACTCGCTGCCAGGGCCTTGCGCAGGCCGACGGCGTAGATGTGAGCGTCGGGAAGCTGGGGGTCGAACAGCAGCGCCCATGGCATGCCGAGTGCGTCCGCGATGACGTATTGCGCGTCCGACGGCACCTGACGCTTCAAGTCAACCCAGGCCTGGACCGTGGAGACCTCGCGTCCGATCAACTGCGCCAGTTGCGGCACGTCGCCGACGGCGGGGTGACGAGCGATCACGTCCTTGAGGCCCACTGCCCATGCGAGCTTGGCCTGATCCGCCGCGACAAGTTCGTCGCGGCTGAAGATCTCGACGCGCTCGCGTTCCAGCCAGGTCAGGATGCGATCCTGCATCTCTGGCGTGACCTTGTCCTGGAGGCCGATCCAGCGCTCGACCTGGGTCGGTGACACGCCCACCTGGGCGACGAGGTCCGCGCCGCTCTTGCCCTTGGTCGCCAACGCCTGTTCCAGCCCGACGGCCCAGAGATTGTCCCGCGTCTGGTCGGACAGCCAGCGCCGACCCTTGCTCTCCACCAGTTCCAGCGCCTGCCAGGACATAAGCCCGGCGTACAACGAGACGATGGCCAGGATCGGCAGATTGACCTCGGAGGCCAGGACGTTTCCGGTGGGCCCGCCGAGCGCCACCTGGCCGGTTTTGTAAAGGAGGAAGATCGCGAACGCCACCACCATGCCAAACGCTGGACGGAAAAAGTACCAGCTGAACGGACGCCACAATGAGGACGACTCATCAATCCCCTGCAGCACCTTGTTGAGCAGGTAGCGGGTCAGGTAAATCAGGCTGCCGACGGCGCCCATCACCATGACGACCAGGATGTCGAGGGCCTGACGGGGCATGGTCGCGAGCACCTTGGGGTGGAAGCCGATGGTGACCAGCCGGTTCCACAGGGGGCGCAAGAGCTCCCGAACCGGGCAGGTGAACGAATTGAGAAGCGGCAAGATACCGACTTGAGGCTGGTACCCGTCGCATGCCAGCGGCTTATCGACGCTCATGAACGCCAGTGGCGCGAGCAACGACTGGTAATGATCAATCGCCTCGTACTCGTTCCAGATCGACTCCGCCTTTTGGTAGGCCCGCGGATCGTCCTCGCCGATGGCCAGGACGATAGGCATCAACCCGGACTCGTCGGCGAAGCCCTGGCGTAGCGCCTTGACTGCCCGATCGATGGCCGCCACCGCCTTTTCGTACCGCTCCCGGCTCTGCGCGACGGCCGTGACCGTGCCGCCCGCGCCTTCTGCAGGCCCCAGAATCCGCAGGCTCGATAGACGCAGCGCGGCCAGATCGAGATCGGCCAGTGCACGAGCGCGGTCAGCGACCGCGGCGCCGTCCTGGCTCGCGGTTGCCACGGTGCCCAGGGCATCTAAAGCCGCGGCCAGGCGTGTCAATTCCCGACGCGCGCTCTCCCCTGCAACCTCGCCGCTATCGTCGGCGTCGGCATTGATGAGATTGCACTGCCGATCAGCGTTGCAGTCCGCGACGAACTGTGTGAGGGCAGTGGCCGTCTTGGGGCCATAATCCCCGACGGTTAGGCCCTTTGCCTGTTGAAACCCCGTGAGCGCCGATTTCAATCCGTTCTCCTGGTCGAGACTGGCGCGTGTCCATCCCTTGCCTTCCTTGATTCCAAAGGCGAACAAGGCATCGCGCACGTCCTTGCTCATGGTCTGTCCGACCGGCTTGAGCGGGTCGTTCTTCTTTCCCTTCGACCCCGGGGAACCCAAATCCGCAGTCGCCGCGAACAGCGCCGCGAGGTCATCGACACCTGACCGTTGCAGCGCTTTGAGCCCATCGGAAATCGACGCGGACAGGTCCCTCACCATGATCGTATCCAGGGCGTCGCCAGCCGTCGTACCCAGTGCACCGAGCGATGTTTGTAGGCTTTCGAGCGCTGACTTCGCATTGGTTACCGTGGTGTTGAGGTTGGCGCCTCCTTGGTTCGGTAATCCGAGCGTCTGGAGTGAATTCAGCAGCGCACCGACCTGCCCCCTGACGCCAGCCAACTGGACGGCCAGCGTCTTTGCGGCGATGGCGTCGCCGCAATCGCCCTTATCGCAGGAGGGGAGGGTGTTGCGATCTTGCTGTAGCCGAGCGGAGAGCTCGCCGATGCGCGTCAGCAGATCCTGAGCCGCATCCGCCTGGCGCGCGGCGTCCGGCGCGAAGGGCGCGAACCGCAACTCCGGCATCACCGCATCGAGCAGCCTGACCGCTTGGCGCAGGGTGTCGAGGTCCCGCGCCCTGCCGCCCGACGGGGGCCGGTCGATCGGGACGGTCTGCCCTCCGTCGCCACGTTCCTGGGCCACCTCGCGGACCGCCTCCAGCACCTCGCGCTGGTGGATCGCCTCGGTGCGCGCGGCGGCGCCCTCGCCCTGCCGCGAAAGCTGCGCCGCGAGGGTTTGGAAGGCGTCGACCTCGAACAAGGTCATGATCATGGAAAACAGGTAGACGAAAAGGAAGGCGATCCAGGTCCAGCGCAGTAAGGGCGAGTAACTGGTTCGCGGCCTCTTACTCTTCGCTCCGGCGGATGAAAAACGGAGCCAGCGACGCTTGCTGCTGTCCGGTGTCTGACCCGATACGATGTTCGTCTCGTTGCTCATGGGATAAGCACCAGTTGGGCGATGGAAGGCCGTAGGGCGCGCCAATCGATCGGAATGAATCGGCAGCGGAACCTAGGCAGTCATTGTAACCGGATACTAGCACAGGCACGCCCGACCGCCGTGGGGGCCAACCGCACCGGGTTGCCGATCGCCACCCACTGATCACCGCACCGAGGCGCGGGTCGACAGACACCTGTTTATCTCGGTCCTGGCCTGCCAGTTGGTCCAACTGATTTGTCGCCGCCTGCGCACGCACGGCATCACCGAGCGCTGGTCGACCCTGTGCGACACCCTCGCCGGTCAGTGCCGGGTGACCGCCACGCGCGGACCTGGTCGGGTCTGCCTAGGGTCGATAAGGCGCGCCGTTCGGTGTGAGGGCCCGCCACGTCGGCCGCGCGCCGCATCCACCAGAGGTCGCGCGAGGCCGCCCAAATTTGGAATTGCTGAAGTCCGTTCCGCGACCTTGAACGGTGCCGCTACAATCCCGGTCTGCCGCGTGACGCCGGGGCGTTTACGGGTGACCGGTGTGGTGCCGATGACGGAGTCGCAGATGAGTGATTTGCCCGAGTACCCGACCGGGGTGAGGGAGGGGGTTCCGGCCGCGGTGCTTGCCACCGGAGCGGTTTTCGCCGGTGCGCCTTGGCACCGGGGTCCGGAGCCTGCGCTGATCACGGCGTCGGGGGCTGGGCAATCCGTCTGGAGCGCTAGGCAACTGGCCGAGCAGTCCGCGGCCCTCGCGGCGCGGCTCCGGGCGCAGGGGTTACTGCCGGGCCACTTGGTGGCGGTGCCGCAGCGGCCGGGGACTCACCTGATCTTGATGCTGCACGCGTTGGCGCAGTGCGATGCGGCGCTGTTGCCGATCCGCACCGCGGCGGATGACCCGGCCGACGATGCGCTGTTGGCGGGGACCGGTGCCGAGTGGATCTGGCGGGCCGCCGGAACCGATGGCTTGACCGGCGGTTGGCTGGTTCGCCTGGCGTCGCCGTCCGCGCGGGCGACGCCGGGTGCGGTACCAGAGTCCGCGCGCTGGTCCTCACCGCTGGCCCTGGTGGTGGAAACCAGCGGCAGCAGTGGCGCCCCGCGGGCGGCGATGCTGACTCAGGGCAATGTGCTGGCGGCGGCGGCGCTGAGTCATCGGCATCTGGATCTGCGCGCCGGCGATCGCTGGCTGTGCTGTCTGCCGCTGCGCCATATCGGCGGGCTCTCCATTCTCTATCGCTGTGCCCTGTCCGGGGCCGCGGTGGTGCTCCACGACGGGTTCGACGCGGACGCGGTGGCCGCCGCTATCGCGTCGCGGGCCGTGACGCACCTGTCGCTGGTGCCGCCGATGCTGGCGCGCCTGCTTGCGCTGGGGCACCCGCCGCCGGTGACTTTGCGGGTGGTGTTGGTGGGCGGGCAGTCGCTCAGTCCGCCGCTGGCGCGGCAGGCCATCGCGGCCGGCTGGCCGTTGCACGTGACTTACGGGATGACCGAGACCGCGGCGCAGATCGCGACCTCGGCGCGTCTGGTGCAGGCTCCCGCGTCCGGAGTCATCGGCCAACCGCTGGCCGGGGTCGAACTGGACTGCCCGGCCTGTGCGGACGGTTCCGGGCGGCTGCTGGTGCGCGGGCCGGTGGTGATGGCGGGTTACGCCAATCCTGAGCGGATACCCGGCGTGGGGCTGGCGGACGGCTGGTTCACCACGTCGGATCTCGCTTGTCGGGGGCCGGACGGCGCGCTGCATATCCTGGGGCGGGCCGACGAGGTGCTGGTGACCGGCGGGGTCAATGTCCATCCGGGGCGGGTGGAGTCGATGCTGGCCGAGGCGCCTGGCGTGAGCGAGGCGGCGGTCGTCGGCGTCGCGGACCCGGTGTGGGGCCAGCGGCTGGTCGCACTCTATCGTGGCGAGGTGACGCCGGCGGCACTCGACGCCTGGTGTCGGGTCAGGCTGCCGGGAGCGGAGCGTCCGCGGCTCTTTCTGCCGCTGCCGGAGTTGCCCGTGCTCGCATCAGGCAAACTGGATCGGTGCGGGCTGCGCGCGCTGGCGCAGGCGGCGGCCGGGTGAGGGCGGAGCTGTTGCATCGTGCGACCCCTGGTTGATGCGGCGCGCGACCGACGTGCGGGGTCCCCGGCACCGAGTGGCGCGCCTTATCCACCAGCGGAAAGCGCGGCGGGCCTTGATCATTGTTCCGGCCGACGGCGGACGGTCCGCACAGCGGACCCTACGGTAACACCTTGACCTGTAAGGTCCGCTGTGCGGACCGACGACCGTGCAGATCGGTCGGTGGTCGGGTTTATGACCAAGGCCGCGCAGCACATCCACCATCAGCCCGAGCGCCGGCTGCCGACCGTGGTCAGTCCGCGCTCAGCGGCAGCCGGGTCCCGGCTTCGTCTTTGAGCAAGACGCCCGACAGCTTGCGTCGCCTGGCTTCGTCCAAGAGATAAGCGAGTTTGTGGGCGGCGGCCTCATGGCTCAGTCCCGCGGCACGGATGTTGGAGATGCAGTTGCGCTGCGCGTCGGTGACGCCGATGCGGGGTCCGTAGGTCAGGTAGGCGCCCAGGCTGTCCGGGGAACTCAAGCCCGGCCGCTCGCCGATCAGGATCACGACGATGGCGGCGCCCAAGACCTGGCCGATCTCGTCGCCGATGGCGACCCGCGCCTGCGCGACCAGCGAGACCGGGCCAAGGTGCCAGCCGGCGGCGCGCAGCCGGGGGGCGATCTGGTCCAGGAAAGCGACGGCGTTCTCGTGGATGGCGCGGGCGGAGAGCCCGTCGCCGATGACGAAGGCCAGCTCCGGCGGGGCGGCGGCATGGGTCGCCAGTGCGGCCAGGGTCTCCCGCGAGGGTTCAGCGAGTCGGCGCCCCAGGTCGGGTCGTTGCAGATAAGTCGCGCGGTCCGGTGCCGCGCTGTGCAGGCACACTGTTTGGTAGCCGCGGGTCTGCAGGTCGGACGCGACGCCCGCCTGATCCAGCGGCAATTGCACCGCGTCGCGCGCCTGGGCATGGGCGAGCTGAAAGGCCAGGTGTGGCGCGGTGGGCAGACTGCCGCCGGCCCGGCCCAGGGCGATGCGGGCAGCGGTGAAGCGGCGCAGGGTCTCCCAGGGGTTGGCGACGACGACCGGCTGATGGGGCACAAGCGGGTTGGTCATGGTGTGCGCTCCGGGGCAATCTCAGGTGAGTTGGGCCAGGGTGCGCACGAAGGGCTCCGGCAGCGCGCTGGTGACCGCCGCCCGGTTGTTTCCGTCGAAGATCCCCAGTTGGTGCAGCCAGGCTTCGAACTCCGGTGCGGGCCGCAGCCCCAGCACCTGGCGGATATAGAGCGCGTCGTGGAAGGAGGTGGTCTGGTAGTTGAGCATGATATCGTCCGATCCGGGGATGCCCATGATGTAGTTGCAGCCGGCCGCCCCCAGCAGGGTCAGCAGTACGTCCATGTCGTCCTGATCCGCCTCGGCATGGTTGGTGTAGCAGACATCGCAGCCCATGGGGAGGCCGAGCAGTTTGCCGCAGCAGTGGTCTTCCAGTCCGGCGCGGATGATCTGCTTGCCGTTGTACAGATACTCGGGGCCGATGAAGCCGACCACGGTGTTGACCAGCAGGGGTTTGAAGTGGCGGGCGACCGCATAGGCGCGCGCCTCCAGCGTTTGCTGGTCCACACCGTAGTGGGCGTTGGCGGACAGTGCGCTGCCCTGGCCGGTCTCGAAATACATGACATTGTCGCCCAGGGTGCCGCGCTTGAGTGACAGCGCGGCGTCCCGCGCCTCGCCCAGCAGGTCGAGCGTCACCCCGAAACCGGCATTGGCCGCCTGGGTGCCGGCGATGGACTGAAAGACCAGATCGACCGGTGCACCCTGGGTGATGGCCTCGAGCTGGGTCGTGACATGGGCGAGCACGCAGGACTGGGTGGGGATGCGATAGCTCTGAATGATGTCGTCGAGCATCCGCAGCAGGGTGATCACCGCGGCGGTGCTGTCGCTCGCCGGGTTGATGCCGATGACCGCGTCGCCGCTGCCGTAGAGCAGGCCGTCGAGGATGCTCGCGGCGACTCCGGTGGGATCGTCGGTGGGATGATTGGGCTGGAGTCGGGTCGCCATGCGCCCGGCCAGGCCGATGGTGTTCCGAAACGCGGTGACCACCCGACATTTGTGCCCGACCAGGATCAGGTCCTGAATGCGCATCAGCTTGGAGACCGCCGCCGCCATCTCCGGCGTCAGGCCCGGCGCCAGGGCGGCGAGGGCGGTCGCGTCGGCCGTGTCGCCCAGCAGCCAGTTCCGGAAGTCCCCGACTGTCAGATGCGCCACCGGGGCCAGGGCTGCCGGCTGATGGGTGTCGATGATCAGCCGCGTGACGTCGTCGGACGCGTAGGGCACCACCGTTTCGTTCAGGAAGGTCGTCAGCGGGAGATCGGCGAGCGCCATCTGGGCGGCGACCCGTTCGGCGGCATCCACGGCCGCGATCCCCGCGAGCTGGTCCCCGGAGCGCGCCGGGGACGCCTTGGCCAGCAGGTCACCCAGTCCGTTGAAGCGGTAGGTGGTCGAGCCGATGGTGTGGCGGTAGACGGGCATGGGGGCTCCGTATGAACCAGGTGGGTGATGGTGCGATGTTGCCTGATGGCCTATGGTTCCGGCCAGCCGCGGCACCGCAGTAGGGTCCGCTCTGCGGACCAGCGCCCTCGCCCTCGCCGCGATGGCCGGGATTAGGATCAAGGCCCCCGCGGCGTCGATACATCGCGCGATCAATCAGGCCAGAAGTCCCGGCTCAGGATGTCGTCGATCGCGTAAGGACATGCCGTCGGGAAGGTTTCATCCCCAAGCCCGGTTTCATCCGCGGCCCATTCTATAGCCTCGCGGTACGCATCAGGCAGTTCCTCGACCAGGAAACGGCGCAGACTTGGATTTTCCTTGAACAGCCGCGCGATGTCGTTGCGTTGAGTACGGATCGTCCCTTTCCAACTGTTGGAGCGCGCCTCGGATTGAAACTGCCATTTCAACAAATGAGCCATGAGCACACGTAAGCGTCGGAACAATTCGCGCCGTTCGTTTCCCATCTCGGCCTCGAGTTCCTGAATCAGGTGAGTGATATCCAGCGCGCCGAGCGCCCCGGATTTCAATAAACCGACCTGTTGCTCCAGCCATTCAAAGCGATCGGCCTCATGCAATGTCGCGACACTCATTGAGTCAACCTCCGCCTCGGGTCCCTGATCATCTTGGTACGAAACGCGGCCAAGAGCCGTTGCGCGAATCCGCTAGTCTGGATGTTAGCCGCTGCGCAGGTGAGGTACAAGGCCAGGGCCGTGCGCCGCCGACACAGGTCTGTGGAGAGTCCCGATGGGCACCTGCCGAAGCTGCTTCGCACACTGAGCGCACTGAGCAGAACTGCGGTTCGACTCAGGACATCCGGGTTGCCGCGTCCTGATGACCAGAAGTCCGGCTAGATTTTACAAACTTAGAAAATAGTGGCGATCGAGATTTACAAAGAAAAATCTCCTGCTACTATTTGAGCACAGATTGACAATGATCGAGGTGTGCCCTGGTGGAAATCGACTCAGCGTGGCCGAGAACGAGACTTTGGACTTCCTTGGGCCGAGTGGCTGGTTCATTCAGCCCATGAGGGCGAACGCCATGTCTGCGATTCTTGAACTCGCTCCCGTCTCACTCGGCCACCGCCTGACCGAAGCGCGCAAAACGGCCGGCCTGACGCAGCAGCAGGCGGCCGAGCAGCTTGGGGTCAGCCGCCCGACCTTGATTGGAATCGAGAAAGGCACGCGCAAGGCGAGACCGGAGGAGATCGTCGCCCTGGCCGGGATTTACCGGCATTCGGTCCATGACTTGATGCGTCAGGGTCCGGACACGCCGGCGTTGGAGCCGCATCTACGCGCCGCGCTCGGCGCTGACGACTCGCCCGCGGTCGCGGCGGCGATCCAGACCTTGCAAGCCTTCGCTGACGACTACCAGGCACTGGAAGACCTGGCGGGGACTGAGCCGTTCCGCGACTTCCCGCCGGAGGCGACCCTGCCGCGCCGGGCGGATCTGCGCGCGTTCGCCGAAGATGTCGCGATCCGCGAGCGCTCCCGGCTTCATTTGGGGGACCAACCGATCTTCGATCTGCGTTCGCTGGTCGAGCAGGCCGGGGTCCATTGCTTCTTTGGCGACATCCCTTCCACCCTGGCCGGGCTCTACGCCTTCGTTCCGCAGCTTGGCTACTGCATCCTGATCAACCGCAAGCATCCGGCGGAGCGCCGCCGCTGGACGCTCGCCCACGAGTACGCCCACTTTCTCGCCGACCGGCACAAGCCGGGAGTGGATTACATCGACGACGCACGGCGTAAGCCGGTCTCCGAGCGTTTTGCGGATGCCTTTGCGGCCAGCCTGTTGATGCCGGAAACCGCCATCCGACGCGGCTTTCTGGCGGTGACCGAACGGACTGGTGACTTTCAGACCGCCGACCTGAGCCGGCTTGCTCACCAATTCCATGTCTCGGCCCAGGCGGCGGCATTGCGGCTGGAACAGTTGGGGTTGCTCCCGAACGGTACCTGGGAGGCACTCACCGAACGCGGCTTCAAACCGGGGGCCGCCCGCAGACTGTTGGGGCTTGAACCCTCGCCGATCCATGAGGATGTCTATCCCGAGCGCTACCGTTATCTGGCCGTGCAGGCGTACGTTCGAGAACGCATCAGTGAAGGCATTCTGGCCCGTTTTCTGCGCACCGATCGCGTCACCGCACGGGAGATTGTCGAGGCGACGCTGACCTCTCGGGACCTGGATGCGCAAGGGCACGCCTGCGCGGTGCGGATCCCGGAGCAATTATCCCTGTTCGATCTCGCCTCTTAGCCTGGATATCAAGCCTTGACCCGGATCGTCATCGACGCCTGTTGCCTGATCAACCTCGCGGCCGCGGATGCCTTCTCGGCCTGGCTTCCACAACTCGGGCTGACCTGGATGCTGCCTCAAGCCGTGGCCGACGAGGCGTTATTTCTGCGCGCCTGCAATGATCAAGGCGAGCCGATACGCGAACCGATCGACCTCAAACCGCACCTCGACAGCGGACTCTTCCAGCGCGTTGCGCCTGAAGGGCCGGCCGAGATGGCCGCATTCGTCGCCCATGCGCGCGTACTCGACGATAGTGAGGCGATGGCCCTTGCCATCGCGCAGTCCCGCGGATGGATGCTGGCGACCGACGACCGCAAGGCGATCACGGTCGCCTGCTCGGTCCAAGTCGCCGTCTGCGGTACCGCGGAACTCATCAAGTGTTGGGCGGATACTGCCGACGTCACGGATCTGACCATCGGGGAAACACTGCTGCGCATCAAGCGTCGCGCGCGGTACATTCCAAATGTACGAGACCCGCTGTGCGACTGGTGGATGGGGTATTTGACCGGTGACTTTGAAAAATAAGGATATTTACGAAAATTTGGATACCGGTCAGTGTAGGTCCGACTTCAGTCGCACCTGCGTCCGCGTCGGTGCGACTGAAGTCGCACCTACATCCGAGCCAATGGTGGGTGGTATCCGGTGTTCCGGAAATTACCAATGAGCACGCACCGGTGGCGCTTCAGTTTGTGGCCGCGACGGCGCTTATCCTGTTCAATTTAACGAGAGAGGAATCTTACGCCATGGCCGACCGGTTGGTTCAGTTGGGATGGGAATGGCGCGCCGAGCGTGCTCTGGAACAACGCGCGGGTCTGCGGCTCATCCAGATCAATAAAGAGGGTCATGGCTTGTTTGGCATTGGCCGCTCCCCGTCTCTTGGTGGTTCGCTGCCCGATGCTCAGCGGGTTCAGGCAGAGGTCCTCGCGGTGGACCGGCCGGGTCAGGCAAGTCTCGGCACCAAGATCGGATTTCGCATCCCCAAGCTGGATCTCAGGGGTGCGAACGAGGGCGCGCTTGTCGTAATCGGTATGATTGGCGAAAACGTCGTGTGCTTCGCTCCTGCACCGGCGGAGGTGACCGAAGCCTCGGTTGCCGGCTGGATAGCGGGAGCGCCCTGTCCCTAGCAGCCGGTCGGACTTGGGAAAATTCTACGTTCTTGCACTTTAACGGGTAAAATATACTAATAATTTTAGTAAGATGTGAGCTTGATTTGCGCTCTTGAGAGAACACAGAGCGGATGGCCGAGGTAGTCATGGACAGTGACGAGTAGGCGCTGCGGCACTTTTCATTGAACTCCCGGTGTGACGAATCAACGCCGCTGTGGATACCCCGGCGTTGCGGTTGGCGCAGATGCAGGGGCAGCGCTTCTGAACGGACGTTCCAAGACGGCAAGAGCCACGCCGGGGTGCTTTCTCCAAGAGAATATCGGACCGACGAGCAACACCGTTAGAATCACGTTCAAACCCAATTACCGCATATCGGAGACAGCACAGAGTATGCCCGCGCTCAGGCTCTTCGTCAGCCATAGTTCGCGTCTGGACGACGTGCCGCACAAATACACGGACGGCGACGCCAACTGGCGTCTGCTGCGCGAGACCTGCGATGGACTCAAGGCACGCTACACGGACTCCATCCAGATCCTGGTGGACCGGGACGGTTTGGTCGCGGGCGCCGACTGGAACCGGGAGTTGAACCTCTGGCTCGCGGAGTGTCAGGCAGCCATTATTCTGGTGTCCAAACGCGCCTTGGAGCGCTCCGACTGGGTGGCCAAGGAGGCTGCGATCCTCGGCTGGCGCAAGGCGCTCGACCCGAACTTCATTCTGATCCCGGTGACTATCGAGGGTGAATCTACCGCGGCGGAATTGGCCCAGGGCTTTTTCGGTTCCCTCGACATGGGACGTATCCAGAGTGTTCATGCTATTGAGCGCAAGGCCGCGACGATCGTAGAGGAAATTGCAACGCGCCTGGGAAAAAAGGAAACCCTTGCCGTCCACTGCGCCCAAACTCCACTGGACCGGCTGCAAGGCGGCATCGCACTCCTGTTGGCGGAGAGTGCAACCGAGGCGTCCCTAGAGGCTGCCGCCACGGCCCTGGGCTGCCCGACTACCGATCCCCGTGCCTCGAACCGGGATCGATTTGCCGAGACTCTGGCGCGGCGACTCTTCAGCAGTTGCCTGGACGCACCCGGCTGTTGCTTTGAGACCTGCCGCGGCACCTTCAATCACTTGGCCCCCCGGCTGACCTGGGAACGCGCCTGGGAGTTACTCGGCTATGTGCGGGCCCTTTGGGTCCATCCGGGGGCAGCGGCCTATCTCCCGTCGGCACTGACCGATCGGCGTGCCCTGGTGCTGTTCGGCCAGTTCGTTACCCAAACAGATGATCTTCTGGGGACTGATGCCTACACCCTGGAGCGTTACCTGCAACGTGCCTGGCCCGGCGCCCACCCCCGCTGCGTCCCCATCACCGAGTTAAGAACGGAGGATCCCCTGGGTGAGGTACGGGCGGAGATCCGCCGCCGGGTGCTGGGGGACGGGCTCCCGCCCGGAGTGACCGGTGCCCAGCAGGATCGACAGGTCAATCAGGAACCGACCGGCATCGTCGTCATCGTCAGCGCGACCGGAAATGGCAGCGGCTTACCCGACCCCCGGCTGCACAAGGAACTGGAGCCGCTCACCCACATCTACGACAAGCTGGTCCTGGTCTTCACCTGCGTCGCCCCCATCGACGCCCTACCCGAGACCCTGCGCCCCGTGGTCCCCTACCTGGATGCTGAAACCGAGACCAACGCCTACCTCGCGGAGCGCGCCACCGCCACCGACCTCCAACAACGCTACGGTCGCCACCCATGAGTTACAGCCCCAAGCACCTCAAGCTGCCGACCGGCGGCGTCTTGCCCAAGGACGCGGCCCTGGGCATCTCGCCCTATGTCTTCAGCGACGCCATGGCCATCGCCATCGACGTGGCCCTGGCCACCGACCGACCGCTCCTGGTCTCGGGCAACCCCGGCTGCGGCAAGAGCCGGCTGGCCGAGGCGGTCGCCGTGGTGCAGGGATGGAGCCTGCTCTCGCGCACCGTCACCTCGCGCACCCGGCTGGAGACCCTGACCGCCGAGGTGGACCAGCTACGACGCCTTAACGATGCCCAGGCGCGGGGCGAACACCAACAATTGCGCCCCGACGGTTATTACCTTAACCCAGGCATCTTTTGGTGGGCCTTCGATCCTGACGGCGCACGCCGCCGCGGGCTTGCGCCTGACCAGGCATTGGAGCACAAGGTCCAACTGGACCACCCCGGCACCCAGCGCGCGCCCGCACTCGGGCAGGTCGCCGGCACCGTGCTCCTGATCGACGAGATCGACAAGGCCGAACCGGACCTGCCCAACGACCTGCTGGAGCCACTGGACCGCCGCCGGTTCGACCTTCCCGACGGCTTCAGCGCCCACCGGACCGATGGTGACCACACCTTCATCCAGGCCCCGGAGTCGGCGGGTCTGCGCCTGCTCACCATCATCACCACCAACCGGGAGCGGGACCTGCCCCAGGCCTTCCTGCGCCGCTGCATTCTGCTGGAGATACCTGACCCGGAGCGCGACCGCCTGGTCGAGATCGCCGGCCACCACTACCCGGACGGTGATCGCGACCGGATGGAGCAGATCGCCATGCTGCTGCTGGACCTGCGCAAACAGGCGCAGAATCAGCAGGTCAGGTCCCCCGGCATCGCTGAGATGCTGGACGCCGTGCAGGCCTGTGAAGAACTCGGAATTCCGGTAGACAAGGGTCCCGATTCCATCTGGTCCCACATCGAGCGGGCCGTACTGGCGAAGGAGCCGGCCCTGCGGAATCCAGGCCAATGACCAGGGAGCGCAACCGTGGCGAGGTTCATCTGGGCGACCTCGCCGCGGCATTGGCGACCTTGCCCTGGCAGGACCAGGCCCAGGCGGGGGCCATCGCCGCCTGTCTCGGCTTCGGCCTGCGGGCGCCGCTCCAGGCCGCGCCGCACCGGGTCTATGATCGCGGCGACACCCGGACGCTGGCCGAGGGACAGCATGCACCGGCCCCAGAGCCGCCGGTCTTGCTGCCGCCTACACCGCCGCGCCCGGTCCCACTCCCCGCGGGTACCCTGCCGAGCCGACTGACCAGGCTGCCCAATTTGGCCCCGCCATACGTCGAGCCACCGGACTGGCTCGACGCGGGTGCCAACGCCTTCCCTCCGGCGCCCCTGCCAGCGTTGGCGCGGGCTACCCTGCTGCCCGAGCGCACGGCCCGCCATGTCATCTCCGCCGCACTAGCCACCAGGCGGCCGGGTTGGGATATCCAACTGCCCCGGCTCGTTGCGACCCTCTGCCGCCGGGAGCCACTGCGCGAACTGCCCAGGCGAGCCGAGCGCACGCTCGCACTGGGCTGCCAAGTGCTGCTGGACTATAGCGGCCGCATGGTGCCCTTCTGGGAGGATCTCAACGCCCTCACCGTCCAGGTGCAGGAGGTGGTAGGCACCCAGGCCACGCGGGTCTACAGCTTCGACACCAGGCCCACCCAGGCCAGGGACTGGACCCCGGACGGTGAGCCGCGTCACTGGGAGCCGGATGGCCGCCCGGTGCTGGCGGCCACCGACCTCGGCATCCAGGGCCGCTCCGGGGCAGCGCCGAGCCCGGACTGGCACGCGTTCGCCGGGCAATGCGCCAAGGCCGGCAGCCCGCTCGTGTTGCTCATCCCCTGGCCGGAGGAACGATGGCCCCGCACCTTCCCCACGAATGCCACCCTGGTCCAGTGGGGACCGCGCACCAGCGCGGGCATGGTCTGCCGACAATCCGCCACATTGGCGGCTCGGCGATGACCTGGCGCGACCCCAACGCGCTGGAGCTATTCCTGCTCCGCGACACGCATTCTCGTTGGCCTGAGCTGATCCCGCTCGCCCGGCTGCTGGTGCTGGCCCCGCGCATCGAGCCCCTGCTGCTGCGCAACGCCCGCCATCGGTTGCTGACCGGCGCCCCGGCGGAGCGCGAGTCCCAGCTCTGGTTCAGCCCGCTGGTGGCGACCCGCAGCACCCGCGAGATCGTCCTCCATCTCGGCATTGCCCGGGTGCTGGCGGGGCAGCTTGGCGGCGCCCAGCCCTGGCCAGGAGACCCCTGCCTGGATGGCCCCCCGGACGCGACCAACCCGCCCGACCTGACGGCGGTCTGGTCCTTCACCTGCGAGCACACCCGCCACTGGCCTGCCGAGGACCGGCTCGAGCGGGACCTGCGCTATCACGCACTGCGCGGAGACGACACCGCCCTCGTCGACGGGCTCCAGGCCATCCTGGTCCGCCTCGCCGGGGAGTCCGCTGCGGTCGACGAGTCCCAGCGCATCGCACTCTCCCGACTCGCCAAACGCACATTACCGCTGCTGCGCCCTGGACTGGGGGACAGTTCCGCTGAGACCGCCCGGTTGCTCGCCCGCTACGCCGCCCTGGCCCTGGGCGACGGGGGCGACTGGTCCGCCGAGGCCGGTGCGCCGCAAGCCCTGCCGGCCTGGCTCAAAGACCGCCTGCCGCCGCCCTTGGCCCAGTCACGGCTGGGTGTGGAAATCCGCTGGGACGACACCCAGGGCCAGGTCCTGCACCTGGTGGAACCACTGGAGGGGGTGCCCACCATCGACCTGCCGAGCCCCCTGCCGGGGCGGCTCCATGTGGCCCCGGGCGGACAGACCGGGGACTGGCACCCGGCGACCCGCGGCAGCCGTATCCCTATCCATCCGCCGAGCGCCGTACTGCGGCTCAGCACCCTGGACGGCAGCCAATGGGACCTGGTCACCGAGGCCCTGCCGAAGGTGACCGAGACGGTTGCAGGGACGACCACCCCGCCCCTCCTCCTGGTCCACGCACCGCCGGACCTGGAACAGGCGAACGCCATTGCCGACTGGCTGCGCGGGCAAGGTATCCCGGTGGATTTGGTCGCCGAGACCCCGCCCGGTCGGGGTGCTTCGCCCCGGCCGAGCACGGCCCGAGTGGTTCGGCTCTGGACCCGCGCGGCCAGCGATATCTGGACCCGGGCCGGCGCCGAGCCGCCCCAGGACCAAGACCAATGCCTGCTGCTGCGCACCGAACCCGTCGAACCGCCGGCCGTGGGCGCCGCCGTGGGCACGATGTTTGACTGGCAGGACTGGCAACAGCTTGCCGACTCACCGCGGTCCACCGACCTGCTCGGGGTCCTCGATCGCTGGTGGAGGGAGGGCGAGACAGTTCGCCTTGACAATCATACAGGCCACACCACGGGACAAATTGAGCGCAGAGGACGACTCCGCCCCACGAGTGACAACCCTCAATCGCAACGAAGCGCTCCGGAGACCAGCGACCAAGGCATTGATCGGATAAGGGGGAGCTTCGATGTCTTGCTGTCGCATAACAGCTCAGACAAGCCCGCCGTGCGGGCGCTCAAATTGGCCTTGGAGGCGCAGGGCCTGCGCTGCTGGCTGGACGAGGAGCAGTTGCGCCCCGGGCTGCCCTGGCAGAGCCTGTTGGAGAAGGGGATCAAGGGCGCCGGCAGCGTCGCGGTCTGTGTCGCCGCAGACGGCATCGGACCCTGGGAGGACGAGGAACAGCAGGCGGCGCTACGGCTCGCAGTGCGCGACGGCCAGCTGGTCATCCCGGTGGTCCTGCCGGGGGCGTCGGCGCAGCCGGAATTGCCGCTGTTCCTGGCCAACAAACCCTGGGTCGACCTACGCGGCGGCCTCACTGACGAGGGCCTTGGGCGCCTGGTCTGGGGCATCACCGGTCGGTGGCCCGGAGCCGGAACCAATTTCAACCCTCAATCGCAACGAAGCGCTTCGGAGACCAGCGACCAAGGCACTGATAGGATTGGAGGGAGATTCGATGTCTCGCTGTCGAATAACGGCTCAGACAAGCCCGCCGTGCGGGCGCTCAAACTGGCCTTGGAGGCGCAGGGCCTGCGCTGCTGGCTGGACGAGGAGCAGTTACGCCCGGGCCTGACTTGGGCGAACCTGTTGGAACAGGGCATCAGGGACGCCCGTAGCGTCGCGGTCTGTGTCGCTGCGGACGGGCTTGGTCCCTGGGAGGACGAGCAGCAGCGCGCGGCGCTGCAACTGGCGGTGCGCGACGGCCGGCCGGTCATCCTGGTGCGGCTACCGGGCGCGGCGACGGCGCCGGACCTGCCGCTGTTCCTGACCAACCGCACCTGGGTCGACCTGCGCGACGGGCTCACCGACGCTGGCCTCGCCCGGCTGGTCTGGGCCATCACCGGTCGGCCGCCCGGGCCGGTTGCCGCCCCGACGGTCGGTCCCGCCGGCGGCCCGCCACCGCCACCGCCACCGCCACCGCCACCGCCACCGCCACCGCTGCCCAGCGACAGCGTTTTTCTGGATGAGGTCTTCGAACTCCTCTACAGCTACCCGACCGTGATCCTGCTCGCCCAGGCGGACCGGGAGCTCAACGGGTCCCTGGCGGCGCTGCGCGAGCGTGCGAAGGAACGCTTCGGCCCCGGTCAGGCCCTGCACCTGGCCCCGCCCCAGGGTCCGGACGCCACGGCAGCGGAATTCTTCGCCACCCTGGGTCGGCGCGCCGGGATGCAGCCGCCCCCCGCGGATGCCGCCGCCTTCGAGTCCCGCCTGGAAGATCGCCTCGCGGCCGGTGAGCGGCTGTTCCTGCTGATCAGCGGCCTGGACTCCTGCGCCGACGCCGGCCGCCGGCAACTCGCCGCCTGCCTGCACGGGCTCTCCGACTCCCATGGGGACGCACTGCGCGTGGTGCTGGTGGGGGGCGAGGGGCTCGCCGCGCTCAAGTACGGCCCCGGTGACATGTCACTGTTGAGCCATGCAGAGCCCAGACACTGGCCCGAGTGGAACACCGGCGACTTGATGGACCAGGCCCGGCGCGCCATCCCGCCACTGGACCTTTCCGCGGAGGAGGCACTGGCGATCCTGACGGCGAGCGGGGGACACCCGCGCCTGATCCTGGAGGCCCTGCGGCTCCGGGCCAAGGGTCAGAACATCGCTGAGTGCGCGCAGAGGCTGGAGCACTCCAGCCACATTGAGGCCCAGTTCAGCGCTACCGCCCAGGACCCGGACCAGCGCCGGGACCTGCATGCCTGGCTGGCCCGGTCCGACCTGGGGGCCTTCCGGACCTGGATCGGCGACCCGCTGCTGCGTCGGCTCTACTGGCTGAACCTGCTGCGCGCCGACGGCCCGGCGGGTCAGGAGCGGTTGGTCTGGCGCTGCCCGGCCGTGGTTCGGGCCGGACTGAGGGTAATCTCATGAGACAGAACAATGGTGCAGAGGCAATGCCTGCTCAACTGACGAACAAGGGCAGACTGATCTTCGACCGGGGGTCTGGCGAGACGCGGGTCCGTTGGCTCGCCCGGCAGATGAGTGCGCAGTGCCGACCGGCTCCTGGTCTGGGGGAGGCCGCCGACATGGCGTGCTTTACTCTCAGGCTGCCCGATGCCTTTCCCTTGCCCCTCACAGGCGGCATCTGTCCGGTGGCCCTGCCCCCCGCGCACTGGACCGACCAACAGGTCCTGGAGGGGCTAAACGGACTGGGCGCAGGGGTCTGCCTGGTGATTGGCGCCACTCCAGCCCAGCGCGCGACGCTCTCCAGGTGCTGCCGCTCGCCCGAGACCTGGTGGGTGGGGCCGGACGACGCGGAGATCTCTGCCCTGTTGCTCGCCACCGAGCCACTAGATGCACTGTCGCGGTTGATTGCCCGCTATGTGAGGGTGGCACGGGTCTCACCCTACCAGACAAGTAACGCAGTGCGCCGGGAGCGGGGCTTCTTCGGCCGCGCTCAGATCCTGAGCCACATCCAGCACAGCCCCCCTGCCAATTATCTGCTGGTGGGTGGGCGGCAGCTCGGAAAGACCAGCCTGCTGCTGGAACTGGAGCGGCGCTACGCGAAGGACCCCGCGGTGGAATGCTGCTATTGCTCGATCGGGTTCAGGCCGATCGCCGCGTTACTGGCACGGGTACTGGGACTCCCGCCGGAGACCGATCTTCAGTCGGCGCTACGCATCTTGGCCGAGCCGATCCCGGGCCAGCGTCGACTGATCCTGATCGATGAGGCGGACAACTTCGTGGAGCAGGACGCGGGTGGTGCCCATGGTGCGCCCTATGCCTGTCTGAACGCCTTTCGGTCATTGAGCGACGAGGGGCACTGTGACTTCATCCTGGCCGGGTTCTGGGGCCTATACCGCAGGACGATCCTTGAATACCATTCGCCGATCAGTAATTTTTCCGAGGTTCTGACGCTGGGGGCACTGGAGCCGGAGGCCTGCCGCGCGATGATCTGCGAGCCCCTGGGCGCGCTCGACCTGCGCCTGGTACCTGAGTCACTGGTGGACCGAATCATTGAGGCGACCGGTCAGCGGGCCAATTTGATCGCAATCCTCTGTAACGAGATGCTCAAGGACCTGACGCTCGCCAGTCGGGAGCTGACCGAGGTGCACCTGGCTCGGGCCATGGACAGCCAGTCTCTGCGCAGCGCACTGGACGGCTGGTCTGAGTTGACCACCGACCGCGTCGGCGCGCGCCTGGACCGCATCTTGTGCTATGCGCTGGTGGAGCAGGATCGATTCGGTTTCGCTGATGCGCTGGACCGGCTCGCCGGGCTCGGGGTGGCTGCCGATGCGGGTCAGGTCATGGCCTCGCTGACGCGTCTGGAACTGGCATTTATCATTGCCCGCGAGGCCGGTCGCTACCGCTGGCAGGTGCCGTTGTGGCGGGAGCACCTGCTGGCGGAGGAGCCGGCGAGCTTGCTGGAGCGGGAGATCAGCAATTGATCTCCCGAGCGCCTCAATGACTGTGCAAATCCAGCTCGCTACACTCAGGACTTCACCGGCGGCAAGCGGAGCCTGCATTCGAACAACGGGTAACAGGACACATGACCACCCTGCGCATCTTCCTCAGCTCGACCGGCCGCGACCTCGACGACTATCGCCTGGCGGTCCATGAGGCCGTCACCGAACTCGACGGCTGCACCTGTGTCCGCATGGAGGACTATGGCGCGTCCGATGCGGATCCCGCCGGGCATGACCGGTCGCAGGTCGCGCGCTGCGACCTCCTGGTCGGGTTGGTCGGCCTGTGGCATGGCAACCGCCCGCCCGGGGAGGACCGGTCGTTTACCGAATGCGAGTACGACACGGCCGAGCGTCAGGGTGTTCCCCGGCTGATGTTCCTGACGCCCGACGACTTCCCGGTACCAGGCAATCTGCGGGAGGACGATGGGCAGTGGCAACGCCAGCAGTCGTTTCGCACCCGGGTCAGGCGCGAGCGGGTTGTGGCCGAATTCGGCTCGCCCGCGACGCTGGCCGCACTGGTGGTGAAGGCGATCCGGCACTGGCAACGCGAGGAAGGGTTGCTGCGCCTGCCATGGCGTCCTTGGCGCCTGGATCTGGACCCGCCCGGTACCTTGTTGCGTCCGGAATGCGGTGTCGTCCCCTTCCATGATCGGGACGCCGAGCTAAAGGACCTGCGCGACTGGGCGTTCAGTCCCCGAACCTTGGCGATTCGCCTCTACACCGGCTCAGGCGGCATGGGCAAGACCCGCCTGGGGCTCGAACTGTGCGCTCTGCTGCGCCGGGAGGGTTGGCTCGCCGGCTTCCTGGATCACCGCAGCGCGGCGGTGACCCCGGAGGGTATCGCGGCCTTGGCCCATACGCCCAAACCGGTCCTGATCGTGCTCGACTATGCGGAGACCGGGCGTGACCTGCTGGTGCAACTCGCCGCGGCGGCCAATCGTCGGGCCGGTGGGTCTGTGCGGCTGCTGCTCCTCGCCCGTGCCGCAGGCGACTGGTGGGAGGCGCTCAAGCGCGAACCCCAGGGGATCGGCGACCTTTTCGTTGGGGCGGCGGCCCAACGCATCGCCCTGCAACCCCTGACCCTGACCGCCGCGGCGCGTCGTCGCTCCTACCGTCTGGCGGCCGACGCCTTTTCCGGGGCACTCGGGACACAGGTCCCCACGGGTGAGCCCGAGGACTACCAGGCACCCTGGTTCGATCGCGTCCTGATGCTCCACATGGCCGCACTGATGCGTCTCGAGGCCGAGACCGGAGCCGACGAGGATGGCATCCTCGACCATCACCTCGCACGCGAGCAGCGCTTCTGGGAGACGCTGGCGCAACGGCGGGAGCTCCCTCAGTATGTGGTGGCCGGTATGGGTCGAGCGATGGCGGCCATGACCCTCGGTGGCGGTGCCGACGATGAGTCCGAGGCACTGGATCTGATCGGCCGGGTGAGCTTTTTCGCCGACACCCCTGCGCCCATCCTGCACGGTATCGCCCGGGCACTGCATGACAGCTATCCTGGCGAAAAATGGATCGAGCCGGTACTCCCCGATCTGCTCGGCGAGCACTTGGTCGAGCGGCAATTGGGCGAGGCCCAGGATGAGCTGCTGGACCTGGTACTTGGCCCCAAGTCGCTTGCGACAGGCTGAGAGGACGATGCCCGCATGGACCCGCTGAGCGCACTCACCGTGCTCGCGCGCCTGGGTGAGCGGTGCCCCAACAATCTGGTATACCTGGCTCAGGCATTGGAGGGGCGACCACACCTGTTCGCCGACTGCCTGGCTGTCGCCGAGGGTGGATGGCCACGGGAGCTGGACTCAACGGTAGCACGCATTGTCTCCGGCTGGCCGTCCGCGCAGGCCTGCGCCTTCCACAACCGCTTACCGGAACACACCACCAGCCTGAGAGAAACCGGGCTGGCCGTCACGGCTGCCTGCTGGCAGATCCTGGAGGCGCGCGGTGACACGACCCCAGATTCCGATCGCTTTCGGGCCGAGATCGGCAACAATCTGGTCGCACGTCTGAGCGAACTCGGCCGCTATGACGCCGCGGTGGAACGGGCCGCCGGGCTCATCGACTATTTTCGGCCGCGCGCCGACAGCTCGCGCGAACAGACACACTACCTGGCACGCTCACTGTCCTCACAGGGCATGGCGTTGGGCGGCGCCGGGCTGGTGCAGGAGGCAGTCACGGCCTATCACGAAGCCGCCGGGTTGCTCCGCCGGCTGGCAGATCAGGCCGATTCCGACACCGATCTGGATCTGGGTTTGGTCTTGAATAACCTGGCAGGGCAATGCCTCGCCGCTGGCCAGACCGATGCGGCGGTTACTGCCGTGCTGGAGTCTGTTGCCATTCACCGTCGCTATCGCGACCGCGCGCCGGGTCCTGAGCGAGAGCCGCGCCGCAATCGGGCCAACCTCGCGGCGGCGCTGGGCGCCTTGGCGAACGCACTGGTTGCAGACGGGCAGTTCGCCGCTGCTTATGAGGCGGCGCAAGAGGCCGCGGCCATCCTTGCCGTGGTCAAGGAAGACCGCCCGGCGCGGTTCACAGATCAATGGGCGATGGCACTGGTCAATCTTGCCATGACCGAACAACGGCTCGATCATCTAGACGATGCCGTGGCCCACCTGAGGACGGCCGCCGGGGAATACCAACGGATGGCGGACGCCTATCCCGATGCCTTCCTGGCGGACTGTGCCAAGGTCCATCGCAATCTGGTCATTGGCCTCTTGCGCCTCGGGGACCGACACGAGGCACTGAACGCGGCGGCGACGGCCTTCGATTGCGCCGCGCACCTGTCCCCCCGGGAGCCGCCGCCGGCTGTAGGGCCGGCAGAGGAGGCGTTGAGCCTCTATCTCCAGTTGGAGCCTTACAAACACCTCGGCCGGACCGGGCTTCAGCGTCTGGACACCATGGTCGCGACGCTGCTCGGGCGGACGGCCGCCCGCCGGCTGGTACTCATCGACACGTTGATCAAGACCGGCCGGGCCCTGAAGGAGGCGGACCGTGCGCAGGAGGCGCTTGTGCTGATCCGCGCGGCAGCGGATGCGGCGCGTCCGCTCGCGGACCAGGCAGAGGGCGGTGATGCGCCGACCCTGTTGTGTTCAGCGCTGGTCCAATGCCTGTCGATCCAGACCGGTTCGCCCCAACCGGAAGCCGTCCGCGAGATCGCGGAGCAGGCGCTACACCGGCTGGAGATACTCGCCCGCGGCGACGAAGGCGACCGGGCCAACGCCTCGCTCCTGCTCAATAACCTCGCCAACGCACTGAGCTGGTTCGATCTGCCCGAGCAGGCAGGATCCGCCGCCCGGCTCGCCGTGGGGCTCCTGCGCGACCTGGCGGACCAGGATCGGGAACGCTTCGAGCCACAGTTGGCGGTCGCACTCAACACCCTGGCCAGACGCCGGCAGGCGCTGGGCCTGACCAATGAGGCCCTCACCTCGGCGCGCGAGTCATGCAGCCGACTCGCCCCCTTTGCCCAGGCAAGTCCCGACCGCTATGGGGACTGGATGGCCGAAATGGCGGACTTCGAGCGACGGCTCGCGGCCCCCAAGTGATACTGACTGCCGCTACCCGGTCGCCGCCTCGTCGATGCAAGACCTGAGCAGGTCCAACAGTTCAAGGATTTCGGTACGGTCGGGACGGGCACGTTTGGAGAAGCGACGGCTGGCCTCCGCCAGCAGGGCATCCGCGTTCGGCTGTGCCAATTCCCCCGGCGCCACCAGCTCCAGCAACTGACGCAAGGCGAGGAAGGCGCGCTCGGTGTCGTCGACCGACATGGCGACTTCTGCGATCAAGCGCAGTACCTGCGTCAACGCATCGGCGAAGAGATCCGGTGCGGTTTCGCGGATCAACCCGTAGACCCCGCGGGCCTCCTCCAAGGCGCGCAATGCCTGTAACGGGTCGCCGGCCTCCAGATATATGCTGGCGAGGTTGACGCCACAGCGGGCCAGGTCCGGGAGATGCCCGGCGCGCTCCTGCTGCGGCAGGTTGGAGTACTCCGCCAGCGCCCGCTCGCCCTCGGCGATCCCCTCGGCGAGACGCCCTTGCCCAGCCAGGGCCAGGGCCAGCCCCTCTCTGACCTCAGGCACCAGCGCGCGATGCCAGGGTTGCAGCGGATCGAAGGCGGCAAGGATATCCATTGCCTGGTGTAGGGTGTCCTGTGCATCGACATGACGATCGAGGGCGCACGCGCTGAGTCCCTGTACGAGCAGTGCGTGCAGGAACTGGGTCACGAAGGCATCGGTACGCACGGCGGCCAGACCCGAGAAGATGCTCGCGGCCTCGAGCGCCGCGCGCTCGGCGCCCGGGTAGTCTAGAGTGCGCAGCAGGATACCCGCCAGGTTGCAGCAACTCACACCGAGCAAAGGCTCATAGCCGTCCGGATCGTCCTCGGCGAGGTACCGATAGAGCGTCTGGGAGCGTCGGCTGGTCTGCACCGCCTCTTGCGCGTGCCCGCAATCGATCTGAGCGTAAGACAGGGTATCGAGTGCCCGGGCCAGATAGCCAAGACGCAGAGGACTTCCCGGGAGCCCGGAATAGATCGCGACGGACTCTTGGGCGGCGGCCAATGCCTCAGGCCATCGTCCGTAAGCCATCAGCCGATTGGCCAGGGTATTCAAGGATTGGGCAAGCAGGGCGGCAGTCGCCGGGTCGGAACCCGCGACCGACTGCCGGTAGAGCGCCACCGACTCGCGTGCCGGTTCCAGTGCCTGGTCGGTCTCTCCGGCGGCTGCATGAGCCACCGACAGTGTGTTCAGGGCCATCGCCAGACCCGGGCGCAGGGTATTCCGCCCGCCATCCACCAGCCGGCGATAGAGCGCCACGGACTCCTCGGCCAGCGCCGCGGCACGCGCCGGTTGTCCCAGATCCAACAGCCGACCAGCCAGATTGTTCAGTAAGGTGGCCTGTGCACCTTGCGCTGCGTCCTGCGCCCGAACCTGGTCAAGGTATTGGATGGTGACCGCAACGGCTAGTTCGCGCAATGCGACTGTGTCGTCTGGAATCAGTGGATGCAGTCGGGCAGCCAGGGCGGGGTCTGGATTGGAAGCAAGACAATCGGCCAGGACACGACCGATGGGATCGCCGGTCTCCACCCCCACTTGAATCGCGATCGGCGCCAGCTCCGCCAAGCGCCCGTCGAGGGCATCCCGAAGCTGTCGGGACTGGGTGGGTCGGCGTTGGCTCAAACGGGTCAGAACGGTCAGGACATGATGGGGGGTGCTCACAGGGTTGCTCTGGCCGGTAGAGGCGCGACCGGCCAGGCCTTATAGATATTGCGGACAGGCGCAGTCGGGATGTCTATTCCTGGGAATTGTTTCAAGTCCGACAGCCTGCTAGCCGCCCCCCAACTCCGCCTCCGCCCGCGCAATGGCTTCGAACTCTTCTTCCGGGGCCTGAGCGACGAGGTGATGGCGGCTATAGAAGAAGAAATAGGCGACCATCACCGCATAGAAGCCCGCGGCGTAGAGCACGACCCGCAAGTCCACCAGGAAGCCGGCCGCGAATGCCGTGATGGCCAAGACCAGGGCGATGCCGGAGGTCAGGATGCCGCCGGGGGTGCGGTAGGGGCGGTCGAGTCCGGGTTCACGACGCCGCAGTGCGATATGCGCGGCGGTCATCAGCACATAGCTGATGGTCGCGCCGAAGACCGCGACCAGGATCAGCAGGTCGCCCTCGCCGGTCAGGGCCAGCAGAAAGCCGATGGTGCCGGGGATGATGAGCGCGACCCAGGGCGTTTTGTGGGCGCCGGTCAGCGACAGGAAACGCGGCAGATAGCCGGCGCGGGACAGGGCGAAGAGTTGGCGGGAATAGGCGAAGATGATCGAGAAGAAACTCGCGACCAGTCCGGCGAGCCCCACCAGGTTGACGAAGGCACTGATCCAGGTGCGACCGCCATAGGCCGTGGCCGCTTCCAGTGACTCGACGAGCGGATTACCGCTGGCCTGAATGGTGGCCGAGCCGGCCCCGCCCGGACCCACGACCAGGATCGAGGCGGCGAAGAACAGCAGGATCAGCATGCCCACGATCAGCCCCTTGGGCAGGTTCTTCCGGGGGTCCGCCGCCTCCTCGGCGGCCAGCGGCACGCCCTCGATGGCGAGGAAGAACCAGATGGCATAGGGGATCGCCGCCCAGATGCCGAGATAGCCGAAGGGCAGGAAGGCGCTGGCGCCGACGGCCGCTGTCGGCGCAATGTCGAACAGGTTGGCGGCGCTGAAATGGGGGATCATCGCGACCACGTAGACCACCAGCGCCGTGGCCGCGACCGCGGTGATCAGGAACATGAGTTTCAGCGCGGTGCCGGCCCCGTAGATGTGGATGCCGACGAAGACCGCATAGAACGCCAGATAGATCGGCCAGCCGCCGACGCCCAGCAGCGACTGGGTGTAGGCCCCGATGAAGACGGCGATGGCCGCCGGCGCGATGGCGTACTCCAATAGAATCGCGGTGCCGGTCAGGAAGCCGCCGACCGGACCAAAGGCGCGGCGGGCGAAGCCGTAGCCGCCGCCGGCCGTCGGGATCATCGACGAGAGTTCCGCCAGGGTGAAGACCATGGTGGTATACATCACGGCCATCAAAATGGTGGCGATCAACAACCCGCCCCAGCCGCCTTGCTTGAGCCCGAAGTTCCAGCCGGCGAAGTCCCCGGAGATCACATAGGCCACCCCCAGTCCCGCCAATAGCACCCAGCCGGCCGCCCCGGTGCGCAGTTGTCGGTGCTCGAAATAGCTCGCGTCGACCTCCTCATAGTCGGCGCCGTGGACGTGGATATTGGGTTGATCGGCCATGTGTCATGTCCCGTGGTTGGCGCGGTGTGTCGCGATCACAGGCTGAAGCCTTCCTGCCGGTTGTGCTTCGCTTGCGAATCGGGCGGTTCGCCGGGTCGCTGCACCGCGGCGGTGCGGTTGGTCGGCGGAAGGGCCGCTTGCAGCCCTCAGGACACAGTTAGAGCAAACTTCAGGCCACCACGACTGTCCGGGCAGGCAGCGTGTTGCTGTCCAAGGCTTCAGCCTTGGTGCGGCGCTGGACCAGGGCTAACGGCCATGGAAGGATCGTCAGCCACCGCGGACGATGAATGGCCCCCGTGGGAGCGGCGTCCCGCCGCGATGCGGTGCCGTGGTGACCGCGAACGCTGCGGCTGCACGCCCGGCCCCATCGCGGCGGGACGCCGCTCCCACGGGGTCGTTGCGCGACTTTAACGGCAAAGCCCTGGACTTCGGGCATGGAGTCAGCCCGCGCCGGCTTCCCCGCGCTGCGCCGCGGATTCAGGCTTCGACTCGGGTTCAGGCGCCAGGCTGTGCCGACGTTGATGCAGCGCCGCCTTGGCAAGCAGGTGAGCGCTCACCGGCGCGGTGATGAAGAGGAAGAGTGTGACCAGGACTTCGTGCAGGCTCAGACCAGCGCCGCGGGTGCTGAACCAGACGGCGGAGGCGACCAGCAAGCTGCCCACGCCGAGCGTCGTCGCCTTGGTGGGGCCATGCAGGCGGGTATAAAAATCCCGCAGACCCACCAGCCCCAAAGCCCCGATCAGGGTGAAAACAGCCCCGACCAGAATCAACACCGACACCAGCAATTCGATCATCATGCTATCCACTATCCACTATCCACTATCCACTATTCACTATTCACTATTCAATGATATCGCCCCGCAACAGATACTTGCACAGCGCAACCGTCCCCACGAATCCCATCATGGCGATCAGCAGTGCCGCCTCGAAATAGAGCGCGCTGTTCTGTTGGATGCCGAACAGGACGATGAGCGCGACGGCATTCACCGCGAGGGTATCCAGCGCCAGGATGCGGTCGGGTCGGCTCGGGCCGATCAGCAGTCGCCACAGGGTCAGGAGGGCGGCGAGGCCGACCAACGCGAAAGCCAGGGGGACGACGGTGTTCAGCATGATTCGAAGACTTGTTTCAACGGGGCCTCGTAACGCGACTTGATGGCGGCGATCAGCGCGGCTGAATCGGTCAGATCCAACGCATGGATCAGCAGAGTCCGCCGGTCCGGGCTCAAGCGTGCCGAGACCGTGCCCGGAGTCAGTGAAATGGTATTGGCGAGCAGACTGATCGCAAGGTCCGAGGTCAGGTCCAGCGGGAGTTCCACGAATCCCGGCCTCAACCGGCCTGGTCCGCGCAGGATCAGCCAGGCCACCGTCAGATTCGCGACCAGGATGTCGTAGAGCACGACGCCGATGAAGCGCAGCAGCACCAGCGGCCGGCGGGCCTGCACGCGCTCGGGCCAGAAGCGCAGGGTGAAGCGCGGGATGGCCCAGCCGAACAGTAAGCCCAGCAGGAGTTGTCCAGCCGAGACGCTGTTCGCCAGCAGGAGCCAGATGACGGTCAGCGCGGCCGTCAGGATGGGGTGGGGCAGCAGTCGGTGCAGTCTGCTTTTCGCGGTCGGTGCAGCGCCGTCCGTCGGGTTGTTCATCCTGGTGATCCCTCGCCCAGCACGGCCCGCACATAGCCGTCCGGTTGCAGTAACTGGTCCGCCATGGCCGCGGTGTAGTCGCTCAGCGGTCCGGCCCAGAGGGTCATGGCCGCGCCTAGGGTGAGCAGTCCGGCGACCGGCGCCAAGGCCCGCCAGGTCGGCGGCGGGACCGCGGTTCCGGCGTCCGCCTCAGCGGTGTGATAGAACAGCAGGCTGCCGGAGCGTGCCAGGGTCAGCAGCGCCAGCAGTCCGCCGCCGAGCAGGATCCCCAGCACCCAGACCGCAGCCGGGTGGTCCAGCGCGGCGCGCAGGATCAGAAACTTGCCGATGAAGCCGGACAGCGGCGGCAGCCCGACGATGAGGATCGCGCCCAAAAAGAACAGTACGCCCAGGACCCAATGGCGCCCCATGACCGGACCGCGTTCCAGGCGGTCGGCGTGTTCACCGCGCTGTCCGGCGATTAGATCGGCCAGCAGGAACAATGCCGCCGCCGCGAAGGTGCTGTGCGGCAGGTAATAGAGTCCGGCGCCGATGCCGGACACCGTACCCAGCCCGACGGCGGTCAGCAGGGTGCCGATCGAGGCGACCACCAGATAGGCGATCTGCAGGCGCAGCCGCTCGCTGCCGGCCGCCCCGACCAGGCCCACCGCCAGGGTCAGCAGGGCCACCGGCAGCAGCCAGTCGGCGATCAGATTGGCCACCGGACCGGCGTCGGCGCCGAAGATGAGCGTAGAGACGCGCAGGATGCTGTAGGCGCCGACCTTGGTCATGATCGCGAACAGGGCTGCCGCCGGTGCGCTGGTATTGGCATAGGCGGCGGGCAGCCAGAGATAAAGCGGCACCAGGGCCGCCTTGAGGGCGAAGACGGCGAACAGCAGGAGTCCGGCCGTGCGCACCAGCGGCAGGTCTTGCGGCGACACCGCCGCCGCCTTCACGGCCAGATCGGCCAGGTTGAGTGTACCCAGCACGCCGTAGAAGGTGCCGGCGGCGAACAGAAACAGGGTCGAGCCGACCAGATTGATGACCACATAGTGCAAGGCGGCACGCGTGCGCCGCCGACCGCCGCCGTGCAGCAGGAGCCCATAGGAGGCGAGCAGCAGGACCTCGAAAAAAACGAACAGATTGAACAGGTCGCCGGTGAGAAAGGCCCCTGACAGCCCGAAGATCTGCAGTTGGAAGAGCACGTGGAAATGACGGCCGTCGCGGTCGCTTCCCAAGCACCCATAGGCCAGGGCGAACCAGGCCAGCAGACTGGTGGTCACCAGCAACCAGGCGGCCAGCCGGTCGGCGACCAGGACGATGCCGAAGGGCGCCGGCCAATTGCCCAAAGCGTAGACCAGCACGGACCCGTCGGCGACGGCGCGGGTCAGCACGAGGGCCAGGACGATTTGGCCGAGCGCGCAGGTCAGGGCGAAGGCGCGCCGCCAGCGCAGGTCCAGCGACCGGCCCAGCAGCAGCGCGATCCCCGCCAGCAGCGGCAGCAGGACCGGGGCGATGACCAGTTGGCTCGTCGTCACCGCGGCCACCTGCTGGCGCACGGCCGGTGCGGCAAGCCGGTCGTGCGGGGCTCACGGCTCATGCATTCCATCCACATGGTCATTCCCCAGTTCGGCCCGCGCCTTGAGCGCCAGCATGATGACGAAGGCGGTCATGGCAAAGCCGATGACGATGGCGGTCAGCACCAGGGCCTGGGGTAGGGGATCGGTGTAGGCCGCGGCGCTCGGGTCGATGAGCGGCGGCCGGCCGACGACCAGCCGGCCCATCGCGAACAGGAACAGGTTCACCGCGTAGGACAGGAACGTCAGTCCCAGCACGACCGGAAAGGTGCGGGCGCGCAGGATGAGATAGACGCCGCACGCGGTCAGGGTGCCGATGATCAGGGCCAGCAACGCTTCCATCAGTCGCTCGCCCTCGTGGGAGCGGCGTCCCGCCGCGATGAGTCCCGCGCGATCTTCAATAAGGTGTTCATCTGTCGGCCCCGCGGGCGTCCGGTGCTTGATCCGCCGACGGATGGCTCGCGTCATGCACCAGCCCCAGGTGGATCAGGATCAGCAGGGTCGCACCCACCACCACCAGATAGACCCCCAGATCGAAGGCCATGGCCGAGGCGAGTTCGAAATCACCCAGCGGCCAATGGATGTGCGTGAAGGCCGAGGTCAGGAAGGGATAGCCGAGCACCAGGCTGCCGAGCCCGGTCAGGGTCGCGATGAGCAGACCGACGCCAATCAGCGGGTGCAGGTCGCCGGGCAGGCGCGCATGGGTCCAGGCCACCCCGTTGGCCAGGTATTGCATGATCAGCGCGACCGCGGTGATCAGCCCGGCGATGAATCCGCCTCCCGGCTGATTGTGGCCGCGCAGCAGGATGTAGACCGAGACCAGCAGCGCCAGCGGCAGCAGCAGGCGCACCAGCGAGGCCATGATCGCCGGGTGCAGGTCCGGGTCCCACCGGCGGCCCTGATCGTCACGCGCCGGCCCGGTGAGTTGCAGCCCCTCCAGCATGGCGTAGATCCCCAGCGCGGCGAGCGCCAGCACCGTGATCTCGCCCAGGGTGTCGTAGCCGCGGAAATCCACCAGGATCACGTTGACCACGTTGGTGCCGCCGCCGCCCGGCAGACTGTTGGCCAGGAACCAGTCGGCGATGGAGGCCTGGGGCCGGGTCAGCACCGCCCAGGCCAAAGCGGCAGCGCCGCCGCCGGCGGCGACCGCCGGCAGCAGGTCGCGGCCATGGCGTATGCGGCTGGATTCCGCGGGCGTCGTCTGCGGCAGAAAATAGAGTGCGAGCAGCAGCAGGATCACGGTCACCACTTCCACCGACAACTGGGTGAGCGCCAGATCCGGGGCGGAGAAAACCACGAAGATCAGTGAGCAGCCGAGCCCCACGGCCCCCAGCAGGATCAGCGCCGTGAGCCGCTGACGGTGCAGGACCACCACCAGTACCGCGGTGATCATCAGCCCCAGGGCGGCCAGACTGCCGGCCAGGCCCACCGGCAGCAGCGGGCGGGGGCCAGTCAGCGGCACCGCCTGTCCCCACCAGCCGGTCAGACCGAGCAGCAGCGCGCTCAGCACGAACCACAGCAGCATCCGCTGCAAGGCGCCGGTATCCAGTCGGGCGCTCACCCAGGCGGTCAGGGTGAAGACCCCCGTCACCAACCAGTCATAACCCCGGCGGGCCTCGAACCGGCCCTCCACCCGGTCGGCCAGGGCAAACAGAGGGCGGCGGCCGAGATAGACCAGTCCGCCGCCGGCCAGGGCGATGACGCTCATCCACAGCGCTGGACTGAACCCGTGCCAGATGGCGAGATCGTGATCCGGCAAGGGACCTTGCAGAACCCCGGCAGCCGCCACCGCCAGCAGGGGTTCCACCGTCAGCGCCGGCAGTATCCCGACCAGGATGCAGATGGCCACCAGCACCTCCACCGGGACCTTCATCCAGCGCGGCGGCTCGTGAGGCGTGCGCGGCAGGTCCACGGGTTTGCCGTTGAAGAAGACGTCATGGACGAAGCGCAATGAATAGGCCACTGCAAAGATGCCGGCGAAAGTCACCGCGGCCGGCACCAGCCAGCCGAAGCGATACAGGCCCGCGACCCCCACGGCCTCGGCGAAGAACAGTTCCTTGGACAGGAACCCGTTGAACAGCGGCACCCCGGCCATGGCCGCCGCCGCCACCATGGCAAGCGTCGCCGTGTAGGGCATGTAGCCCCAGAGGCCGTTGATGCGGCGCATGTCGCGGGTGCCGGTCTCATGGTCGATGATGCCGGCGGCCATGAACAGCGACGCCTTGAAGGTCGCGTGATTGATGATATGGAAGACCCCGGCGAGCGCGGCGAGCGGCGTACCGATGCCGAACAGCATGGTGATCAGTCCCAGGTGGCTGATGGTGGAGTAGGCCAGCAGGCCCTTGAGATCATGTTTGAAGAGTGCGATCACCGCGCCCATGACCAGCGTGACCAACCCGGTCAACCCGACCAGCCAGAACCATTCCGCGGTGCCGGACAGCACCGGGAAGAGCCGCGCCAGCAGAAAGACCCCGGCCTTGACCATGGTCGCCGAGTGCAGATAAGCCGACACCGGCGTTGGTGCCGCCATGGCATTGGGCAGCCAGAAGTGGAAGGGGAACTGCGCCGACTTGGTGAAGGCGCCGATCAGAACCAGCACCAGCATCGGCAGATAGAGCGGATGGGCGCGAATCCGGTCGCCGGCGGCCAGGACCGCGCTCAGCTCATAGCTGCCGACGATCTCACCCAGCAGCAGCACACCGCCGAGCAGCGCCAGCCCGCCCATCCCGGTCACCGCCAGCGCCATGCGCGCCCCGTTGCGGGCCTCCGCGCGCTGATGCCAGTAACTGATCAGCAGGAAGGACGACAGACTCGTCAGTTCCCAGAAGATCAGCAGTTGGATCAGGTTTTCAGACAGCACCAGCCCCAGCATGGAGCCCATGAACAGCAGCATGAAGCAATAGAAGCGTCCCAGCGGGTCCTGCGGCGAAAAATAGTAACGGGCGTAGAGCACGATCAGGAACCCGATGCCCAGGATCATCAGGGCGAACAGCAGCCCGAGTCCATCCAGGCGAAAGACCAGATCGAGCCCCGCCGTCGGCATCCAGGCGATCCGCTCGACCAGCGTCGCGCCGGCAAAGGTGTCCATGGCGCCCTGGGCCAGCCACCCGCCGGCCGCCAGGGTCGCGGCGCCCGCGATCCAGGCGGCGACATTGGGCCCAAGGCGCGCGGCCCAGGCCGCCAGCGCGGCGCCCAGAAACGGGGTGATGACACAGAAGACGAGTTGCATGGGGCCGATGGACTCCGGGGCCGCGTGGCCGATCCGCAACAGGCGCGGATCGCTGCCGACCGGTCGGATTCTACCTGACTGGCGCGCCGGGTCGACAGGGAAGCGTGGCGTTGGTCATCCTGCCGACTGGACAAGCGCCAGCGCAGTCCACCGAATCCCGCGCCGCCGCTGTGGCGTCTCGGTCGTTATTTCGATGGTCGTTGTCGTAATCGAAATCTATAGATACCCGCGAGGGCCGCGATCCTCTTTCCAGCCAATGCCGGTAACCGGCGCACTGGAGGTTGAGGCTTTACCCTGAACGTCGCGCAACGACCCCGTGGGAGCGGCGTCCCGCCGCGACGGGGCCTAGCCCTACCGTTCGAGGTTACCGCGGCACCGCATCGCGGCGGGACGCCGCTCCCACGGGTGACATTCATCTTCCGGGGTGGCTGATCTTCCTTCCATGGCCGTTAGCCGGACCACGGCCGCGCAGACGCGATGGCGACCGGGTAAAGCCTCGGCCTCCGGCTTTCTTGTGGTCGGAACGATGATCAGGGCCTCTGACGATAAGAGGCTTCGAAAAAAAAGGGTCCCCTGAGGGACCCCTTATCGCTCGCTGAACCCGCGACGCCCGCGTCCGGTGAACGGACGCGAAGCGGCTGGGCTTCAGCCGCAGGTCTTCATGCCGAACAGGGTGTAGGCCGGGCACCAGCTCATGGCGGCGGTGGCCAAGGGCACGATGCCGATCCAGCCCCAAACACCGATGGTGCCGGTGAAGGTCAGGCCGATCAGGGCGATGCCGGCAACGGCGCGAATGGCACGGTCAGTGGTGCCGATGTTCTTGGTGATGCTCATGGTGTCGATCTCTGCAAAGTTGGTGAATGATTGCCCCGTTCCCTGGGCATAAGGATCAGACTACAGGACGGTGCCGATGGTTTCAGTGACAAGATCACTGAGACCCGCGGCTGAGCCGCTGCAGACCCGGGCGATCCAATACTTCCAGGGTCGAGCGCCCCAGCCGCACCAGGCCGGCTGACTCCAGCCGCTTCAAGTGCCGTGAGACGACCTCGCGTGCCGTACCCAGTTCGACGGCGATTTCCTGGTGGGTGGCCGCGATCGGCGCCGGACCGGCGCGCGCGAGCAGGAAGTCGGCCAGCCGCCGCTCGATCGGCCGGAAGGCGAGCTCCTCCATGCGGGTGATCACCTCGGCGATGCGGCTGCCCAGGTTGGCGAAGACGAAGCGTCGGAAGGCCGGTGCCTCTTCCAAGGCACGGTCGAAGACTGGCTTGGTCAGCGTCAGGACGCGGACCGCGGTCTCGGTGAAGCCCTCGGCCGGGTAGTTCTCGCCGGAGAGGATACAGCAGGTGGTGAGTACGCACGCGTGACCGGGCAGCACGCGGTACAGCACGGCTTCGCGGCCGCCCTCGCCGATGACCTGGACGCGCACGCTCCCGCTGAGCACCAGCACATAGTTATGACAGGGGGCACCGGCATGGAACATCGGTTGATCCGGCGGGATATCGAGCCGCTGAGCACCGTCGATCAGGGCGCGGGTGGCCGGGTCACCAGCCGCCAGGGCGGGGAACAACGGGTGCCAGGCGCTGTCGGTCACCACCGCCCGATCCCCGCGATTTGCCCCCCGAAGTCCTTCATGCCGGCTCGGGCTCCGCTGCCCGCGCGGCCGTCGGACCGGCCTGGAGTGCCTGTGCGACCCGTTCGACCCGTGCCGCGAGATCCGTATCGCGGGGCGCCGGGCCACACAGATACCAGGCGCGCAGGAGGTCGACCGCGCCGCGCAGGCTGTCGCCTTCGCCCTCGCTCATCCGTTCGGCGAGCCGGCCGACCTGTAGCTTGAGCCGTTCTTGGGCCAAGGCGGGGGGCGAGTCCACCCCGGCCGCGACCTCGAGTTCCAGTCCCAGCCGTTCCCGCCGAGCCCGGTTGAGATCGGCTTGCGCTTGCAATTCGGCGAGCCGCGCCGGATCGGCCGCCGCCGCCAGGGCCGCGTGCCGGCGGGCGTCCAGTGCCGCCTGCTGGTGCCGGTCGGGCAGTTCCGGCAGGGTGGACCAGGTCGGCTCAAGGTCCGCGACCGGCGTGGCCGCGGCCGCCGGGTCGAGTACGGCCTGTTCCAGTGTCTCGCACAGCGCGGCCCGTTGGGCGAGCAGGTCCATTGCCGTGCGTTGCGCCGCCGCCTCGATCTCGGCACGGCGTTGGGCGATCTGGTCGCGCACCTGCTGCCAGCGGCGATTGACGGCCGCGGCGGCCTGGCGCGGCAGTGGGGCGGATTCCCCGTCGCGCCAGCGTTGTTCGAAGTCGCGCAGCCCCGCCGCCAACCGACGCGGGTCGTCCTCGGCCGCCGCGAATGCAAGGGCCTCCGCACAGAGCGCCTCGCGGGCGGCCAGGTTCTCCGCCAGCTCGCTGCGTTGCGCCTGGTGCTGGGCTGAACGGCGCTCGAAGACCGCATCGCAGGCCGCGCGGAACTCCTGCCACAGGCGATTCTCATCGCGTTGGCGGGCCGGGACCGTGGTCTGCCACTGGCGCTGGATGGTCTTGGTCTCCTCGATGGCCGTGTCCAGGTCGGCCATCTCCACCAAATCCTGCACGCGCTTGATCAAGCCCTGCTTGAGCGTCTGGTTGCGCTCCCGTTCCTCCTCAATGCGTTGATCCAGCATCCGGATGGCGCGATGGAAGCGGCGTTCCAGCCGGTGCCGCGCGCGCGGCTCGCAGGGGCCGATCAGCGACCAGGCCTGACGCAGTTCGCGCTCCGCGTGCAGGACGCGCTTCCAGTCCACGCGCTCCCAGTCGACCTGGGCGAGGAAGTCATCGAGTTGTTGGCAGACCTGTTCGCGCGCGGCCCGATTGGCCGCCTGCTCCGCCGCCTGGGCCTCGAGTACGGGACGCACGCGCGCGTGCACTGCCGTGCTGGCCTCCTGGAAGCGCTCCCATAAGGTCTGGTTTCCGGGTGAGCCGGACTGGTCCAGTTCTTTCCAGTCCGTTTGCAGGACGTGCAGCCGTTCGGCCACGGCGTCCAGCGGCAGATCCTGGTCACGCAGGGCGGTCATGGCCGCGCACAGGGCTTCGCGGTGCTGATCCGCGCCCCAGCGGCGCCAGTGTTGCAAATCGCGGACCCGCGGGCTCAGCGCACGCAGGCGCGCGGCTGATGCGGAGGTCGCCTCCTTGGGCAGGCCGCTCGAATGGATGAGATCGAGTGCGGCTTGCAGGCTCTGATGCAGGGGATCGGCCTTCTTGAGCTCCCCGGCCTCGATCAGGGCTTCGAGCGCGTCGATGCGGGCGGGGAATTCAGCCAGCCGTTGGCGTGCGTGGCGCTGCTGGGTCTGGAGCCGGTTCTCCAGGCGGCTCGCCAGGTCATTGAAAGCGGACGTTTCGGCGGCGGCCAGGTCCACGGGCAGCCCCTCGCACAGGGCGCGGCCTTGCTCGATCAGGGTGCGGGTTTGGACCAGGTCGAGCAGTCTGGCATCCTGCATGAGCCGCTCGGCCTTAGCGAGGGTGCCGTGCAGCCGCGCGCGCTGTTTGTTCAGTCGCAGTTGGGACTGCTCGATCGCTTCGGCGGCCTGCAGTTCTTGGTTGAACCGCCGGTCGAATCCCGCTTGCTCGCCGTCGGGCAGGGCCTCCAGACTCGCCCAGGCGACCGTCAACCGTGCCCGCGCCGCGCCGATCTGGTCATCGGCGGCGAGCGCAGCGAGCTGCGCTGCCTCGGTAATCAGTGCCTCGCGCGCGGCGCGCTGCGCGACCCGCGCCTCCTGCGCCGCGAGCTGGGCGGCGTTGGCGGCGCGGTAGTTGTCGAAAGCCGCGATGAAGCGCTCACGGGCGGCGGTAAAACGGGCGCCGTCGGCGGGGTCCGCCTGGGGCGCGAGCTCGGCCCACTGGCGATCCAGGTGCTCCAGCAGGGCGCGGTCCGCCGTCCACTGCTGCAAGTGGCCCAGCCGTTCGGCACGCTCGCACAGGTCGGTGCATAAGGCGTTGATCCGCTTGGGTTCCTCCTCGCGTGCGGTGATCCGGCGGAGTTTCTCACGGGCGGTGCGGTACACTGCCTTGTCCTTCTTGCCGATGGCCCGCGCCACCTGTTCCAATGTCTGCCGGTCCTCGAGCCGGGCGACGGCCGCGCCGCGATTGCCGGCCGCGCTGTCGCGCAGGGCGCAGTCCGCGAGCACCCCCGGCGTACCGACCCGGTCGATGGCGGCGCGTCGCACCTCGGGCTCTTGCCCGTCGCGAGCCAAATGTTCCAGGAGCCGCGGGTCCGCAACCAGGGCAACAGCCGCGAGCCGGTCGGCCAGTGACAACTCGGCCTGATCGGCGCCGCTCAACAGGTTGCGGTAACGCACCGCGGCGAGTTCACGCACGCCGAGGTCGTCGTCCTGGGCGAGAATGTCGCGCAGATGCTGGAGGCTCGCCAGGCGCCGGACCGCGTCGAGGCGAACGGCGCGGTCGCCTTGGCCGCGCGCAAGCTCCAGAAGCTCGTCCGGACTGGCCTTGGTCTCCGCGGCCGGGCGGTGCTTTTTTTTGAGAAAGCGATCGAAAAACATCAGCAATCAATCCGCGTAGCTTCCCGTGACCGGTCATTGTACCCGAGCAGCCACACGGCGTTCGGGTTACCCGTGAGAAAATGGGCGGGATCGACCGGATTTTGCAGCATTTGCAGGTGCAGTCGTTGCCGGGTAGCATTCCGCCAATCGTGTTGATCCGCAAGACCTCAAAGATGCCCTCTGCCCGATCTGCACGACGCTTGTGGTTCGCCGGGTCGGTCGTGTTGGGCCTGGCGTTAGGAGTCGGCGCAACCCTGTTCCATCGATCGCAGATGCAGCATCTGCGGGAAGCGGTCGACCGCGACCTCGCCACCATCGGTGCCTTGACCGTCCAGCGGATTGTCGCCTGGCGTGCGGAGCGGCTCGCCGACGCCGGGGTACTGACGGACAGCAAGCTGCTGAGCGCCGCCATCGCCCGCTGGCGTGTCGCGTCGGATGACGCCATGACCGAATCGCTGCTGACCCACTTGCGGGGGCTGCAGCGGCGTTATGGCTATCAGGATGTGGTGCTGTTGGACCCGGACGGACGGGTCGCGTTGAACCTGACCGGTGCCGACTGCTCCGACCCGGGCGCGGAGGGTGCCGCGCTGGCGTTGGCGCTGCGGATTCGGCAGCCGGTGCTGACCGACTTGCACACCAGTCCAGCCTGTCCATTCCCTCATTTGAGTGTCATCGCCCCCGTGTTCGAGGAGGTGTTCGGGGATGCGGATCGGGACGCCCGGCCGCTCGGCGCGATCGAGTTGCGCATCGATGCCCGCGAGTCACTTTATCCGCTGCTGAGCGGTTGGCCGACCCCCAGTGTCAGTGCGGAAAGCCTGCTGGTCCGCCGCGACGGCGACGACGTGCTGGCCCTGAGCCCCTTTCGGCATCAGGCCGACGCCGCGCTCGTGCGGCGCGCACCGCTGCGTCAGACCGAGCTGCCGGCGGTCAGGGCAGTGAGCGGGGCGACGGGCGCCCTGACGGGGCGGGATTACCGGGGGGTCGAGGTCGTCGCGGCAGTCCGACCGGTGCCGGAGTCGACCTGGTTTCTGATCTCCAAGATGGGCAGTGCCGAGGCCTTCGCCGCCGGCCGACAGCATGTGAATCTGACTCTGACCCTGCTGCTGAGCGGGCTTGGCGCCCTCATTCTGATCGCTGTGGGACTCCGGCAGCGTCAGGAGAAGGCGCGTTATCGCGCTGCCGCCCAAGCATCATCGGCTGAGATCGCGTTCCGCCGCGCGCGCGAACAGGAGATCGAGCGTCTCAGTCGCCTCTATGCAGCGCTCGGCCAGGTGAATCAAACCTTGTTGCGCAGCACGACGCGCGATCAGCTCTTTTCGTTGATCTGTTCGATCCTCGTCGATACCAGTCGGTTCGCCATGGCCTGGATCGGCTGGGTCGATGTGCAGACGCACCGCATCGTGCCGGTGGCGTCCTCCGGTGATGACACGGGTTATCTGGATAGCATTGTCGTGTATGCGGATGATCGTCCGGAAGGCCGGGGTCCGACCGGCACGGCGACGCGCGAGGATCGCGTCGTAGTCTGTGCGGATTTCCTCTCCAATGCGAGTACCCTGCCTTGGCAGCAGGCGGGGCAGCGGGCGGGTTGGGCGGCCTCGGTCAGCCTGCCGATCCACTCCGCCGGCCGGGTTGGCGGCGCCCTGACCCTGTATGCGCGACAGCCGGGCCTGTTTGGTAACGAGGAGGTCGCCTTGCTGAAGCAGGCGGCCGCGAATCTGTCGTTCGCGCTGGATGCACTCGATCGGGAACAGCAGCGCCGACAGGCCGAACAGGAATTGCAGGAAGCCTCCGACCGCTATACCCGGATGCTCGACACGACGAGCGACGGGTTCTGGCTGGTCGATATCGCCTCGGGACAACTCCTGGATGTCAATGCGGCGGCGGTGCGGATGAGCGGCTATTCACGCGATGAATTACTCGCCATGCGCATTACCGACCTGGACCTCACGCATGACTCCGCCGCGGTGGACACGCATAACGCGCATATCTTCGTACAGGGTTTCGATCGCTTCGAGACGCAGCATCGCACCCGTGACGGCCGCATCATCGATGTGGAGGTCAGCACCATGCCCGATGCGCAGTCCCGAACCTTCCTGGCCTTCCTGCGCGACATCACACAGCCCAAGCAGGTGGAGCGTGAGATCCGGTCACTCAATACCGAGTTGGAGACGCGGGTCGTCCAGCGGACCGCCGAGCTGGGCGCGACCAACGAGGAATTGCGCGCGATTTTCGATTCGGCGAGCGTTGGCATCGTGCTGACGCGCGATCACGTGATCAGCCGCTGCAACCGCAGACTGGAAGAAATCTTTGGTTGTGCATCAGGCGCACTCGACGGGTCACCGACCCGTATCTGGTATCCGGATGAGGCCAGTTATATCGCGGTTGGCAAGGAGATTTATGAGCAATTAGCCCACGGGGAAATGTTGATCCAGGAGGTCCGGTTCGTCAAGCAGGACGGTACCCTGTTCTGGGCGCGGCTGCGGGGACGCAAACTCGATCACGACGCCGCCGCGACGACTGCGCTGGCGATCATTGAAGACATCACCGCCGAACGCGACGCCTATGAGCGCCTGCGTCAAGCCAAGGAAGCCGCGGAAGTGGCGACGCGTGCCAAATCCCAGTTCCTGGCCAATATGAGTCATGAAATCCGCACGCCGATGAACGCCATCATCGGACTGACGCATCTGCTGCAGAACATGGACCCCGATCCCGCTCATCGGGAACAGCTGGGCAAGATCACCAACGCATCCCGGCACCTATTGCAGATCATCGACGACATTCTGGATCTCGCGAAGATCGAAGAACAGCGGCTGGTCCTGGAAGAGACCGCGGTCGATCTGGAGGCCGTGATCCGGCACGTCTGCGCACTGGTTGGCGAGAAAGCCTTCGCCCGCCGGTTGGAACTGGTCGTGGATTTGGACCCGGCCCTGGCCGGAGCACCACCGCTACGCGGCGATCCGACCCGTCTGGCCCAGATCCTGTTGAACTTTCTGGGGAATGCGGTCAAATTCACCGAGCGGGGCGTGATCCAGTTGCGGGTGCGGGTGATGGAAGATGGCCCGACGGATCGCGTGTTTCGCTTCGAGGTCCAGGATACGGGCATCGGTATCGCCCCCGAACATCTCGATCGACTGTTCGAGGCGTTCGAGCAGGCCGACCCGTCCATCACGCGCCGTTTCGGCGGCACCGGCCTGGGTCTGACCATCAACCGTCGACTGGCCCGGTTGATGGGGGGGGAGGTGGGCGTCGACAGCCGGCTCGGCGTGGGCAGCACCTTCTGGTTCACCGCCCGGCTCGGCAAGATGACGGAGGCGATCCATCATCCGCTGCGGCCAGTCGCGCTGCGGGGCTGGCAGGCGTTGGTGGTGGATGACCAGGCCGAGGCGCGGGAGGTGCTGGCGGCCATCCTGTCCGCCTGGGGGGTCGAGGTGACGGCGGTGGACTCCGGTGAGGCCGCACTCGATGAAATTCAGGCTCAGGCGGCACACTATGATCTGATTATGCTGGACTGGCGGATGCCGGGAATGGACGGCATCGAGACCGCACGGCGCATCACCAGCCTGTCGCCGGACCAGTTGCCCATCTCACTGCTGCTGGTCACGGCGTATGACGATGCGAACCTGCGCGACAGCGCACGGGAGGCCGGTTTCGCGTCCGTATTGGTCAAGCCGGTCACGCCGTCCGATTTGCATGACGCGCTGAGCCGGATTTTGGCGGGGACCGCACCGGTCGAGCCCCCAATGAGCCTGATGCGCGCCGCCGCCGCGGCCTTGTCCGCGACCCAGCGCGGGACCGCGGTGCTCCTGGCCGAAGACGACTTGATCAACCAGGAAGTGGGTCGGGAATTGCTGCGGGCCGTCGGTCTGGAGGTGGCGATTGCCAACAACGGCGCCGAGGCGCTCACCATGGTTCAGAGCGGGACCTATGCCCTGATCCTAATGGACATGCAGATGCCGCTGATGGACGGTCTGACGGCGACGCGGGCGATTCGGGCCGTGCCGGCCGGGAAGACGCTGCCGATCCTGGCCATGACCGCCAACGCCTTCGCCGAGGACCGCGAGCGTTGCCTGGCGGCGGGCATGAACGACTTTATCGCCAAACCGGTCGATCCTGCGACGCTCTACGCGACTCTGCTGAACTGGTTGTCGCCGACACCCCAGGGAACGGCGCGTAGGCTGTCCCTGGCCAATGATGCAGCGGATGATGGTGCGCAACCATCCGCCGATGGGCGTTCGGCTGGCCAATCGGCGCCTGACGGCGCAGCGGGCGCGCCGATCGATGAACCCGCGGCGGCCGCCGCGGTCACCCTGACCGCCGGTCCGGTCGGGGTGCTCGACCTCACGCGGGGACGCGGTAACTTTGGCGATGTCAGGGTCTATCATCGGTTGTTGCGGCGGTTCGCCGAGTCGTACCGCACGGCGGGGTATGACTTGCGGGACCTGATTACCCGCGGCGATTGGACCGCGGGCGCCGGTCTGGCCCATAAATTGAAGGGTGTCGCGGGGACCCTGGCGCTGAGCGAGGTGGCGGGCCGTGCCGCGGTGATCGAGCAGGATCTCAAGTCGGAGCGGGCGTCCATGGAGGATTGGGCCGGACTCCAGGACACGCTCGACGCCGCGGTTGACGCAATCGGGCAGGTCGCCGGTGACCCTGTCGAGGTCGCCGCCCCGAGCCCCGCCGTCATCGCTGTCGATACGGTGAGTCGATTGTTGCAGGCATTGTTGCGAGCGCTCGATGCCGACAACCCGGATCCGGCCGAGGCCAGTCTCGCCGAGTTGACTAAAGCGCTGCCGGGCGATCCGCTGCGCGGCGTGCGCGCGTGCGTCGACGGATTCGACTTCCGCGCCGCGGAGGCGGAGGTACTGCGGGTGGCGCACGAACTGGGGATTCCTCTTGATAACGCATCCGAAATATATTGAACAACGACCCAGACGTACAAATGTTCCCTAATGGACTTGTTTCGCTTATTAGTGAACGATTTCTCAATCCGCCGGAGCGTCACCATGTCGATTAGACCCATCCTCTGCGTGGATGACGAGCCCACCAATCTGGCCTTATTGCGCGAAACCCTGAAAGACACCTATACGCTGGTGTTTGCGCGCAGCGGAGCGGATTGCCTCGCGGCGGTCGCGAAACACCAGCCCGCGCTGATCCTGCTCGACGTACAATTGCCGGACCTGGACGGCTATACCGTGTGCCGCCGGATCAAGGCGACAGCCGCGACCGCGGACATTCCGGTGATCTTCGTCACGGGCCAGGCGCGGGAGGTCGATGAACAGGCTGGTTTCGATGCCGGCGGCATTGATTACATCACCAAACCGGTCCGCCCGTCGATCGTCAAAGCGCGGGTCCGCGCACATCTCTCACTGGTTCACGCGAGTCGACTCGAAGAAGCATATCGCGATGCCGTCTATATGCTCGGTGCTGCCGGCCATTTCAATGATTCCGATACGGGTGTGCACATTTGGCGAATGGCTGCCTATAGCCGCGCGCTGGCCAGGGCCGCGGGCTGGGAGCCGGAGCGCTGTGACCTGCTCGAGCTGGCCGCGCCAATGCACGATACGGGCAAAATCGGTATTCCCGCGGCGATCCTGAAGAAGCCGGGAAAACTGGATGCCGGCGAATGGGACATCATGAGAACCCATACCCTGATCGGTCACCAGATCCTGAGTCGCAGCCACGCACCGGTTTTTCAATTGGCCGCCGAGGTGGCGCTCGGTCACCACGAGCGCTGGGACGGCGGTGGTTATCCGCAGGGTCTGGTCGGCAGTGAAACTCCCGAGTCGGCCCGCATCGTCGCCCTGGCGGACGTATTCGATGCCTTGTCGATGAAGCGTGCCTACAAGGACTGTTGGTCGATCGACCGGATCGTCGCAAATCTGACAGCAGGCGCCGGGCACCATTTCGACCCGCGGTTGGCGCGTCTGTTCATCGCTATCCTGCCGGAAATCCTCAGCCTCAGGAGCCAATGGGAGGCACGGGACGGCGACGTCCTCGCCTGGTCCCAACACCTGCCCGTCTGACAGTGCAGCGGCGGCCGGGCCGAGCCCCCGTCGTCGCGGGATTCGCTCATGTCGCGGCGCCGATTGCTCGTTATTAAGGCTTTGCGGAGTATCTTTAATTGCCTACACAGGTTTATCACGTAACCCTATGATGTTATTTTTCGTGGTCGGTAGACCGCCTGGCGCGCAACGACTCCACCGGGCTCGCGAATCGCGTGAATCTGACCCAAATGAAATGAGTTTTGACACGGCGCTGGTTTTGAGTTAAACCATAACTTATAGGGAAGCATTGCTTCAGCGGAGAGAACAAGGAATGACGCAATGCAGCAATTATCTGGTAATGCTGCAATGCAGCATTCGGCGATATTGCTGCAATGCACGATCCGCTGTGATGGTATCATGAGGCAATCGAGAGTAATTGATGCAATGCAGCAATCGTTGGACATTGATGCATTGCAGCAATTCAGCTCACCCGTATCAGGGTTGGATCTTAGGGAATACCCGTAGATACGGATAGGCGTCGCCACGACGCCAACGAGGGTCGAACACGACACGTCACTGAAGGTTTTCACTTCCGGCGGCGCGGGTCAACTAACAACGAAGAGGACAATTCATGTACACCTTAGACGGTTACCGTAGCACCCACTCGGAGTTGCGCCAGACGATCGATGACCTGCGCTCGATTCTCACCATGGAGCAACTGCGGATACGCCCCAACGCTAAGACCGCATATGAGTTGTTGTGCGACTTGGGCGAGCGCGTGCGCAGACACTTGGCCGAAGAGGATCGCGGGATTTACCCCAGCCTGCTGATCCACGACGACCCGAAGGTCAAGTCCATCGCCTGGGGGTTCATCAGCGGTGAGCGGCCGTTGCGCCAGACGTTCGACGACTACTACACGCGCTGGCTGAAGACCTGCGACTTCAACTTCAGCAGCGAGTTTCTGGCCGAGACCCACGAGGTGTTCGACCTGGTCGCGCAACGTATCGATAGCGAAGAGCGGGTCCTCTTCCCCAAACTCGTCGAAATCGGCATGTTCAACGACGTGCGTGCCTAACTCAGGCCTCACCGGGACCGCGGACCTTGTCGGCAAGGACGACGGCCACCTCGGCCGGTTCGCTCGGCAGTGACACCCCAGCCGCTGCTGCCAACAGCATCAGCACGGCAGTGAACGGGCTGTCGGGTGTGCCCGAGGGTTTGGTTTCAAGACACTGCTCGTAAGTTCGCGCCAGCCGACGGACGAAGCGACGACCGATGTCGGTGATGATCGGCTCTGGGCGCGGCGATGGCGCAGGCGGCGAGACGGCCGTGGGGTGGGCGGCCACGCGAGCGACGGCGACGCTCACCCGCTCCAGTTCCTCCCGCAAGGCATCAAAATAGTCATCGTCATAGGTGCGCCGGAAGCGGTCGCTGCTAGTCATTGCGGCGCCGATCGCGGCCCGTTCCGTATCACTCAGGCCGCACAGTTGCCCTGCCAAGGCGGCTGCGGCAGCGACGATCCCATCCAACGTCGGATTAGACCGGGTCTGCTCGATCGGGGACTGAGCAGTGATTGGGGGCGGCGCGGCCTGCGGTTCCAGGCTCAGCGCAACCCGACGGAACTTCGCCAGATCATAGGCAATCGCGGAGAGGAAGAGCGCATGGCTCTCGGCATCGCCGACCGCCGCCGCGACTAAGGGCGCGAGCAGTGCCTCGCGTTGTGCGTCGCTCAGACGGTAAGGCTCCAGGAAACGCGCTCTCGGCGGACGTGGCGCGGCAGTCTCGTCCGGGGGATCCGACGGCGGCGACTGGGCGCGAACCCATTGACCGCGCCGGCCCCCATCCTTCGCGCCGACAGGACTCTCGGTGGTTGCTTTGCGCACTCAGAACGCCGCATCCCGCCGTCCGCCGCCCCGGCTGGCCGCTCCGACAAACGGGTTGGTGCGGCGCTCCTGCCCGAAGGTCGACATGGGCCCATGCCCAGGGATGAAGCGTACCTCATCTCCCAAGGGAAAGAGGCGCTCGGTGATCGATGTGATCAGATCCCGGTGGTTCCCGCGCGGGAAATCGGTGCGTCCGATCGACCCCTGAAAGAGCACATCACCGACCTGAGCAAGGCCCCCGGCGGCGTGATGGAAGACCACATGACCCGGGGTATGCCCCGGGCAGTGCAGGACATCCAGGGTTGCCTCGCCGACCGTGACGGTGTCGCCCTGCGTCAGCCACTGGTCCGGTTCGAAGGCCCGGACCGGCGGCATCCCGAACATCTCGCATTGTTCGGGCAGTCCGTGGATCAGGAAGGCGTCGTCGCGATGGGGGCCGATGATCGGCAGCGCGAGCCGTGCGGCCAGGTCCCCGGCGGCGCCGACATGGTCCAGGTGTCCATGGGTCAACAGGATGCGTTCGGGCGTGAGCTGCAGTTCCTCGAGCAGGGCCAGGATGCGCAGGGCCTCCCCGCCGGGGTCGATGATCGCCGCGCGGCGCGTGTGTTCGCACCAGATCAGCGTGCAGTTCTGCTGGAAGGGGGTGACGGGGAGGATGCGGAAGTCCATATCAGGTGCGCAAAAAGGTGTAGAGCCGGTCCTTGAGGGCCAGACGCTCTTTTTTCAGTTCTTCAATGGTCTCATCGGCGACCGGAATGCCGAGTTCCTCGAGTTGGCGCACGCGGGCGTCGAGATCATCGTAGTCGGTCATCAGGTGTTCGAAGACCGGGTTGGCGGCGCGCATACTCGCAATTTTGCCCGTCAACTCCGGAAATTCGTGCAGCAGGTCATGGGGTTCACCAAGCATTTGATCCGTGCCTCTTCACATGGATGGCCGCCGCAAGATACGGCGGTGGGCCGCTAGTTTACCGCAGGGTGACGCGGCGGAAATACCTTGGTCACATTGGAACCGGCACGCAGGCCCCCGCGGGATCACTTGGCGTTCGCGTCCATCAGTTTGATGACCTCGTCGGTGATGTCGGCGGACTTGTCCATGTAGATGATCCCTTGGAGGCTGCGTTCCACGACCATGCCGATCTTTTTCTGTTTGGCGACGACCTCCACGGCCTTCTGGGCCGGAATCAAGACCTCGCGGCCCCGCTCTTGCTGGGCCTTGAGTAACTCCTGCTGGAAGGGCGCGGCCGTCTTTTCAAAGGCTTCGATGCGCTTCTTGATTTCCGCCTCTTTCTTGGCGAGTTGGTCCTTGCTCATGAGTGCGGCCTCTCGTGCCAGGCCGGCCTGGAGTTGCTTGATGGCCTGTTCCTCTTCGCCGAGCGGTTTGGCCTTGGGCTCGAACTCCTTGCGCAGTTGCTCCTGAACCTTGCTCCCCAGCTTGCTCTTTTCGATGACTTGCTGCATGTCCACAAAGCCGATCTCGGTCGCCTGGACAGCGGTCAGCGGCAGGAGAAAAATTAAAAAAGACAATAGGATACGATTTCTTGGCATGGCGCGGGCTCCGGGCTGTTGCGGGTGGGTCGGAATGCCGACGGTGAGGGGTTGCTGCCGACAAGGTTGCGAGGATGATGCTAGCGCCGGATTCTAACAGGATGCGCGACATGACCTGATGGTCGCGTTGGCCGCGATCAGCGTTCCACCCTACGAAATCGGCTTCGTCTTGCGCTTCGCGCCGCGCTATTGGATGCTTTGCATCTTCGGGGCCGCGTCGGCCTCCTTCAGTGAGTGGTGGCATCGTGGGTAACTCGCTTCAGGAACAGTTGCTGAAGGCCGGTCTGGTCAGTGAGCAGCGGATCAAAGACGTGCGCACCGACAAGCGCAAGACGGTCAAGCAGACCGGCAAACGCACTCCGCCGGCCGAGGATCCGGTGCGCCAGGCGGCCGAGCGGGCGCGGGCCGAGAAGGCGGCCAAGGACCGTGAACTCAATCGCCAGCGGCAGGATGAGGCGCAGCGGCGCGCCCGCGAGAACGAAACCCGTCAGTTGATCCACACGCATCGGGTGGTGCGCGAGGGCGGCGATCTGGCCTACCACTTCACCGATGGGACCAGCCTGAAGCGGCTCTATGTGAATAAGGACCAGCACGCGCGGCTGGTGGATGGGCGCCTGGCGGTGGTGCGTCAGGACGCCTTCTACGAGCTGGTGCCGGCGGAGATCGCGGTGCGCGTACGCGAACGCGATGCCGGCCTGGTGCTGGTGCACAACCAACCGGCCAAGCAGCCCGCGGCGGATGATCCTTACGCCGAGTTCCAGGTGCCGGATGATTTGATCTGGTAGGTGTTCTGTCACGGCGACACGGAGGCACGGAGCATGGTGACCGTCGGGGCTCGGCCATGGTGCTGATCGATACCCACTGCCATCTGGACGTTGCCGAGTTCGACCCGGACCGAGGGGCCGTGCTCGCCCGGACTCGCGCGGCCGGGGTGACCGGACTGGTGATCCCGGCCATCCATCGCGCGGGTTGGCCGGGGCTGCTGGCCTTGTGCGCCACGGCGGCGGATCTCTACCCGGCGCTGGGATTGCACCCGGTCTATCTGGAGCAGCACCAAGATGCCGACCTGACCGCACTGGAGCGGGCGCTGGCCGACGTCCGTCCGACGGCCATCGGTGAGATCGGGCTCGATTATTACGTCCGGGAGCTGGATCGCGACCGCCAGCAGGCGCTGTTCGAGGCCCAACTCGTGATCGCCCGGACGGCCGGCCTGCCGGTGTTGCTGCATGTGCGCAAGGCGCACGAGCAGGTGCTGGCGACGCTCAAGCGCATCCCGGTGTGTGGCGGGATCGCCCATGCCTTCAGCGGCGGGGGCGAAGAAGCGCGCCGCTATCGCGACCTGGGGTTTGCGCTCGGCTTCGGCGGGATGCTGACTTTCGAGCGGTCCAACAAGCTCCGGGCCATGGCCGCGGCCTTGCCCGTCGCGTCCATCGTGCTGGAGACCGATGCCCCGGATCTGACCGTCGCCGCCCACCAGGGCGAGCGCAACAGTCCGGAGTACCTGCCGGATGTGCTGGCGGCCTTGGCCCAGGTGCGCGGTGAGGACCCGCTGCGGTTGGCGGAGCAGACCACCGCGAACGCCGCCGCCGTGCTGCGCTTGCCCGTTGACTGACCCAAACATGCACACTCAGCCGCCAATGAATCAAGTGATCTATCCATGACGGACATCCTGCTCGAAGTCGAGCGCCTCACCACCGACATCGGACCCGCCGACACCCCGGCACGGGTGGTCGACGGGCTGGATCTGACCCTGCGCGAGGGTGAGACCTTCGCCCTGCTCGGCGAATCCGGCTGCGGTAAATCCATGACCGCGCTCTCGCTGATGCGTCTGCTGCCCCCCGGCGGGCGGATCAGTGCCGGCGCGGTGCGGCTGGCGGACACCGACCTCTTGCGCCTGACCGAGGCGCAGATGCGCGGCGTGCGCGGCGGACGCATGGCGATGATCTTTCAGGAGCCCCAGACCTCGCTGAACCCGGTGCTGACGGTCGGCGAGCAGATCGGCGAGGCGGTGCGCGTGCACGAGGGCCGGCCGGCCCGCCTGGTGGAGGAGCGCGTGCTGGAACTGCTCGACGCGGTGGGCATTCCCGACCCGGCGCGGCGCATCGCCGAGTACCCGCATCAACTCTCCGGCGGCATGAAACAGCGGGTCATGATCGCCATGGCCTTGGCCGGCGATCCGCAACTGCTGATCGCCGACGAGCCCACAACGGCGCTCGATGTCACCATCCAGGCCCAGGTCTTGCGACTGCTGAAGGAGTTGCAGCAGAGCACCGAGATGGCCGTGCTGCTCATCACCCACGATCTGGGCGTGGTGGCCGAGACCGCCGATCGGCTGGCGGTGATGTATGCCGGTCAGATCGTCGAGACCGCGAGCGTCGGCGAGTTCTTCGCCGCCCCCGCCCATCCCTATAGCCGCCGACTGATGGACAGCCTGCCCAGCGCCGACAAGCGCGAGGCCAGACTCGCCGTCATCCCCGGCCGGGTGCCGCCGCTCGACCAGACCTTCGTCGGCTGCCGGTTTGCCCCGCGGTGTGCCGATGTGCTGCCGGAATGCCGCGGCCAGGTCCCCGAGTGGACAGTGCTGGGAGCGGGACGCGGGGTGCGCTGTCACCTGTGGTCCGGGGACAGGTCCGGGGTTGCGGCGCCGACCCTCACGCCGTCGCCGGCCGAGCCGCTGCCGGCGGTCGGGCCGGCGGGCGCGGCGGGTCTGCTCGACGTCCAGGATCTTGCCGTGCATTTCCCCATCCATCGCGGTGTCTTTCGCCGCATCGTGGGACAGGTGCGGGCGGTGGACGGTGTCTCGCTCAGTCTTCAGGCCGGCCGCACCCTGGCCCTGGTCGGCGAGTCCGGCTGCGGCAAGACCACGGCCGGCCTGGGGCTGCTGCAACTCATACCGCCCACCGGCGGCTCGGTGCGCTATCTGGGCCGGGAACTGCGCGGCCTGGGCTATCGGCGGATGCGGCCCTTCCGCAAAGACCTGCAGATCATTTTCCAGGACCCCTTCGCCGCCATGAACCCGCGCATGCTGGTCGGCGACATTATCGGCGAGGGCTTACAGGCGCTGGGCATTGAGCGGAGTCGGGCCGGGCGCATGCAGCGGGTGGCCGCACTGCTGGATTTGGTCGGCATGGCCCCGGAAGCCGCGGACCGCTATCCGCACGAGTTTTCCGGCGGCCAGCGCCAGCGACTGTGCATCGCCCGCGCGCTCGCAGTGGAGCCCAAGCTCATCGTCTGCGACGAGCCCACCAGCGCACTGGATGTCTCGGTCCAGGCGCAAATCCTGAACCTGCTGAAAGACCTGCAAGACCGGCTCGGACTCGCTTATCTCTTCATCACCCACAACATTTCGGTCGTCTCCTACCTGGCCCATGAAGTCGCCGTCATGTATCTGGGCCGGGTGGTGGAGCGGGGTCCGGTCGATCAGGTGCTGGACGACCCCCGGCACCCTTACACCCGCGCGCTGCTCTCCGCCGTGCCGGTGGTGGACGCGGCCAAGCGCCGTGCGGTGATTCGTCTGGAAGGTGATATGCCGTCGCCGGCCAACCCGCCGACCGGCTGTTACTTTCATCCCCGGTGCCCGGAGGCGATCGCGGAATGCAGTCGGGTTTATCCGGGGGAGACGCGACTTGGCGCCGACCGGATCGTGCATTGCATTCGGGCAGCCGAAAACTGCGTTCCAGCGTAACGTGCAGCGTCATTCCGGCAGGTCGTAGGATGCGGTGAGGAACGAACCGCATCGTTCGCGATTCGGCGGTTAGGAGAATTACCATCAGTGCCGGGAGCGAACGCACTGCCGGCCGTTGGTGCGGTTCGTTCCTCACCGCACCCTACGAGATCCGTGGTGGCCGAAACGGCGACCATCGTCGCGATGCGAACTATTGCGCGAACAGGTCTTGCAGTACGGTGAGTGTGTCGCCGAGTGTCTTGCTGTCCAGTGTGCCGAGTTTGCGAATGAGGCGGGTTTTGTCCAGGGCTCTGATTTGGTCCAGCACAATCAAGCCTGATTTGTGCTGGAAGAGTACCGGCACCCTGAACGGAGTCGGGTGACTGCCGGTCGTCATCGGTGCAACGATGACGGTTCGTAGATACGTGTTGAGTTCGGGTGGTGACACGACAACGCACGGGCGCGTTTTCTGAAGTTCACTGCCGACCGTTGGATCGAGCGCAGCGAGCCAAACCTCACCCCGTGTCACCATTCCCATTCGGCGTCATCCGCGTTGGCGAATTCGGGCCAGACGCGTGCGTCGTCGCCCGCCGCGGCGAGTGCCCGGCTGGCCTCGGCCCAGCCTTCCCGTACGGCCGACTTGGGTTTGCGCAACACGATAGCGCCGTCTTCAACAGCCAACTCGACCGCTTGGTCGATCCCAGTCTGGGCGAGCAGCGCCTTTGGAATCAGGACGCCTTGCGAGTTGCCGATCTTGCGGAGGGTCGTTCTCATATAGACTGACAAAGACTGGATCGAATGTGAGAACAATGTTATGCCCTTGGGTGCCTCGCCGCAAGAGACGATCAGCCTGAAGCCTGGATTTCCTCACACCGAGGCTCCATTCACCCTGGCGCAATCCATCCGCGTCCGCGGTCTGGTTCAAGGCGTCGGCTTTCGGCCGACGGTCTGGCGTCTGGCGCGCGACCTGGGGCTCCGGGGTGACGTGCGCAACGACGGCGATGGGGTGCTGATCCGCGTCTGGGTGCCTGACGAGGACGGGGCGGAGCGGCTCGACCGGCTGTGCGAACGACTGCGGGCGGAGTGCCCGCCGCTGGCGCGGATCGATTCAATCGAGCGCGTCGCTCTGGATCTGCCGCGCCCGCGGCTGCCCGACTTCCAGATCCTGGCGAGCGACGCCACTGCTGTGCGCACCGGCGTGGTGGCGGATGCGGCCACCTGTGCTGCCTGTGCCCGCGAGATTCAGGACCCGGCCGATCGCCGGTACCGCTATCCTTTCACCAACTGCACCCACTGCGGACCGCGCCTCACCATCATTCAGGCTATCCCCTACGACCGCGCCAATACCAGCATGGCGGTTTTTCCTATGTGTCCGGCCTGTGCCGCCGAGTACGCGGACCCGGCCGACCGGCGCTTTCATGCCCAGCCGAATGCCTGTCCGGTGTGCGGGCCGCGGGTCTGGCTGGCGGACGGGGAGGGCAGCGCGCTGTCGGACCCGAACCAGAACACGGACGCCATCGCCGCCGCCGGCCGCCTGCTGGCGCAAGGCCGAATCCTCGCCATCAAGGGCCTCGGCGGCTTCCACCTGGCCTGTGATGCCGCGAACGTCGACGCCGTGGCCGAGCTGCGGCGGCGCAAGCGGCGCTTTCAGAAACCCTTCGCCCTGATGGCGCGCGATCTGATGGTGATCCGGCGTTATTGCGCGGCGGGGGAGGCGCCGGCGGCCCTGCTCACCAGTCCGGCCGCGCCCATCTGTCTGCTCGACCGCCTGCCGACACCAACCGGTCCGGCCCTGGCGCCGGATTTGGCGCCCGGCCAAGCCACCCTCGGCTTCATGCTCCCCTACAGCCCGCTGCACCTGCTGTTGCTGGCCGACTGGAACCGGCCGCTGGTGATGACCAGCGGCAATCTCAGCGAGGAACCCCAGTGCATCGACAACGCCGATGCGCTGGAGCGGCTCGGCGGGCTGGCGGACGCCGCGCTGCTGCACGACCGGGCCATCATCAACCGGGCGGACGATTCGGTGGTGCGCCTGATGGACGGGGCGCCGCGCCTGTTGCGGCGGGCGCGCGGCTATGCCCCGGCGCCGCTCCGGTTGCCGCCGGGGTTCGCGGCGGCACCGCCGGTGCTGGCCTGCGGCGGCGAACTCAAAAACACCATTTGCTTGCTCAAGAACGGCCAGGCGATCCTCTCCCAGCACCTGGGCGACCTGGAGGACGCCCGCACCGCCCGCGAATATGAACGCACCATCGACCTCTATCTGGCCCTGTTCGAACACCGCCCGGAGCGCTGCGCGGTCGACCTGCATCCGGACTACCGCTCGACCCAGACCGGCCGGGCACGGGCGGCGCACGGCGGGCTCGCGCTGATCGAGGTCCAGCACCACCATGCCCATATCGCCGCGGTTCTCGCCGACCTGGGCTGGCCGCTCGACGCCGGGCCGGTGCTCGGCATCGCCCTGGACGGTCTGGGCTACGGCGCGGACGGCACCCTCTGGGGCGGCGAATTCCTGATCGCCGACTATCGGGCCTATCGGCGGGTCGGCTGGCTGCGGCCCGTGCCCATGCCGGGCGGCACCCGCGCCATCCTGGAACCCTGGCGCAACCTGCTCGCCCAGATCGAGGTCTGTTTCGGCTGGGAGGCGTTCCACCACCGCTGGCCGGATTTGGAACTCACGCGCCGCCTGGCCGAGCGGCCGATCTCCCTGCTGCGCACCCTGATGGAGCGTCGGCTCAACGCCCCCTTGACCAGTTCCGCCGGGCGCCTGTTCGACGCCGTGGCCGCCGCCCTCGGCCTCTGCGCCGCCGGCATTGCCTATGAAGGCCAGGCGGCCATCGAACTGGAAGCCCTGGCGACCGCGGCCACGGGATCGGCCTCGGCCGGTGACGGCTACCCGTTTGGCCGCATCGACACGGCCGCCGGCACCCTGCTCGATCCGGCGCCGCTGTGGTCCGCCGTCTTCGCCGACCTGGCCGCCGGAATCACGCCGGCCCGGATCGCCCTGCGCTTCCATCTGGGGTTCTGCACCGCCGTCACCGCCCTGGCCGCGGATTTGGCCCGTGCCGCCGGACTGGATCACGTCGCCCTGTCCGGCGGCGTCTTCCAGAACCGTTTGGTACTCGAAGGCGTGAGCGAACGTCTGCGCGAACAGGGCTTGACCCCGATGAGCCACCGCCAGGTACCGGCCAACGACGGTGGCCTGTCGCTTGGTCAGGCGGTCATTGCCGCCGCCGCGCGCTAACGGCTGGGCGTTTGGAGTTCAAGGCTTCCGCCTTGGCCTGCCGAGAAGCCAACCGGATGAGCCGGGCGTAGGATGCGGTGAGGCACGAACCGTATCATTCGCGATCCAACTGGTTGCAGGATTTGCCGGCAGGATCAGGAACGAACCGCACCGCGAGCCGTAGGTACCGCCTTCCTCATGATCCCAAACCTCCCTCTTGACGTATGCATAAATATATGAATATGATGAGCTTATGCGCTCCGGGTGATTTCGATGCGTAAGGCCGAGCGAAATGAGCAAGACATCTACTACAGCAATCTTTGACGAGGATACCCCCATCACTCAGGCCGACATCGATGCCGGCAACCTGGTCTTGCGCAAGCGCGTGGATGCCCGTGTAGTGCAACCGAAAAAGCGCGTGACCCTGTACCTTGACGCTTCCCTGGTAGAGCGCTTCAAGGAAATGGCCGGAGAGCGCGGCTACCAGACACTCATCAACGAGTTCCTGAAAAGCTCGCTTCAGCGGGCCGATCTGGAGGCAACGCTCCGGAGGGTGATCCGCGAGGAATTGAAGGGGCCGAAGGCTGCGTAGAAGCCAAAGAACCAGCGGGGTCAGTTCTCGCATCACTGACCCCGCGACCCCCTGACCATCGCTGCAATTCCTATCCTCTTAATTCCGAATGGTTGGTCAACAGAGCAGCATCATACGCTCTATTCTCAGAGAAGCATCTTGATGCGCCGGAATCCTACTAAGGAACAACGGTGCCTGACATGGTTAAACTGCTGGCGTCATGATACCGCTCAACTAGTTCTTTATTCCTGTGGATGGAGGAAAAAAGATAGTGGAAGCTCAGTATATCGCGCGCACCAGCGACTGCTGGTTGCGCGTACAACTCGCCGACGGGGTGATCGTGTCGCTGCCTTTTGGGCTGAAAATCAAGCGCATGGAAACCCAAGCCGGGCGCGAGCATTTTGAGATTATAGAAGGCGTCTATAAAGGAAAGAAGGCAAGCGTCCTACTGACACAGCCGGATCTCGCTTTTTGCATCCCGGAGTCATATCCGATGGCTGCGTGACGGTACGCCAGTTTATCTACGATCCAATCCGCGATATCGCACCACCCGCGGGGTTCGCCGATCTCATTGAGGGCGCGCAAACATCTCCGGGATTGCTTGGGCTTCTGTTGCCTGCGAAACCCGCCCCCGTCGTAGGCTGGGATACTGTTCTTGAAGCACTGATCCTTTGTCGGCTGAACGACCAGGCCGTGGGAACATTGGTGGTGACATGAAAGCGGTCAGATCGTTCACTGCTGCGCTTTGTCTCGCCGCCGGCGCGTTAACCCCCAGCCTGGCAATGGCCCAAGGCGCTCCGGACGACTGCCCCTATCTGCCGGCGTTCCGCGCGCTACGCGCCCAACTGCCGGACATGTCTGCCGTCGATGCGGCCGGGGCGTTGAGCCGTTATGCAGCCAGCCACGAGAACCCGGAAGGCTGCGAGTATAATGCGATAGACCGGCTTCTTTCCGAACAGGAGATTCAGCTATTCCGAGTGACCGTTGGCAGTAAACAGATAAATGCTCAAGCGATCTATCGCTGCAACCGGATCGATCCCCAAACAACGAAATGCGAAGGCCCTATGGAAGACGGCACTGCACATCCGTACAGCACCGGCATTTCTCCTTTAACGATCGCCGACTCTGCGCCAATACAGGTTGATTCGGATCTCCCCGGGGCTACTCTTAGGGAGATCTATCGGTTGTCGCTCGCCGAGGCACTGGACGCAAAAGTTGCTACCCCCATTTCTCAAGATGCACCGGTGCTCCCGCGTTCCCGCGACGCAACCGACATGGTGTTCGTCGCGATCTATGAAACCCATGATCTTTGGCGCTATCGCAAAGTTGTTTGGTATTTCACGGCGGATTGAGCCGCAAGCCCGCTTAGGCTGGTGTTGGACAGCGGTTCAGCCTATCTGGAGAGAGGGTAGTTCCGGGCCAGCTTCTCTATCTTTCCTCTGGCTACAGATACCGAACTGTCGGGAAGGCTGGAAAAGGTATCTCCGGCAAAAGTGCTTCCATTCCTTGGTGATGGAACGCGATGACGCCGGAGACTTGACTGTTCCTTACGAGTCGGTTGAGATCATTCTTCCGCTCGCGCAGGTCGCCTGATCGGCGACCAAACCGGGGACCGACCAACGTCGAGAGGAAGGATTAGTCGATGGCTAAGAAGCTTGCTGCGCTAATGGCGCAGATGTCTCCGGAGTCTCAGGCACGCATCGAGGCCAAGGCTCGGGCCATGCTCGCCGAGATGCCGCTGAACGAGCTGCGTCAGGCGCGGGGGTTATCTCAGAAAATGTTGGCCGACGTGCTGCACGTCCAGCAGCCTGCCATCGCCAAGATCGAGCGGCGTACTGATATGTACATTTCTACGCTACGCAGCCACATTGAGGCGATGGGCGGTCAGTTGGAGGTCGTTGCACGCTTCTCGGATGGCGCGGTCAGGATCAGCAATTTTTCCGATCTCGACAGCGCATAGCCAAACGCATTCAGGCGTGTCCAATCTGTTGTTCGACGGTATTCTATGCCCATGAGCAGTGAGAAGCCCCTATCAAACGACGGTCAGTCGGCAACGCCGCCGGGCCGACGCGACGCCGCAGGCGCGCGCGTTGCGGCACCCGTCGTGCCGCTTCTGCCAAGCGGGAAGTCAGGCGAGATCGGTTGTGTTTTCGCGGGGCTGGCGGTGCGGGTTGTGGATCGATCCCCGGATGACTATGCCGCGTTCCTGGAGGATCTGTGAATATCGAGCGGGTGCTCCAGTGGCTCGATTGTGTCGGCGAGGACCTGACCTTGGTGGGTGGGCAGTCGGTAGCACTGTGGGAGCATCTGCTCGGACTGCCGGTCATGACCGAAACCGTCCGATACGGGAAAACGTACTTTCTTCGATCAAGGCATCGACTTGTTGGACGCGTTGCCGCCATCCGATACCTTCGGCGTGGATGCCTTCGAGCGGGAAAATCACCCCCGCCAAGTCCAGCGGGTGCGGTCGCAGCGTGAGCAGTTTGCACGCTTCTTGAACCGTTTTGGGGGCCTGGATGGGGTAGGCTGAACCCCAGCCTACATACGCAAAGGAAACCTCGGGAACAGACCACGGCTTCTCGCGAAATCCCTTGCTCTCGCCGCGGGGAGTCGTGGTCTGTCCCTGATAACCCCCGACCCGGCGGGCGGCCCGCGGGTGGTCTTAAGCGCCGCTCACGGAAAACGGGGAGACAGTTTATCTATCTCTCCGCTGATTACAGATACCGAATTGAGTAAACTGTCCCCGAGTGGCCGGCGTTAAGGGCGCAGATTATTCCTTAGCTTAAGTCAGCGCCATTCGGCGCTGATCCGAATGGCGCTTGAAACCTCGCGCTCGCTTGATGAGCGAGTGCGATCAAGGAACCGGATGCGGCAATACTGCACGTCCGGGTCTGTGGCGGGGGCTCCGGGCAACCGGAGTCCCTACGCCGAGGGCTTTTTTTCATTCATTCCGCAACGAGGTCTGAATTTGAGGATGTTGGGGTTCGTTCCTCACCCCCAACCTACGGTCGGCGCTTGTCCACCCCAGGCTTTGACCAATCACTGGACGGGCACCCCCGTCACCAGCACATCGTCCACATACCCGAAATCCTTGGTGTCCGTGTCCCACATGCCGAAACCCACGCGAAAAGCCGGGTTGTCGGCGGCAGCGGCCGGCAGGGCCACCTCGATGGCGTGCAGTTGGCCGTCGCTCGCCGGATGGTGGTTGTCGATGCTCACCGGGGACTGCCACTGCTGCCCGTCATACCAGTAGAGCATCAGGTACTCCCAGTTCTCAAAGGACGCGGCGCCCAGGGAGACCGACAGCACGATATCGGTGAAGCCCGCGGTGGACACCGAGCGCTCCACCCAGACATTGTTGCCGGTAAAGCGCATGGCATGGGTGTCATGCCGGGGGGTGTCGGCGTACCAGGCCACCCGGCCTTCCCGATACCAGCCCGCCAGCCCGGTCTCGAACCCGTCGGCGAATACGGTCTGCCGCGCCGCGGGGTCCACCACCCGGATCAGTCCGGCCTGGGTCGCGCCGGCGCTGCCCGTGTCGTTGGTGACGGTGAGGGTCACGCTGTAATGGCCGGGGATGCTGTAGACATGGCTCGGGGAGGCCTCCTGGGAGGTCGCGCCGTCGCCGAAGTCCCAGGACCAGGTTGCCGCCGCGCTGGAATGGTCGGAAAAGACGACCGTCAGCGGCGCGCTGCCGGCCACCGGTGCGGCGGCGAAGTTCGCCACCGGCAGCGGCACGGCCCCGCCGATGCCCTCGTAGGCCCCCAGGGTCGGGAAGGCGCCCCGCGCGCTGCCGGCATAGTCCTGCGTCACCGCCGCCAGGGCCACGGCGGCACCGCTCGCCGGGGAACCGGGCAGCAGGTCATAGTCGGCGGCGGCGAATCCGCCCGGGGCGATGAAGGCCGGGTCGGCGTTGAGGTCCGAAGGGGCGGCGGCGCCGGACTGGGGGGCACCGCCGAACCACAGGTTGTGATGGAAGCTGATGCCGGTGAGGTCACCGTCCAGGGCCGTCTGGACTCCGCCGCCGATCGGTGCCGGAGTCTGCACCCAGAGGTTGTTGGCGATCTCGCTGGTGCCGTGGGTGTCGGCGTCGATATCCAGGGCCGCCTGGACCGATCCATAGACGGTATTGAAGGCGAACAGCACCCCATGCATACCGCCGCCGCCCTGGTAGTTGCCGTAGTGGAAGGCGTTGCGGTTGCCGATGAAGACGTTGTTGACGATGACATTGTCCGCGGACCAGATCGGATCGGCCCACAGGGTCTCGTTCTCGTTGGCGATCTGCACCCCGGAGGCGGGCAGCCACACCCCACCCAACTGCCTGAAATAGGCGCTGTTGCCGGTGGAGTAGACCAGGTTGCCCTCATGGCGGATCGCGGTCCCGCGGTCCACATAGAGATTCACCGAATAGTTGTCGTAGACCTCGTTGCCGAGGATCTGCACCCGCCGGGCGTTGCCGGCGATGATCCCCTCGCCCAGGTTCTCGTAGACCCGGTTGTTGCGCACCACCACGTCCTGGCTGCCGGTGACGCTCAGCGCCCCCGGCCAACTGCTGGTGGCGGAGCGCGCCGCGTTCTCCAGGGCGGTGTGGTAGATCACGTTGCCCTCGATGAGCACGTTCTGCACGCCCGCCGTGGTCTCGGCGATGGCATGACCCACGTAGATCCCGCCGCGCCGGCAGTCGTGCACCAGATTGTTGCGGATGACGATATCCTGGATGCCCGCTTGCCCCGCGTCGCCGCCCCAGGCGGTGATCCCGGTGCGCGCGCTGTTGCGGACCTCGAAGCCCTCGATCACCACATGGCTGGCGCCCACCCCCAGCACCGTGGAGGACATGGCCGATCCGTCCAGGATCACCTGCTCGCCCTGATAGGGTTTGACCGTCAGCGGATTGCCGGGCGCACCGCCGGTGCCGATCCACTCACCGGCGCTCAACAGATAGGTGCCGCCGCGGACCTGGATGGTGTCGCCGGCGCCGGCGAAGCCTTCCCAGTTGGCGCGGGAGATGGTCTTGAAGGGTTCGCTGAGGGTGCCGGCGGTATCCCAGGCATCGTTGCCGTTGGGGGCGACGAACCAATCCGCCGCACCGGCGGCGACCGACCACAGTGACAACAGTGCAGACGCGGCGAGCGCCACGCGATCACGACGCACAAACATAGCTTGACCTCCGGGTTGACGCGGTCATCGACGCCATTGGGCGAGCGCACCGGCAGCACGCCGGACCGCCCCGCGCCCGACCGCGGCCCGATGATAACCTGACGTTTGACCAGGATTCTGTGACATGTTCACACAAGACGCATGACACCAGGGATAGACTCTGTGGATAATTCCGAACAGTCGCGTTGGCCGGAACGTCGATCATGGCCCACCGGCGCGAACCCACAACCAGGAGGCGATCATGCAGGAGCCCGGCGTTCACCCGCGGGTGTTCATCAGTTATAGCCACGACAGTCCCGCGCACCGGGCGCTTGTACTGGGCCTGTCCGAACGGCTGCGCGCGGATGGGATCGACACCCGGCTCGACCAGTATGTGAACGGCACCCCGCCCGAGGGGTGGCCGCGCTGGATGCTGAATCAGCTCGACTGGGCCGAGTCAGTCCTGGTGATCTGCACCGCCACCTACTATCGCCGGTTCCGCGGGCTCGAAGCGCCCGGCCTGGGCAAAGGGGTGGACTGGGAGGGCGCCGTCATCACCCAGACGCTATACGATGCGCGCAGTGTCACCGCCAAGTTCATCCCCGTGCTGTTCGCGGCCGACGGCGGCGGTTGCATTCCCGAACCCCTGCGCGGCCAAACCTTTTACATCCTGACGGCGGATCAATCCTACCAGGCGCTCTATGCCGCGCTGCTCGGCCAGGCGGGTATCGAGCCTGGTGCGCTCGGGCTGCCGCGGCGGCAGGCGCGCGCGTCCGGTACGCCGCTCGTCTTCGACGACGCGGGCGACCAGCCGGTCCAGCCGACGGCCGCCAAACGTGTGGATGAACAGACCTGGCAGCAGCAGCGGCTGGTCCTGCGCGACCTGCTGGTGGCCCTGCCGGCCTGGCCGCTGGTGCGCGAGCGCAAGGCCTTCGTGGAGGCCGCGCTGGGCCGGCATCCCGCTGCCGCCAACCTGATCTGGGACGATGACGGCTACACGGTGGCCGCGAATCTGATCCTCAAACTGCACTTTTTCGATACCGTGCCGCTGCCTGACGGCCGTCATGCGGTGTGCGGCCTCCTCGCCGAGATCCGCGCGCGGGGCTGGGATCTGCACCCCGGCATTGGCGAGCAGGTGCATGCACTCGCCGCGGCCTTCGGGTGCCCGGCCGCCTGAGCGCGCGCGGCGCCGGGTGTGATCAGCAGTGATGAGGCCAGGCCTCCCGGTAGGATGGGCAGAGCGAGAGCGATGCCCGTCCTACGCGCGTCTGCGACCCCGGTCCTGCTCAATGCCGTTAAGTGAAGCGCCGACGGCGCGGCTTCTCGTTCCCACGCTCCGCGTGGGAATGCCGGGCGGGCGCTCCGCGTCTGGTCTTGGCACCGGACGCGGAGCGCCCGCACGTGCTCCCACGCAGGAGCGTGGGAGCCAGAACAAAGCTATAATCGCCGTCTCCTTGGCCTCGTGAAGAATGCGTGATTGCAAAACCTGACCCCGATCTTGGAGAAACAGAGGGTGGAGATGGACTCAGCGAACCAACGCCGGGATGCCGACGCCGACCGAACGCGCAAGTGCCTGCGCGACCTGCTGCTCCTGCTTCCGGTCTGGTCCCTGGTGCGGGACCGCAAGGCCTTCGTGGAGGCCGCGCTGGGCCCTCACCCCGCCGCGGCTGAACTGAACTGGGACGATGAGGGTCCCACGGTCGCCGGTCAACTGGTGCAGCGCCTCGACTTTTTCGCCGCCCGGCGGATCGACGGCCGCCATCCGGTCTGCGCTCTGCTCGCGGAGGTCAGCCGACGCCAGTACGACGCCAACCCCGCGGTCAAGACCCTGGTCGACCAATTGACCCAGGTTTGCGCCGATCCGGCCGGGTCGCGGCCCATCCGCTGTCCCTATCCCGGTCTGCTGGCTTACGACTGGGGGCGCGACCCGGAACGGGCGCGGCTCTTCTTTGGCCGCGAGGCCGAGACGGCGGCCCTGCTGGAGCGGCTCGACCGGCTTGCAGTGGGCGACATGCTGGTGGTCTCCGGGGCCTCCGGATCCGGCAAGTCCTCCCTGGTCAAGGCGGGGCTGTGGCGCGCGTTGCATGAGCCGCCCGCGGATCAGCAGGCCCGGATCGCCGACAGCCGCGACTGGGTGATCAGCGCCATGACGCCGAACTTCGTCAGCGACCCCTTCGAGGGCCTGGTGCAGAGTGTCCACCGCTGCGCCCGCCGCAGCGAGCTGGTGCCGCGTGACGAGGCGGTGCGGCTGCGGGCCGACCCGGACCAGTTCCCGCGTCTGCTCGACCGCCTGCTCGAAGGTCGTCCGGCCTGGCTGCTGATCCTGGATCAACTGGAAGAGTTGTTCACCCTGGTGCCCGCGCCCGATCGCGCGGCCTTCATCGCTTTCCTGCTGCGCGCCGTGGCCGACCCGCGGCTGCGCCTGGTGGCGACCATCCGTTCGGATTTTCTGCATCATCTCAACGATCATCCGGACCTGTGCCGCCTGCTCAACCGCCGGCCGCCCTATTTTGTGTCACCGCCGCCGCCGGACGCCCTGAGGCGCATGATCGAGGGTCCGGCCCAGGCCGTGGGTCTGCGGCTCGACCCCCGGCTCAGCACCCGTCTGCACCAGGAGGCGCAGGGCCAGAGCGGCGGCCTGGCGCTGCTCGGCGCCGTGCTGGAGGACCTGTTCGACCGCTTCGGGACCAGCGCCGCGGGCCTGACCCTGGCGCACTATGAGGACCAACTGCACGGACTCCAGGGCATCCTGACCGAGCGCGCCGACCGTGGGTTCAGGCTGCTCCATGAAGACCACGGGATCACCGGCGCGGCGGCCGAGGACCTGATGCGCCGGGTCTTCGCCGAGCTGGTCCGCATCGATCCGGACAGCCGCGAGCCGACCCGCCGGCGGGCGCCGCTCGCCCACTGGGCCGCGGCCGACCCGGCGCGCATCTTCATCGAGGTCTTCTCGCGCGCGCCCAGGGGCCGGGACGATCAGGTGCGGCTCCTGGTCTGCGGCGCGCGGGACGGCCAGCCGATGGTTGAGGTGGCGCACGAGGCCCTGCTGCGTCAATGGTCCCGACTGGCCGACTGGATCGGCGAGCAGGCCGAGGCTCTGGTCCGCCGCGACGAGGTCCGGCGCCAGGCCGCGCGCTGGGACCAGGCCGGCCGCCCCGATGACCAACTGCCGGTGCCGGGCGTGCGCCGCGAGCTGCGCGACCGGCTCCAGCGCGCCGGGCTCTGGGCCGGGCTGCGCACCGATGCGCGGACGGCCTACTTTCTGGCCGAGGACGCTCCGGACGAGCTGGCGGACCTGACCCGCCGGGCCTTCGAGCACGGCGCGGACGCCCTGACACTGCTGTTCTGCCTGACCGCCCCCGGTCGTACCTGGAAGACCACGCAGGCACTGTGCGACTGGATCGGTGCCCAGGAACCGGTGCTGGCCGACTGGCTGCGCGGCGGCTTGGATGCGGTCCTGGCGCTGCTGGCGCAGGATGAGGGCGCGCGTTGGTATCCCCGTCGGCTCGGCATCGGCGACCTGTTGGCGGTGCTGGGTGATCGGCGCCCCGGGGTCGGAGTGCGCCCGGACGGCCTGCCGGACCTCGACTGGATCGCCATCGCACCCGGTGCCTTCCACTGGCAGGACAAGGGCGAGCGCCAATCCATCGACGGGGCCTATCGGATCGCCCGCTATCCCATCACCAAGGCGCAGTATCAGGCGTTCATCGACGCGGCGGACGACTATGCCAACCCGGAGTGGTGGCAGGAAGGTTACCTGGCGCCGACCCCGGAAGACCCACGCTGGGACCAGCCCAACCGTCCGCGGGTCAATGTCGCCTGGGTGGAGGCCCTGGCCTATTGCCGCTGGCTCACCGCCCGGTATCGCCAGGCGGGCCTGATCGACGCCGATCAGGTCATCCGGCTGCCCACCGAGTTCGAATGGGAGCGCGCCGCACGCGGCCATCAGGATGCTCGGCAGTACCCCTGGGACGGGGACTACGGCACCGGCCTGGCCAATGTCGAAGAGACGCCGGTCGACGCCGCGGGGCTTTATCTGCGCGAGACCACGGCCGTGGGACTCTATCCCCGCGGCGCTTCGCCGGATGGCTTGCTCGACTGCGCCGGTAACGTCTGGGAATGGTGTCTCAACAAATACGCGAATCCGGCTGACGCGGACACGAAAGGTGACGCTGCCCGTGCCTTGCGCGGCGGCTCCTGGAACTACGTCCCAGCCAACGCGCGTGTCGTCTCCCGCTTCAGGAGCTCCCCAACCGACCGTAACAGCACGGTTGGGTTCCGTGTGGTGTGTGCGTGCCCCATTCCTCCGAACACTGATCCACTGGTCACTGAACACTGATCTTCTGAACACTAAACCGCGCCTAGGCCGCGATGCGTAACGTTTCTTCCAGTAGTTACTACAGAAATTGCGTATCGCGCTTGGCGCGGTTTAAAATCTTGCGCGAAGCGCAGAAAATTTTTTTTTACCCGGCCCGCAACCGGTGGATCAGGCGTACGGCCTCCACTGATTCAAGCAACGAAGAGCCGATAGGCTGCACGCACCCACCGCTTTCAGGGTACACTCATCCGGCCGGGCAACCGGCGGGGCGCCCCGGCTGCAGCCCGTGCCTTGCGCGGCGGCTCCTGGAACAACAACCCAGCCAACGCGCGTGTCGTCTCCCGCAACAGGAACAACCCAACCGACCGTAACAACACGGTTGGGTTCCGTGTGGTGTGTGCGTGCCACATCCCCCTCCCGACCTCAAGGGCCGACAGGTCCCGCCGATTACGGTTGGCGGGATGCGGCGGGGTGAGGGGGGATGGCGCGGGTGCGTCCTGTCCGCGCGGCCCGAGGCCGCCGGGCGAAGAGAGAAACGAGCCTCCTCTTGGGCCGGTACTCCCGGCCCCGGGGCGGCTCACCCCCCGCCGGCCTGTCGGCGGATCCAGCCGCCCAACAGTTTGCCGATCTCGGCGATCATCAGGCTGACGTGTTCATATTGCCCGTCAGTCAACCAACGCCAACGGTGCGCGAGCCTGATATAGAGCCGCAGGCGGTTCAATGCCGCGTCGCAGTCCGCCAAGACCGCCTGCCGCGCGGCGCCGCGCCGACTCTGGGCGAGAAAGAGCCCGTCTTGCAGGTCCAAGGCCGCGTTCATCAACCGTTGGGTCACCGTCTGCCGATAGACCCGCGGAAAACCCTCGCCCTTGGGCAGCAGCCAGGCAAGCAGGTCATAGGTCCGCGTCAACACAATCATTTCATCCGCCATGTTCGATCCTCTTTCCATCACCTTCGAGCGGGTTTGTGCCTGGGAGAACCTGTTGCTCGCCTGGCAACAAGCATCGCGCGGCAAGCGCGGTACGGCCGCGACCGCCGCCTTTGAACACCGGCTGGCCGATCGGCTGCTCGGGCTGCGCCGGGACCTGATGCAGGATCAGTATCGCCCCGGAGGTTACACCCATTTCTATATTCACGAGCCGAAGCGCCGCCGTATCAGTGCCGCACCGTTTCGGGATCGGGTGGTGCATCATGCCCTGTGCAATGTGCTGGAGCCGCACTTCGAGCGGCGCTTTCTTCCCAACAGCTACGCCAACCGCATCGGAAAGGGCACGCACGGCGCTATCGATCGTGTCCAGCAGTTGGCACGACGCCACCGCTTCGCCTTGCGCATGGACATCGTCCAGCACTTCGCGTCCATCGATCACGCCATCCTGAGCTGCGGCTTGGAGCGGGTCGTGAAGGAGACGCGCGTCGTCGATCTGATCCGCGGGATATTGGCCAGCGGGGATCGTGTTCTGGAGCAGGACTATCGCATGGTGTGGTTTGCGGGTGACGACCTGCTCGCCGCCTGCCGCCCGCGTGGGCTCCCGATCGGGAATCTGACATCCCAGTTCTGGTCCAACTGCTACCTGCATCCGTTCGATCTTTTCGTGACGCGCGAACTCGGCTGCAGCGCTTATGTCCGCTATGTCGATGACATGATCTTGTTCGCCGATGACAAGGCGACCTTATGGGACTACAAGCAACGCTGCGTCGAACGGCTCGCGCAGCTGCGTCTCACCATCCACGCCGCCGAGGCGCAGGCGCAGCCGGTGACGGCCGGTATCGCCTGGTTGGGGTTTCTGGTCTTCCCGACCCACCGGTTGGTGAAAGGGCGCAAGGTTCGGCACGCCGGCCGGCGACTGACCAGCCTATTCGAGGAGTGGCGCGTTGGCCGCTGCTCGTTCGCGCAATTCGATGCCGGCGTGCAAGGGTGGATCAATCACGTCCGCTATGCCGATACCTGGGGCTTGCGCGGACGGATTCTGGAGCCCTTTGTGTGGGGACGGGATGGCCCTCTGGAAAAACACGATAAGTGTCCTTCAAGAAAAAAATCGCGGCGCGGCGCGCAGCATCAGGACCGTCGCCCGCAGCGCGACGGTGTTCAGTGAACAAAATTCAGTGTTCAGTGACCAGTGGATCAGTGTTCAGGGGAATGGGGCACGCACACACCACACGGAACCCAACCGTGTTGTTACGGGCGGGAGGGTAGCTCCTGAAGCGGGAGACGACACGCGCGATGGCTGGGAAGTAGTTCCAGGAGCCGCCGCGCAAGGCACGGGCAGCGTCACCTTTCGTGTCCGTATCAGCCGGGTTCTCGTATTTGTTGAGACACCACTCCCAAACATTACCGGCACAATCGAGCAGGCCGGCGGGTGAGACGCCCTGCGGATAGAGGCCGACCGCCGTGGTCTGGTCCAGCTTGTGTGGTCCGGTCTGGTCATAGCGCTCATCGACGTTGGCGTAGCCGATCCGATAGCCCGTCCCCCAGGGGTAGTCTCGTCCGTCCAGACCGCCGGCCGCGCTTTCCCACTCGGCTTCGGTCGGCAAGCGCACCAGGGTGTCGGCGCCGATCAGGCCGGCCGCCCGATAGCGGGCGGTGAGCCAGCGACAGAACGCGAGGGCCTCGACCCAAGCGACATTGACCCGCGGGCGGTTGGGTTGCGCCCAGCGCGGATTACCAGGGGGCGGGCCGAGATAGCCCTCTTGCCACCAGTCGGGGTGCTTATAGTCGGGCGCGTCGATGAACGCCTGATACTGCGCATTGGTGATGGGATAGCGGGCGATGCGCAACGGCCGATCCGCGGCCGCGATCTCGACCCAGTCCAGGTCCGGCAGGCCGTCGGCACCCAGTCCCACCCCCGGTCGGTCGTCACCCAGGGCGGCCAGCAGGTCGCCGATGCCGGGCCGGCGCTGGTGCCAGGGTAGGGCGTCGTCCTGCGCCAGCAAGCGGAGCACTTCAACCAGGCCGGCACGCAGCCAGTCGGCCAGTGCCGGTGCCTGCGCCACTGCCCAGCGGCCGAATGCGGCGCGGGTCTCCCAGGTGCGACCGGCCGCGGTCAGCCACAGCAATTGCGGCAAGGCGGCCGAGGCGCCGGCCGCGCCGCATCGTTCAAATGCGCCGAGGGTGAGGTCGCGCAGATCGGCAAAGTCGTCGCGGGCCAGAAAGTAGGCCACCCGATCATCGCCGCGCAATTCGTCCCAGAGCCCGGCCTCCGCGAACTTAGCGCGCACTTCGGCCACTACGTCGGGGTGCGGGAGCAGGGTGTCGGGGCGCCCGCGCGCGTCCCAGCGGACGGCGTCGCGCAGCACCTCGTCGCGGCGGATCAGCGCCTCGCGCTGGGTGCGGATCCACAGGGTCAGGCGCGGCCATTCGCGCAGCAGGGCCTCGTGGGCGACCTCGACCGTCGGCTCGCCGCCACGCCCGCGGTCGCAGACCAGCAGGCGCACGGCGTCCCGCGGGCGGTCGGCATCGCGGGCGAAGCAGTCGATCAGCCGGCGTTCCGCGCTGTCGGCCGGCCATTGGGCGAGCGGTGCCCGGCGGCGGGTGGCGGCGCCGGTCTCGGGGTCGAGGTGGACCAGGTGGGCGAAGACGCGGGGCAGGGCGGCCGGACCCTCGTCACCCAGCAGGGCGAGTCCGCGCTCGGCGCGCGTGCTCAGCACGCCCGCGAGGCCGCCGACCACCTCGCGATAGCAGGCCAGTTGCAGGGTCCGGTCGTCGCCGGCGGCAAGACCGATGTCCTGCAAGGCGGCGGCGAGCAGGGCCAGGCCGCCGGGTTCGCGGTCGGCCTCCTGCACCAGTTGCGCGGTGAGTTGGGGTTCGATCGCCAGGCCGACGGCCTGGGCCGGACCTTCGATCATCCGGGCCAGGGCGAGCGGTCCGGGGGCGCCGAGGCCGTAGCCGCCGCGGTTCTGCGCCCGGCACAGGCCGGCATGGGCGATGACCTGGGGCAGGAAGTCGGAGCGCAGGGTGGCGATCACACGCACTTGCGGCTCCTCCACAGCCCGCAGCAGCAGATCGATGAAGGCATCCCGGTCGGTGTCGGCGGCGGGCGTGAAGAGCTCTTCCAGTTGGTCGAGAATCAGCAGCCAGACGGGGCGGCCGTGCAGCAACTGGTGCAGGAACTCCGGGAAGGCGGCGGGGTCGGCGCGCAGCCGCCGCGCCACCTCGGCGGGGCGCAGGCGGCCCTCGCGCCAGTGCTCGCGGACGCTGTTGACCAGGGTGAAGAAGGGGTCGTCGCCGTCGCCGGTCGGGGTCATGGCGCTGATCACCCAGTCGCGGCAGCCGGCGATGGGCTCGGGTGTCGGGTCCTGGGGGTCCGGCGGCTCCGCCAGGGCGCGCCACAGGCCGGCCTTGACCAGCGAGGATTTGCCGGAACCGGAGGCGCCGCTGACGATGAGCAAGCGCCCGGCCGCGGGATCGCGCAGCCGTTCCAGCAGATCCAGGGTCTCGGGCTCGCGGCCGAACAATAGCCGGGCGAGTTCGGGGTGCTGGCCCCAGTCATAGGCCATGAGTCCGGGATAGGGTGAACCGGCCAGGGCGACGCGGGGCGGCGGGTCGCAGCCGAAGAAGCGGGCGAGGACGGCGCTGCGCTCGGCGGTGTCGCGGTTGCCGTCCTCGCGGCGGGTGCGGATTTCGCGGATCAGGGCGCAGACCGGGGGTTCGGCGGCGGGGTCGGGCAGGGCGCGGTAGTCGTGCGCGCGCAGCCGGGTCACCAATTCGGCGGCGACGGTGAGCGGCTTGCCGCCGAACTGAACATCAGCGAGGGCCGGGTGGCCGTGCAGGACTAGTTCCAGGAAGGCCCGCCGGTCGCGCTCTTCCTGCCACAGCGGCAGGCCGGCGAGCAGGTCGCGCAGGGTCTCGGCGATCGGCAGGTCGCGTTGGGCGTGGGTGGGCATCCGCGTGGGCTCCTTGCTGGTTCGGGGGATGGTTTTCCGGCGGCGGGGTCGTTGTCAAGTCGTTGTCCGGAGTCGCTCGCTCCCACGCTCCAGCGTGGGAGTGTCGTGCGGGCGCTCCGCGTCCGTTCTGCGCACTGGACGCAGAGCCCATTCTGGCTCCCACGCTCCTGCGTGGGAGCACGTGCGGGCGCTCCGCGTCCGGCGCCAAGACCGGACGCGGAGCGCCCGCCCGGCATTCCCACGCGGAGCGTGGGAACGAGAAGCCGCGCCGTCGGCGCTTCACTGAATGGCAGTGACGCCGGAGCGTGGAAGCCAGAGTAAAAGCCTCGGCCTCCAGTCGCCGGAGTGACGATCAAGGCCGTGAAGGGCCTCGATTATCATCTCGGCCATTGCGCCAACAACGAGGCCACTGGTCCGCACAGCGGACCCTATGGGTAGCGGCCTGCGTCGGGTCCGCTAAGGGGACCGACACGCTCAGCCGGCGATGCTCAGTTGGCGTCCAAGGCCTGCGTCTCGACCTCGAACCCGACCACGGTGCGGCTGTCCCGACTGAACTCGACGCCGATCAGGTGAATCGGTTGGCCGGCGGCGCGGTATTTGTCCGCGTAGCCGCGGTCTTTGATCTGCTGGAGTGCCCGGCCGTCGGGGGTCAGTTCGACCACTTTGAATTCGAAGAGATAGATGTGCCCGTTGAAGCGCAGGGCCAGGTCGAGTCGGCCGTGGTTGCTGCTGTCTTCCGGCGTGAGGTCCAGACCCAGGGCGGCGAAATAGGTGTAGAAGACGCTGGCGTAGTAGCCTTCGTAATGCGCGATCCGGTTGTTGCGGTACCAGTCGCCGGGGATGCCGGCGAAGAAGGCGCTGAATAGGGCCTGCAGGCCCGGGAAGTCGTTGCTCAGCAGCAGTTGATACAGCGATTTACGGTGGCGGACCGACGCTTGTGCATCGGGCACCCAGGCGCGCAGCAGGCTGGCGTTGAGGCTTTGGTAAACTTCCCGATTGGGGTAGCGCAGCCGGTAATAGTAGTTGCCGCTGATTTCTTCTTCGCTCGCGATGGTCAGATAGCCGGCCTGGAACATCAGCGCCGCGGTGGGGATGTTGCCCACGTCGAAGGTCGCGAGGATGTCGGCATCCGTCTCCAGCCGCCCCAGGTCGGGCAGCCAGCTGTCGCGCTCGGTGAGCAGATCGACCAGGAAGGTCGGGGTGCCGGTTTCGAACCACCAGGGGCGGAATTGGCGCTCGGCAAAGAGCAGCAACAGGTCAAACGGGTTGTAGACGGCGTCGCCGGTCCAGTTGTACCCGTTGTACCACTCCCGAATCCGCTCGCGGTCCAGTCCGTCCAGTTCGGCGGCGAACACTTGGTCCAGGTCCGCTTCGGTATAGCCGCAGATCGCCGAGTGCGCCGCCGACACCGTGATGTCGCGCAGGTTGTTCAGCCCGGAGAACAGGCTGATCTTGCTGAATTTGGACACGCCGGTCAGGAAGACGAAGCGCACATGCGCGTCTTCATCCTTGATGACTGAATACAGATCGCGCAGTCCGTTGCGCAGCTCGCGCGCGACCTCCGGCGTGCCGAGATTGTCCAGGATGGGCTTGTCGTACTCGTCGACCAGGATCACCACCCGCTCCCCGGCAGCGGCGTGGGCTTTGCGGATCAGTTCGCCGAAGCAGCCGGAGGTGGTCGGCTGTGCGCAGTGCAGCCCCAGAGCGTCCTGGTTGATCGAGAGCAACTCACGGATCTTCAGCGTCAGCCCGTCCGCGCTGTGGAGCAGGCCGCCGCCGAAGCTCAGACGGATGACCGGCGCGGGCCGCGACCACTCCCAGCGGTCATGGATGAAGAGCCCGCGAAAGAGCGGCTCACTGCCGGCGAAGATCTCGGCCAGGGTATCCAGGAACAGCGACTTGCCGAACCGGCGCGGCCGGGAAAGAAAATAGTGTGTGCCCTCCTCGATCAGCTTGAGGGCAAAGTTCGTCTTGTCGACGTAGTAACAGTCATCCTCGCGGATCTTGCGGAAGGTCTGGATGCCGATGGGCAGGCGTTTGCGGGTCATGGGGGGCTCGTGGCGGGGTGGGCCGGGGGCCGATGCTGATAGAGTAGGTCAAGTCGGGATCACTCGGTACCCGTACAAACTACCGGAGGTCGGGGCTTGCGCCGGCCGTGGTCCTAAGCCCGGCCACCGTGCGATTGGCACGGTCGTCGGTCCGCACAGCGGACCCTACAGCGGACCGTCCGCGGCCTAAGAGCACCGGCCTCCGGTCGAGTCGCCCCGGTAGCCCGTGGTTACGAAGTTCTTCGGAAATAGCCTAAGATGCGCCTTGCCCCGCTGATGTCGGCCGACAGCACTTCGGACGCGGACGGCTATTGCGGCAATCGGATGGATGGTTGAGTTCTTGATGACGAATCGCGCCTGCGTACTCTTTCACCAACTGCCGCGCGCCCATGGTCTGCCGTTGGGCAGCGGCCGACTGCGGGTCGAGCCCGCGGATTTCGTGGTGGATGAGCAACTCGGCTTTGTCCCGGACGGGGAGGGCGATCATCTGCTGTTGTGGGTGCGCAAGACCGACACCAACACCGAATGGGCGGCGCGGCGGTTGGCCGAGGTCGCTGGGATCGCGCAGAAGGATCTGGGCTATGCCGGTCTCAAGGATCGGCGCGCCGTCACCAGTCAGTGGTTCTCCTTGCCGCGCCCGCGTGACCGGGACCCGGACTGGTCGGTGCTGGCCGCCGCGGGGATCGAGGTCCTGGCGGTCCATGCGCACCGCCGTAAGCTGCGTCGCGGCAGCCTGGCCGGCAATCGCTTTCGTATCCTGGTGCGCGACTGGGCGGTCGACCGGGAGCTGCTTGTCGATCGGATTGCGGCGATCCGCCGCAAGGGCGTCCCCAATTACTTCGGTGAACAGCGCTTTGGCCGCGACGGTGCCAATTCGGCCCGCGCGGATGCGCTGTTCCATGGCGCCATCCGCCGTCCCTCGCGTCATCAACAGGGTCTGTGGCTGTCCGCCGCCCGTTCGCAGATCTTCAATGAGGTGCTGGCCGCGCGGGTGCAGCGCGGCGATTGGGATCAGCCGCTGCCGGGTGACTGTCTCAACCTGGCCGGCAGCCATTCGTTCTTTCCGGCCGAGACCATCGACGCGACTTTGATCGAGCGCTGCGTTCGTCTGGATCTCCATCCCACCGGCCCGCTGTGGGGCCGTGACGATCCGCCCACCGGCGGCGCGGTGCGCACGCTGGAAGACGCGGTTGTCGCCGGCCTTCCCGGCTGGTCCGCGGGCCTGGCTCGCTTCGGCCTGGAGCAGGAGCGGCGCGCGCTGCGGTTGCCGGTGCCGGATCTCGCTTGGGCCCGGGCCGAGGGCGGTTGCGAGCTGACCTTTCAACTCCCTGCCGGGGCCTACGCGACCGCGGTCCTGCGGGAACTGCTGGATAACCAAGGAGGTTGGCAGTCGTGAGCAGAATCGAATCGGCCATCGCCCATTGGCCCTACGTGGAGCCGGTGTTGCGCCTGCCGACGACCGAGGAAGAATACGCTGATGCGGTCGCGGCCCTTGACGCAGTACTGGATGCGGGGGGGGCGGACGAGTCGCACCCGCTCGCCTCACTCGCGGGTCAGCTTGGCGAGGTTGTTGCCGAATGGGAAGGCCGCGACCCGATGCCCGCGTCGGCAGATGGTGTCGCGATGCTGCGGCACCTGATGGAGGTGCACGGGCTCCTTCAATCCGACCTGCCCGAGATCGGTGCCCAGAGTGTGGTCAGCGCCGTCCTAGCCGGGCGGCGCAGCCTCAACATTCGTCAGATCAAGGCCCTGGCCGCGCGTTTCGGTATTCCGGCAGGTAATTTCCTGTAACTCGATGAACAGCAGGTCGCTTCCGACCCTTCGTCTGCGCGCTGAACCGGACCCGTTCAGACGCCGCGCCCGGTGGCTTATTCTCCCGTTCGCGTTCGCCGTTGTCGTTGGCGTGCTCGCCCAGGAACCCGGAGTGTCCGGCGGCGGGGATGCGCCGATTGCGCTTCCTGGGACGGACGGCCCCGTTGCGAAGGGGCAGACCCAACCCGCCAAACCGGACCTGATGCTCGCGCAGATCTATACCCCGGGCATCGATCTGTCCGATTACTGGGTCAGCGAGAAGCTCGACGGGGTGCGGGCCTATTGGGACGGTCAGCGCCTGATCACCCGTGCCGGCCTTGTGATCGCGGCGCCGGACTGGTTTACCGCCGACTTTCCCGCGGTGCCCTTGGACGGGGAGCTGTGGCTGGGCCGCGGGGGGTTCGAGGCGCTGTCCGGCACCGTGCGCCGGCTGGAGCCGGACGCGGACGCCTGGGCCAAGGTGCGTTACCTGGTCTTCGACCTGCCGGCCTCAAAGGACCCGTTCGGCCGTCGGCTCCGCGCCTTGCGCGCTCTGCTCGCCGAGTCCCCAAGTCCCTACCTGGCACTGGTCGAGCAGTCGCGGGTGGCGGACCATGCGGCCTTGATGGCGCGGCTTGCGGCCGTGGTCCGCGACGGCGGCGAGGGGTTGATGCTGCATCGCGATTCGAGTCTCTATCGCGGCGTGCGCTCGGCCGATTTGCTCAAGGTCAAACCCTACGAGGACGCGGAGGCGCGGGTCATTGGCCATCTCCCCGGCCAGGGCAAATACGCCGGGATGCTCGGCGCCCTGTTGCTGGAGGACGCGGACGGGCGGCGGTTTCGGATCGGTACGGGTTTCAGCGAGGCTCAGCGCCGGGCGCCGCCGCCGCTCGGCAGCCTGGTGACCTACCAGTTCCACGGGCGTACCGAGCGGGGGTTGCCGCGGTTCGCGAGTTTTTTGCGGGTGCGTGAGCTTCCCTGAAGAGCGGTCAACCCTCCACCCGATTCACGTCCACCGCCACCGTCAGCTCATGCGAGCCGCCGCCGTAAAAAATCCCGCGCATCGGCGTCACGTCGTGGAAGTCACGGCCCAGCGCGGTGGTGATGTGCTGCTCGCCGGGAATCAGGTTGTTGGTAGGGTCGAAATCGATCCAGCCCAGTTCGGGGACCAGCACGGCGAACCAGGCATGGGAGGCGTCGGAGCCCTGGAGTTTGGCCTGGCCGGGGGGCGGCAGCGTTTCGAGGTAGCCGCTGACATAGCGGGCGGCGAGCCCCAGGCCGCGCAGGCCGGCGATGGCGACGTGGGCGAAGTCCTGGCAGACCCCGCGCCGATGCTCCATGACCTCGGCGATCGGGGTGGCGATGGTGGTGAAGTGGGGGTCATAGGCGAATTCGGTGAAGATTCGTGCCATGAGGTCGCAGGTGGCCTCCAGGAGCGGTCGGCCGGGGGTGAAGGAGGCGGCGGCGAAGGCGCGCGCGGCAGCGTCCAGGGGAACCTGCGGCGAGGGCAGGGTGAAGACCTGTTTGGTCGCCAGCCGGGGGTGTTCCCGATCGCCCAGCAGGTCACGCACCTGCTCCCAGGCCGGGGTGCCTGAGAGGTCCGGGATCGTTGGTCGCGTCACCTCGACTTCACTGATCGCGGTGACTTCCAGTGCCTCGTGCGGTTGCTGGATGGAGAAATAGTTCACCCGATTACCAAAGAAGTCCTCGTGTTCACGGTTGACCGCCGGCCAGGGGTCGACCCGCAGTTGGCTCGACAGGCAGTGCTGATAGTGGCCTTGGCGCGGTTTCAGGTGCACCAGGCTATGACAGAGCGACACGGGCTCCGCGTACTGATAGCGGGTCCGGTGGCTGATGCGGTATTTCATCGTGCGTCACTCACTTGACTACTCCAACCCGTCGCAACAGGCTGTGGGGTTGCTCCTCGTGGCGGAAATACTGGCCGGTCAAGGCGTCCGAGATTGCCGCCAGGTCGGATTCCAGGTCCTTGAGGACGCGCTCCAGGATGATCCGCCGATGCGTGTGCGGGTCGGCCTGTGCCAGGGTGTCGATCTCGGCCAGACGCACCCCGGTCAGGCACTTCATCACCAGTTTCTGCGCCGGCGTGCGCCCCACCGCCAACTCGCCCTTGGGCATCTCGGTGACCAGCTTTTCCAGCGCGATCAACTGATAGGCCAAGGCACGCGGGTTGCCTTCATCCTGTAACACCAGATCGAGCAAGGCGCCGACGCGGGTGCCCGCGCGATAGCGGCGGCGGTAGGTGATGGTGCTGTCGGTGACCCCGAGGATGGCTTCGATCAGAGTCGCTTCATCCAGTTCGGAGTTCAGCGGAGTCAGGGTCGAGCGCAGCAGACCGGCCAGGGCCGCGCCGCGTTCCAGCCGGCGTCCGGTCTCCAGGAAATGCCAGCCCTCGTTGTGGGTCATGTTTTCCTGGGTCAGGCCGGAGAAGGCGACCAGCGAGGTGACCAGCGGGTCGAGCTCGTCCAGGGCTTGCGAGGGCTGGGTCGGCGGGTTGCCGGTCAGGGCGTGCAGCCGCGATTCGATATCGCTGACGATGCGCCAGGTGTCTACCGAGAGGCGCTCGCGCACCGAATAAGCGGCCAATCCCAGAGCCTGCAGCGTCTGGGGCAAGCCCCCCAGCCGCGCCGGATCGGCGATCAGCGAAAGCAGTTCGGGCAGCGGGCTGCGCAGTCGGGCCTCCGCGCCGGCGCCGATGAAACCGGGGAACGCCTGGGTCTGATGCGTCAGCGCCTCGAGCAGTGAACGCATGAAGTAGGTGTCCGGCTTGGTGGTCACCAGATCGGCGCGCTCGGACAGCTTGAAGATGGTCATGCGCAACAGCCGCACCAGGCCCTCGGCGCGCTCCGCGTAGCGCCCGATCCAGAACAGGTTGTCGGCCACCCGGCTGGAGACCTCGCTCTCCTGGGTCACGGTCGGACTCTGCGGTTCGCCGCTGATCAGCAGGGTTTCCTGGCGCTCCGGTTCCGAGGCGAGCACCCAGGCATCCTTACCGATTCCGCCCAACTGGTTGCTGACCAGAGCGGCGCCGCCGGTGGCGAGCGCGACCCGTCCGAGCCCGCCGGGCATGACCGCGTAGCCGTCATCCTCGGCGCACAGAAAGGTGCGCAGCGTGATCGGACGCGGTTCCAGGTGTTGACCGATCAGGGTCGGGGCGGTGGAGGGCGTAACGCGCTCCTGGGCCACATAGCGGTGCGGGGCGGCCTGGATCGCGCTGACCAGGGCGGCGCGCGCCGCCGCATCCATCTCGGCCGGGAAGACGCAGCGCCGACCGGGGGGCTTGCCGGCCAGTTTGACCACCAGCGCATTCAGGTTGGCCAACACATAGGTGCGCGCTCGCGGATCACCACACCACCAGGTGGGGGTGTCGCGCAGGTGCAGATCCTCACCCATCAAGTGGCGGCAGAGTCCCGGCAGGAAGGCCATCAGGCCCGGGTGCTCCAGCACCCCGCTGCCGAGCGCATTGGCGACCACCAGATTGCCGGCACGGACCGCCTGCACCAGGCCGGGCACGCCCAGGTAGGAGTCCTCACGCAACTCAAGGGGATCGCTGTCGCTGCTGTTGATGCGGCGCAGGACGGCATCGATGCGCTCCAGGCGCCCCAGGGTGCGCAGCCAGAGCGCGCCGTCGCGCACCGACAGGTCACCGCCCTGCACCAGGGTATACCCCAGGTAGTTCGCCAGATAGGCGTGCTCGAAATAGGCCTCGCTCTGCGGGCCGGGGGTGAGTACCACCACCCGCGTGTGGCCGCCCCGCCCCGGGGCGAGCCGGGTGAGGGTGCGGCGCATGGTGCGGAAGAACCCGGCCAGCCGGTGCACGTGCGAGTCGCGGAACAGGCTGGGAATGACGCGCGAGAGCACCACCCGGTTCTCCAGCGCATAGCCGGCACCGAGCGGACTCTGAGCGCGGTCGCCGATCACCCGCCACTGCCCGTCCGGCGTGCGGGTGAGGTCGGCGGCATAGTGAACGAGCGGGCGCCGACCGGCGACCTCGATGCCGTGACAGGGGAACAGGTACTCGGGATAGCCGTCGATCAGCTCGGCCGGCAGCAGGCCGCGCTTGATCAGTTCGCGCGGGCCGTAGAGGTCCAGCAGGATCATGTTGAACAGCTCGGCGCGCTGCATCAGGCCGCGCTCCAGCACCGCCCATTCCTCGCTGCGGATCAGCAGCGGCAGCAGATCCAGCTCCCAGGGCCGGGACATGCCCTTGGTGTCGCCGTTGAGGTTATAGGTGACCCCGTTGTCGCGAAACATCCGTGCCGCTTCGCGGTAGCGCTCCTCGATGCCCGCCGGACCCAGGGTGCGCAAGGCGTCCAGCAGATAGCGCCATTGCGGACGCACCTCCCCCGCGCCCGGCCGCATCTCATCGAAGCAGTTGGCGAGCGGCAGGTAATCATCGACCAGTCCCGGGCTGGCCAGGACTTCTGCGGCATTGGGAAGAGGCATGGACGGGAACTCTTGACGTGGACTCTTGGCGTGTCGCTTAGGGGGCGATTAGACACGGCGAACGCGGGGGTGACAAGGCGCAACGTCGCGTCAGCCGCGTTTGTGGTCGAGAGGGAACGAGTCATGCGGGTGATTTTACGTTCCGGCCTGATCGCTCAGGCACCGGCCGCGGTGCGCACCTCCGGCCGGTTTCCGCCGTGGGCGAGCGGCGATGGGTGTGGCTGAGGCGCATGCCGCCTCGCGTTCGACTGCAGGGGGCGACTAGCGTCGCCCTTTGCACGTCGGTCGATCCCTTCCCGGAAGTGTTCGATGATTTTGAAATCGACGATGGCGCAGCCTCCTGCGGGAGGTGAACTCGGCTTCAGGTCCAAATTCCGGCAAGCCGGGAGGATCGAGACTTTGCTGTCATCTCCGGGGATCGGGATTTCAAGATTCGGGACGCCAGGCAGGAGTGTGATAGCACGAGTCGTGACCTGCTGTGCGCCGGTCATGGCGAGCCGCAGATCGTTGGTATGCGCCCAATGGGCGAGACCGGTCAGCAGGTAGCTACCCGAGAGTCGCGGCGCACCCGGACAGGCGCCGCGCACTTTGCCTAATTCATTTACTGTCCTGGCGGTGCACAGTTGATTGTTGTCGGTGCCGTTCTCGCCGACGAAGAAGCTGTTACCCGCGATTTTTTCCGCAACACCCAGCGCATTGGTCAAGGCCACCGGATCCGGTGCGTTTGGCAGCCCGCTCGTCGATAGGGTATCGCCGTCATAAGAGGCGTCGCTGGCGTTGATCAGGATGATGTCGCAATGCGCGCACCAGTTGTCGCTGTCGATAGGGTCCGCCCACTCAGGGCTGGTCAGCCCGGCGATGTAATTATTATCGTTTGCTTTGAATGCTTCGGTGGCATCCACGCCGGCCATATAGCGCAGCGACTCCAGGTAAATTTCACTCAGCGAATTTCCCCAGTTACTGCAGGCGCCGTCGGTGAATGAAGCAAGACGGAAATCGCAACTGTCGGTCGTGATGTAATAGCCTTTGCCATCGCGATATTCGTAGCGGGCAATGCGGAAGCGGTTGAGGGTATCGACAATGCCCGTCACATTGGTAAAAGTGCCGGTCGTCGCAACGTTGACTTCGCTGCCGAACGACGAGACGTTCTTGCGCAGCACGCCGCCGGACTTATTCTTGGCGTACGACCCGGTCAGCAGGCCGAACAGGATCTGATCGTCCTCACCGTAGGTGTGCAACAGACCCACCGGCTTATAGTTGCCGGCGGGGTAGCGTTTGGTGTGTTCACTGGTCGCGGCGTCGGCGTTGACCCGTTTCTCATAGGTCAGACTAGCCGTTTGGGTGCGGATGTTCGGTTCCGGCGAGCGCAGCAGCAGCATGAAGCGCACGCTGACAATCCGCTCCCAGTCGGTCACCCGGTCGGCGGTCACATAGTCGTCGACCGACAGGCTGACGTTTTCCGCGGTGTTGCGGCCGTAGAGGACCTGGAAGTCCTCCACGTCGCGGATCAGGGTTTCAGTGATCACCCCAACCTGCCCGTCGATGAGCCCAAGGCTCCTGCGTGTCAGTGCGGGTGAATCACCAGCGGTCACAAAATAGGCGTGGACGCAACAGCGGCTGACCACCGAGCCGGGGCCGAAGATGCCGACATAGGCGCCGTCGCTGTTGTTGCAGTCGAAACTGCCGAATAAGCGGCCGGTGCAGTTGCCCGGCTCCACTGACGCGGATGGGTCATGCCGGATGCTGTCGAAATTGTCTGAGTCGTCCGGATCTGCCTGATTGGCCAGGCCGGTCACTTGAAACACTGACGTCTGGGTGCAGGCGGAATCGGCGATCACGAGCACCTCGCCGACCTCAAACCCGTGTTTGAGCCCAAGTCGCATCCGCGCCGCGGTCGCATCGTTATCGATCACGCTACGTTCGACATCAATGGCGGCACGCCGCACGATCATGATATCGGTGCCGGGTTTGGTCTGACCAGTAAAGTCGGACGGCGGGCCTTTGGTTGCGCTGGCGTCGCCGTCATAGCCTTCGATCCCGCCGGCCCGGAACAGCCAACTGCCGCCGACCTGGCCGCCTTTGACGGCGTTGCCCAGAGACGCGGTTGGGCCGCCGCAGGAGAGATAGCCGGCCATGCGCAGATCGTTGGCGATAAAATCCACCGCGAAGCGCCCATGTTCGTCGAGCCGGGCCATGGTGTCGCTCAGGATAGTGGCCTGCCTGCTCCCCGCGTAGAGTTGGCCAAAGGCGGCAATCACGACCAGGCCGAGGGTCAGTGAGATCATGGCTTCGATCAAACTGAAGCCGCGTTCAGCGGTGCCGGTGATCGGTGCCGCCGGGCGGAACCCGCGCGCAGGCCGCTCGCTCCTCATAGCCGGGTCATCACACCGTCAATGTTTTCATCGTATTCTCGTGGCGGCTATGCGTGTGATTCTAAACTCTTGGCGCGCGGACATCGTTCCTGCTCAGTCGGGGACTGGAGTCAGGCAGTGACGCGTTACGGTAATTTTACACTTGCATAAGCCATGCCATTGTGGATGCGCACCACGCGCGCCATTCCGGTCCGGTCGGTGCGACCAAGGGATAATACAACCCTATGTCGCGTATGTGTTCTTCCTGCCACGTGACGGTGATGGTGGTGGTGTGCTCCGGCAGTTCTCGGATCCCGGCACGCGCCGCGCGATTCAGGCGCGTCTCAGGCGTAAATTGGCAATTGCGCAAATTGCGAATTGATTTGCAATGCCTAGTTGGTTAGCGTGTTGGCTGCAACCTCGACCTCCGGTCTGTTGTGCTGGTTCAGCAAGATCGGCAGGGGGCTGTAGGGGCAACTTAAGTCGCCCCTATACGTCGGTAGATCGTTTCCGGGAAATCACCTAACACCTCTCCCGACACCAAGGGTTTGTCCGGATGTCAGGCGCGGAGGCGATAACAGCGTTTACCAGCAGGTATTGGTAACGTTGTTTCCCTGACTATCGAACGCTGCACTGGCCGCGGTGCTGTTGAGTTGAAAGACGGCGCAGCGGGTGTCGCCTGCTTGTCTGTTCACAGGGGTCGCATACAGGGTGAAGGTCTCGGCGGTCAGGGACTCCGTGTTGACTTGGCTGATGCCGGGGTTGTTGGGGCTCACACTGGAGATCCGGTAATGCTTCTCCATAGACCAACTGTCGTCATCCGTCGCAGCGGTGTCTTCATGGAAGGCGGGGCGGACGGTGATCGGGCTGCTGTCGGAGACCTGCGGACAGTCGCTGTGATTGTACCGGCGATAACGGCTGTAGCAGCGCTCAATCTGCTGGCTCAGCCGCACCAACGACTGCTTGGCATCGGTCCGCCGACTCTTGTAGACCTGAGCCTGGTAGGACGGGTAGGCAATGCCGGCGATGATTGCGATGAGTGTGATCACGACCAGCAATTCGACCAGCGTGAAGGCGCTGGTCTTGATCTTCGTGCTCAATGGAGTTCTACCCAGGAGCGACGGCCGCCGTTGTTCGGCGAGCCGTTCTCGGTGGTGATCTCGATGCCCGCGTCCTTGGCGCCGCTGGCGAATTTATACTCCTTGGTGCCGGCAGCCACGATGGCCGGCTCCTGGATGACCGCGACCTTGGATTTCTTGGCCGAAGGAGTGATCTTCGTGGTCTGGCCATCGACCGTGATGGTCGCGAGATCGTTGGTGTCGAAGTCCTGGTCGCCGTCAAGGTCGAACAGGATCTCGGTGATCGGCTGTCCGTCCAGGGCGTTGAGTTCGGTGAGCCAGCCGTCGCCGCTGAAATCACAGGGGAGCGTCGAGGGGATCAGCGTGGTGAAGATGATACGCCCGCCGCGCAGGATTGGTTCGGTGACCTGCATCTCGCCCTGATGGCCGTGGTCTCCAGGGCTGACCAATTCGAGGTACCAGCCCAGATGGGTGGTTGGCGGCGTCCCCTCAGGGGTCCCTGAACCCTCGTGCCACGTGATGGGGTTGGAACTGGTCACCCGCACATCATATCGGCCGACCCGTTGTTCTTGGACGATGTTTTGGCGCAGCAGGTGCCGGCGGCGGATCCCGCCGGCGCCTGCCGGCGGCACGTAGCGGTCCCACACCGCGAAGAAGTTGTGGGTGATCTCCGGGTTAGGTGTCTGGTCTTCCGTGCGGTAGTAGGAACCGGTACCGAACAGGACCAGGGTTCCCTCGTCGGGGTGCCGTATGACCTCCGGGCGCACCGTGATCGGTTGTGTCGCGCCGGGTATGAATACGGTATCGGTTTCGCTCTGGTACTCGGTGTGGCAGACATAGTTGGAACCACGCCATGGCTTCTGGGGGTCCTTGAGGACCCACTCGCAGACCTCGACCGGTTGCTGCACGACGACCTCCTGTTGGATATCCGTCTCAGCGGTGTTGAATAATGGGACACAAGTCGTTGAGTCGGAGTAGGACACCTTCCAGCCGCCGGACACGCAGGGTCCATCCGCCGCCGTGGTCGGCTCGAACCGCCACAGATTGCCCAGTAGATCGCCGGCATAGATAAAGTCGACTCGGGCATCGCCGTCATAGTCCACCGGAGCGACGCTGGCCAGCCCGTTCGGCTTTCCTGCCAAACTGTCCTGTGCGACCACCGCGCTGAGCCGCGCGCCGGTGGCGGCCTCGACGATGTAGAGCACAGCACGTCCGGCGTCGTCGGCGAAGCCGTTGCCGAAGGCGACCGCCCAGCGGCCCTCGTGATTGGTGTCCGGCAGGCGGATGATCGCGGGCTTGCTGAAGGTATAGCCCAGGTCAGGAAAGCCCGCGTCGGTTCCGGTCAGGTCCCACAACACGCGCCCGGCGGCGCTGGTCTCACTGGTTTGCAGCGCGGTTGGACTGGTGATGTCGAGCGCGAACATCCCGGCACCGCCGCCGCCCAGGCCGCTGACCAGGACGGTGCGCCAGCCCTTGGCGGCACCGAGGTAAGCATCGTGTGCCGTCGGCCCGCCGTCCGCAAAATACTGATGGCGATCATGGTAGTCGGCCTGGGTCAACAGCGCCAATTTCGGGTAAAGAACCCGTGGAACGTAGCCAAAGACTTCGCTGCCGGTGGCGGCCGCAAAGCCGTGCAGCATGCCGTCGTTGCCGCCCACGTAGAGCATGTGCGGGCGCGTGAGTTGTTCTGCTGCCTCGGCAAAGGCCGGGTAGGAAGCCGCCTCCAGGGTGGGGGGCAGATTGGCTTCGGGCACGCCGATGTAAATCGGCTCGGAATTGACCAGATCACCCAGTAAGTGGCGGCGGGGGCGCAGGTCCAGGTCCTCATGGCCGACTTCGTTGCTTTGGTCGCCACGCAGCCAGTTCAGCCGCGCCTCACCAAGGGCGCTATTCAGGGGTGTGGTATCGACCGTGCAGCTCGGACAAAGATCGCGCTTCTGGCTGCTGGCGATACCGTCCGTGTTGTCACTGGTGACATCTCCCCAGCGGAATGGGACCCCGGTGCGGGTGTCCGCATTGGTGGTGATGATGCGGCGGCTGGTCAGTTCCATGCTGTCCAACTGGTCGCGAGCGCTCCAGGCTTGAGCCGTCAGCGTGCCGTCCTCGTTTACCGGGAAGGCGAGCAGGTCGCCCGACCAGTCGCCGCTGTCATAGCGGGCCTGATAGATCTGGGTTCCCTGATTCAGGGTGATGGAGTTGGCGGCGACTGAAGCGGAGGACGAGGTGGTTGAGATCACCTCCAGAAACTCGGTGAGCGACTGACCGAGTTCCGCGGGATTGTCCGCGAAGAAGAACCCATCCGGCTGACCGTCCGGCTCGTCGATGGGCTTGGCATCCCACTCGTTGTCGCGATCCGGACGGCCGTCGTAGTCGCTGTCATTGTAGCTTCCGTACTTGGCGGCGTACCACAAGGGGTTCTCCAGCAGTTTCGCGGCGGTCGTGCCGGCATTGAAACGGCGCACGCAGTCGGCCGGTTTACGCGAAGGGTAGTCCTGCGGGTTGGACAGCAGGCTAAAGTTACCGGTACTGCCCTTGCGGATCACTTCACGGTAGACGCCGTCGCCATGCCAGGCGCCGTCGCACAGGGTGTTGGTTGGCGTGCTGCCGTTGTTGGTTCCGGTGATAGTGAATCCGAACAGCAGGCTATTGCCCGCGTAGACGTGCTGGACCGAGGTTGCCACGCGCAGTTCATTGCTCGACGCTGCACCGTAGTTGGTGTTGCTGCTGTAGGCTTGATCGTACTCGCTGCATTTGGCGCCCACACAGAACTCCAGACGCGCGATACCGTCCATGTCGTAGTCATTGCCCCAGGTCGAGTCTTCCCACAGGGCGAGGATGCGTCCACCGATCAACTGGCCCTGATCGTTCTTATCCAGGCGTTCAATGATCAGATCCACCAGGCTGCCGGCCCGCCAGCCGCTGGATGTGCGTGTCGCATCGCTGTTTGAAATCGCTTCCGCATGGGGCAGCAGCGTAATCTTACGGTCTCCCACCGTCACTTGGAAGCGCGGCAGATCGCGGGCCAGCGCCACCGCCCGGGTGTAGACGAATTGATCCCCCTTGAGATCGGTCGGTCGCAGGTCGTGGTCGTGGGCAAAATGCGCCAGCCCGGCAATCTGGAAGCCGCCCAGCAGGCTCGGCCCGTCGGGACAGATGCCCAGGGCATCGGCCAGGCCATTGATGGTCTTGGCCGAGCATTGACCGCTGGTGCCGCCGAGGACGAAGGTATTGGTCCCTGGGATGCCCTCCCACGAGCCCAAGGCGTTGGTTTTTGAGGCGACGCTGTTGGGTCCGCTGCTGCCGTCGAGTCCGCTGATATCGTTGCCGAGTTGATCATGGTCGAACGAGTTCACGCCGGTCGACAGAACGACCAGATTGCAGCGGGCACACCATTCCGCTGCGGGCATCGGCTCGCGCCATGTCACCGGTGCCAGTCCGCTGAAATAGGTGCCATAGGTACCTGAACGGTCATCGGCCGCGAAGGCATCGGTGGCGCCGGCCTTGTGTGCGAAATAGCGCAGCGCTTCGAGTTGGATTTCGGAAACCGGATTACCCCAGTTGGTACATTTGCCGTCGGTGAAAGTGAGGATGCCGTAGGTGTCGCAACCGTCTTTGTATTTGTGGGCCGCGAAGTCGTATTTGTTGATGCGGAAGGTATCGATGGTCTTGATGATGCCGGCGTTGCCGGTGAATTGTCCGGTTTGCAGGTTGATTTCGTCGCCTATGGGGGTCGGGTTGCCGGCAGCGTCTTTAGTTCCGGCGAGCGGGGCGACATTGCGGCGCAGCACGCCGCCGGACTTGTTCTTGGTATAGCTGCCGCTGATCAAACCAAAGCGCAGGCGACCGTCTTCGCCATACTCCTGCAGCAGCCCGCGGGGTTTGACCGTCACCACCGGCGGGTTTGCGTTCGAGGTGTAACGTGCGCAATTGTCTTCCTCTAATCCAGGGACGCACACCTTGACCCGCGCCTTGAACTCATCCTTATAGGAGGATGATGTTTGGTTCTTGCCGTAAGGTGCGGTCGGGTTATTCACCGCCTCACGCCAGGCGCACTCGACCACTTCGCCGGAGGCCCACATCGGCCACGAGTTGCGTGCGACCCGGATCAGCGGCGGAGATGCCGTCGTATCCACTGACTGGCTCTCCCCCGAGGTGGCCCAGGTGACATTGCAGAAGGTGATCGCGTTAATCCTTTCGTCAGTGCTGTATGGGGTATAGCGGGTCATCTCTGCGGCCCCGTTGGCAGGTGCGAAGACCTTGGCGAACGCGTGCACGTCGGTCGGCAGCAGCACCCGCTCCAGGATCGTCTCCGAGGTCGTGTCGGTAAAGCGATAACCGCCGTACAACACTTTCCGCAGGAGATCCATCCGGGTCATGCTGGCCCAATTGAGTAGATTGCCGCTCCAGGTACCGCTGCATTGATGATCGGCGGCAGCCCTGATCGGAACGAACAGGCCGGTGGTGGACCCGCCCGCCGGTGTGGTATACGAGGTATTCGCTTCGTACCCATAACACATGTCGGAGGCGAAATAGCCGAGATAGTCGTAGGCGTTATTGTAGGTGGTATCGATGGCCCCGTCGTCATTGAGGTCGGAGTAGTCGTTGTACGCCTTCTTATAGAGTTGATGATCATTGGACAGCGCAAACATCACCAGCGGGTTCACCTGATAGGTGACGGCGAAGGGAGAGGTCGCCACCCCGGCCGGCGCGGCGGCGGCCTGGATCAGGAGTATGGTCGCGGTCAGGGCGAGCCGGATCGGGTTGGAATGGGTGTTCATTGTGGTTCCTCAGTAGGCACGCCAGGCTTCCGTGGTGCGCATCCCAGCCCGCGGTCAGCGGCGAAACGTGGATTGCAGCACCACGCGGGTGGTTGGCGATCCGCCAAAACCCAGAGCAGTGATGCGAAACGAGTTGCGGCGCTCACCCACATAGCGGGTGCCGACGACCAGGCTGCCGCCTTCCTCAACTCCGGCCTCCATCTGTTCAATCATGTAGCGCGGCGGCTGGGAAACGCCGGTCAGTGTCGCTTCGTAGACTTTGGCATTCTCGATATTGAGGGTGACGGGGGCCGGCACGTCATCGGCCAGGAAGTGATAAAAACCGGTCGTGGTTTGGAACGATGGCAGGGCCGGTCGTTCCAGTAGTTCCTCGGCCGCGCGCAGCGCCGCCTCCGCCGCCTGGAACGCGAGATAGCGATCCTGCAGGTTGCCTGCCAGACGCTCGTCGGTGCGGATCGCCTTCAGGGAGGTCAGGCTGATAACGCTCATCAAGAGCAGCAGAATCATGCCGACGATCAGCGCGCTGCCCCGTTCGGGGTGGGCATTTCGTGAACTGGCCAGTGTCAAGTGAGCGTTCATGGCAAATGATTGCGCAAGGCGACCAAGCCGCCGAGGACGCGGCGCAGATGCGCGTCGGTGGGACTGGTCACCGTGGTGTCGAGCAGGGTAAAGGTTTGTTGATCCGCGGCGGCGCGTGCTCGCGTATCGGTTGAGCGCATGAGCAAAGCGAAGCGCACGCTGATGACCTGTTCCCAGTCAGTCACCTGATTGGCGGTGACATAGTCGTCGATGCTGTCCTCGCCGTCGTCGGTGGTGTCGCGTCCGTAGAGAATTTGCAGGTTTTCCACGTCCCCGACGAGATTGTCGGTCGCGATCGTGACCAGACCGCCGTGATGGCTGAGTCGCTTACGGGCCAGGGTTGGGGGGTCTGAGGCACTGATGTAGTAGGCATGGACGGCGTAGCGATTGACCACCGATCCGCGGGGGTAGGTTCCGCTCTGGGCTTTGCCGGGGGTGCTGCAATCGAAACTCCCGAACAAGGCCGACGAACAGTTACCGGGGCTCAGCGTTTCGGTGGCGGCAGCGTTGTCGTGCTCGATGGCGTCGAAGACATCGGTGGCCTCGTCATCATTGGTATTCACGACACGGGTGACCTGAAATAATCCGGTCTGTGTGCAACTGGGGTTGCTGACGACCAGGACCTCGCCGGTCTGAAACGGGTGCTGGAGTCCCAGGTTCATGATGGTGCCGCCGTTGTCCGCCTCGACCAAGGCCCGTTCCACATCGACTGCGGTATGACGCAGGATCAGTACGTCGGTGCCGTTGCGGGCCGCGCCGTCCAGTTCTTCGGGCAACGTATCGACGCCGCCCTCAAAGCCTTCGATGCCACGGGTGCTGTAGAGCCAATGGCCGTTTGCATTCACGCTGTTGCCAATCCGCGCCGAGGGTCCACCGCAGGAGAGATAACCCGCCATCCGCAGGTCACTGGATAGAAAGTCGATGGCAAAGCGACCGTTCTCGTTGATTTGAGCCTGAGTTTCGTTCAGTCGATAGGTTTTGCTGGAGCCGCGGTAGAGTTGCCCGAGGGCAGCGACGATGAACAAGCCCAGTGTCAAGGCGATCAACAGTTCGATCAGCGACAGGCCAGTGCAGGCCTGTCGACCGGTCGTGATAGACATCGCGTCGCGGCCGACCCCGGCTTTCATAGCTGGGTCCTTACACAGACTTCCTGCATTGAGGCCGGCATCTGGTGGCCCAGGCAGGAGGCGCGTGTCTCTCCCGGGTCGACCAGGTTGCCCTCAGTGCGATCGTCGTCCCACTGGACGGCAATCCGGAACAGGCGTCCTTCGCGTTGAATCATCGCGTACCAGTTGGGCAGACCGGCACCGTCGATCGCCATCCACCAACCTTTCAGGTCAAGCGTGACCGCTTGCGTGCCGGTCAGGTCGGCGAGTGCGTCGTATTGGCAGTTGCGTGAATCCGCCGAGTGGCGGGCGCTGCCGTTGCATAGGGTGGCATCATCGTAACCGCCGCCGAGTGCGGTATTGGCCGAGCCGTCGGCACCCCGATTCAGGCGCAGTTGGTCAACGATGTCATACGCCAGGCCGGTCGCCTGGGAGCGATAGCGAACGCTGTCCGCGGCGCGCAAGGTGAGTACCTGGACGGTGACCAGACCAATAAAAGCAACGACCGTGACCGCGGTGGTGACCAGGATCTCGACCATCGTGAAGCCGGGCGAGCGGTGGGACCCACGCGCGAATCGCGACAGCCGGATCGTCCCACGGGTGCGGTCGGCGTTCACGGGCAGCCTTGGCCGCTTGCGCTCTGCTCGATCCGACCCACGTAACCGAGCGTTAAGACGCGATATTCGCGGGCATCACAGAAAGTGAAGGTACCGGTCGCGTTGGGAAAGCCGTTGCTGCTGAGCGTAATCGCGGTGACCGCCGTGTCGTTTTGGTCCACCAGTTGAGTTCGCAGTGTGAACCCCGGTTCGGTGAAATTCGCGTAATGGACGAGGTCGTCAATGGCCCCGTCGTCATCCAGGTCGGCGAGAAGAATCCAGCCCGTGCTCCAGTTTGGCGGTGTCGCCGTGGAGCAGGTCAGCCCGTCGGTGGATGCGCACAACTGCACTGCACTGCTATGCCGTGCCGCCTCGCTACGTGCATACTTGAAGGATGTCATGAGCGCTGAGGTCGCCTCGCCGCGGCAGACAGTGGCCTGGATCGTGGTGAATGTCGGGACACCCACGGTGAGCGTGACGGCGACCGCACTGAGTGTCGTCAGCAGCTCGATCAGGGTGATGCCGCACATAAATTGCTTGGTTTTCATTGGTGTCTCCGATGGATTCCGCACCTGTTTCAAGGGTTGGTGCGAACCATAGCGACGGCCCCGTCGGGTACCGTAAGCCCCTAAAGTAAAGAATAGTGAAGTGCTTGTTTATTGCCGTGACTGGGGTCGCAAGTCCCCCGACCAGGGAACACCGATGGGCATCGGTCAGTCGCTCCGGCAGCGGTAAACGGAACGGTCCAGCGTGTTCGGTTTTTCGCTTTTTGTTAATGCTTATCAATGCTTATCAAGCATTGGGTGGGGAAAGCGACGGACGAAAAACCAACAGCGACGGGTATGATTTCGCCGGCAAGCGCGGCGCCCGGACACGGAGCGATCTTGGGGTGGTCGGTGTGGCAGCGTCGCGGTCGGAGGTTGCTCCGACCGCGAGTCGGTGTGTGTTTCAGGGAAACGTTCAGTCGGCCAGGAACAACTGCTCCAGATGACGCGCGACTGACTCATCCGCGTTGCTGCCGATGACGGTGAGTTCCGGCAGCGCCTGTTTGAGGCGCGGATCCGCGTTCGCCATGATGATACCGGTGCCGGCCTGGGTGAGCATCTCCAGGTCGTTCATCCCATCACCGAAGGCGAGAATCTGCGCCGGATCGATCCCCAGACGTTGCGCGACCCCGACAAGCGCGGCGCCTTTGGAGACGCCAAGGGCCATGATCTCGAGCGTCACGGGGAGCGAAAAGGTGGTGGTGACGCGATCACCGAAGCGATCCAGCGCCGACCGCTCGATTTCCAGCAAACGCTCATGATCGCCGAAGAAAAACACCTTCAGCGCATCGGTGCCGTCGATAGTCGCCAGATCGACGATGCGATAGCTGAACCCGGAGTCCTGGTGGTAGCTCAACAGATAGGGCTCGGGGCGGGCGACCAGCCAGTCAGTGGTGCGGTAGATATTGGTGTGGACGTCGGCCCAGGCGGGGTTGCTGATGAGAGCACGCACGCACGCCGGGTCCAGTGGCCAGCAATCGACCAGGCGTGATTCGCGGTCATGCACCGCGGCACCGTTGGATGAGATCAGACAGCCGTGACCTCCGAGCTGGTTGGCGTAGGTTCGGATGTCCTGAAAGTGGCGGCCCGAGGCCAGCATCAGATCGACACCGCGTTCGCGCAGCCGGGCGAGGACCAACAGGGTGAAGTCGCCGAGGCGATGCTCCGGATTGAGCAGGGTTCCGTCGAGGTCACAGACCACGAGTTTGTACATGAGCGTGTTCCTGTAGGATGGGGTGGAGCGCAGCGAAGCCCATCCTCTGCGCCTAAGGTGCCGGTCCGGTGCCGGCGGTGCGTGCCTGCAGGCGGGCCAGTTTCTTCTTGATGGCACTGGATTGGGGATTGGCCTTGAGGCCCGCCTGCAGAACGGCAACGGCCTTGTCGCTCGCGCCCTGCGCTTCATACATGTCGCTCAGTCCGGCGTAGGCGGGGGCGTATCCGGGTTTCAGCTTCAGCGCCGCGCGATAGCTCGACTCGGCCTCCCTGGGTTTCTCGATCAGGAACTTCATCTCCCCCATCTTGGTATGCATTTCCGGGAAGAGCGCGCAGGTGTCGCCCGCTTCCGAGTTATGGAACACATAGTTCAAGTCGGAAATAGCCCAGTCGTAGTTCGTTCTGGTGACCCAGTGATCCTCGCCGTCATAGAAGTAGCTGCGATTGGCCCAGATCAGGGCCCAGCAATAATGATGGAAGCCGTTGCAGCCGGACGCGTCCAGCGCCCGGATTTTGGCGCGGATGTGGGGGTCGGGAATCTGTTCCACCTTGTTTTCGGTTTTTCTTGCCGCAGTCGCAAACCGGCACCAGGCGGGGATCATGGCCCACTCCGCCGCGCTCGCCTGTGGGTCGCCCGCTACGGCTGATCCGGCGCCCGGCAGGCCGTTCAGCACGATCATGGTCAGCAGTAAACAGGTTCGCAGGGTGCACATGGGTCGCCTCGAGCGTTGTCCGTTATGATCATGTTCTCGTTGGCTCACCGCGCCGGTCGCGGGAGGATGCGTTGCACCGTGCGCGCTCATTGCCCACAACGGGTGGCGTTCGGCGTCGCGATCGGCCGCCAGCGCCGCCCGTCGTTCCGCAACAGGTCTTCGGCCGCCTCCGGTCCCCAGGTGCCGGCGGCATAGTTGGGGAAGTTGCGGGCCGGCAGGGCCTGCCAGACGTCCATCACCGACTCGACGATCTCCCAGCCTTTCTCGACCGTATCGGCGTGCTTGAATAGCGTGGCGTCCCCGTGCATGCAGTCGTAGATCAGCGTCTCGTAGCCGGTGGCGGGAGCATTGCCGAAATAGTCCGCGTAACAGAAGTCCATGTTGACGGTGCCGATGCGCATGGTCGGCCCCGGGACCTTGGCGCTGAAGCCCAACTGGATGCCCTCGTCCGGTTGGATGCGCAGCACCATCATGTCCGGATTCATGTCCTCGAGATCCATGCCCTTGAACATGGTGGTCGGCGCCTTTTTGAACTGAATAGCGACCTCGGTGTATTGGGCGGGCAGGCGTTTGCCGGTACGCAGATAAAACGGTACGCCGGCCCACCGCCAGTTGTCCATGGTGAGTTTCAGCGCGGCGAAGGTCTCGGTGCGGGAATTCGGAGCCACTCCGGGCGAGCTGCGATAGGCTTGCACCTGCTCCCCGTTCGGCATACTGCCCTCGCCATATTGCCCGCGTACCGCGTGAGTCAGCACCTGTTCCGGGGTCAGCGGCTGGATGGCGTCCAGGACCTTGTTGATCTCGTCGCGGACCGCGCAGGAGTCGAATGAGTTGGGCGGTTCCATTGCCAGAAAACCCAGGAGGACCAGCAGGTGGTTGGGAATCATGTCGCGCAGGGCACCGGCTTCCTCGTAATAGGCCCCGCGGTGTTCGACGCCCACCGATTCGGCCACCGTAATCTGCACATGGTCGATATGCTGGCGGTTCCACAGGGGCTCGATGAAGCCGTTGGAGAACCGGAAGACCATGATGTTCTGAACCGTCTCTTTGCCGAGATAGTGGTCGATGCGGTAGATCTGCTCCTCGTCCAAGGTCTCATGGAGCATCCGGTTGAGATCCTGAGCCGACTCCAGATCGTGGCCGAAGGGCTTCTCGATGATCACCCGGCGCCAATCGTCCGGGGCCTCGGCGGTGAGTCCGACCTCACCCAGCAAACGGGTGATGCCGCCGAACAGGCTGGGCGGAACGGCGAGATAGAACAGATAGTTGCCCTCGGTGCCGCGCTCGGCGTCGAGGCGCGTGAGATGCTCGCACAGCGCCATGTGACTCTCGACGTCGGTGAAGTCGGCCTTCATGTAGTGCAGTTGGCTGCACAGCCGATCCCAGGTTTGCTGGTTCCAGGCGCTCCCGACGTGTTGGCGGACCTCGGCGGCCAGCAGGTCGCGGTAAGCGCCGTCATCCAACTCCAGCCGGTCGAGCCCGAGGACCGCGAAGGTGTCCGGCAGCAGTCCGCCGTGGCACAGGTGGAACAGTGCCGGGATCAGCTTGCGCTTGGTCAGATCACCCCCGGCGCCGAAGATGATCATGACGCAGGGCGGGGCCGGTGCGGCTGTCTCGGAACTCATGTGCTGGTGTGACACGGGGTTCTCCTGAGGTCGGCTAAGCAAAAATTATAGGGCCTTGGGTTGTTCGTGATGCCCGCCGAACTGGTAGCGCATGGCCGAGAGCAACTGATTGGCGAAGTCGGCCTCGCCGCGGGAGTTGAAACGTTCATAGAGCGCGGTCGTCAGCAGCGGCGCCGGGGTTCCGGTTTCGATGGCGGCGAGTGCCGTCCAGCGCCCCTCGCCGGAGTCCGACACCCGTCCGCCGAACTGCTTGAGGTGCGGATCGGCCAGCAGGGCGTTGGCGCTCAGATCCAGCAGCCAGGAGGCGACGACGCTGCCGCGCCGCCACAACTCGGCGACCGCGGCCAGGTCGATGTCGTACTGATAGTGCTCCGGATTGCTCAAGGGCGCGGTCTCGGCATCGGCCGGCCGGTCGGCGCGGCCGACGCCGGCATGTTTGAGGAGATTGAAGCCCTCCGCATAGGCGGCCATCAGGGCGTACTCGATGCCGTTGTGGACCATCTTCACGAAGTGACCGGCGCCGTTCTGGCCGCAGTGCAGATAGCCATGTTCGGCGCGGCTCGGCGGGCCGTCGCGTCCGGTGGTGCGCTCGATAGCGCCGATGCCGGGGGCAAGGGTGGCGAAGATGGGGTCGAGACGCTCCACGGCCTCGGTATCGCCGCCGATCATCAGGCAGTAACCGCGCTCCAGTCCCCAGACGCCGCCGCTCGTGCCGCAGTCGACGAAGTGAATACCCCGGGGCCGCAGCCGGTCGGCATGAGCCAGGTCGTCGCGATAATTGGAGTTTCCCCCGTCGATCAGGGTGTCGCCCGCGCTCAGGTGGGGTACCAGGTCATCGATGACATGATCGACCACGGCGGCCGGCACCATGATCCAGGCGTTGCGCGGCGGGGTGAGCAGGGCGCAGAAATCGGCCAGGTCGGCGGCGGCCACCGCCCCCTCCGCGACCAGCGCGGCAGCCGCCGCGGCATCCCGATCGTAGACCACACATTGGTGCCCGGCGCGCAGCAAGCGCAGGACCATATTGGCGCCCATCCGGCCGAGACCGATCATTCCGAGTTGCATGGCGTGATTCCTCTGGTTGATGTACGACACCGGGTTTCAGGTCCGCTTGATTTCAATGGTTGCGCGTACACTGGCCGGTGCTTCGAGCACCACCAGGCTGCGCGGCCCGACCCGGATGCATCCGGCGACGAGCGGTGCCGGGATATCCGGCGGATAGACGCCCGGTTCCGCGGTGGTGTCGACCGCCAGGGTCCAACGCCGACCCGGCAGCACCGGTACCGCGAACGTCTGCGCTTCCTCCCTCATGTTGAGCATCGCGTGCAGCGGCGGTTCCTCCGCCGTGGTTCCGGCCAGGGTGAAGGCGAGGGTGCGGGCCGCGGGATCATCCCAGGCGGGGGCGTCGAGGCTGACCCCGTGCCAGGCAATGTCGGGCAGCGTCTGGCCGGATTCGGGCCGGCCGGTGAGAAAGCGGTCGCGCGTCAGGCTCGGGTGGCGTCGGCGCAGACAGATCATGCCGCGGACGAAGTTCAGCATGGGCTGGTTCGTCTGCACCTGGTCCCAGTCGAACCAGGACAAGGCGTTGTTCTGGCAGTAGGTGTTGTTGTTGCCGCGCTGGGTGTGCAGGACTTCGTCGCCCGCCAGCAGCATCGGCACCCCCTGGCTCAGCATCAGGATACCGATGAAGTTACGGGCCTGGCGGCGGCGCAACGCCAGAATGTCCGGGTCGTCGCTCGGCCCTTCGACGCCGCAGTTCCAACTGATGTTGTGATCCCCGCCGTCGCGGTTCTGTTCTCCATTGGATTCGTTGTGCTTACGGTCGTAGCTCACCAGATCCCAAAGGCTGAAGCCGTCATGGCAGGTGATGAAGTTCACCGAATTGATGGGCAGGCGCCCGCGCGCTTCATAGAGGTCGCTCGAACCGGCCAGGCGGGTGGCCACCTCCGGGATCAGGCCAGGGTCGCCGCGCACGAACGCGCGCATCAGGTCCCGATAGCGTCCGTTCCACTCGGCCCAGCGGAAGCCCGGGAAGTCACCTACCTGATAGAGTCCGGCCGCGTCCCAAGCCTCGGCGATGATGTGGGCGCGGTGCAGGTAGGGTGACAACTCGGTTTGCCACAGCAAGGGGGCGTGGTATTGCGGATTGCCGTCCTCGCCGCGGGCCAACGCGCTGGCCAGGTCGAAGCGGAAGCCGTCCACGTGCATCTGCTGCACCCAGTACAGCAGCGAGTCCACCAGGAAGCGGGTGACGATCGGATGGTTACAGTTGACGGTGTTGCCGCAGCCGGTGTAATCCCGATACAGTCGCCGGTCATCGAAGTCCAGGTGATAGAAGACCTCGTTGCCCAGGCCCTTGAGGTTGATGGTCGGCCCGTCCACGCCGCCCTCGGCGGTGTGGTTGAAGACGACATCCAGCAGGACTCCGATCCCGGCCCGGTGCAGGGCCTTGACCAAATCGCGGAACTCATCACGGGCGCGTGCCTGATCCACGGCGAAGTGGGGGTGGGGAGCGAAGAAGCTGTGCGTGCTGTAGCCCCAGTAGTTCGTCAGCCCGCGCCCGGCGGTATCGGGCGGGACATCCTGGGGGTCGAACGCCATGATCGGCAGCAGTTCCACATGGGTGATGCCGAGTTGCTGGAGATAGGGGATCTTCTCGATGAGCGCCCGATAGGTGCCCGGGTGAGTGGTGCCAGAGGCGGGGTGGCGGGTGAAACCGGCCAAATGCATCTCATAGATGACCGCGCGGTTCATCGGGACGTGAATGGGCGCATCGCCCTCCCAATCATAGTCGTCACGTACCACCATGGCGCGCATGGCGCTGTCCAGATTGTCGCCGCGGACCCGAGCGCGTTTGCGGTCCCACAGGCGATCACTCACGGTGGTCGCCCAGGGGTCCAGGAGCGCCTTGCCGGGGTCGAACCGACAGCCGCTCTCGCGGGTGTCGCACGGACCCGCGGCGCGCCAGTTGTAGTAGGTACCGTTGGGGAGTCCCAGCACCAGCACATGCCAGAAGTAGAAGGTTCGGTTGACCCTGGGGTCGAGTGAGATGATCTGGAAGGGCGCGGCGGCCTCGACGTGATCGAACAGCAGGAGCTCCAGCCGGTCGGCCAGCCGGCTGAAGACGCAAAAGTTGACTCCCGCCGCGGTGACGGTGGCGCCGCCCTGATCCCAGTGGCCGGGTGCAATCTGATAGTGGGGCTGGTTCATCCGCATACCCGCCTGACTAAGCCCGGGCCCCGCGCATGAAGTGTTCGAGCAGGGCGCTGGTGGAGCCGTCATGATCTGCGCCGATCCGGCCCTCCTGCAACTCCTTCAGGATGACCCCGGCGAGCTGTTTGCCCAGTTCCACGCCCCACTGATCGAATGAGTTGACGCCCCAGAGAATGCCCTGGGTGAAGATGCGGTGTTCATAGAGTGCGATCAGGGCGCCCAGGGTGTGCGGCGTGAGGCGCTCCATGAGGATGCTGTTGGTCGGCCGGTTGCCGGGGAAGGTGCGGTGACTGGCCAGGAACCGCGCGCGCTCCTCCGGCATCCCGGCGGCCCGCAACTCGGCCAGGGCCTCCTCGAAGGTGCGCCCGCGCATCAGCGCCTCGGTCTGGGCGAAATAGTTTGCCATGAACTTGGCGTGGTGGTCGCCCAGCGGGTTATGGCTATGGATGGCGCCGATGAAGTCTGCCGGGATCAACTGAGTGCCCTGATGGATGAGCTGATAAAAGGCGTGCTGGCCGTCGGTGCCGGGTTCACCCCAGACCACGGGGCCGGTGCTGTAGTCTACGGCGACCCCGTCGCGGGTGACCCGCTTGCCGTTGCTCTCCATGTCGCCCTGTTGCAGATAGGCGGGCAGGAAGCGCAGATACTGGTCATAGGGCAGCACGGCGTGCGTGCGGGCGCCGGCGAAGTTGGCATACCAGACCCCGATCAGGCCCAGGATGGCGGGGATGTTTTCACTGAGGTCCGCATCCCGGAAGTGCTCGTCCATCGCATGGGCGCCTTCCAGCAGTTCCACGAAACGGTCGAAGCCGACGGCCAGGGCGATCGGCAGGCCGATGGCGGACCACAGTGAGTAGCGTCCACCCACCCAGTCCCAGAAGCCGAACATGTTGGCGGTGTCGATACCGAATTCCGTGACCTTGTCGCCATTGGTCGAGACAGCCACGAAGTGACGGGCCACCGCCGCCGGGTCCTGCAGCGCCGCCAGGGTCCAGTCCCGCGCGCTGTTGGCGTTGGTCATGGTTTCCTGGGTGGTGAAGGTCTTGGAGGCCACCACGAAGAGGGTGGTGGCGGGGTCGAGATGGCGGACGGTCTCGGCAAGGTGGGTGCCGTCGACGTTGGATACGAAATGGACGCGCAGCGTGTCGCTGAGGTAAGGACCCAGCGCGGCGCAGACCATCTTGGGTCCGAGGTTGGATCCGCCGATACCGATGTTGACCACGTCGGTGATGGCGCGGCCCGTGAAACCCTTCCAGTCGCCGGAGCGGACCTGCGCGACGAATACGGCCATGCGTTCCAGCACCGCGTTGATTTGCGGCATCACGTCCGCGCCATCGACATAGATCGGCCGGTTCGACCGGTTGCGCAGGGCCACGTGGAGCACGGCCCGTTGCTCGGTGTTGTTGATTTGGTCGCCCGCGAACATGCGTCGGGTCCAGCCCTGCAGATCCACTGCCGCCGCCAGGTCGAACAGGAGTTGGAGGGTCTGGGGCTCGATCAGGTTCTTGGAGAAGTCGACCCGCAGCCCGGCGGCGGATAGTGTCATGGCCGCGGCGCGCTTGGGGTCGGCGGCGAACAGGTCACGCATCCGCGTGTCTTGCAGCTGCTGCCAGTGCCGTTCCAGGGCCTGCCATTGGGGGGTCTGTGTGACGAGCGACATGGGCTTCTCCTTTGGTTGATTGCTTCTTTTGATGACGGCGTTCGTTTGGTTCGGTCGGTGCGCGGCCGCGAGGTCAAGGTGCGGCGCCGTGCGGATCGTGCCAAGCCTAGCACGACCGGTGGTTCCCGGCTGGCCGCAATTGGGCCGCCTCAGTCGGCGTCGTCGAGCCCGTTGCGCCAGTCCTGATCTTCCCGATCGAACAGCCGGCTGGCCTCTGCCGGTCCCCAGGACCCGGCAGCGTAGGTCGGAATGTAGTCCCGCTCGGTGGCCCACAACTGCAACACCGGGTCCACCACCTGCCACGCCCAGTTGACCTCATCGGCACGCAGGAAGTGGGTGTGATCCCCGCCGATCACATCCAGGATCAGGGCCTCGTAGGCCTCGTTGTGCTCCGGGGACAGCGTGCAGGAGGAGGCGTCCAGGCGTTCGGTGCGGGTGCGCATCTCAAGCCCCGGCTGCTTGACCTGGAGTTCCAGGCGCATGCACTCGTGCGGCTGCAGGTTGAGCAGAATCCAGTTCGGCTTGAGCCGTGTGATGGGGGTCGGTTGGAACAACTGTTGCGGCGGGTGCTTGAAGCGGATGGCGATCATGGAGTTGGTGCCGGTCAGTCGCTTGCCGGTGCGCAGATAAAAGGGGACGTTGCGCCAGCGCCAGTTGTCGATGTAAAGCTTGAGTGCCGCGTAGGTCTCGGTCGTGCTGTTCGCGGCAATCCCCGGTTCTTCCAGGTACCCCGGCACCTTGCCCTGGGGATGCTGGCCCGGTGCGTACTGGGCGCGCAACGCCTGGGCGTGGACCGCCGAGCGCGCGATCGGCCGGATCGAGCGCAGCACCTTCACCTTCTCATCGCGCAGGGCCTCGGCGTCCAGACTGGGCGGCGGCTCCATGGCGACCAGGGTGAGCAACTGCAGCAGGTGGCTTTGAATCATGTCGCGCAGTGCCCCCACCCCGTCATAAAAGCCCGCGCGCTCGCCGATGCCCTGTGACTCGGCGTGGGAGATCTGCACATGATCGATATAGTTGCGATTCCACAAGGGTTCGAGCATGAGGTTGGCGAAGCGGAACACCAGGATGTTTTGCACCGTGCTCTTGCCGAGATAGTGATCGATCCGGTAGACCTGGTCCTCGGTGAAGCAGCGGCGCAGGTGTTGGTCCAGGATGCGGGCGCTCTCCTGATCGAAGCCGAAGGGTTTTTCCACGACCAGGCGGGACCAGCCGTGGTCCTGCGCATGCAGTCCCCGCGCCGTCAGTTGTTCCGCCACGATGGCGTAATGATGCGGTGCGATGGCCAGATAAAAAACCCGGTTGTTCGGGAACTGCGCTTCGTCGCGCAAGCGCCGGGCGAGTTCGGCATAGCCCGCGGGGGTCTCCAGGTCACCCTCGGCGAAATGCAGGCGGGCCAGCAGCGGCTCCAGCACCGCCGCTTGCGGGCCGCCCTTGATCCGCGCGGCCAGAATGCCCTGGACCACGTCGCGCCACTGCGCATCCGACCAGGGCCGACGGCCGCAGCCGAGGATGCGGGTCTGCGGATGCAGGTGCCTCGCCGCTTCCAGATAATAGAGTGCCGGCAGGAGCTTGAGACCCGCCAGGTTGCCGGTCGCCCCGAAGATGACAAGCGTGCATGAATCCAACATGGCAGCCCCTTTCGACGAAGGAAAAATGTGCTAACGTGGCCGTCGTCAAAAAACCGCCACAACTGATGGCAACCCCAATCCACCCCAAGGACGCCCGCGGCGTCCTGCCAGATGCAGGGACTCGTTATGGACCAATCACCCGATCGGCACCCGAGCCTGGCCGGCTTGCGGGTCCTGGTAGCCAGCAGCGAGGCGCACCCCCTGATCAAGACCGGCGGCCTGGCCGACGTGGCCGGCAGCTTGCCCATCGCCCTGCATGATCTCGGGCACGACGCCCGGTTGATTATGCCCGGCTATCCGCGTGCTGCACGACAGTTGCGTGAGTCCAGCGCGCTCTGCGAGGTTGCTATCGCGGGGGCCAAGGGCGCGGTGAGCATCATTGAGGGCCGTCTCCCGGACCATGAAGTGCCGGTCTATCTGGTCGATGCGCCTGAGTATTTCTGCCGTGAGGGCAATCCCTATACGGACCTGTCCGGGCGCGACTGGGGCGATAACGCGGAGCGCTTCCTGTTGTTCAGCCGGGTCGTGGCGCAGCTGGCCGCGGGACTGCCCGCGCTCGGCTGGCGCCCCGATGTGCTGCATGCCAACGACTGGCAGACGGCGCTCGCCCCGGCGCTGCTGCACGGTGTTCCGGAGCGCCCGGCGACCGTCTTCACGATTCACAATCTGGCGTACCAGGGGCTCTTCGACCGCGCGACCTTCGACCGCATCGGTCTGCCCCTGGCCCTGTGGAGCGTGGGTGGGCTCGAGTTCCATCAGCGGATGTCCTTCATCAAGGGCGGGATCGTCTTCGCGGATCGGGTCAACACCGTCAGTCCGACCTATGCGGAGGAGGTGCGCACGGTGCGCGGCGGCTGCGGGCTGGAAGGGCTGCTGCGCCAGATCGGTTCACGCTTTTCGGGCATTCTGAACGGAATCGACTATCGGGACTGGAATCCCGCCACCGATCCGCTGATTCTCCAGAACTATGAGGCGGCGACCTTCAATCTGAAGGCGGAAAACAAACTGGATCTCCAGCGCGAGTTCGGGCTGACCCGCAATGAAGGCGCCTTCCTGATGGGCTATGTGGGCCGCTTGGTGGAACAGAAGGGGCTGGACCTGATTCTCGGCGTTCTGCCGGGGTTGCTGCAGGATCCGGATGTGCAGTTCGTGGTCCAGGCTTCCGGCGAACGGCCGCTCGAAGAGGCGCTTCAGGCCCTGGCGACCGAGCGTCCGCGTCAGGTCGGGGTGTCCTTCGGTTACGACGAGACGCGCGCGCACCGCATCGAGGCCGGCTGTGACGCCTTTCTGATGCCGTCGCGGTTCGAGCCCTGCGGGCTCAATCAGCTCTACAGCTTGCGCTACGGCACGCCGCCGATCGTCCACCGTACCGGCGGCCTGGCCGATACGGTGGTCCATGCCGGCGCCGAGACGCTGGCGGCCGGGGTCGCGACCGGTTTCCTGTTCGACGAGCCGAGCGTGGCCGCGCTCGGGCAGGCGCTGAGGCAGGCGCTGGCGCTGTACCGCGGCAATCCGGACGGCTGGCGCGCCTTGGCGATCACCGGGATGGCGCGGGATTTCAGTTGGGAGGCCAGCGCGCGCTCCTACGTCAGACTCTACGAGGAGGCGATCGCCGATCGGCGCATAGCCACGGCCGGGGTGATCGAGGCGGCGCCGGCCTGATATCCGGGCGCGGTTGGCATCGCGGGTTGCGGCGAGGTCGGGGGACGCGCCCGGATTCGAATCAGGAAACAGGTTTGTAAAGCAACCGGTGCAGCGGGTTGCCAACAATTCCAAATTTGGGCGGCATCGCGCGACCTCTGGTGGATGCGGCGCGCGCGACCGACATGCCGGGTCCCTGACACCGAGCGGCGCGCCTTATCCCCCCTAGAGCCGGTTTCGTAGGGTGGATAAGCGCAGCGCATCCACCATCGGCCTCGCTGCCGACACGCTGTTGGTGCTGGCCACCCAAATTTGGAACTGCTGGAGAATCGCTTGACAACCATTTTTTCGGCATGTTTAATTTATGCTGAAGTTTCTGGGTTCTGAAAACTGCCCGAGGTTAGGCAATTGGGGCGGGGAGTTTTCGCGGGGTTGGGCTGGATTTGGGTAAACCCCTCGAAAATCCCCCGCCCCTCTGGTAACCCCTAGAAAAGCCGAAAACTTCAGATATGGGATAGGGAGTATTTTCAGTGTGTAATTGCATGCGCTGCCTATTTGCTCGTAAAGGTCCGGGCGGCCCCGGTTATCGTTCTGGTTATGCTCCGCGAAAAGTGTGCGGTTCGCGCGTCAACGCCGACAGGATACCGGCAATCCCCGTAGTGGATCCTTATTCTTGCGGCCGCAAAAATAGTCGATGTCATTCGGGCAGCAACGCCGCGTATGGCGTTCTCCGTGGCGATCCGCGACGACTTGGGCACCCGTCGCGCCGCCGCTCCCGAATAAACCTAAGAAGATGTCCGAGTTCGGCAAGGCGCAGACCTAATAGGGACTGCAGCCGTCCGGCTGGCCGCTACGCGGTCGTGGGTATTCCCTTTCACACACTGCTCGCTCCCTTGCACCACGCAAACGAGAAAGCCAACATGTCCCGCCGGAGCGTCGTCCCGGTGAGGCCAGTCGCTGGTTGGCTAGGGCGACGCCACTGGGTGTTGGTCCGCGATCACACTTATTTTTGCTTTGGGTTGGGCTGGGAATGTCTGCATTACAAGGCGATCTGGTCGCGCGTTTGCGAAAACGAATCCGCGCCTGATTGCGCTCCCGGTCACGGGCAAGCGCCTGCAGAACTTGTCCGAGCGGATCGCGGAGGCCAAGCGCAACGGCATGCGTTGGTACGGCGGCACGCAGACGCTGTGTCTGCCCAGCACGACCTCCACGGGGTGGAGGCCCAACGTCAGTTGAGCGACCTGGTCATCGCGCCTACCACCCCTCGGTTCTTCGCGCTGCACTCCCTCCCGTCCCTGACGGTGCACCGCTCCCGCAAAGGCCGGGTCACGCTACTGCGCTCGGTCGCTTCGTGCCTCACAATCTTCTTCGATTGCGTGGCGCCGGTGCGCCGCATGCTGTGGTCCGAGCGCAATTATGCCGGGCCCCTGCCGCTGGCCTCCCCCGTTCTTAATTCCCACGAGGACCGGGAATGCCTTGTGGACCAGCTAGCCTTGATGACCTGAAATGGCTAACGCGGAGAAATGACCTCATACCTGGCTATTTGAGGACGATGCATTAACGTGCATCCGACTCCGCGAACTGGAGATTTCGAGCAACATGAAAGACATGATGTCGTCTCATCGGCCCCATGCGGACACATTGAGGATCGACGACTTGAGCGGTCAACGAATCAACTGGGAAACGCTTGCGACGTTCGATGAACTTCTACGGCAGGCGGCGGAGTGCACGCCGGATCGGACGGCCTTCCGCTTTTCCGAGAAGTTAGAGGGCTCGGCCCGGACGATAACTTACCGGGATTTGGACCTGGGCGCCAGACGAATCGCTAAGGTGCTGCAGGACAGGTACCTCGATAATCAGCGAGCCCTTCTCGTATTTCCGCCGGGACTTGAGTTCATCGTAGCTTTTTTCGGCTGCCTTTACGCCGGTACGATGGCCGTGCCTACATATCCCTTCAGTTCCGCGCGAACGGCCGAGCGATTTAAGTCGATTTCTCGGGATGCCGGGATTGCGGGCATCATCGGCAATGCCGTAAGCCTCGAACGGCTACGGAAGCACTCCGGCCAGGTCGCCAACCACCTTGAAGTGGCCGAACTCGCCTACGAAGGCATGCTCCAGGAGGATCCCGATCGGTACCGGGAGCGTTCCGGGACCAGGGAAGACATCGCGTTCCTCCAATATACGTCAGGCTCGACCGGTGAGCCCAAAGGCGTCATGGTTAGTCATGGCAATTTATTGCACAACAGCCATCTGATTTCCCTGGCGTCCGGCAGCGGAGCGATGCGTGGTGTGTCTTGGCTGCCCCATTATCACGATATGGGACTGGTCGGTTGCATTTTGCAAACCGTCTATGCCGAAGGCGCGCTTCATTTGATGCCCCCGAACGCATTCGTTGCTCGACCGCTTCGCTGGCTACAGGCGATATCCGATAGCCAAGCGACTCTCACGTCCGCTCCAAATTTTGCATATCAACTGTGTGTAGACATGATCGACCCGAAAGACCGGGATCGACTGGACCTTAGCAGTCTCCGACTGGCCTTTAACGGGGCCGAGCCAGTGCGCGCGGATACTATTCGGCAGTTTTGCGACTATTTCGAGCCTTGCGGCTTTAGAGCAGAAGCCATGGCGCCATGCTACGGTATGGCCGAGACCACATTGATCGTGACCGCCAGCTCGCCCGCCGAGCAGCCCCAGGTGCGCGTATTCGACTCGCGTGCGATCACGCAGCAGCGATTGGAATCCGCTGCGGACGACCGCGCCCCCGCCTGTGCGGTGGTCGGCTGCGGTAAAATACTACCGGACATGGATGTACGCATTGTCGATCCCGAAACGAAGAAGCCGAGAGCCGAGGCCGAGATCGGCGAGATCTGGGTAAGTGGCCCTAGCGTGACCAAAGGTTATTGGGGGCGTCCGACGGAAACCGCAGCGATATTTGCAAACCGCCTGCCTGGTAGCGAATCGACATACCTGCGAACCAGGGACATCGGTTTCCTTCTCGCTGAGGAGCTATTCGTCCTCGGGCGTAGCGACAGTGCGATTATTGTCAGGGGCCGCAATCTCTACCCGCAGGACATAGAGGCAAGCGTCGAAAAGAGCGATCCGGCAATCGACTTCCCCGGCGCGGTCGCTTTCGGTATCGAGATCGACGGCGAACAACGCGTCGCGGTCGTGGCCGAGATACGCCGAAGCCATCTTCGCGCATTAGATTTTGATGCGGTCTGCGAGGCCGTTCGCCGCTCTGTATTTGAGTCGCACGATGTGCAGATTTATACATTGTCCTTGGCTCCTACAGGTGCGATCTTCCGCACCACAAGCGGCAAGGTGCGCCGGGAGGTCTGTCGCCAGGCGTACCTCAATGGCTCATTGCACACGATTCACGTCGATGTGTGCGACGACGAGCCGATCAGCCTCTACGGTCTACCGTTGCCGGACGGGGCTTCAGCCGACGCCCCACGCACGTCCTCCGAGATGGCGGATTATATTCGCCGAACGCTCGCGGCAGGGCTGAAATTAGGGATCGAAGCGTTGACCTCGGAAACGGAACTGAGCACCCTTGGTATGGACTCTATCACCCGGATTCAAGTGGTGACAGAATTAAGCGAAAACCTTGGTGTTGACATAGCGTTATCCGAATTGGTCGAATGCCGCACACTTGGCTCGCTGATCGAGAAATTTAGCGAATTGAGCATCCGCCGAGAGCACGTAGTCGATTCGCAGCGTCCGGGCGTCACCGCTGTGTTGGAGCCGGACCGCGCGAACGATCCATTTCCGCTTACGTCGGTCCAGGAAGCCTATTGGATGGGAAGGCAAGGCGCCTTCGAGATCGGCAATGTGTCGACCCACGGTTATGTAGAAATCGACGCCGTAAACCTCGACCTGACACGACTGACGGAAGCGTGGGAGTCGGTTGTCAGACGTCACGGAATGCTCAGAACCGTTATCTTAGGTGACGGACGACAACAGACTTTAGCCGAGGCCCCGGCATACGCGATCGAAGTGGCACGGTTGGACGGCCTGTCGCAGGATGAGCGCCAGGTCCGTTTGACTCAAATCAGGGACGAAATGTCACATCAAGTGCTGCCCTGTCACATCTGGCCGTTATTCGATATCCGGGTGTCGGACCTCGGGACTACGCAACGGCTTCACTTGAGCATCGATCTTCTTATCGCGGATCTTGGCAGCTTGATGATGGTGATGCAGCAGTGGAAGGCGATCTACGACGGACGGTACATCGATCCCCCGCCGACCATCACCTTTCGAGATTACGTTCTGGCCGAGAAAAAATTCGAGCAAACGGCACCCTTTCAGGACGCGCAGCGTTATTGGCTGGATCGCCTGCACCAACTGCCGCCAGCACCGAATCTGCCTCTGGCTAAGGCTCCGCGGGACGTGGCCCAGGGGCAATTCGTCCGACGTGCATTCAAGCTGGAGCGCGAGCGATCTCAAACTCTCAAAAAACACGCATCGCAGTCTGGCCTCACTGTGACAGTTGCACTGATCGCAGCATTTTCCGAAGTCCTCGCGCGCTGGTCGGCCTCGACTCAGTTTACTCTGAACCTGACCTGCATACGCCGCCTACCCGTCCATCCCGAAGTCGACCGGCTGGTTGGCGATTTTACATCGATCATGCCACTCCATGTGGACGCGACGCCGCGCGCTTCTTTTAAAGAGCGCGCCGCGGTCATTCAACGCCAACTCTGGGCCGACCTCGACCGCCGGTGGGCCGACGGCATTGAGATTCTCAGGCATCTCCGTAGGGTCGCCGGCCAATCGCTCGGTTTCCCTGTCGTATTTACCAGCGGTGCGGACCTAAAAGCGGCCGGGTACGACGCATCGTCCTTTACTGCCTTTGGCGACATCGTTTACAGCGTTAGCCAGACACCTCAGGTTTGGCTCGACCATCAAGTGATCGAGATCGGCGACGCGCTTTACCTAAGTTGGGATGCGGTGGATGAGCTGTTTCCCCATCGGCTGATCGACGATATGTTTTGCGCGTATCGGACTCTCGTAAAGCGTCTGGCGGACAGCGCCGCCCCCTGGGATGCCGGCTTTCAGAACCTGATTCCAGACTACCAGCTCAAGCTTCGCCGCGAAGCCAACGCTACGGCCCAGGCGTATCCCCGTCGGTTGCTGTTTGAAGGAATCTATGAGCAGGTGCGGCGGGATCCTGACGCGCTCGCGGTGATCTCATCCGAACGCACGATAACGTATCGCGAGCTATGGGGAACGGCGCAACAAATCGCAGATGAGCTACGACAGCAGGGATCGGCCAAACCGGAGTGCCTCATAGCCGTTGTCATGGCAAAAGGATGGGAGCAGATACCGGCGGTATTGGCGGTACAGTTGGCGGGTAGTGCCTATCTTCCCGTCGACCCTGACTTACCGGAGCAGCGTCGCAACCTGCTCCTGGAAAGCGGCCGCGTAAGCTGTGTGCTGACGCAGTCAAGAATGATCGATCGCCTAGCGTTTCCCGGTGGAACACGGCGGATTTGCGTGGATAGGTATCTCGCTCGCCCGGGCGAGATCGCTTTCTGCCCCGCGTCTATTCTTCGCCCGGAAGACTTGGCATATGTCATCTATACTTCCGGTTCGACCGGCATCCCCAAAGGGGTTATGATCGATCATCTGAGTGCGATGAACACCATAGAGGACATTAACGAGCGCTTCGGCGTTGGCCCGAGGGATCGCGTGCTTGCCCTGTCAGCATTGAATTTCGATCTCTCGGTCTACGACATCTTTGGTCTCCTTAGCGCAGGCGGGGCCTTAGTCTTGCCAGAACATGAGCGAGCCAAAGATCCGCAACACTGGCTCGATCTCATGGCCGAGCATGATGTTACGATCTGGAACACGGTACCTGCCCTGCTGCAGATGGCTGTCACGTACGCCGCAGGTCATAACCGACGCTTCTCGAACGCTCTGCGTCTCGCGATGATCAGCGGCGATTGGATACCGACCGATCTTCCTTCTCGCTTAAGGGAGGTTGCCGAGCTGTCCGGACCGGTTATCAGCCTCGGCGGGGCCACGGAGGCATCCATTTGGTCGATTTGGCATCCTATCACATCCCAAGATGCCGAGCGCTGTAGCATCCCTTATGGTAAGCCGCTGCGAAATCAGACGTTTCACGTCCTGGACGACTTTATGCAAGACATGCCTGTATGGGTCCCGGGCGAACTTTATATCGGTGGCGCCGGATTGGCCCGCGGATACTGGCAGGACCCCGAGAAGACCGCTTCCAAATTCGTCATGCATCTCAATACGAACGAGCGCGTTTACAAGACGGGAGATATCGGTCGCTATCTCCCGGACGGCAGCATCGAGTTTCTGGGGCGGCGCGACTCCCAGGTCAAAATCGATGGTTATCGTATCGAGTTGGGAGAGATCGAGACAGTCCTGAGGCGTCATGGGGATGTGCAAGACGTCGCCGTTGTGGTGCGCGACGACACTAAAGGCCGTCGTTCTATTGTAGCTTACGTGGTCCCTTCGTCTTTAGGGGTTGCCCCCGCAAGCGATATCGAGCCGGAGGTAGAAGCGGGAATGCTCACAGATCCTGCCGAGCGTCTCGCCTTCAAGCTGACCCGCCCCGGATTGAGGCAGTTTGGCAAGCAGGTGAGCGCGATTGATCTCGATCCGTCGATGTTGACAACCGAGGAAAAGCGTGTTGCTTACATCCGTCGACAAAGCTACCGAGCGTTTGAGCGACAGAACCTCCCGCGCAACGATTTCAGCAGAATGATGGCTTGTCTGCAGCCTCTGCAGGCGGACGGCCTGCTGCTGCCGCGGTTTCAATACCCCTCTGCGGGAAGTTTGTATCCGGTTCAGACCTATGTTTATGTGAAGGCGGATCGCATCTCAGGCGTGCCGGCCGGTCTATATTACTATCACCCTGATACCCACCGACTAATGCTTCTTCGCGCCGGAGAGGTAGTTGACCGTCGGGTGTTCGGTGGGTATGGCGGTGGCAATCTCCTTATTTTCGACTCGTCAGGGTTCGCACTTTTTTTAATAGCAAGGCGATCCGCGATGCGCCCCTTATACGGTTCATGGTCGAGAGATTTTTGCTTGCTTGAGGCGGGGTATATGGGGCAGCTTATTATGATGCAGGCGCCGGGCTTCGGCATCGGACTGTGCCCGATCGGTGCCTTGAGCTTCGATGAGATACGGGAGGCATTTCAAATCGAAAAAGACGACGAACTTATTCACTGTTTCCTCGGGGGCAGGATCACCGAGGAGCAACAACTACAGATAGCACCAACTAAGATCGGCGCCACCGGCGAGTCTGTTGGCGCTCGACTCCAGCGTTACGCCGCGGAACACCTCCCGGCATATATGGTGCCCCACGCATTTGTCACCCTAGAAGAGCTTCCACTGTCGCCGAACGGCAAACTGGACCGCAATGCGCTTCCGGACCCGCTTCAGATACCGTGGCATGGTGCGGGCGGAACGGACAAGATGCTTCCGCAGAATGAACTGGAGCAAGCGTTGGCGGCCATTGTGTGCGACGTGCTCGCAATCGAGGAGCCGGACACGCATACCAGCTTCTTTGAATTAGGAGGCAGTTCCATTGATCTTATACATATTCAGACGCGCATCAGCCGCATGATTGGCAGAGAGATTCCGGTCGTCGAGCTATTCCGCAGGCAGACGATCTCGGCGCTTGCAGCTTATCTTGCAGAGCACGACGCGCAAACTGAGACGATAGATGACATTCGCGAACGTGCCCAGGCTCGCAGAGCGGTGAGTCGCCGCGTTCCGCGCCGGAAGCAACAGAATGACACCTGAGAGGACGACTAGTAGGGTGTTCCATCTTATCTTGCAGGTCCGTGCTCGGGTAGTCCTGTGATCTGTAGGAGAATCTCCGCAACATTAACAGGAAAAATAAAAAAATCAGATGATTACCGTTTCATTTTTCCTTCGCGGACTCGCAGATTGCAGCACAAATCGTGCTCGATGCGAGGTACCATCCACGGTGCGGGATTCCGGCATCCTGCCGGAATGACGGGAGTGGCTTTCCCGCAACTTTAGGCGGAATGGGGTACTAGAACGATGGACCACACAAACAGCATTGCCGTGATCGGGATGAGCTGTCGGGTTCCCGGTGCCGAGTCTCTCGAACGGTTTTGGCACAATCTGTGCTGCGGCATCTCGGCGAGGACGGAATTTTCTGAATGTGATCTGGTTGCCGCTGGGGTCCCGCGGGAGCTGTTTCGATCACCCCAGTATGTACGAGCCGGCTACGTATTGGAGAATCCGGACCACTTCGACGCAGGCTTCTTCGCACTGAGCCCACGTGAAGCGGAGGTCATGGACCCCCAGCATCGCCTGTTCTTGGAGTCTGCGTGGCACTCCCTGGAAGATGCCGGATATGCCGGTCAGACCTCGAAGATTGTCACCGGGATCTTTGCGGGCTGCGGCATTAGCAATTATTCAGCACTTTTCAGCGACACCAGCAACCTTAGGCAAGCCTCCACGGATAACCTCCGCATCCTGCTCGCGAACGAGAAGGATTATTTGCCGTCGCGCGTCGCTTATAAGCTCGATCTTCGGGGGCCCGTCGTCGGCATCCAGACTGCCTGCTCGACCTCTCTCGTCGCAGTCTGTCAAGCATGTGACGCCCTGTTGAGCAACCAGTGTGACATTGCGCTTGCCGGCGCGGTGACCCTAAAGATTCCGCAGCGCACGGGCTACCTTTACGAACCTGGTGGCGTTCAGTCTGCGGACTGCCGATGCCGGGCATTCGATGCCGGGGCGGACGGTGCTGCATTCGGCAGCGGCCTCGGCATCGTCGTGCTCAAACGCCTCGACGACGCACTGCGCGACAACGACCAGATCCGCGCCGTGATCCGCGGTTGGGCAGTTAACAACGACGGCGCTCGAAGCCCCTCGTTTTCGGCTCCGAGCCTGGATGGACAAGCGGAGGTGATTGCTGCGGCGATGGCCGTCAGTGATATCGACCCATGTATGATTGGCTACGTTGAGGCTCACGGGACCGGGACCCCTTTGGGAGATGTAATCGAGATGGCAGCCGTGAATCAGGCATTCGAACTCACTCCCGGCTACCAACCGCGCTCGATTGGAAGTGTCAAGAGCAGCATCGGCCACCTCGAAACAGCCTCCGGTGTCGCGGGATTAATAAAGACTATTCTCTGCGTGCAGCATCGGACCCTCGTCCCCAGCCTCAATTTTGCTATACCCAATCCTGAGATAAACTTCAAGTCTGCTGGCTTCCATGTTCAGACGCGTTGCGAGCCTTGGTTGGCGCCCGGTCCGGCCCGCGCCGGCGTAAATTCTTTCGGGATGGGTGGAACCAATGCGCATGTGGTGATAGAGCAGGCGCCAGCGCATACCAAGCCGAAAAGATCCGGCTTCGTCAGCGTTCCAATTACCGTTTCTGCGGCATCCGAGGCTTCCCTCGTGGCATTGACCGAGGCGCTTGCAGATCGGATCCGCGACGCACCGGACGCATTTCTGGATCTTGCCTATACGATGAGCGTCCGCCAGCCGCATTTTCGCCATCGTATCGCGGTAACAGCAGATCGCGGGGAGAAGGCTGAGCAGCGACTGCGTGCGGCGGTTCGTAGTCGACCATCGGGAGTCGTACCCAATCGTCGCAATAAAGTCGCGTTTCTTTTTACGGGTCAGGGCTGCCAGTATTTGAAAATGGCCGCTGAATGCTATAACCGCTTTCCGCGCTTTCGCCGCACCCTAGATCGCTGCAACGCAATGTTCTCGCGACTCGGTGCCCGCGACCTGATCTCGCTGATTTACGAGGAAGATAATGCCGGGGTCCTAAAGCGCACCCTCAATGCTCAACCGGCGCTCTTCGCCGTCGAGTATGCCATGGCGGACCTCTTACACTCTTGGGCGGTTCGACCGGGAATCGTAGTCGGCCACAGCCTGGGTGAATACGTAGCCGCAACGGTCGCCGGGATAATGTCCCTGGAGGATGCAGCGCACTTAGTGTACACTAGAGCGACATTGATGGATGCGCTGGGTGGTCATGGCCGTATGGTTAGCGTCTGTGTCGGAGAGAGTGACCTCGCGCCGTACCTTGCGACTGCCCAGGGGGCTGTGTCGCTTGCGGCGGTCAATGCGCCTTCCGTTTGCGCCCTTGCCGGCGAATCGTCGGCTCTGGCAGCGATCTGCGCAAGATTGCGGCGAGCAAACATCGATATGCGCGAACTGGAAGTGTCGGCCCCATTTCATTCGTCGGCGATGGAGCCGATGATTGCGGAGTTTGAGAAGGTGGCAGCGCGTTTTACGTATGGGAAACCGGAGATTCCGATCATCTCAAACATTAGCGGGCGGTTAGATGCTGGTGAGATGTCCGGCGCCAATTATTGGTGTCGCCACATTCTATCGACGGTTCGCTTTGCGGATGGCGTGCGAACAGCGTACGATGAGGGGGCTCGCATCTTTATCGAGATAGGACCTAGGCCGGTGTTGACCGCCCTTGTGCGACGCACTCTGGACGACAAAGGCGTCAACTGCTATCAAAGCCTGTCACCCAATACACCGGACTCCCTACAACTGGCGACGACTCTCGGATCGCTGTACACTGACGGCATCGATATCGATTGGCGCCACTACTACGAAGGCGAGAGCTTGGAGCGCGTCCGCGTCCCACTTTATCCATTCGAAAAAAAGAGATTCTGGCATAAAAAAAGAGCCGAAGCGCAAGATGTTGTCAGCCCCTTGGAGCAGATAACCTTGACGTCGGCACAGGCTTCAGCCATACCCCGATCAATGCCCGAAGTGGACCCCATAGAATCGCTGCTGCGGCAGGGCGAGCAGGAGCGGCTATTGGAGTATATCCGGCGTATTCGCGAGAAATGAAGTGCTGGTGATCGCGTTATAACGCACTACTCAGGCCCTCAAGATCGCGGTATGCTAACCGCATGAATATGCGACGTCCAAGCCAAGCCGATCTCGACCGCATGAGTCATGCGGAGAGGAACGCACTGATTGTGCAACGGTGCTATCAACATTCAGGATGTGGGCGCCGTGGTTCGTTTCGCTGACACCATTGATGCGGTCTCCATGATCGCCCTGATGGGGCAGTTGGAGCAGGAAAACCCGGAGGCCCCGCCGATCTGTTTGAAGAGTTTTGCCGTAAATGTCAGCATTTCGTCGCCGATCGCGATTCCCATGGGCAGCGATTGCGAACCCTGCTGGCTGAGAATTTCAAAAATTTCGGCGACCGGGAACCGAAAACTATATCGCTTAGGTTAGCGCCAATAGTCTACACTTGCCAGGTAAATGAGGAGATCGCTATGAAGATAATTGCCGATGAATTGAAAGATCTCACTCCGGCACAAATGGAGCGACTGCGCGATATGATTAGGAGCGAACAAGAGACTTCGGGTGAGGTAATAGCTGCAGACGAAAAACGAGCCCGAGAAATGTTGACGGATTACTACCGTTCCCTATCGGAAGGATCGAGTCAAAAGAGCAACGATACGCAGCATCGCGAGCATTGGGACGAGGACTTGATTCGCTTCTCTCCGTTTTTGCGGCGTAAGGAGGGGTTCTCTTGGATCTCGGTTTATTTTGAGCCGGAGAGGTATCCCGAGGCTGTCGAAATGGCTCGACAGGCTCAGTCGGAAATGCGAAAAATGATTTTTCGAGGCATAGATTTTGGCAAAGTCGAAGCGGTTCTGGATATCGGCGCCGGCTATGCGTCTGACTTGCTTTACCTTGGCCATCTATACCCGCATCTTCAGCTTACGGGCTATAACATCTCGCCCGAGCAGGTGCGGATCGGCAACGACAAAGCACGCAATTCTGGTATGGGTGAGCGCTTTATGGTGGTGCTGGGCGACAGCGCCAAGGATGAGTTTCCCGGACAATTCGATGTCATTTTGTCGTTTCAAGTCATTCATCATATACAAGACAAGCAGCGTGCCCTGCTCAACGTCTCTACTCATTTAAAAGGCGGCGGCTACTTTCTGCTAGTAGAGATCATGAGTACCCTAACCCACCCGATAGAGGCCCCGGAATCGTCGGCTTATTTCGCACCTCGGGAGACTTGGGCTAATATGCTTGCCGCCGCTCGCCTGCGCATCGTCGAGGGTGTCGATGCGGCGGCGGAGATCAGCAACTTTCTTTACGACCCCAGGTTCGAAGAGTACCTTGGCGGTCTTGTTCCCGCGGAAGATTTGAACACGCGGGCACACTTGCGCGGCCCGCATCAACTGGGAGATCTGCTCGGTAAGGGACTCGCCACCTATGCGGTACTTACGATTCAAAAGGACCCCTACCTGGAGGAAGCCGATCTGCGGCGCATCAATCGGCGCGAGTTGCATAGGCTCATTCCCTACGCGGACGTTGCCTGGGATGAAGCTCGAAGCTGCCCGCTGCTGCTCGATGCGTGGCCCGAGCGCTTGGCTACCATATCATGCTTGCGGCAGGAGGTGCTGGAAGCTCCGGCCGAGCAACGGCACGCCTTGGTGAGCGAGCGGTTGTGCAATCTATTTGCCGAGGTGCTGGGTACGGAAAAGAGCAGTTTCGATACGGAGACGGAGTTGGTCTCGTTGGTCTCGCTTGGGTTTGACTCGCTTTCGGCTCTGGATCTCGGCCGCCGTGTCGAATCCGAGCTAGGCGTCCATCTGAGTGCAAGCTTATACTATATGGCTAGGAACATTGGTGAGCTTGCTTCGCTGATCGTCGCGTCGTTGGCGGTTGGCGAGGAAGCGATCGATGAACAGCTGCTGCGAGCGATCGAAGGGATGTCAGAGGAAGAGGCGGAGGCACTGCTTGTCGAGGGTGCGAAACCAGAGAAGCCGGCGTGAGCATCAGAGAGAGAATAGACTCTCTGTCGACCGCAAAACTGCGCCTGCTCAAGTCCGCCATCGGTAAGGCCGTTGCCACGGCAGGGCAACCGATGACGGTCGAAGTCATGCGCAGAGAGGCATGGAGATCTGACGCTTTTCCAGCCTCCCCCCTGGTGGCGTCTGCAAATACCGGAGATGGCCCTGTCTTACTAACGGGAAGCACGGGCTATTTCGGCGCTCATATATTGGTTGAGTTGTTAGCCATGACACGCGTACCGGTTTACTGCCTGGTCCGCGGCAAGAGCGAGGCCGATGCTTTGGAGCGCATCCACGAGGCACTCCGACAGTACAAGATCGACATCGGTAACGACAGTTCGCGAGTTATCGCGGTACCTGGGGATCTGTCGCAGACTGATTTCGGTCAAAGCGAAGAGGGGTTTTTGAAGCTCGCAGCAGAGATAACGAGCATCTACCACTGCGCAGCCACCAATAACTGGGTATATCCCTATCACATGCTAAAGGCGGTTAATGTAAGCGGAACCCATCGTCTGATTCGGCTGGCCTGGCAGAAAAGGGTCAAGGCTTTCCACTTTGTGTCAACGGTTGGGGTCTTTTCTTCGAAAGAGTATGAAAACGAGTTCGTCTCGGAGCAGGAGGAGCTAGACCACAGTGGTCCTCTGCGTGCCGGCATTGCGCAGAGCAAATGGATAGCAGAACGCGCTGTGCAGTATGCTAGGGAGGCAGGTATTCCCACGGTCGTCTACCGCCCAAGCGATCTGGGAAGCCATTCAAGCAGTTTGGCTTTCAATGCTAAAGATCATATGTGTTTGATGATAAGTGGTTGTATTCAGTTCGGGAAATGGCCGGAAATGGATCGCCTGGTGGATGCCGTTCCGGTCGACTTTGCTGCGAAGGCGCTGGTCCGGATTTCGCAGAAAGATGGAGTAACGGGACGCACATTTCACCTGACGAATCCGGTTAGAACGCCAATGAATGAGATCGGGCAATGGCTTCGCGAACTCGGCTATCCGCTGGATGTAATACCATACACGGAATGGGTGAGAGAACTGAAGCAGCACTGCCGAAGCTACCCGGGGAACGCGCTGGCAGCGATACTTCCGTTTTTCTCCGACGCGGTTCTGGATAATTCTCCGCTTCCGCGTTTCTGCAATGGAGGTACGTTAGACATGTTAACGGAGTGCAAACTTGAGTGCCCGCCGCTGGATCGGAATCTGTTGCGATCGTCGTTAATCGGTCTTGTGAGAGAGGGGTATCTGCCGGCGCCCGTGGGGAATCGGATTGCTGCCGACTCGGAGCCGCGAGGCGTTTCCCGTGGCTCCGCACCGGAACGTTAGTGTCATTGTTAGAACTGCGGCTTCCACTCGCACGCTTCGTTGAGAACCGGACATGGAACCGAAAGCAAGTGACTCCGGCGGGATTGACGCGGACTGCAAGGACCGGGTCTCCCGTCCTGTCGCGGTCGGAGTGACAAGGCGGTTCTTGGCAAATTTGCCGCAATCGTCGGATCCGACGACGCAGGTGCAAGTGACAGCGGTGCAACTAGACGAGGAAATGCATTATCTTAAGGACCATGTGGTCTGTGGACAGGTGGTACTTCCGGCGGCAACCCAGCTCGCTTGGGTACTTCGCGCGGTGCAGCGGAGACTCGGTGACGCAAGCGTAGCGCTTGAGGCTGTTCGGTTTCATGCCCCCCTGGTAATAACCGACAACAACTTGACGGCGATTCACCTTGCGTGTTACTCTGCTGCGTCAGAATTTGCGCTCATAAACGCGCGCGGTCGCGGGTCAGATCAGATCGATGTTCTGTGCACAGGTAGATACGAGGGCGGCCGGTTGGAACGATCGGCACCGTTCGATCTCACCCGGGCAATTGCACGCTATTCTAATCAGCTTGCCGCGCCCCAACTTTACTCACTGTTTGGACGTTGCTCGCTGGAATACGGAGCGAGCTTTCGGCGTATCGAGTCCCTGTTATGGGGACCCAAGGAAGTACTGGCACTTCTGACCGTGCCGCCCGTAACGCTCGCGCAAGCCGCACTGCAGCCGACCGTTTTAGACGCGTGCTTTCAATCGGTTGTAGCAGTCTTGCCCGACTTTATCGAGATCTCGGGAAGCTCGCCAATGCTTCCCGCGCGCATCAAGCGTATATCCCTCTTGGAGCTAAACGCCCAACCCCGATGTTGTATAGTGGCCGCACGAACAGTGAGCAAACGTGCCATCGTCTCAGATATTTATCTCTGTTCAGGCGAGGGACGTGCGATTCTTAAAGTGGAAGGCTTGACATGTGTCCGTTCCAGTATCCGCGAGCAACCAATTGCGGTGGGAGCCTGAGCGACTGTGGCGCGGTCTCGGCTCGATTGAGCGAGCATTGCCTCGCACATGTCGCCCTGCCCTCGCCTCCTCGGCGACGAAGCGCGCTAGGTTTCGCAGCTCTGGGGCCGAGTTTCAGGCTGTGCCGGCGCGCAAGTGGATGTCGGACAGGGGCAGGATTCGGACCGGTTGTTCGCTAGGGTCGTGCAGCATCTGGTGCGGTCTCAGCAACACTGGGGATGGCGAGCGTACACCAAGGCGACGGATGTCGACAGTACCGTAAACGAATAATCCCGGCTGCCCTCGCGGCAGGTTTTCGACCTTGCAGGCGGGGCACTATGGCCGCTAACGACGTTCCGGAAATCGCTCGATTAGTTTATTCTAGCCAGACTGACGAGTGATGAGGGTTCCCATGCGTCAATGGACGTTAGATGGTGCAAAGGCGCGTTTGCGCGAGCTGGCGAAACTGGCCTACGAGCAGGAGCCCCAGGAGGCCGCTCTACGCGGCGCGCCCGCGGTGGTGATGCTGTCACGGACAGCGTTGGATCAACTGACCGCACCGCACAGGTGCTGTCGGTGCCGACCCTTGAAGATCTGGGCAACAGGGCCATGATCGTCATTCCGGCCCCAGCGCTGCCCGCGAGGCCTTTTGTCCGCACAGCGGACCCTAGTGGGCTTGACATGGGCATGTACTTTTTATCTGAAAAGGAGGTAACCGCATCGAGTGACAAGAAGCGTAGCGAAACCCAAGGTGGAAGCCGCGAGGCCAAGCTGAAAGCAGGGCTACGCGGCGACACGACCGTAGGAACACGAACAGGCAGTGAGGCCGGGTGCGGGCGATGAGCGTGCTAGGGAACGCGAAATCCAACAGTCACCGAAAGACGCACCAGGTAGAGCCTGACGGCACGGGTCGAAAGTACATGTTCTTACTCGGGGAGACCTGGCGCGTGAGAGCGGGCCAGGAGTCAGCAGAGGCCGTAGTAGCGTTGACGCCCGGTGAAAGCCGGGAGGAGCGAAGGGCCGAAGAGTCACGAAAGAACCACAGTCTGCATCTGGTCCGGAGGGCGAGCAGGCGGGCGAAACGCGCTCGGCGCTGCAACTGCGGCAGCTACCGGGGCGGCGCGCTAACCCGAACGGGTGGATTCCCGCATGGGGGAGGCCCGCGCCCACCAAGTCATCCGCGACCGCGAGCACAGACGCCAGGAGAGGTTCAATGAGCGAAACGTTAGAATTGCCCCTGGGCGGGGTGGACATCACCAACGGCTATGCCAACTGGCGCCGCGAGGTCCATGCGCTCTCCGGCTGGATCAGACGGCACATGCGCAAGTGCTTCTGGCTGCGCTGGCACAACCGCCACGGACGACGCAAGGCGCTGGAACGCCTCGGGGTGCGCGGACGCGCCCTCGGGGTGGCCGGTTGTCGGCGTGGCGCCTGGTTCATGGCGCGTCACATCGTCGTCAACCAAGCGCTGAAAACCGCCACCCTCAGTCGCTACGGGCTGACTCTACCGTGGCTGCTCGCGGGCTAAGCCCACTGGGCTCAACCGCCGGATGCGGAAAACCGCATGTCCGGTGGTGTGGGAGGGGTGACGGGCGCAATCCCGTCACCCCGACCCGAGCGGGTGTGCGGTCCGGCCGTAGATCGCCGCTGGATGCCATACCTGACGGTGGTCGCACGTCGTGAACGCCTCCAGCGCCTTCCTGATCCTCGCCCTGACAACCGTCCCGCCGCTCTTGGCCGGCGGCCAGGTCGTGCCGCCCGCTGAGCTTCCGGTCCCGATCCCGCGCACGGTGATCGCCGCGCTGGGCCGGGTCGAACCGGTCTCGGAGGAGATCCGCATCGCGGCGGCCATAAGCGGCCGTCTGGCCGAGGTCGCCTTGGACGAGGGCGACCCAGTGGAGCGCGGCCAGATCGTGGCGACCCTGGAGAACGCGGACCACCGGGCGCGGGTGCAAGCGGGCGAGGCGAGCGTCGCGGTCGCCCGGGCGGCACTGGACATGGTGATCAACGGCGCGCGCCCGGCGGAGCGCGCCGAAGCGGCGGCCGCGGTGGACGAGGCACAGGCGCGGTTGGACCGGGCCGAGCGGGAGTTCGCCCGCCAGCGCGCGCTGGCGGAGAAGAAGCTCGGCAGCAATCAGGACCTGGACAACACTTTGAGCGACCTGGACCTGGCCCGCGCCGGGCTGGCCCGCGCCGGCCAGCACCTGGCGGTGGTGGACGCACCGGCTCGGGCGGACGAGCACGCCAAGGCGCAGGCGCAGCTCGCGCTCGCGCAGGCCCAGCTCGAGGAGGCGCAGGCGGTCTACGAGAAATCTATCGTGCGCAGTCCCATCGACGGTACAGTGCTGCGCCGCTTCCGCCACGCCGGGGAGCAGGTTACCGAGATGGGCGACACGCCCATCCTGGCGGTCGGCGACCTCTCGCGCCTGCGGGTACGCGCGGAGGTGGACGAGGCCGACATTGCACTGGTGCATCTGGGGCAATCCGCCTATGTCCAGGCCGACGCCTACGGGGAGCGCCGCATCCCCGGCCGGGTCAGTCGCGTCGGCCGTCTGATGGGACGCAAGAACGTGTTCTCGGACGACCCCGGCGAGCGCAAGGACAGCCGGGTACTAGATGTCCTGATCGACCTGGGTCCGGGGACCGGGCTACCGGCCGGTCTGCGGGTCGATGCCTATCTCGTGATCGACGCACCCAAGGACAAGGATTAGCAGCCTGTCGGACTTTTCCAGGCGGGTGCTGGACAACGCTCAGGGCGAGTGGACCCCGGTGTGCTTGGTGTGGAATCTAAAGCGCATGGCCGTATTGCGCCTGCATCAATGAAAATCCAATTAAAAACAATGAGATCTATCAATATTTGTCTTTTTTTCGCAACAACTTTCCCTTTCATGGCCTCGGGACGCCTGCTTCGCGGGCTAAGTCCGACAGGCTGCTAGACGGCCATGAACGGGACAGATCCGCTACGCCCGCCGACCCCGTCGTTCGGGACCGTTCCTCGATCGGCACTGCCGGTCGCCGCCCGTTTCGGACCCTGGCGTACGCGCATGGCCTGGTTGCTCGCCTGGCGCAATCTGGCGCACGACCGCTCCCGCTTCGCGGTTACGCTGGTGGGCATCGTCTTCGCGGTGGTGCTGATCGCCATGCAGGTGGGGCTGTTCTTGGGCTTCTCTGATGCCACCACCGTCATCATCCTGCACAGCCGGGCGGACTTCTGGATCGCTGCCCGCGGCACCCAGAACTTCGAGATGGCGCTGCCGCTCGACAAGCAGGCGCTGTACCAGGCGCGCTCGGTTCCGGGAGTTGCCCACGCCGAGCGGCTGCTGGTCCAGTTCGGGCCCTGGAAAAAGCCAGGCGGGGGGAACGAGGGCGTCCTGGTGGTGGGCTCCGACCTCAACACCGGTTTGGCCGGACCCTGGAACCTGGTCGCGGGGCGACTGGAGGATCTGCGCCAGCCGGATGCCGTCCTGATAGATCGCGTGTACATGGACAAGCTCGGGGTCTCGGGCACCGGCGTCGCCACCGAGATCAACGGGCGGCGCGCACGGGTGGTGGGGCTCACCCAAGGCATCCGCTCCTTTACCACCTCGCCCTGGATCTTCACCGCGTTGCGCACCGGCCAGCGCTTCGCCGGACTCGACGCGGAGCAGTCCAACTATGTCATCGGTACCTTCGCCCCCGGTGCCGACCCGGCGCGGGTACGCGCCGACCTAACCCGTGCACTGCCCCGCGCCGATGTCTATCTCAGCGCACAGCTTGCCGAGCGCACCCGCGACTATTGGATGTTCACCACCGGGGCCGGGGCCTCGGTGCTGGTCTCCGCGGTGCTCGGGCTGCTGGTGGGGTCGGTGATCGTCGCCCAGGTGCTCTATGCCACCACGGTCGACCATCTGACCGAGTTCGGGACCCTGCGCGCCATGGGCGCACCCCGTACCTTCATTTATAAAATTATCCTGGGTCAGGCGGCGATCAGTGCCACCCTGGGTCATATCCCTGGGGCGCTGGTCGCCATGGCACTGGCCAAGGGAAGCGAATTGGCTGCCGCCGTGATTCTAATCCCACTGGGACTGGTGCTCGGATTGTACTGGGTGACGCTTGCCATGTGCATACTCGCCTCGCTGGTCTCGATCCGCAAGGCGATGGGGATTGATCCGGCGATGGTGTTCCAGCGCTGAGCTGCGGAATATCATTGTCGTCATCGGAGAACCGATTGCCATCTCTGAAAAAACCGGATCGAGCATGACCCCACCGACAGCAAGCCACGAACCCCCTACTCTGCCTATCGCCGACACCCCGGCCCTGGAGGCGCAGGGGGTGACCATGGTCTATGGCAGCGGTGCGACTTCGGTCCAGGCGTTAATCGACGTGGACTTCGCGGTTCGGCCCGGTGAGATTCTCTCGCTCATGGGTCCGTCCGGGAGCGGTAAGACCACGCTGCTCATGATCCTAGGCGGTCTGCTGCATGCCACCTGCGGTGTGGTGCGGGTGGAGGGCCTCAGTCTGGAAGGGCTGCCCGACTCGGCGCTGGCCCGGATGCGCCTGGCGCGTATGGGATTCGTCTTCCAGAGCTATAACCTGTTTCCTGCACTCACCGCGCTCGAGAACGTCCAGGTCGCACTGGAGCTCAAAGGCCGCGACCTGGCCGAGGGGGCAGACCTTCTGACTCGGGTGGGTCTTGCGGGGCGTCTGCGCAATCGACCGAAGCAACTCTCCGGCGGCGAAAAGCAGCGCGTGGCCATCGCCCGCGCACTGGCCGGGGACCCGGCCATTCTGCTCGCCGACGAGCCCACGGCCGCACTCGATTCGGCCAACGGGCGGGCCGTGGTGAAGCTGCTGGGCGAGCTGGCCCACGATCTGGGGCGGGCGGTCGTCGTGGTGACCCACGACCTCCGCATTGGGGACCTGTCGGATCGGGTGGTGCGGATCGAGGATGGGAGGATTGTCGAGTGATTGACGATGAGCCGGCACGCTATAGTGGACCCCATGTGCAAGACAGTTTTCCCCGAAGGCTCCAGCAATTCCAAATTTGACCCTACCCCGTATTTGGCCGGCTTCGGGGCTTGCGCGGAGCCGGCCGCAGACCCTCCAGCATGAAGTCAAACAGGTCATCCCAGGAGTCGAAAGGCAGATACTGAGAAAGCGCGCGCAGGTGTTCAAAGAAGGTCTGGCGCGAGGGCAGCAGAGCGCGCACGGCCCGATAGCGTTGATCCAGGCAGTCGAGGACGGTGTGGACCAGGTAGGCCAGGATGATCAGGGTCGCCAGCACGGCGGACAGGTGCTGTTTGCCATGGCCGTAGTTATGCTCAAAATGATAGCCCTTGGTTTTGAGTGTGTTGTTGTTTTCGTTCTCGATTTTCCAGCGGTTGCGGCCCACCGCGGCAATCGCGACCACCGTCTCGGCGGTGACCTGGTGCGAGGTGGCCCAACTGTTACGGTAGAGCACCCGACCCGCGGCGTCGGTGGTGGTCAGCTCGCACCAGTCGACGTAGAGGGCGTCGGCGCTGTCGCGTAGTGGCAGGTGATGGAAGTAACGATCGGTATCGGTGAGGCGTTGGGTCCCGGTCCAGCGCGTGGTGACCACGCTCGGCAACGGACCCCGGCGTTCGAAGTCCGCCAGCCACTCATAGAGGGTGGGGTGGGACTGCGGCAGACACACGAACAGAAAGTGGCAGCGTTGGGCCAAGACCTGTTCGCAGAAGGGCTGGTGACAGTACAGGTCATCACCCAGGAGGGTGAGCGGGCCCCAGGCCGCGAGCCGTGGCGCCCACTGCGGCAACCACCGCGCGCTGGCGTCCAGTTCGCAGTCCTGCTTGATGTGACCATCCTGCGGCGTGACGAACGCGGGGGGCAAGGGAAACACGGTCGCTTGGCCTGGCGCGACCAGCGCCGGGGTAACGGCGCTATGGACATGCCGGGTCTGACCGTTGGCCAGGGTGCGGGTGGAACAGTTGGCACAGGAAATCGCGGTTGAGGAGAAGGACTCCGTCCCATCCAGCGCGACCGCGAAGCCGCCGGCGAGGGTGCGGTGGGTCTCCAGTGCACCCAGCCGGACGAGTCCGTCCACGATGTCCATCAACAGCGGCGCGAGTTCCTGCGGGGGGACCGGGTCGAGCAGGTTGCGGGTCTGCTGGTCGCAGGGAATCTGATGGACCCCGAACAACGACGTGGCATTGTTACGCCCGCGCTCCTTCTGCATCCGCACCTGATAATCGAGGAACGACGGACTTTGGGTAAAAAAGACGGGAAACGCACTGAGCGCCGCATCCGCCACCGCGTAGCGCTGGTTGTTGCCGCCCTTGCGCACGTCGCGCAGGCCGTCGAAGGTGTCACGAATCTGTTTGATCAAGACACCCGCCGTCAACAGCGGCAACTCGGCCGCAGCGGAAACGACCATGGGGCTCTCCAGTCAGCTCTGAAAAGCTTTTCACAGCATTATGGTCTTAAATTTGGAACTGCTGGCGGGTTGCCTAAAGTGAGGTGCGATCGGGTGCCTGCCCGGCAGGACCCGATCGCCCCCGTCGATCGCTCGCTCAGGCGGCTTGCGCGGGGATCGATTCGCCGGTGCGGGTCACCCGATTGATCTCATCCAGGTAGACCAGCGCGGGTTTGAAGAGCCTTGCCTCTTGCTCGCTCATTCCGGCGTAGGCGCAGATGATCACCCGATCACCGGGAGTCGCCTTGTGCGCGGCTGCCCCGTTGACCGAGATCACCCGTGAGCCGGCCGTGGCGCGGATCGCGTAGGTGGTGAATCGTTCGCCATTGGTGACGTTATAGATCTGGATCTGCTCATACTCCCGGATGCCGGCGAGACGCAGCAGTTCCTCGTCGATCGCGCAGGAGCCCTCATAGTCCACTTCGGCATGGGTCACGCAGGCCCGGTGCAGCTTGCATTTCAGCAAGGTCAGTTGCATGTGCATTGTCCTCCGCTTGGCCACTGGGGCCGGGGGGTCGTTAGGGCCTGAAATCCCGTACAAAAACCCGATTTATTTCAGATAAGTGAAGATTCTAGCGCAGAATTTGCTGCGCCGCACCATCGTTTGTGTGGTGAAGATGTCCGAGCGGCCATCAGTTCGGCCGAATAAGGCGGAGGTTATCGATCAGTCGCGCCCGCCCCAGATAGGCCGCCGCCAGGATCACCAGATCCCGATCCGCCGCGGTCGGCTGTCCCAGGTCCGCGGCCCGTCGCACACTGACATAGTCAGGGCGCAGCCCCGCGTCCGCAATGACCGTGATCGTCTGAGTCTCCACCTCAGTTGGTGAGGTCCCGGCGCAAAGCCCCTGGACCGCATCGGTCAAGGCCTGGTGGATCACCGGCGCGCGCGCGCGCTCGGCGGCGGTCAGATACCCGTTACGCGAACTCATGGCCAAGCCATCGGCTTCCCGTACCGTGGGAACACTGACGACGGTTATCGGCAGTGCCAGGTCCGCAACCATCCGGCGGATGATGAGACATTGTTGGAAATCCTTCTCCCCGAACAGCGCCAGGTCCGGTTGGACCATGTTCAGGAGCTTGCAGACAATGGTCGCCACGCCGATGAAATGGCCCGGCCGACTGGCCCCGCACAGGAGATCGCTGATCCCTGGCACCTCCACACGGGTGTGCGTCTCCTGTCCGTGTGGGTAAACGGTGTCGACACCTGGTGCGAACAGCAAGTCACAGCCGGCGCCGGTGAGCAGTTCCGCGTCCCGTTCCGGGGTCCGCGGGTAAGCCGCCAGATCCTCGGTGGGGCTGAATTGCAGCGGGTTTACGAAGATGCTCGCCACCACCCGCGGCGCATGTTTGCGCGCCTCGCGGATCAGGGTGATATGGCCCTCGTGGAGGTTACCCATGGTCGGCACGAAGGCGATCGATTCGCCCGCGGTCCGCCAGGCGCGGCATTGGCCGCGCAGGTCATCCAGTTGCTCAACGCTGTGCATGGGGGGGGCCTCGGATTCCTCAGTTTCTCGTTCCCACGCTCCAGCGTGGGAATGCCGTCCGGCCGCGCCAGCGGCCGGTGGCGCCACGCGACGGCTTCCGCGTCGCGACTTGCTCGCACGCTGGAGCGTGGGAGCCAGATCACAACGATAATATTTTTTGTTTAGTAAGGCGTTTCTTCGGTACCGGGGAAACTGCCGGCCCGGACGGCCGTTACATAGGCGGCGAGCGCCTCCGGCACTGCACCCTGACCTTTCAGGAAATCCCGACTGAAACGCGGCGGCCGGGAATTCAGGCCCAGCATGTCGTGCAGGACCAGCACCTGGCCGTCGCATCCGGCTCCGGCGCCGATACCGATGACCGGGATGATCAGCGCGCGGCTGATGGCTTCGGCCAGGGCGGCCGGTACGCATTCCAATACCAGCAGACTGGCGCCGGCTTCCTGGAGTGCCAGGGCATCCTGACGGATCCTCTGCGCCGACTCCGGGTCGCGCCCCTGAAAACGGTAACCGCCGATGCGGTTGACTGATTGGGGCAGCAGCCCGAGGTGAGCGCAGACCGGTACTCCCTGTTCGGTCAGGCGCCGCACCGTCTCGACCACGCTGGCGCCACCCTCCAGTTTGACGACCTGTGCGCCACCTTCCTGCATCAAGCGGCCGGCATTGGTGAGCGCCCATTCCGGGGTGGCACAGGCAAGAAAGGGCAGATCGGCAATCAGTAAGGCGTGGGTGCGGCCGCGCGCCACGCATGCGCAATGGTAGACCATCTGATCGACCGTGACCGGTACCGTGGTCGTATGTCCCTGCAGGACCATCCCGAGTGAGTCACCGACCAACAGGACGTCCAAGCCCGCGGCATCGAGCAGTCGGGCAAAACTCGCGTCATAGCAGGTCAGGCAGGTGATGCGCTCGCCGCGGGTTTTCATGGCGGCGAGCGTCGCGACTGAGATCGGCGCGGCGGGCATGGGGGGGACTCCGGGTTGGATCGCGGGGGGCCGCAGCGGGCGCTATGGCACTCAGTTGAGTGCGTGTGTCCTAGACAGCCGCAAGGATAATGCGGGCGGCGCAGGCGCGCCAGTCGGTTTAGGCGATTGCCGGAAATGAACGTCCCGACTGCGTATGCCGGCAAGATTCCGTAGTGTCTGGAGGCGCGAATGTAGGTGCGACTTAAGTCGCACCTACATAGCGGTCGATCCTTTCCCGGAGCCGCGGCTTTAAGGGCGGAGGTAGGGGCGACTTTAGTCGCCCCAACACGTCGGTAATCCCTTTCCCGAGAATCACCTTAAACCTGTCCGGCCTGATCCGGGATCAGTTGGACAGCGTGCGGGCTATCGAGGGCGGCGAGCAGATCCATCAGCAGTCCCTGCCCGGGGATCAGGAGCCGGGACGGCGCGATCTCGGCAAGCGGGACCAGGACGAAGGCGCGGCGTGCGATCTCGGGGTGCGGCAGGACCAGAGCGGGCGTATTCAGTGTGAGTTCACCGAAGACCAAGAGGTCCAGGTCGAGACTGCGCGGTCCCCAGCGGACGCCGTCGCGCACCCGGCCATGGGCATGCTCGATCGCTTGCAGGGCCGCGAGTAGTGCCGATGGTGTCAGCGTGGTCGCGATCGAGGCTGCCGCGTTGACGAATTGGGGTTGTGCCACTGGGCCGACCGGTGCAGTGGCATAGAGCGAGGAGCGAAAGCACAGGGTGCAGCCGGGAATCAGGGCGAGTTCGTCGAGGGCGCGCAACACCTGCGTCTGCGGATCCGCCAGATTGCTGCCCAGCCCAATATAGGCCATGACCGACGGATGTCGCTCAGACCGCGCCATCGCTACCCCGCAATCGGGCTGGCCGCCGCGGGCTTACGCCGTCGCCGCGGGCGCTTGCGTTTGAGGCTGCCATCGATCATGGTCGAGCGATCCGCCGGGTCGGCCTCCTGGTAGCGCGTCCACCAGTCGGCAAGTTCCGGATCGGCCTCCCCGGCCTGAGCCCGCAGGACCAGAAAGTCATAGGCGGCACGGAAGCGGGGATGACCGATCAGGCGTGACGGCCGTTTGCCGTCGCGTTGCAGCAGGCGCGGCTGGAGGTACCAGATCTCGCGCATCGGCAGCGAGTAACGTTTCGGAATGGACACCAGGGGTTGCTGGCGGGCGCAGACCTCATCGGCGGCCTGCAGCATCGCGTCGGCGTCCACCGTCCCCTTGGCCAGGAGTTGTTCGTAACGTTGGCGCACCGGTTCCCACAGCAGGACCGCGTACAGGAAGAAGGGCGCGACCGGTTTGCCTTGCTGTATCCGCTCGTCAGTCGTGCTCAGCCCGCGGCTCACGAAGGTGATGGGGAACGCATGGTCCTCCCGCGCCAGGCAGGTCTCAGTGGCCGGGAACAGATACCCGAAAAGTCCGTAATGACGTAGCTTCTCAAAGGTTTCGAGCCCGTAGCCGGCGTGGAACAGCTTGATCAACTCGTCGAACAGGCGAGCCGCGGCAATGTCTCCGAGCAGGTGCCCGAGTTCGAACAGGGGGCGTTCGCTGTCTGGCTCTACCGCGAATCCGAGTTTGCAGGCGAAGCGCACCGCGCGCAGCATCCGCACCGGGTCCTCGCGATAGCGTCGGGTCGGGTCGCCGATCAGGCGCAGCTGTCCGTTGCGCAGGTCGTTAAGACCACCGGTGTAGTCGATCAATGAAAAATCATTGATATTGTAGTACAGCGCGTTGATCGTGAAGTCCCGCCGCAGGGCGTCCTCCTCGATGGAGCCATACACGTTGTCGCGCAGGATCATGCCGTTCTCGACATGGCGCTCCGCGTCCACATCGTCCGCCCCGCCGGCGCGGAAGGTGGCGACCTCAATGATCTCGCGGCCGAAGTGCACATGGGCGAGACGGAACCGGCGGCCGATCAGACGGCAGTTGCGAAAGACCTGGCGAACCTGTTCGGGGGTGGCATCGGTGGCCACATCAAAGTCTTTGGGCTCGTGGCCCAACAGCAGGTCGCGCACGCCGCCTCCCACCAGATGGGCCGCGAAGCCTTCCTGCTTCAATTTGTAGAGCACCTTCAGGGCCTGCTCGCTGATATTGGCGCGTGAGATGTTGTGCTCGGGGCGCGGCACGATCAGCGGACCCGCCGCGGTGGAGGTGCGCGGTGCCTCGGGGTCGTATTCCTGCATCACGTGATCGGGGAATCCTTCAGGTCTGGAGTGGGGTTTGATGGTCGCCTGACATCGACGTAGTGTAACCGCCGCTTGTTGTGCGGCGGGAACTCCGTATAATACGCGCTTCTTCGCATCCGCACCGCTCCCTTCGTCTAGTGGCCTAGGACACCGGCCTCTCACGTCGGTAACAGGGGTTCGAAACCCCTAGGGAGCGCCAAATAAAATCAGGTGCTTGGCTAATATCTGTCCGGCCGGCGCCATAACCGTCCGAAGCTCTCCCGAAGATCGGGGCCAGCTCGCGCGGTTTTTTTATGCCTGGTCGGCGGGACGTGCCGACCCGGTATTTGCTGCGGCGAGGACGATGATCGAAAGTTTGCGGAACACCCCCTTGCTGTCCGAACTCAGCGACACCCAGTTGCAGCGGGTCGCCGCTCATGGGGTCCGCCATTGCCTGGACGAGGGACAGTGGCTGTTTCGTCAGGGCGATCCGGCGCGCTGTTTCTATCTGGTGGAGTCGGGTCAAATCCGTCTTTTTCGACTCTCGCCGGACGGGGCCGAAAAGGTCATCGAAATCGTTTCGCCCGGCCAGACCTTCGCCGAGGCCCTGATGTTCCTCAAGGCCCCGCGCTATCCGGTGTGCGCGGCGATGCTGGCGCCCACCGTCCTGATCGCAATCGATGCCCAGGACTTCGCCGCGATGCTGCGGGAGTCGATGGATACCTGCTTCGTCATCATGGGGGCGCTGAGCCGGCGCCTGCGGGGGCTGATCGGGGAGATCGATAACCTGACGCTGCATACCGCCAAGAGTCGGGTCGCCCGCTATCTGCTGGCGCACTGTCCGGAAGACCGGCGCGCCTTCGCCCTGGACGTGCGCAAGGGAGTGCTGGCCTCACGGCTGTCAGTGAAACCAGAGACCTTTTCGCGGGTCATCAAGCAACTGACCGATGACGGCATCATGACGATCCACGGTGCTCACATCACCATTCTGAAGCGAACCGCCTTGAGCGAGCTGGCGGAACTGGCGGCGACCGGCGAGTTGGGCATCGCACCGGGTGACGTTGCCACTGGTGCGATTCCCAAGTAGCAAGTCAGAGTTGACATTCGCCGTGGGCTTCGAATGCCTCACAGGAGCCCATGCTCGCGTGCCCGCGACACCGCCTGCGTTTGGGAATGGACATCGAGTTTGCGATAGAGGTTGCGGATGTAGGATTAGACGGTTGACAGTGCCACACCCATCTTGGCGGCCGCCTGACCATAGGACTTGCCGCTGGCGAGATGCTCCAGCAGTTCGGTTTCCTTGCTCGTCAGCCGGGGCAGATCGGCGACGTCGGCGGTCGGCCCTTGTCCGGCGAGCTTGAACAGATAACGCGCCAGCTGCGGACTGATCGGATAGTTTCCCGCCATGATCTGCTTGATGGCGCGCGTCATCGAAATACTCGAATCGCCCTTCAGAATATAGCCGAGCGCACATGGATATGGGATTTACGCGCAGCGGGCGCCACATCAAAATTGACCCGGAATTCTGAGCACTTGAGGAACGGTGCGTCTCACCCAGACCACCCTGGATGGTGGGATGGACCCCCAACAATTCAAGGTATAACCGTTGGGAGCAGGGATGTTCGGGACGAGGAGCCTGGAGACAGGGACGCTCGGGACAGGGTTGTTCGGGACAGGGAGATCGGGTATGGGAAGGTTCGACGCGCAAAATCGCCATCTTGGCGGTTTTGCGCAGTCCACTCTTCCGCTCCGAAAACAGACCACTAACTCACCATGCGGCACCGACGCGGGAGCATGGGCTGTCATGCGGTTGGCGCCGGGCGCAGAGGCAAGGTCAGGGAGACCTGGGTACCTGGTCCCTGCGGGGTGAAATCGAGCCGGCCGCCAATGTCGCGTGCCCGTCTCTGCATGTTCGCCAGACCACGACCCATCTTGGGGACGGCGGGCAGCCCGATGCCATCGTCGCACACGGCGATCCGCAACTCGCCATCCGAATGACACCAGGCGGCTATCCGGATCTGTCGCGCTTGGGCATGCTTGATCGCGTTGTTTAGGCTTTCCTGCAGGATACGCAACAAATTCATCAGTATCCGCTGCTCCAACGGCGGACAGTCCGACAGCTCGATGTCCCAGTCGACCTGCATCCCGAGGCCAGACAAACGTCTCTCACACCGATAGCGATAATCGGCGATGGCGTCGTTCAGGTTGAGGTCCTCGTGACCCAGCGTTTCGATAACGAGATGGAGGTCATCGAGACACTCATGCAGCAATTCGCCCATCTCGGCGCTGGTGAGCATGTTGTACTCATTGCGCAGGCAGGCACTGGCCAGTTGAGAGGCAAAGCCGTCATGCAGGTCCTGCAGCAGTTGTTCGCGTTCCTGCATCCGCGAGCGTTCGGCCAGGCGCTGGCGCTGCACTGCTTCCGCCTGCTTGCGCTCGCTGATATCCCGGGTGATGCCAAGGATTTCCAAGAACGTGCTGTCGGCACTGATCGGCAGGCAGGCAATCACATCAGTCCAGACGGTGGAGCCGTCTTTACACATATGTTCAAATTCATCGTCCAGATGACATCAATGGCCGTCTGCGCCAGTAACCGGTAACGCTCCTCGCTGATTCGCAAGCGCTCTTCTATCTGTTTGCGTTCGGCGATATCGATCAGGTGCGCTCGCGACGCCCGCAATTGCTCATTCTGGATCTCCAACTCGCGTTGGTGGATTTGCAGTTCGTGGACGCGGCGTTCGAGGTCGCTGACTGACTGCATGGTGTCCGGCGACTGCCGATGCAGGCGCTGTTCAGCGGTCTTGATGCGGGCTGGATCAGGGGTCATCGGTGTTTGCTCGCGCGATCGCTACAGTTGAACGCTGACGGCTCAGGCGATTGACGGAAATCGCCTCAGCACTCCGCTACGGCCACAGAGGCCATGCCGGAGCGATTCCCAGGACGCTCAGGATGACCAGGATGATCAGGATGACCAGAGTCCCGGCCAGCGCACCCAGCATCAGGTTGTAACGCCGCGTGGCAGCGGCAATGCCCCGTTGGATTCGATCGTTCATGACCCGCTCCGCCTTCAGTTCGCCGGCGGCGATCAGCTGATCGATGAGCTGACTCCACTCGATCCGGAGTTCGGCTAACAGGCGGTCACGAAACGCCTGGTTCATCTCCAGAAGACGCTTCTCCCGCTGGATGTGGGTCTCCAGAATCGCGGCGTTTTGCAGGTCGTGTTCCTCTCGACAGCGCACCAGCCGCGGGCAGTCCGCGAGATCGCAGGGCACGCTGTCGCTTCCCCGCGCGGTTGCCGCGGACGGGTCGGGCCGCGGCGAGGCGACCGAAGGCTCCGGCGGACGGCTCAGATCACGCACGGACAACGCGGCGACCCGTGGTTGCTCGATCGGCGCCACCTCCGCGACAATGGAGGGCGGAATTGGTTGGGCCGGCGTCTTCAGTATCCGGTCGGCGGTCGATCGCTCGTCGCGTTGCGCAAAGGCCTCGGGCGAATCCGCATCGGCCGAGTCCACCTCGATCGAACCCAAATCGGCCACGTCCTCGACCGCGTCGGCAGGCTCCTCCAGGCCAAGCAAGCGCCGGTTCCCAGGGATCGACAACCAGGCCCCCATGTCCATCGAATGCACATCATAGCCCTGATCGATCTTGTTCGCCGCCCAGCCCGGAGAGCGGACACTGAAGTCATCAATCTGGTTGACCTGGGCGACCTGTTGGACAAGTGGAACGACGCGCCGCTGCAACTCTTCGTGAGGGATCACCTGCGTGGCGCCGAACGACTTGACGCGTTTGGCGTGCCGCTGCCCCGCGGCGTCCGTGATTACATAAATCGGCAGGGTTGCCAGGCGTTGACGCAGGATGACCAGGGCGTCGATGGTCTCATCGACCGCGGGGGTCAGGCCCAGCACGATCGCTTGAAGACCGTCAGCGATCTCCAGGATCGCCGCCGCGTCATCACAGATCTGGATGCTCGCCCCCGCCGAACTGAACATGCCGCAGGCGAGCTGCCGCGCGATGCGATCTTTGATGCTGACGGCGACACGGACTGGTTTCTTACTCATGACGTCCCCGATTGATGGCCCCGGACCAGCAGGCCCGCATGCCCACAGCGCTTGACACGGTATAGATCAGATTCCGCTTTGATTTTGACATGGATTCCGTGCTGCTGGCTGGGGTATTCCGAGAGGTTATTTTCAATCAATGTGTTATAGGCGTCGAACACTCACCCGGCAAAGTCGCCCAGGCAGCTGTTTCACCCTCCAGCGTAAATTCGTGTCGGCGTCCAGCGCAAGCGGACGCCTGGCTGCGGTACAACAGGGTAGCGGTCTCCGCCCGCACCGGCAGGTCGCGCAGGCGTGGCATGTCTTCGACCGAACCTTCGGCCAGTCGCGGGAATTTTAGGTTGCATCTCTTGCGCGTTAAGGTAGATAAGTCAGTGGGCAGTGCAGCGCCTGTTGCCGCGGTTCGAGTGACACTTGGCCGCCAAGCGCTTCCGATGACCTGGGATTTTGCCGACGTCAGTTTTTCAGCGAGTCCGGAACAAGCCGGATATTTTTGTTGATGTGGGGGGGTGCCGTGGATCATGGATCGGGGCTGCGTTACCAGCCGTTCTATTGTGAAGAGAACGCCTGGTGGCTGTGCGCCGACCCGGCGCTGGGACCCGGCGCGCGTCATGTCGTTTTCCTGATCAGTCGGGCCGGGCGCTGCCCGCTGCTGCATCAGCGCGCGGCGCCGCCGGGGCGGTTGATCGCCTGGGATTATCATGTGGTGGTGGTCGATGGCCAGGGTCGGGTGTGGGATCAGGATAGCCGACTGCCGCTGCCCAGCCCAGGAGTCACCTGGCTGGATGAGACCTTTGCGCTGACTGATCGGTTGCCGGCGATCTATGCGCCGCGGCTGCGAGTGATTCCAGCCGACGCCTTTCGTGCCTCCTTTGCCAGCGACCGCCGTCATATGCGCGACCGCCGTGGTCATTTCCAGCATCCGCCGCCGCCTTGGCCGGCCATCGGTGAGGGAACGAACCTGACGCGCTACCTGGACCCGGCTACGCCACGTCCGGGATTGGTGTTCGATCTCGCGGCGGCGCGCCGGTGGCTTGCCGGGCTGGCGTCCGAGTCTTCCGTGGGAGCGGCCTCCGGTCGCGATTCTACGGAACGGTCTTGAGTTTTCGGTTTTCCGTTTCCAGTTAATGCTTATTAAACAGTTTTTTGTGAAAAAAATCAACCCGGTGGCGGCTATTCGACCCACGCGCTGCCGATGCCGCGTGGGTCGCTCGCGGCTTCCACCCGCCCGTGCGCCCGATCGAGAATGGAGAAATGGGTGGTGTGGTGACGCTCCGGCGGCGGGGCCTGGTTTGCGGCTGGGCGCCGCTCGGTCCAGGGGTCGCAGTCCAGGTCGGCCAAGCGGCTCGGGGTGGCCCGGCGCGGGTCGAAATCGCGGATCAGCCCGGCCGCATAGAGGGGGTGGGTGAGCCGTTCCACCGGCACGGCTACCTGGTCGGGATCGCCGAGAGCGCGGGCGTGGGCGTGGGCGCGGTAGGCGCGGCGCATCACCTCTACTAGGGCGTGGACCCGCTCGGCCCCGCTCAGGGCGGCGGCATCCAGGGTGTCGAGCATGTTCAGCATGGCGATCAGGAGTACGCCGCCGGACGATGGCGGGGCCGCGCTGACCAGGTGCCAGCCGCGGTAGGTGCCGCTGATGGGGGTGCGCTCGATGACCTGATAGTCCCTCAGGTCGTCCGCGCTCCAGATGCCGCCCCCGGCACGGACCGCCGTCACCAGCCGCTCGGCGATGGGTCCGGCATAGAAGCCGACACGTCCCTCCCGAACCAGGGCGTCCAGGGTGGCGGCCAGATCCGGTTGACGGAGCAGATGATCGGGTGGCGGCGGCTCGCCGTCGACCAGGGATTGCGCCGCGGCGGCGGGGGACGCGCGCAGCGTGTCGCGCCGGAAGGCGGCATACTCCCGATATAGCCGGTCCACTACGAAGCCGTCCCGTGCCAATGCGATGGCCGGGGCCAGGGGCAGGCGTCCGTACCGGGTGCTCAGGTGAATGAGGGCGGCCGGCAGGCCGGGGATACCGGCTGCCAGGGGGCCGTCGAGTGCCCGATCGGGGATGAATTGGCCCTGGTCGTTCAGGTACATCGCCCGATGAGCGGCCAGCGGGGCGCGCTCACGTGCGTCGATCATGAGCGCGCGCGCGTCCGCCGCCCGGTGGAGCAGCCAGAAGCCGCCGCCGCCCAGACCGGAGCTGTAGGGCTCGACGACGGCCAGGGCGGCGCCGACGGCCACCGCCGCATCGAAAACGTTGCCGCCGACGGCAAGGATGTCGATCCCGGCGCGCGTCGCCGCCGGGTGGGCGGAGGCAACTGCAGAACGCGGTGGGCCTGTCTGCTCAGCGGCCAGTGATTGGCCGATGAGACAGAGGGCCAGAACAAACCATCGGGGCGCCAGGCGGCACCCCAGCGGGGAGAGCGGCATGATGGGCACCGCCGGGGTGATGCCGATCCTCAGGCCGCTTTCATGCGGTCGTACTTGGCCTGCAATTCGGCCTCGGTTTCCTCGTGGTTCGGGTCCTTGATGATGCAGTCGACCGGGCAGACCTCGACGCACTGGGAGGTCTCATAGTGGCCGACGCACTCGGTGCAGAGGTCCGGATCGATCATATAGGTCTCGTCGCCCTGGGAAATGGCGCCGTTGGGGCACTCGGGCTCGCATACGTCGCAGTTGATGCATTCGTCGGTGATCAGTAGTGACATGGGGTGACTCCTCTGGGTGAAAAAACACGGGACGCGCATATAAGTTGTGTTGGCTTGGTATTCGCGCCGACACAGCATACCCGAGCGGCCTTCCGGTCCGCGACAAGCCGTCGACGATGATCTGCGAGCGGTGCCTGTCCAAGCGTCCCTCGGGTTCCTGCGGCGCAGATGTTAGCCAAACCGCGCGCGTAATGCAGCCTGTACGTTCGCCGCGACGAAGGTGGATACATCCCCCTTCAGCCGCGCGATCTCGCGCACCAGGGAGGATGAAATATAGGCGTACTGCTCGGCCGGCGTCAGGAACAGGGTCTCGATATCCGGGGCCATGCGGCGGTTCATGCCGGCCAACTGGAACTCGAACTCGAAGTCCGACACGGCGCGCAGGCCGCGCATGATGACACCCACATCCAGATGGCGGGTGAAGGTGACCAGCAGGCCGCTGAAGGAGACGACCTCCACGCCCGGCACATGGCCGACGACTTCTCGCACCATGGCGACCCGTTCCTCAATCGAGAAGGTGGGGGCCTTGTGGGTATCCGCCGCGACCGCCACCACCACCCGGTCGAACAGCCGGGCCGCGCGTTGGATCAGGTCGGTATGACCGTTCGTGATGGGATCAAAGGTTCCAGGATAGACCACGCTACGCAAGGATCGAGACTCCGGTATGGGTGAGTCGACGCGGCCGGGGGCCGCTCCGCGAAAGGTGCGGCACGATAGCACAGGCGTGACGCCGGGGGCACCGACCGTCATCGGCCGTACGTTCGCCCGGCCCGACCGCCTCCGGTTTCAGTCGGACGCGATCCCCGCGGCCCCTGGTATCAGAGCGACCCCGAAGCGGACCCGGCCCGCGGTGCTGTCCCGAATCAGCTCCCATCCCGCGGGTAGTGGCGGGAAACCGACGCGTGCCGCGGTCTCCAGATAGACCCGCGCGCCCGGCGCCAGCCAGCCGCTGTCGGTCAGCCGCGCGCAGGCCGGGGCCAGCAGGTCGTCGGCGAAGGGCGGGTCGATGAACACCAGATCGAAAGGTCTGGCCCCGGCGGCCAGCCAAGTCAGCGCGTCCGCCTGGATGACGCTGACGTGCGGCGCCGCGAGCGTCAGGAGGTTGGCGCGCAGTTGTCGGGCGACCGCCGCGTTACGCTCGATCAACACGACTTCACCGGCGCCGCGTGAGGCGGCCTCGAACCCGATGGCGCCGCTGCCGGCGAAGAGATCCAGGCAGCGCGCGCCCGGCAGCACCGGTGCCAGCCAGTTGAACAGGGTCTCGCGCACCCGGTCGGCAGTGGGCCGCAATCCCGGCTGGTCGGGGATGGGCAGGCGGCGGCCCCGGTAGCGGCCGCCGATGATGCGCAAGCGCCCGGCGCCGCCGCCCGACCCGGCCGGGGATCGGCCCGGCGCCTTAGCCCGGGTCACCGGTCGCGGGCACTTGCGCGGTGTCGGCGTCGCCGCCGACGGTGACGATGGCGAGTCGGTCCGGGTGGACGCGGCGGGCGAAGGCGTCGCGGATTTGCTCGGCGGTCACGGCCTGGATGCGATCGGTGAAGCGGTCCAGATAGTCGAGCGGCAGCCCGTAGAACCCGATCACCGCCAGATATTGGATGATGTCCGAGTTCTCCGCGATGCGCAGCGGGAAGCCGCCGGCGACATTCTTTTTGGCGGCACTGACTTGCTCCGCGGTCGGACCCTCGGTAGCGAAGCGCTTGAGCGTGTCGATCATGACCGTGCGCGCCTGGTCCGCCTGGGCGTTCTTGGTCTGCAGGCCCATCAGGAAGGGACCCGGTTTGGCCATGGGCACGAAATAGCTGTAGGTGCTGTAGGACAGCCCGCGCTGCTCCCGGACCTCATTCATCAGCAGCGAGACCAAGCCGCTGCCGCCCAGGATGTGATTGCCCAGGTAGAGTGCGAAGTAGTCCGGATCGCCGCGGGCCATGCCGGGCTGACCGGCCAGGACATGGGTCTGGCTCGACGGGAAGGTGATCCGCTCGACCGCGGCGGCGGTCAGGTCGGCGACCGGCGGTAGGGCCGGGGGCCGCTCACCGGCCGGCAAACCGCCCACCACCCGTTCGGCCAGAGCTTCCGCGGTAGGTTTGTCCAGTGCGCCGACGATGGCGACGACGGCATTGGACCCGGTGAAATAGCGCTGGTGGAATGCTTGCAGGTCGGCGCGGGTGAGGGCGCGGATCGAGTCCTCGGTGCCGGCCGGGTCCGCGGCATAGGGATGGGTGCCGAAAACCTGTCGAAACAGCGCCTTCTGGCCGACCTTGGCGGGCTGCTCCTGCTCCTGGCGCAGGCCGATCAGGGCGTTTTCGCGCTCCCGCTCCAGGTCGTTCGGCGGAAAGGTGGGGGCCGTCAGCACGCCGGCCAGGGTTTCGACCGCGGTCCCCAGCGCCGGCTCCTGCGTCAGGCTGCGGATGGCGACACCGGCCAAGTCCCGGTCGGCGGATGCGCTCAGGCTGGCGCCGACATTCTCCATGCGCAGGGCGATGGTATCGGCGTCCCAGTCGCGGGCGCCTTCCGTCAACATGCCGGCGGTGAAGGCGGCGAGCCCCGGCTGGGCTCCATCGCGGGCGCTGCCCGCGTCGAAGACGACCCGGACATCCACCATCGGCAGTTCCGGGGCGGCCACGAACAGCACCCGGGCACCGTTGCCGGTCTGCCAGGTTTCAATCCGGGGACCGGCCTGGACGACGCCGATCAACAGCAGCAGGGCGGCGGCCAGGCCGGCTCGCGGCAGCGTCGCCGGCCGTCCGCGACCAGGGACCGGCGGCGCAAAGCCGACTGTACCCATTCGACGGTTAACGTACATTGTCGTGTCCTCCGAGCCCTGTCGGGGCGCGTTGCGGTTGATTGCCGGCGAGCGGCTGGGGATCGAGGACCGCGACCGTGAGCCGGTCCGGGGTCAGGTACTTGCGGGCTACGGCCTGGACCTGCTCCGGGGTTACCGCGGACAGCCGGTCGACGTACTGATCGGCCAGGGTCCAGGGCAGTCCCACACTCTCCAGTTGTCCTAGCTCCATCGCCTGGGCGAAGACTGAATCCTTGGCGAAGATCTTGCCGGCGATCAACTGGGTGCGAATCCGCTCTAACTCGGCAGGTTCGACCGGCTCCTGCGCAAGCCGCTCGATCTGGGCGCGCAGGGCCTGCTCCAAGGCCGGAATGTCGTGTCCCTTGGCGGGTACGCCGTCGAACAGGAAGAGCCCCGGCAGCCGTGAGGTGGCGCTGTAAGAGGCGCCGGTGGAGGCGGCGATCCGGCTGCCGCGCACCAGTTCGCGGGTCAGGCGTGCGCTGTTGCCGCCGTCCAGGACCGAAGCCAGGACCTCCAGGGCAAAGGGCTCCCACGCCTCCTCGGCATCGGCGATGGCCGGTGTCTGATAGCCCATCAGGAGGTAGGGCTCCTGGGCCGGCGCCTTGACTCGGATGCGCCGCTCGCCTAACTGTTGCGGTTCGGCGCGGGTTTTGGGCGGGGCGACCGTTTCCGCCTTGAGCGGCCCGAAATACTGTTCCGCCAGGGCGAACACCTGATCCGGGTCGACGTCGCCGACAACCACCAGGGTCGCGTTATTTGGCGCGTACCAGAGGCGATACCAGGTGCGTAAATCCTCTACCGTGAGTTGCTCCAGGTCGCCGGGCCAGCCGATCACCGGGTTGCCGTAGGGCGAGGCGAGAAACGCCGTCGCGTCGAAATGCTCATAGGTGAGCGACTGGGGGTCGTCGTCGGTGCGCATCCGCCGCTCTTCCTTCACGACCTCCAGTTCCTTGGCAAACTGCGCCGGGTCCAGCGCCAGATTGCGCATCCGGTCGGCCTCCAGCGCGAACGAGACCTCCAGCCGGTCGCTCGCCAGATTCTGGTAGTAAGTGGTGTAGTCCGACCCGGTAAAGGCGTTCTCCTCACCGCCGTGCTCCGCGATGATGCGCGAAAACTCGCCGGGGCCGCGGGTGTGGGTACCCTTGAACATCATATGTTCGAGAATGTGCGAGACGCCGGTGAGGCCGCCGTACTCATAACTCGCCCCCACCTTGTACCAGACCTGCGTGGTCAGGATCGGGGCACGGTGGTCCGGCTTGACCAGGATTTTGAGCCCGTTGTCGAGCTGCCGCTCGAAGACTTTGGGGGCGTCGGCGAACGCCGCCGCGGTCGTCAGGAGCGGAACGATGAGCAGGCTGAGTGCGAGCGCGCGTCGGTGCATGAGGTCTCCGGTGATCGACTGCGATGTTCCGCCAATGTATGGGCCAGTAGTGCTCGCTGCCAGTTGGCTGGGGTGACAATTTCGTCATGGGTCAGGATGGGGCCGTACCCTCCGGTTGACGCCGCTGTTCCGCGTCCGGCGGCGATCCGCCCCCGGCGCTGCGGCGCGACACCTGGTCCAGCCAGTGGGCAAACCCCTGTTGGGCGGTCCGCGCCGCGTACCGGCCGCGATCGAGCGAGGCAAGCCACAGATCCACGTAGGCGCTGAGCAGTTGCCGCGGGCTGGCGAACCAGGGCAGCCCCCGGTGCGGATCGACTGGCGGCAGCAGTTCACAGTCGTACTCGACGATACCGTCGCCCGTCCATTCAGGCGTGCCGCCGATCGTTCGGGCGAGCTTGCGCATCGGCACGTTTTCGGCCAACACCTCAAAACGCAGGTGCCGGATGCCGGCCACTCGGGCCAGTTCCAGCAGTTGGCGGGACATGGCGGTTCCGACGCCCTGGCCGTGAGCGGCGTCGGCCACGGTAATCGAGAACTCCGCGCGGTCACCCCCAGGGGCCAAACGGATACAACGAGCGAAGCCCAGGCTCTCGGTCTCCCGGCCCTGGTCGTCCAGCCGGACCGCCGCGACGGCGATGTGGTCCCAGCCGTCGGCGCCGGAAAAGAGGTCCAGCTCCGCGTCGCTGAGGTTGGGTTTGCTGGCAAAGAAGCGCATCCGCCGCGACTCGGGAGACAGTGCGCCGAAGCATGCCTTGAGCCGTTCCCGGTCGACGGCTCCGGAGGGCCGGATACGCAGATTCAGCGCCTGGGGCGCCGGGTTTAGGTGATTGGTTTCATGTTCGACCAGATGTGGTTCATACATTCAGTTCCCCTGCCCCAAGGGCAGTTCTGGGCCGGGGGCCAAGTCGCTCGCGGCCCCACGACCTTTTGTTGCATTGCAGCATTATGGTTGCAGGAAAAAGCATAAGCAACCCTTATCGAGCCGGTGTCCGGCGAGCGGGGGAGGGGCGACAAGTTGGGCAGGTGACGATGCCGCGGTGACCGTCGATGGCGCTGGGGTCAGGCTAAGACCGCGCGTGCGCCGGTTGAGTGCTTACCAGTCGGCGGGGAGTTTTTTCAGGATGCGGATGGCGCGCTGATTCACTTCCAAATAGGCGCCTTCGATCAATCCGTTAAAGACCCTGCGAACCATATCGCGCGAGGCGCCGACACGCTCGGCGATGGCTTGCTGGCTGAGCCGCTCGTGTACGGTCTGGGTTCCCGCCGCATCCGGTTGCGCGAGTACCTCCAGGAGCCGGGCAACCCGTTGATAAACGTTCGCCAGCGCCAGATCCTTGGACCTGCGAGTGGCGACGCGTGCGCGCTGGATGAGTAAATTGATGAGATCCACCGCCAAGCCGGGATCGGTCGCGAGTCGCTCGCGCAAGCGCGCGTGAGAGACCAAGGCGCAACGCGTCGCCTCGACGGCCATCACCGAGGCGCAACGCACGCCGCCATCCATCGCCATCTCACCGAGGATCTCGCCTGGTCCGCAATAGTCCAGGGTCAGTTCCTTGCCTTTGGCATCACTCGTGTAGACCTTGACGCGCCCGGATAGCACGGCCAGCAGAAAGCCGCCGCTGTCGCCCTCGGTGATCAGGATGGTCCGCTTCGGATAGCTGCGGACTGCGCCTTCGCCCATCAGCGCCGCCAAGGCAACGGCGGCGGATGGCTCCGTCTTGGTCTGAGCACCGGCAACTGTCGCTGCCCGCGTCTGCGGCGATTGAACGATCAATGGCTTGCCCCTCTGTTCGCGCATGGTGCGGGGTTACGCGCGGACCGGGCAGACCACTGCCTTGCCCCCGCAACCCGCTTCGATCATGGTGTCGCTGGCAGCCTCTCATCCTACCCTAGCAGGCCCACCGGCGCAGTGCGCGATCCGTCTGCCCCAGGCCTCGCCAGGCGCGGCCCGCGCCGCACACCTGCAGAATATTCGCCACTGGGTCAGCCGAAAAGGCGGCAGGTCAGTACCCGCGGCAAAGGGCATAATCATCATCATCGGCTCATGAGGCGAACTGTGTGACCGCTACACGCCACTCGGTGACATGCTATGCAGGATGCTGTTGTGATGAGTCCATTCGGCGAGATGGTTATAGAGCCGTCGAACGTGATAACCGGATGTAGGGGCGGGTTTCAAACCCGCCCCTACACCAAGGGTCTGTCTGGATATCAGGTGAGAACGCTATAAGCCATAACGAATGAACTGACGATACCTGGGCGTTATAGGCCTATGGAGGCTGGTGTTATGTATTGCGATTCCTTGCAGATCTCGTCAGACCGAGTGTTAGCCTGCGTGCCGCAGGTTACTGTCGACGGTAGCGGCCTGGCCGAGATCAGTCGTACGGTTGCTACGGATGGCCGCGCCTCATCAATCGGGGTCATTGTCGCCGATGATCACACAATGTTTCGCCAGGGGTTGGTCGCCCTGCTCCAGGCGGAACCAGACATCACATTGCTCGGCGAGGCCGCCGATAGTCGCACGGCAGGGGAGCTTATCGTCTCGCTTCGTCCCGAGGTCGCCATCCTTGCTTTTCGCCGGCTTGATTTGACTTCTCGCGAAGTGCTCGGTATGGTCGAGAGTGTCAACCTCGATACGCAAATTGTGTTTCTTGCGATGAACGACGATCCTGCCACTGCCTGCCGGGTGTTGGACACGGGTGTCGCGGGTTATGTCCTTAAGGAAAGTCCATTTGAAGAGTTGATGCTCGCGGTGCAAAGCGTGGCCGCCGGCAACACCTTTGTCACTCGATCCATTCGCGCTAAGCTGCGCGCACTCCAGAGCGTTAATCGCCACTCTGCACCCCTGTCGCAACGCGAGCGCGAGGTGATCCGGATGATTGGCCTCGGCAACAGCAGTAAGGAAATCGCGCGCATCTTACAAATCAGTCCGCGGACGGTGGACACTTACCGTCAGCGATTGATGGATAAGCTTGGACTGCATTCGCTGGCCGACGTGGTACGGCATGCGGTGCAAGCCGGACTGCTGGAGGACGGCCCGATCACATCGCTCGCGCGCACCAATTTGGAGAGGATCAACCGCAGCGTCATCAATTAACCCGCGCCCAGCGCGGTATGCGTTGTTCTGGGATGGGATCGGCCCCGGCAGACGCGCCGAGTGCAGATCTTATCGTGTTTGGTGACAGGAGCAAGATCATGACCGCTTTTCACCGCCAACGGATCGACCACACCCACGGCACCGTCACGGTCCTTCGCACCGGCGAGACCCGTGGCGTCGGATGCGGCAATCAGCGGGGCTCGTTTGTCTGGACTGAAGTCGACCGCGACGCTGCGGCAGTCAGATGCGATGACGGTTACATCTACGCCTGCAACACCGGGGTGTTGACCCGGAACGGCGACATCCAATGGTCTGACGATGTCCGGCGGCACTAAGCGTTGACCTCCCGGCGGCACCTGGTCAATGGCTGCCGGGACAGTGCTGTGGGTGACCACGATTGCTGAACCACGCGCGGTTGCGGGGCAGTTCACCAGTGAACCGTTCAGCCGATCACTTGCCCCGCCGCACATCAGTTCATGTGAGTGATGGCGGAGCGATAGCCGGCCGCTACTTCGTGTCGAATCGCACGATACCGCGCCCCTCCGGCGGCGGACGCCTAATGCAGTCGTGACAGAACCCGGCAAAGAAATGCGATGGCCCGTCGTCCGGGCGGCGCCTGAGGAGTGCCGTGAAGCCGTCGCGCGCTTGCGTCCATTCGCCGCGCTGCATCGCGGCGAGAGCCCGCGCAAAGTCGTGCACGAAGTCCGTTGTCTGCTCATCGCCCGCGGCGGTCCGGCCGAGCAATTCGTAGAGATGGATCGGGTTGCGCTTGCCGGCGAGCTGAAAGAGCCCCAAGTCCCGCCACATCAGCGCGTCGATGCCATCCATGACCGCGGCGGAGACCAGGAGCCGGGTGCCGAGCTTTTTGCTGGCCTGCTCAATGCGCGAAGCGGTGTTGACGACATCGCCGACGGCACGGTACTCGTAATGGTTGGCAGCGCCGACGTCGCCTAAGAAGACCTCGCCGAAGTGCAGGCCGATGCGGATCGGGATGCCGCCATCCGGGCGGGCCGCGTTGAAGGCACGCACCGCTTCGAGGATGTCGATTGCGGCCTCGCAGCCCCGACGCCGTTCCGCTGCCATGGTCCCCGACCCGGCGCCGATCCACAGCCCCAGACAGGAGTCGCCGACCACGTCGGAGACGAAACCCGCGCTCCGGCGGATCGGTTCGAACACGACCGCGTAGTAGTCGTTCAGCAGGGCGTGGAGTTCATGCGGGCGCAAGCGCTCCGCAAGGGTTGTGTACTGCTCCCCATCGGTCGCGATACAGACCCCTTTCAGGACCTTGCCGCGGATGCCGGCCCGGTAGACATCGGCCGCGAGTTCGGCCGCGACCGGGGCCGGGAGGTAGCGGTCGAGGGCGGCGGCGATGCGCCGCTTCGCCTGCCACTCCGCGCGATAGCCAAGCCAAAGACCGAGCACCAGCGCGGGGAGGGCCTGGACCCCGATCGGCACCACCCACGGCAGCCAGAGGTCCAAGTGGACGAAGGCCTGATATACCAGCAGCGAGTAGGCGGCCGCGAGCAGGAGGATGACCGGGATCGCCTGGCGCGGTGCCAACAGTTGGGCGAGCGCGCCGACCAGCAGGCCCCAGGCGAGCAGCAGCGCCGACAGCCTGGCCGGCCCCAGGGGGTGGATCGACTCGTTGCGCACGAGATTGGCGTAGGCGGTGGCGGCGATCTCGACCCCACTGACCAGGATGTCCTGCCCTTCCCCGGGATAGGCCGTGTAGAAGACGTCCTCCTGCTGCGCTTCCTGCACGGCGGAGACGCCGACGAAGACCGCCTTGTCGCGCAAGCCGTGCCGTAGTTGCCCATCGTCCATGGTCAGCACCCGCTCGAACGACAAGGGTTCGACGGTCGCGGGCGGGCCGTAGTACTTGAGATAGCGGCTATGCTCCGCGGCATAGAGGTCGAGCAGTGTGACGAGACGGGTTCGTTCGGCAGACGAGAATGCTCCTCGGGATTGCGCGGCGGCCAGCGCGGCGGCATAGAGCCGCGGGTCCGCGCGGAAGGCACCGCGCAGCCGGCGCATGGTCTCGATGAGCCCCGCGGAGGCCGGTCGCGACGCGAGGCTCGGGGGCAGGTCGGCGAAGCGCGGCGGGTCCACTGCGATGAGGAGTTCACGCAGTGCTGGATACAGTTCCAATACATGAAGTTGGAACGCGACCGTCGGCAAGGTTGGGGCATCCCCGCACTCGGGCTTGAAGGTCCAGAACTGGCTCACGCGCTGAGGGGCCGCGGGGAGCACGAAGGGGGCCACGGCGGTCGCCGCGGCGGTGAGCGGCGCGGAGGGATCGACCAGGGTCTCGATCTCCAGCATCGGGCCGTCCCGACCCCCGGGGTGAGAGCGTTCCGTCTCGATGCGCTGCGCCAGGAGGACATGACCGGCACGCTGCAAGGCGTCCGCGAATGCGGCGTCGTCGTCGTGCCGTTCGGCGAAGAAGATGTCGAAGACGAGCAGGCGTGGCCCGGCCGCGATCAGGCGCTCGATCAACTGCGTATGTCGATGGCGCGGCCACTGCCGATACTGTCGCGGCAGGCCGAGCTTGCGCTGCGAGGCGCGGTCGATGGCGATGAGCGCGACGTCCTGGGGCGGTGGCAGAGGCCCGCGCAAGCGGAACAGCCAGCGCAGGGCGAGGTCCTCTTCCAGACTCATCCCCGCGCTGGAAAGCTCCAGGGCAGTGCCGGCGAGCCCGAGTGCGAGACCGAACAGCAGGGCGCGGACGGGCCGGTTCAGCCTGCTGGTCGATGGACCGCCGGGCATCGGCGGGACTGCCCGCGGGGACCGGCCGGCCGTGCCTGGTCCGCCGACGTAGCGGCGGACCCGAAGCCGCGCGATCAGGTGCAATATGTCTTGCCGTGGATCGTCACGCAAATCCTTCTCCGAAACGCCTCAACACGCAGGTTGGAGTCCGGCGTCTGTTCGGGGACACCAATATCCATCTCCATAACGGTTGCCGGCGGTGCTATAGTTATCACGCGTAGGTCTTTCAGTTTCGGGTCCACCGAAATTGTATTGCCCTTGGGTGTTACCGTTACTGTGTTCGAGTCAGGGACCCCAACGTAATGCACCAGGCCATCGCCGTCCATGATCAGGACTACTACATTAAGCTCGTTATTAAGCTCGTTCATACATTCTCTCCTCGTTGCTGCCGAAAAGCGCCCCAGGCCGCACCGAAATCGGTGCTAGGGGCGGATATCGGACGCCCTGATAACGCTAGGGTGCCCGCGTGGAACCAAAATATCCACTCTGTCTTTCCTGTCGCCTAAGCGAAAAGACAGCGGAGGCAAAGATCGAACCGTTCGCTTCGCACCTCTTCAGCGCGTCTGGGGCACGTTTTCCAATGCCTGGCACAGCATCGTTGGATGTCAGAACTGTAGCGTCGTGCGCAGGCTCAAAATGCGATCGCTGACGAACAGTGGACTGTCGGGATCAATCTCGCGGAATCGGATATCCTCATCAAGCGCATTTTCGATGGACAGGACGACCAAACCCAGACGTTTCGGCAGACGGAAGCCGATCGACAGGTCCAGGTTCCAGAATGCTGTACTCACCAGCAACGTCGAGCCGAGAGGGATCGCGGACTGCTGGACGTAGCTGCCGCAGAGCGATGCGAACAGGCCGTTAGGATTGAAATAAGACAAGGTCAAAGGCACGCGATAGGTACGGTCGTCGGCGCTGCCCAGCCAACTCAGCACGTTTTCTTCGTAATAATATTCCGCCGACAGGGCCACCCGCGGCGAGGGTGTCACCGCGGCATAGGCGCGCACGAAGCGCTCACGCCGCTCGGCGGTGATAGCCGCGGTGTCGAGCCCATAAATCGGTATCGAAACATCTCGCCGCGAGCCCTCGGCGCCGATGCGGATGTGCGCGGAAACCCGTTGATCCAGGCCGACCCCGTAGCGCCATGCGCTCTCGTCCATGGTCAGCACCCGCTCGAACGACAAGGGTTCGACGGTCGCGGGCGGGCCGTAGTACTTGAGATAGCGGCTATGCTCCGCGGCATAGAGGTCGAGCAGTGTGACGAGACGGGTTCGTTCGGCAGACGAGAATGCTCCTCGGGATTGCGCGGCGGCCAGCGCGGCGGCATAGAGCCGCGGGTCCGCGCGGAAGGCACCGCGCAGCCGGCGCATGGTCTCGATGAGCCCCGCGGAGGCCGGTCGCGACGCGAGGCTCGGGGGCAGGTCGGCGAAGCGCGGCGGGTCCACTGCGATGAGGAGTTCACGCAGTGCTGGATACAGTTCCAATACATGAAGTTGGAACGCGACCGTCGGCAAGGTTGGGGCATCCCCGCACTCGGGCTTGAAGGTCCAGAACTGGCTCACGCGCTGAGGGGCCGCGGGGAGCACGAAGGGGGCCACGGCGGTCGCCGCGGCGGTGAGCGGCGCGGAGGGATCGACCAGGGTCTCGATCTCCAGCATCGGGCCGTCCCGACCCCCGGGGTGAGAGCGTTCCGTCTCGATGCGCTGCGCCAGGAGGACATGACCGGCACGCTGCAAGGCGTCCGCGAATGCGGCGTCGTCGTCGTGCCGTTCGGCGAAGAAGATGTCGAAGACGAGCAGGCGTGGCCCGGCCGCGATCAGGCGCTCGATCAACTGCGTATGTCGATGGCGCGGCCACTGCCGATACTGTCGCGGCAGGCCGAGCTTGCGCTGCGAGGCGCGGTCGATGGCGATGAGCGCGACGTCCTGGGGCGGTGGCAGAGGCCCGCGCAAGCGGAACAGCCAGCGCAGGGCGAGGTCCTCTTCCAGACTCATCCCCGCGCTGGAAAGCTCCAGGGCAGTGCCGGCGAGCCCGAGTGCGAGACCGAACAGCAGGGCGCGGACGGGCCGGTTCAGCCTGCTGGTCGATGGACCGCCGGGCATCGGCGGGACTGCCCGCGGGGACCGGCCGGCCGTGCCTGGTCCGCCGACGTAGCGGCGGACCCGAAGCCGCGCGATCAGGTGCAATATGTCTTGCCGTGGATCGTCACGCAAATCCTTCTCCGAAACGCCTCAACACGCAGGTTGGAGTCCGGCGTCTGTTCGGGGACACCAATATCCATCTCCATAACGGTTGCCGGCGGTGCTATAGTTATCACGCGTAGGTCTTTCAGTTTCGGGTCCACCGAAATTGTATTGCCCTTGGGTGTTACCGTTACTGTGTTCGAGTCAGGGACCCCAACGTAATGCACCAGGCCATCGCCGTCCATGATCAGGACTACTACATTAAGCTCGTTATTAAGCTCGTTCATACATTCTCTCCTCGTTGCTGCCGAAAAGCGCCCCAGGCCGCACCGAAATCGGTGCTAGGGGCGGATATCGGACGCCCTGATAACGCTAGGGTGCCCGCGTGGAACCAAAATATCCACTCTGTCTTTCCTGTCGCCTAAGCGAAAAGACAGCGGAGGCAAAGATCGAACCGTTCGCTTCGCACCTCTTCAGCGCGTCTGGGGCACGTTTTCCAATGCCTGGCACAGCATCGTTGGATGTCAGAACTGTAGCGTCGTGCGCAGGCTCAAAATGCGATCGCTGACGAACAGTGGACTGTCGGGATCAATCTCGCGGAATCGGATATCCTCATCAAGCGCATTTTCGATGGACAGGACGACCAAACCCAGACGTTTCGGCAGACGGAAGCCGATCGACAGGTCCAGGTTCCAGAATGCTGTACTCACCAGCAACGTCGAGCCGAGAGGGATCGCGGACTGCTGGACGTAGCTGCCGCAGAGCGATGCGAACAGGCCGTTAGGATTGAAATAAGACAAGGTCAAAGGCACGCGATAGGTACGGTCGTCGGCGCTGCCCAGCCAACTCAGCACGTTTTCTTCGTAATAATATTCCGCCGACAGGGCCACCCGCGGCGAGGGTGTCACCGCGGCATAGGCGCGCACGAAGCGCTCACGCCGCTCGGCGGTGATAGCCGCGGTGTCGAGCCCATAAATCGGTATCGAAACATCTCGCCGCGAGCCCTCGGCGCCGATGCGGATGTGCGCGGAAACCCGTTGATCCAGGCCGACCCCGTAGCGCCATGCGCTCTCGCCGATATTCCCGTCGAACAGTTGATTGAAGCCCGCGACTTGGGTCGGCTCAATGGTTTGCTTCATCTCGTCCGGACCCCGCAAGGTGCGCGAGGCCGCGGCCCTCAGCACTGTTCCTGGGAAGGGGCGCAAGCTCAGGCCGACCTTTGGGTTGAGGCGCTGAACTGCGGCTGTGGACGTACTGACCTCCGGATCGCCGCTGGTATCGAGCAGCGTCTCCCAGTCTAACTCGGGTAACAGGAGATCGCTCTTGCTCGAATCGGCGCTCGTCTCATCCTGCACCATCGAGTCCCAGCTCAGGCCGACTGTCAGGTCCAGCGTCGGCGCCGGGCGCAAGGTGCCGTAAAGCCAGACCTTGGCAAGGCGGTCGTTGGCACGGCGGTTGGAGATCAGCGTCGTCTTGGAGAGCGTGTTCTCATCGAACGCGGTCAGATCGAAATCGACCCGTTGCTTGGACTCGAACCAGCTTGCGCCGATCGACAGCAGCACCTGCTCGTGGCCCCAGTCCTGACGAACCTCCGCGCTCCATCCCTCGGCAGGACCGCCGGCGAAGACCTCCGTCGGACTCGCTGAATCGGCCGCACCGACAACCTCGATACTGTTTACGTCCGACTCGATCCGTCGATTGATAAATGATGCAATGAGCGTGGAGTCTGGCGCCCATCGCCGGGTCAGCCCCAGCCGGGCGCTGGTGCTGCGGGTGCGGTTGCGTTCAGTGAGGCCAGTCTCATTGAGATACGGGCCCTCATCCGTATCGGTATTGCGCAGCTCCGCCTGTATGCCAATGCTGGGACTGAGCTGCGCCTGCGCAAAGCCGACCTGAATGTCTTGGGTCTGTTGCCGCACCCCGCCCGAACCATCGGTCTGCAAGTGATATTGGCCGAGGCTGAAGGCCGCCCGGTTGTACAACGCGGAGACCAGGATCTGGTCGCCGAAGGTCGCGCGGCTTCCGCCGAACAGTGTCACCCAGCCGCCGGCGCCGTTGCGGTTGAACAGCGGGCCGTATTCGTCGAGCCCCAAGGTCGAAGGCCCGAGCAGGTCCGGGACCAGCAGGCGGGTCTCGCCCTGGAGCGGCAGCACCGGGGTGCGCGTCAGCGGTTGCAGGAGCTGGGCCTGGAGCAGTTCGCTGACCCGCGCCTCCTCATGCCGCGGCAGGGCCGAGTAGACATCGGCCAGGAGGCGGTGTCCGGACTGATCGGACGGCGCCTGGTTCACCGCGCTGAAGCCTTGGACGAGTGCGACTTGATCGAAATGCAGATCGCGGTAGATTTGGCCGACGGCCTCGGTACGCGCGGCCGCGTCCGCGGCGAGGGTCGCCGTGGTACGGAATTGCGCGCGATAGTCATTCAGGGCGAGTGAGGTGTCGAGCGCCTCCAGGGCTTCCACCGGTCGGTTCGCCGCGCGCAACTGGATGGCCCGGTACAACCAGGGCGTCGGGTCACGGGGATCGAGGTCGGTAGCGATCGCGAAGGCGGTGGCGGCCCGCGCGTCGCGCCGCTCGTCGTAATAGGCCTTGCCGAGATAGGTTCGCAGGAGCGAGACCAGTGGGTCGAGCGAAACGGCGGTTTCCAACTCGGTGCGGCCTTGGGCGAGCCGGCCCGCGCGGATCTCGGTCAGACCCAGACCGAGATGGCTGATCGGGTCCGCCGCATCCAACGCGAGCGCCTGCCGGAAGGCGGCCCGTGCCGCCCTGAGATCGATGCGCAGCAGGGCCGCGAAACCCTGAACGCGATGCGCCAGCGCGGCCCGCGGGGCCTGGGCCATGGCCGCGTCGGCGGCGGCCTGCGCCGCGCTCAGCTCACCGACGGCGAGCAGCACTTCGGCGAGGCGGGCCCGCAGCAGACCATTGCCGGGATCGGCCGCAAGCGCCTTGTCCATCGCGGCGCGGGCCGCGGGCAGGTCAAAGGCGGCTTGCTCGGCATAAGAGCGGGCGAACCAGGGCAGCGGGCGCCGCGGGGCCGCCGCGGTCGCGGACCGCGCCAGCGCCAACGCGCGGTCCCGGTCGTTGAGTCCGAGCGCGATGCTCGACTCGATCGCATCGGCATCACCGTTGCCGGGTGCCAGCCGCCGTGCGTCGGCCAGCTCGGCCCGCGCGGCCTCCACCCGCCCGACGGTGAGTAACAAGGCGGCGCGGAAGTTGTAGAACGCGGCATCACGCCGCGCCGTTGGTACCGCGTCGAGGTGTGCGAAGGCGGCCTGGGCGTCACCCGCGAGCAGCATGCGGTGCGCTTCGCGCAGCAGCCCGAGCAGGGCCGGGTCGCGCTCAGCACCGCTGCTCCATAGCAGGGCGGAGAGCATGGGTGCGTAGCTGATGGCCCACTGCACCGCGTCGATGGGGTTCAGCAGTTGATCGAGGCGCGGTGCCTGATCGCGGCCGGCGCGCGCGCCCTGTCCGGGGCGCAGGCGCAGTTCGCCGCGCGGGTTGGCGACGACCAGCGTGCCCTCGAACAAGTCCACGGCGGTTTGCTCGGGGTCCACCCGCACCAGGAATTCGGTGCCCTCCACCAAGGCATTCATGAAGGGGGTGCCGATACGCAACCGGCGGCTCACGCGGCTGAAGAAGCGCGCCGCGCCGCCCAGCAGGTCCAGCCGCCACTCGCCGGCGTCCCGTGCAGGCGCGACGATACGCAGGGTGGTGCTTTGATCGAGCCGGATCAGGGTGTCCGCCCCTTGGATCCGGATCGCGGCGCGGCTGTTGCGCCCGGTGAGCACCGTGTCGCCGACACACAGCTCGGCGTTGGGATACACCGCGGTCCAGGCACCGTCCGCGCTGGTGCGGGTGGAGACGCTGCCTTCGGTGGCGATCACCAAAACTGTCGGTTCAGTACAGGACGCGGCGGCAACGCCCTGACTGGATGCTACGCTAGCCAGCAGGTACGTCAGCAGAAGTGGGACCCGCAGTCGGCGCGGCATGCCTTGTGTCCTTGAGCTATTGATCTGGTGCAGCTGGAACTAACGATGCCATGGTTATGTTAGTCGAAAAAGGAAAAATAATCTACGATATTTAATGATTTGCAAAATTTTTCGCGTTGTCAATCCCGGATTTTAAGCCGCGCGCGCGGTGCCGTCGAGTGGCATCGGGCATCCTTGAACCAGGATCGGCGCGACGGGTATCGAGGGCTAGCGCCGCGGTCGCTCGCAGGCGCTGTGGCACTCCCAGTAGCGGTTGGTGCAGAAGCCGTAGAGGTTCTCGCTGCACGACCACCAAGGGTAGCCGCAGTTCTCCTGATCGGAAGCGTTACACCAACGCAAGGTGCGCTGAGCCGCTTGATAGCCGGCTTGGCACTGTTGATAGTCGAAGCGGGCGTCGGCGTCGCACCGGTCCTTGACTTCCTGGCAGCGGCCGATGCAGCCGATCTCGGCGACGCGCCGGGGCAGGTCCTCGTAGAATCGTGAACGGGTGCATCCCGCGGCGGCGAGGAGCAGGATGATGGAGACCGCCGCCATGAGATGCGGCCTGGTTCCAAACGCGGCATTGGCGGGCGATGGTCTCATCAGGGTGACCCCGATAATGAAAAATGGCGAGGGACGGGGACCACTGGTCCGGGCGTCCGGCTAGTGTAACGCCGGGCGATGCTTCAAGACTCAAGTGTCAGGCTTAACTTTAGCCCCATCGGTGGCTAAACGCATCTTTGCGCGCGCTCGTCACGTGAAACGAAGCAACGCGACGGCATACCATCCAGACCCCGGATGCGAGTACACTGAGCAGGCGCGCGCCTAGGCGGTCCACGCCCCGCCGAACTCCACACGCGTCGGTGAAACGGATCGGGGATCTTGCGCTGAGGCCAAAACCCATGCATAGACTCATCCTGACGACCATGATCTTGGTCCTGGCCCCATTACTCGGCGGCTGCGGCACCACCTTGCCTGGTCACGTCGGAGGCATTGCCACCTACGTGTCAGCCGAAGATTACGGTGAACTGCTCTGTAGCCAGGTCGACCTGGAGAGTTACCCGTCCTGCTTGAGCAATGTCCTGGACTATTTCGAGGAGCCGCACGCCGACGACATACCTCCCGGTCAATCCACCTCAGGGCCCTTCGCGGTGGCGATGGATGGCGCGCTTTACATGGGAACCTACTCCTCGCGGCCCTTCCGGGGGCGGTTCCAGATTTCCAGCGGGACCAACGCCTGCCGCGGGTCGTTCGATGCCTTCGCCGGGTCACGCGATGCGCTCTATGACGTCTATTGTGACGACGGACGTGCCGGTTGGGCCGACCTCATCTTGGATCAGACCGGCCGCAACGGCATCGGCCAACTGTCACTGAACGACGGCACCAAAGGCGATATCATTTTCGGCTATCTGCCGCTGGGGCGCGCCACGCCGTATCCGTTCACCAATGTCTGGACGCCGCGGCCGCCCGGCGAAGCGCCGTTTTGAAGTTGACGGCAACCGCCGGAGGCGCAGTCCGGATAACGCCGGACCTGCGCAGCCGACCGGAGATCGAGGCTTCGGCCGGACGCGGCGCCGCCCGCTAAAGCGTCGGCTTCCGGTCGAGTGACCCCGGTGACCGGTGGTCGAGTGCCTACACAATCGTCTGGCGTACCGGATTCGCCAAGGCGCCGATACCGGCGATCTCGACCACGACCTGATCCCCATCGCTCAAGTAGCGCGGCGGATTGCGCGCCATCCCGACGCCGGGCGGCGTGCCGGTCAGGATCAGGGTGCCGGGGAGCAACGTGGTGTCCCGGCTCAGGAAGGCGATGATTTCCGCCACGCTGAAAATCATGTCGCTGGTGTTGCCGGTCTGGACGCGTTCACCATTGAGGGTGCAGGTCACATCCAACACCTGGGGGTCCGGAATCTCATCCGCGGTGACCAGCCAGGGACCCAAGGGAGAGAATCCGTCGAAGCTCTTGCCGCGAATCCACTGGCCGGCGCCCCCTTGCTTTTGCCAGCGGCGGGCGGAGACATCGTTGGCGCAGGTGTAGCCCAGAATATAGTCGAGCGCGCGTGCGACCGGCACGTCCCGCGCGGTCCGGCCGATCAGGACGGCAAGCTCGGCCTCGTAGTCCACTTCCGGGCCATGCTCGCAGGCGAGCGGCAGGGGAATCGCGTCCCCCGGATCGGCAATCGTCGTCGTCGGCTTCATGAAGACCACCGGTGTCGTCGGCAGCGCCGCCCCGGTTTCGATGGCGTGGGCACGGTAATTCAGCCCGATGCCGTAAATGTTGACCGGCAGCACAGGTGCCAGCCAGCGCGCGACGGTCAGCGTCTCACTGGTCTCGGTGAGTCCCTCGTAGAGACTGCCGGCCAGGCGTCGGGCCTGTCCCTCCGCGCTGGGTGAGCCGTAGTGGAGCTGACCGGCGGTGTCGATCAGGCGCGCGATTTTCATGGTGAATCCTGCCAGGTTGGGTCGCAATGATGGTGAGGCGATCAACGTAGATGGGGCTGAGAGCGATCCAGGCAACGTTCGGTCTGGTCGCTCGGACCCGCCGACCCCCTTGTACTCGCGCCCCGCGGTTTCAATATTGGTCAGAACCTGGGCAAGTGCATGGTGCGCTTGTGGGATTGCGTCAAGTCCTGAACGGCTGGACTGGGGGAGTGTCTTCGGTGTCGATACGAACGATCGGGGTTGTCGGGGGCGGGATCGGCGGACTGGCGGCGGCCTGGCTGCTGGACCAGCGCTATGAGGTGACCTTACTGGAACGTAACGCCTACGTGGGCGGCCATACGAATACCCTGATGGTCGATCACCCGGGGGGCGCGTTCCCGGTCGACACTGGCTTCATGGTCTTTAACGATCGCAACTACCCGCTGCTGTGCGGGCTCTTCGATTACCTGGGCGTGACGTCCTATCCGACCACCATGTCCTTCGCGGCTAGTCTGGACGGGGGGCGGGTGGAGTACGCCGGGTCGGACATCAATGGACTCTTTGGTCAGCGCAGCAACCTGCTGAATCCGAAGTTCCTGTGGATGCTGGCCGAGATCTTGCGCTTCAACCGCGAGGCCAAGGCCTTTCTGGAGCGCCGCGAGCGCGACGGTCTGTCGCTCGGTGAGTTCCTTGAACGTGGAGGTTACTCGGAGCGCTTCGCCGCGCACTATCTGTTGCCGATGGCGGCGGCCATCTGGTCTTGCCCGACCCAGCAGATGCGTGCCTTCCCGTTCCTGTCCTTCGCCCGCTTTTTCAATAATCATGGCCTGCTGGATCTGAGCAACCGACCCGAGTGGCGCACCGTGACCGGCGGCAGTCAAGCCTATGTCCGGCGCATGCTCGCTCAGCTGCGCGGCAGCGTGCGCACCGCGGCGGGGGTACAGCGGGTCCGGCGCACTCCGGACGGGGTGGAGGTGGAGACGCTTCAGGGCGGCGAGCGCATGGTCTTTGACAACCTGGTGCTGGGCTGTCACGGCGACGAGGCCCTGGCGATGATCGAAGATCCATCCTCGTTGGAGCGCGAGTTGCTCGGGTGCTTTCGCTATCAGCGCAACCGCGTGTATCTGCATCAGGACCCGGCGCTGATGCCGCGGCGCCGCCGCGTCTGGTCATCCTGGAACTATCTGCGCGGGCCCGGCGTCGCGCCGACCGGTCCGGTAACGGTCACCTACTGGATGAACAGCCTCCAGGATTTGCCCCCGGATCAGGACTGCTTCGTCAGTCTGAATCCGGTAGAACCGCCGCGGGCCGATCTGGTCATCGCGCAACTGGAGTATGACCACCCGGTCTTCGACACGGCGGCCATTGCCGCCCAGAATCGGATGCATGAGATCCAGGGCCGTTCCGGGCTTTGGTTCAGCGGCGCCTGGCTGGGGTTCGGCTTCCACGAGGATGGTCTGCGGGCGGCGGTCGACGTGGCCGGCGGCCTGGGGGTATCGGTCCCCTGGGCAACCGCGCGTGCCGGTGCGCCGGTCCGGGCGGTTCCCGATACCGCGGCTGTCCCGCGGCCGGTGCAGTCATGACCGCCCCGGCCGGACAGCTCCTGTTCGGACAGGTGATGCACCGGCGCTTTTTTCCGGTGCAGTACCGTTTCGTCTACGGGGTACTGAGCATGTTGCTGGACCTGGACCAGATCGACGATCTGGCACGGCAGCATCGCTGGTTCTCCCGCAATGGTTTTAATCTGTTCGCCTTCCACGATCGCGACCATGGGGCCGGGGATGGCGCGTCGCTGCGTGACTGGCTCATGAGCAACATCGCTCGCCTGGGGCTCGCGCTGCCCATCGGTCGGATCGAGATCCAGTGTATGCCGCGGGTCTTCGGCTATGGGTTCAACCCCATGAGCACCTGGTACTGCTATGGCTCCAAGGATGAACTGCTGGCCATCCTGGCCGAGGTCCATAACACCTTCGGGGAGCGTCATGGCTATCTGCTGCATGAGCATGGGGAGCCCATGCAATGGCCGGTGCGGCAAGGACGCGCCAAGGGCTTCCACGTCTCGCCTTTCGTCGGCATGGCGGCGGATTACCGCTTTCGCTTCGCCCGCGTCGGCGACGAATCCAGCATCGTCATCCACGAATACGAAGACGATCGGCTCATGCTGGTCGCGGTCCAGCGGGGCAACCTGCAGGCCTTCACCGATTCCAATCTGTTACGGGCGGCGCTCGCCTTCCCGTTGCTCACCCTCAAGGTCGTCGCCCTGATTCACTGGCATGCCCTCAAGATTTGGCTGCGCGGCGCGACCTATTATCCCAAGCCCGCGCCGCCCCCCGAGGAGGTTACCTGATGTCTGCGGAGGAAATACTCGATTGCCCGCCCCAGGCCGTGCCGGATCGTCCGGCCAGGGTAGGGCGCCTGTTTGGCGGATTCTGCCGTCACCTTGCCTTCGGGAGTCTGCTGCTGCGTTTCCCCGACGGTCGTGCCGATCTTTACCGCGGCCGGTTCGCCGGCCCGACGGGTGAATTGGCGATCATCCGGCCCTGGCGCTTTCTCAGGCGACTGGTCATTCGCGGCGAAATCGGCTTTGCCGAAGCCTACATGGAAGGTGAGTGGCGCACGCCCGACCTGCCGGTGCTGCTGGATCTCCTCCAGCTCAATGCCGAGCATCTGGGTGCGGGTCCCAAGGGACTGGCCTGGTCGCGCTGGTTCAACCGGCTCACCCATCGGCTGCGTGACAATCATCGCCGCAACAGCCGCCGCAACATCGCCCGGCATTATGATCTGGGCAATGCGTTCTACCGGTTGTGGCTGGACCCGAGCATGACCTATTCCGCGGCCTTGTTCGCGGATCAGGCGCTTGAGCCACTGGCGGAGGCTCAGGTGCGCAAGTATGAGCGTCTGCTCGACGACCTTGACGCCCGGCCCGGCGAGCACATTCTGGAGATCGGCTGCGGTTGGGGCGGGCTGGCCGAAGCTGCCGCGCGCCGCGGACTCAAAGTGACCGGGGTGACCCTGTCACGGGAGCAACTCGACTACGCCAGTGTCCGCATCGCCGATGCCGGGCTCGCCGAGCAGGTGGAACTGCGGCTGCAGGATTACCGCGATATCCGCGGTCAGTTCGACCATGTCGTCTCCATTGAGATGCTGGAAGCCGTGGGCGAGGCCTATTGGCCGGTCTATTTCGGTGCACTGCGCCGTCTGGTCCGGCCGGGCGGGCGGATTGCGCTCCAGGTCATCACCATGAACGAGGACGATTTCCCCAACTATCGCCGCACCGCCGACTTCATCCAGCTTTACATCTTTCCGGGGGGCATGTTGCCCACCCCGGAGCGGCTCCAATCCGCGGCCGGCGCGGCCGGGCTCGTGCACCTTGAAAGCCGCTGGTCGGGTGCCGACTACGCCGAGACCCTGCGCCGTTGGCGCCGCAGTTTCCACGCTGCCGAGTCGGCCATCGACGCGCTGGGTTACGAGGCGCGCTTCCGGCGGATGTGGGACTACTATCTGGCCTACTGCGAGGTCGGCTTCGACAGCGGTGTCACCGATCTCGTCCAAACGCTCTATCAGGTTCCGGCGGAGGCCGGCAATTGAACACCCATGAAGGTCACTGACAGGCCCCAGGCCGCCGCCGCCGCCGACGCGGCGGCCTACGCCCGTATCACCGACGCACTCGCCGGACCCGGCTGGTGTCTGACCGGCGGCTTCCTGTCCGCGGCGCAACTCGATGCGCTGCGTGTAGAGGCCAATGGGCTCGATCGCCAAGGGGCGTTCAAACCTGCTGGAGTCGGCCGGGCCGCCGATCTGGCGGTTCGCTCCACCATCCGCTCGGATCGCGTTTGCTGGCTGGACCCCGAGTCCCGCGACGGTGCCATCGGTGCCTATCTGGCCCGACTCGAAGACCTGCGCCAGACCCTCAACCGCGACCTCTGTCTCGGCCTTTTCAATTTCGAGGGCCACCTCGCCATCTATCCGCCGGGTTCCTTCTATCGCCGCCATCTGGATCAGTTCCGCGGCGTGGAACTGCGCACCCTGACCTGCATCCTTTACCTCAACCCCGACTGGCAGCCGGCGGACGGTGGTCTGCTGCGCATCTACACCGATCCTGATCGGCCGGATCACTATGAGGAGGTTGCACCGCTCGGCGGCACCCTGGTGACCTTCCTCAGCGCCCGCTTCGAGCATGAGGTGATGGTCGCCACCCGTCAGCGCTTGAGCCTGACTGGGTGGTTCAAGCGGCGCGGCTGACGGGCGACGGAAGCCAGGCGGCATCGAGAATCGTCTCAATCGGCCAAGGACAGGACTCTGGAAAATCATCTAAACCAGTTTCTTCGGACGCTTTTGCAACCGTATCGGACCAGACGCCAGACCACCAATCCGTATCGGCTAGTTCAGCTTTGAGGCTGGGTGTCTTTTTGATACAAATCGCAATTGCATTGCGCCGCTCTTTGATGGTCCGCTGCCAGCTCTTGCTTTGACGCTCCGGCTGGTGTTGAAACTTCAGCAGATGTGTTAACAGCACAGCCATCCGACTCGCCAGTTCGCGCTTTTCGCTCTTGCCCACGTCCTCGATTTCCTCGGCAATGTGCTGAATGTCAAGTTGGGAGAACAGTCCGGTGCGCAGAAGTTGCGCTTGCTCGTTCGCCCAAGCGACGATGTCACCATCGTAAGTGCTGGATGCCATGCTTGCTTCGTCCGCTTAATGATAAACCAGTTCTATCTTAAAAGCGGCCTTAAGTTCCGCACGAGAGACGAACCTGCCGGTAGCTGAGTGGCGAATGACAAAGCCATCCCCTAACCTCTTTGCGGACATGATCCGGTTGTTCGCACTCTTGAGCGCAAACGGCGTGACATAGCTTTTCGTGCTTTTTGGCTTTTCCATGGGTCAATACCTATTCAGATGAGCCCTGCGCCGTAACGACGCTGGTTAAGCAGGCTATTGGGAGTCAATTGTAGACCATTTTTCGGTGTGCGGGCGAGGGTGAGGGCGAGCGCAGGCCGGGGCGGCCTGTCCCGTGTGGCAGGCGAGCCGCGGCGTCTCGGCGGGGCCGGCGCGGTCATCACCTCTTGACCACGCTCGGGTTGCCTCTGGAGCCCCGCTGGTACGCGCGGCCGAAGGCGATGCGGAACAGCCAGTCAGGCCGCCTCGTCCGCATAAAGCCACTTCTTAAACCCGGCGAAGACCTGCCCGATCTCCGCCGCGCTCCCGAGATCCGCAACCGCATCGGCGATGGAACCGCGGTACTTGAGCCGCAGCAGCGGTGCCAGCTTCTCTTGGTTCAGCTCCTCGACGCCGCTGCGCACATAGTGAGACAGCACAAAATCGAGGAACACTTGCTGCCGGGTGGAAAAGTGTGTACTGATGATGACCTTCGCCCGCGCCGCGCGCTCCGCGCGCGTGAGCGGGGCCACCGCGTAGCCGACGTAAGCCAACACGTCGAACAGGTCGCTGTTCTCCGCCGCGATGAGCCGCTGCATCTGCGCGAGCTGTTCTTGACCGAAGCCGTTGTCCGCCAGTCCAACCAGCAATCGCGTGCGCGTGTCCGGCAGACTCCAGAGCGCACACAGTTCCGCCTCGTCCTTGAAGAAGGCCGGCAGCCGGCCGAATAGTGCCTCCATGAACTGCTGCGCGGACATGGGCGTCCCGTCCGGGTGCCAGAAGGAGGTCACCAGCGTATTCTGGATCGCACGCTCCTTGCCGTCCGCGAGCTTCACGCGTGCCTTCACCTTTTTCCCGCAGATACAGGGACACTGGCCACACCTGGCAGGGCGCTTCCGGCTCTTTGATGCACCGGCACGGCACCCACCCGCAGCGGGCGCAGGGCTCGGGGTCCGCGCTCCCGCAAACACAAGGGGACGCCCCGCACCGCGCGCAGGGCTCGGGCGCGACCGGTTCCCCGTCCCACTCCCGATCAATGAAGTGGTGGTGCGCCTTCACGAAGTCCAGGATCGTAAAATAGTCCTTGCCGTCGTAGAGCCGGGTGCCGCGGCCGATGATCTGCTTGAACTCCACCATCGAACGGATCGGGCGCAGCAGCGCGATATGGCGCACATTACGTGCGTCGACCCCGGTCGAGAGCTTCTGCGATGTGGTGAGGATGGTCGGGATGGTCTTCTCGTTATCCTGAAAATCGCGCAGGTGCTGCTCGCCCAGGGCGCCGTCGTCCGCGGTCACCCGGTGACAGTAGTTCGGGTCCGTGCTCGTCTTCAGTTGGTTGATGAGGTCGCGGATGGCGAGCGCATGCGCTTGGTTCGCGCAGAACACAGGAAACCCCGCGCGGGCCTTGATCATCGTTCCGGTCAGACCTTCCGCCGCGGCCCGGTGGCGGAAATCTGATCCACAGATGTCACAGATGTCACAGATGTTCATAGATTTTTTCTTCATCTGTGAACATCTGTGAACATCTGTGACATCTGTGACATCTGTGGACAAATCCGAGTGATCGCTTGGGCCGGAACGACGATCAAACCCGCGGCCGTGAGCGCGGTGTCGACGAGCTCGGCTCGGGTTTCGGGTTCGTTCATAGTCGTTTTCAGAGTTGACCGGTGAAGGCGTGATGCAGGAGGGACTTCTTGAGGGCGTCGAGTTGTTCAAGCTTGCGTTGGTCGATCGATTCGAGGCGTTGCGTCTTGGCTTGGAGGTCGTTGAGCTTAGCCACCAGCAACTCCTGCTCGCCAAGAGTCTTCGGAAATGCAATCTCTATCGTTCTTAGAAGACTTGCCTTAATGCCTTGGACGGTTGCGCCAGTCCCTTTCTTGCGGATACGCTGCTGCAAAGGCGCAGAAAGTAGTAGAAATTTCAGGAAAGTGCTGTCGAGTTTTTTCGCGTCGGATTGCATGGTGATTATGCGCTGGGCGAAAGCAACCTTATCGTCTGTATCAAGCTGCGCTACGTTTGCTAGCGGCGCCTCAGTTGTAAACAGAACGTCACCTTTGCGCGGAATACCACGAGTCATCCAGTTCTCGTAATTCTCAGCGGCCATGAATTCCATCGGGCTTTCTTGTCGATATCCCATCTTCACATTTTTCGCCGTAATCAGGCGAATGCCACTGTCAGTTTTTTCGGGCGTCTTTCCGCGGTAGTCGATGAAGCGAACGCAGTCGCCGATAATCGCATTCTCCCATCCGGCTTCTTTCCGGGAAAACACTGCGCCCAATTCACTCTCAAAGATCGCGCGGGCGTTCTTGAGGTTCATTTCGGCGTCCGCCTTGGCGACAGCGGTTCCCGCGAATGCTTTGTCCAGGATGCCTACGATGCGCTGTTGTTCGGGAGCACCACGGTCTTGACCCCGGCGCCCTGGAAGGTACCGCCCGGACAGTCGAGCACGGTGCGCAGGTTGCAGCTTTCCAGCAGGAGTTTGCGCAGCGACACCGAGGCGCTGTCCGAATTCGAGAGGAAGGTGTTTTTGATGACGACTCCGCCCCGTCCGTCGGCCTTGAGCGTCTTGATGAAGTGCTGGAGGAACAGGAAGGCGGTCTCGCCGGTGCGGATGGGGAAGTTCTGCTGGACCTCCTTGCGCTCCTTGCCGTAGAAAGTGCGCTCCTGGAGTGTCTTGAGGTCCGCGGTCGAGAGCCCGGGCCGGGCGGCCAGGTAGTCGTGGGCCTCGCACAGAAAGCCCGCGGAGGCGCAGGCCCCATCGTAGACGCGCTCCCCAAGCCGGGGCGCCACCACCTGCACCATGGCGCGGATGAGCGGGCGCGGGGTGTAATACTCGCCGCTGTTGCGCCCGGCGTTGCCCATCCGCTTGATCTTTTCTTCATAGAGCGCGGAGAGCTCGTGCTTCTCCACCTGCGAACGGAAGCGCAGCCCGTCGATCTGGTCGATGACCTCGCGCAGGTTGTAGCCGCTGCGGACCTTGTTCTTGATCTCGCCGATCTTGTATTCGATGGTGTTGGGTCCGCTCGCGCGGCGCTTGAACCCGTGCAGATAGGGGAAGAGCTTGCGCTCGACGAAGTCGACCAGGTCGTCGCCGGTCAGGGCACGCTGGTGGTCGAGGGTGCCGTCCGGCCCCTTGGGCGCGGCCCAACTGTCCCATTCGTACTGCGCGTCGAGGATGTAGTCATAGACCCGGCCTGCGAGCTCGGCTGCGGTCGCCCGGTCACCCTCCAGGTCGTCGAGATATTTCAGGAACAGGAGCCAGGAGGTCTGCTCCGTATAGTCGAGTTCGGTGGTGCAGCCGGCCTCTTTCCCCCAGGACGTCATCGATGTTCTTGAATGCCTGCTGGAACATCCGTCCCAGGTCTTCCCGTGCGCCCATGGCCGCTCCTTATATTCTTGTCTGTCACGCAGGTCGGTGTCGCCGGCGCCTTGATGGCCTGTCCCAGGGCGAGTCGGGCCTTGATCATCGTTCCGGCCGGCCGCGGACGGTCCGCACAGCGGACCCTAC